>Ga0210064_1000775_pt1 | contig 14812 bp, 10 predicted proteins | sample Muzzi_CordC_D2_FD_185531 | JGI IMG/M metagenome (GOLD analysis project Ga0210064, IMG submission 185531) | Wetland microbial communities from San Francisco Bay, California, USA, that impact long-term carbon sequestration - Muzzi_CordC_D2 (SPAdes) | ecosystem: Environmental > Aquatic > Marine >...
CCTAAGTGCGGCGGAAACCAACGGTTAACCATCGAAGAAATGAACGCCATTGCCAGAAACCGTGGCGGAAAATGTCTATCTAAAAAATATATTAATGCGCGGACAAAACTAAAATGGCAATGCGGTGATTTTAAGCATATATGGTATGCGATTCCTGATAGCGTGAAAAGGGGAAGTTGGTGTCCAGTTTGTGCCAGAATAAAGGCATTTAAAAATAAGAAACGAAACAAAAATATGTCAATAAAGAAGTGAGATTAAAACCAACTTATTAAGCCATGCAAAATAGTATAGACCTTCAGGCAGCATAACGAGTGGTTTCTGCCTGGAAAAAACTACAAATTAGATCGTGAGATTTCTGTATACTTTTCATGTGAGAAATTACTGCTCTCTTCATCTGGGGTTTGGTGTGAATGATCTGACGGCCGATGCCATTATTCTTCAGATTATTCCAAACCCATTCATCCGGGTTTAGTTCAGGCGAATATGGTGGAAGAAAGAATAGACGTAGGCGATTTTTGACAGAATCAATAAACTTGGCAACTTTTTTTGCCTTATGCGCGGGATGTCCATCCACAATCAGAAAGATCGGCCGTGGGGCATTATGAATCAGACGTTTGAGAAACTCGATAAAGGTGTCGGCCCCAACCCGCCCCTTGGTACACATGAAACGCATCTGCCCACGCGGATTTACCGCCGATATCAGGTTAAGGCCAAAGCGAGCCCCTGTACTGGAGATGATCGGAGTTTGGCCGCGCTTGTCCCACGTCGTTCCACTATGAAAATCCGAGCGCACGCCGGCTTCGTCCCCAAAGTAGATATCGGCTTTAAGGGGACGCGCCAGGGTCTTGATTTTCGGGAATTGCTCCTTGAGCCATCGCTCAACTGCCTCAGGGTCTTGTTGGTAGGCTCGCCACATAGGCCGCTGAGCACTAAGCCCCATTTGATTGAGCAATCGACTCACCGATCTGCGGCTCAAACCAACGCCGAATTTGTCCTTAATCAGCGTGACCACCATGGCTGCTGTCCACAATGCAAACGCAAATTTCAATTGCAACGGATTCTTCATCGTAATGGTGTTGTAAATCCAACGCAACGCACGCCCATCCAACTTAGGTGGACGTCCTCCGCGCTTTCTCGCGTCCAATTGCTTCCAGCCCCCGTGACGGTAACGCGCCAGCCATCCGTAAAGCGCTGCTCGCGAGATACCCATGACACGGGCTACAATCTCTGGACTTTCTCCTCCTTGAACCGCGGTCACGGCACGCTGCCGCAGTTGCGTCAACCCCTTGTGATCCAGTCGTCTTGCATCTTGCTTTTTCATGGGAGGAAAGTAGCATAATGGAAGAAAATTGTCTATACTATTTTGCACGTATTAGTAATCTTGAGACCATCATGACATAGCTGGCTTATCCTGTGAAGATGGGGTTTATTGAGCGGTTACGTTGCAGAAGAGAGGAAGAAGCAATCAGGAGGCATCGAAATTGCAGGTGAGGTGATTTATGAATATTAATAGGAAAATAGTACTTGCTTTATTATCAATATCCTTAACCAGCATTTTGGTGACGAGCATATTCTCCTACTCAGTTGCTAAAAAAGCTATCACCCAACAGAGCATAGGTGACCTTAAAAACATTGCTTTACTTAAAAAGAACCGAATCGAATGTATTATCGATCAGAATCTTGAGAAATTCGCCATTGTTTCCAACACCATCCCATTAAAACAAAATCTTGAGAGGTTTTTAACAGATCCCAGCCCTGAAAATCGATGCAAAGTAAATCATATATTAGACGAGGCGAAATCTTCATCAGAAAATTTCGAAAGCATTTCTGTGTTTTCTAGTAATGGCAAAATTGTGGCGTCCACAGACAAGGCAGAGATTGACACAATTGTTTCAGATGAGGAGCTTTCTTACCGTCGGCAAAAAGAAAGTCCACAGGAAATCTTTTTTTTCATAGAGGGTCAAAAAAAATTGAAAGCCCATATCATCGGTATGCTGCAATTAAAAAACAATTTTTTAGCCTTCCTATCCATTGAGGTCGATACGGGTAAACTTTTTTCTTCAATTCAATACTCCGGCTTGGGAGGTATCGGAGAAATTTCTCTTGCTATAAAAGATAAAAATGGCAAAGTCTTTTTTATTATTTCATCAAATCTTAACCAGGATTCATCCTTAGCATACCAACTTTCCCAAAATGAACCGACTGACCTTATGATACGTGCATTGTCAAATGATAAGCAATTTTTCGAGAATGCTGTTGACAACCAAGGGAAACCGATTATTGCAGTCACGAGCTACATCCTAAAACCGAAATTGGGTCTTGTGGTCGAACTCAAAAAAGCAGAAGCGTTTAAATCTATAGCCCAATTTCGCAATATAATTGTTTTAGCAATTTCATTAACCATAATAGCAACCATTATTGTTTCGTTATACCTTGCTAGGTCAATCACCCGGCCGATCCTCAAGCTTGCCCAAACTGCAAAAAAGATCGGCGATGGGCAATGGTCTTTGGAAGGTGAGTCCGATACAAAAGATGAGGTCGCAATTTTATCGCAGTCTTTTAATCATATGACGACCAGTCTCATTCAGGCCAATAATGAGTTAGAACATAAAGTTGGACGTTTAAAAGATGAAATGATTAATCGCAAGCGGGTTCAGGAAGAACTGCTTGAAGCTAAAACGATTTTAGAAAAAATCTTTGTCAGTTTAACTGAAGTCGTTTTTATAATCAACCCCGAAACTGGTGCCATTATAAGTTGTAACCCGGCCATTAAGCTCAGCTTCGATTATGATGTCGAGAGTATGCTTGGGCGTACCACCGAAATTTTGTATGAGAATCAAGAGGCTTACAAGGATTTCAACCGTAAGCTTTCTGTCTCCTTGGACGCAAGTAAAATATTTAAAGGTGAGTATAAGATGCGGCGAAAAGAAGGGGGGATATTTCATGCAGAGATTATGGTAACAGAAATATCACACGATTCAAAGAATAAGATCTCTCTGCTTTACGTTGTGCGTGACATCGATGAGCAGGTGCGGGTGATGGGAAAACTTCGCAAGGCTAAAGAGCAATGGGAGCGGACATTTGATGCTATTGACGATATTGTCACAATTCAGGATTCACAAATGCGTATCGTTCGGGTGAACAAGGCAGCAACCAAATTATTGGAAAAGGGTTTTGAAAATTTGATTGGTAAGACGTGTTATAACGTATTCCGTGGCACAACAGAGCCCTGTGAAAATTGTCCGGAAATTTTGACTTTTAAAAATCATAAAACCTACAGCGGCATAGTTGAGCATAAGACTCTGGGCAGAACCTTCCAGGTTACAACGTCGCCGATGCTTGATGATACGGGGAGGTTACAAGGCATTGTCCATGTAGCCAAAGACATTACCGATCAAAAACAGCTTGAAGCTCAATATCGTCAGGCACAGAAAATGGAGGCGATCGGTACACTGGCAGGCGGAATTGCCCATGATTTTAACAATATTCTAGGAGTCATTATCGGCAATACGGAAATAGCGCTGGATAAGGAGATATCGGAGCAAGACCCAGCCCGTTACAGCCTGGAGCAGATACTTTCAGCAAGCCACCGGGCAAAAGATTTAGTTCATCAGATTCTTATCTTCAGCCGCCAAAAGGAAGATCACGTAAAACCGATAAATATTACTCCTATCGTCAAGGAAGCCATTAAGCTGCTTCGATCATCTTTACCATCAATTATTGAAATCCGCCAGGAATTAAAAACCAATTCCGATACTGTCCTAGGGGATCCTTCTCAACTCTTTCAGGTGATGATGAATCTGTGTACCAATGCGGCTTATAGCATGCGCGAGGAGGGAGGGGTTATGCGAATAAAGTTAACTGATGAGAATCTGGATTTTGCCGACAGAGCACTGCCCCATCCGGACTCAGAATCCCGACCCCATATTATGCTTAGCATAAGCGACACGGGCCATGGCATAGAACCCTCGATTATAGAGCGTATATTTGACCCCTATTTTACCACAAAACCGGTTGGGGAGAGTACCGGTTTAGGGCTTGCCGTGGTTCACGGCATCGTTAAAAATTTGGGAGGAACGCTTGCTGTTGAGAGCCAACCGGGAAAGGGATGCACATTTAGAGTATATCTTCCGCTGATTGAAAGCCTAGCTGCATCTGAAATTAGAACCACAGAGCCCGATCCCAAAGGCGATGAGCATGTCCTGTTTATAGACGATGAGCAACCTCTGATTGATGTAGCAAAAAGGATGCTGATGAGTCTGGGCTACAAAATTACCACAAGAACCAATAGCCTTGATGCTTTGGATGCTTTTCGGTTAAACCCGGGCGAATTTGATTTAGTTATTACCGATATGACCATGCCGCATTTAGCCGGTGACAAGCTGGCAGAAGAAATCTTGCGTATCAGACCCACAATTCCCGTTATTTTGTGCACCGGTTTTAGCGATTTGATTACAAAAGAAAGAATTAAAAGCCTGGGCGTTCGGCAGATTCTCCAAAAACCGCTTATTCGGCACGAGTTCGCCCTTGCTATCCGGAAAGTCCTGAATGAAAAACAATAATTGACCAATGCAGCCTGCAGAAAGTGTAAACCTCTGCACTGGAGACCGATTATGGCTAACATTCTGATCATTGATGATGATAAGATGCTGTGTGGCACCCTGTGTCGTCGTCTGAGATACATGGAACACGCAGCCACATATGCACTAACCCTGGAGGAAGGCCTTAAAGAGGCATCATCTAAATTTTTTGATGTGGTTTTTCTCGACGTGAGATTGCCCGATGGCAACGGGTTGCATGCAATAGCTGATATCCGCCAAACCGTTTCCTCGCCGGAAGTTATTATCATCACAGGGGAAGGTGATCCGGATGGAGCCGAACTTGCGATCCGCACCGGTGCCTGGGACTATATTGAAAAACCGTCTTCAATTGAAAAGATGACATTGCCATTGCTGCGGGCCTTGCAATATCGTAAGGAACTATCGCAGCAAAAGCCCAAAGTGGCCTTAAACCGCCTATGCATTGTGGGAGACAGTGCACGGATGAAAGCCTGTTTTGACCTTCTTGCCCAGGCCGCCAACAGCAACGCCAATGTTTTAATTACCGGAGAGACCGGCACGGGCAAGGAACTCTTTGCCGGGGCAATTCATAAAAACAGTCCCCGCTCCAATAAAAGTTTGGTAGTGGTAGATTGCGCTGCATTGCCGGAAACACTTTTAGAAAGCGTGCTTTTCGGGCATGAAAAAGGCTCCTTTACCGGAGCAGATAAGACACAAGACGGGCTGATCAAACAAGCTGATGGCGGCACTCTTTTTCTTGATGAGGTGGGAGAACTTTCTCTACCCATCCAAAAAGTCTTTTTGCGGGTACTGCAAGAACATAAATTCCGCCCTGTCGGCGGCAAGGATGAGGTGACATGTGATTTCAGGCTTGTGGCGGCAACCAACCGCGATCTTGATAAAATGGTGCAATGCGGCCAGTTTCGCAACGACCTTTTGTTTCGCCTCCGGATGTTAACCATCAAGCTGCCGTCCCTTAGAGAGCGCCCCGAGGATATAAAAGATTTGTCCTTGTATTATCTGACAAAATCCTGCGAGCGCCGGCAGTTGGGAACAAAGGGTTTTTCTCCTGATTTTTTCGATACGCTAACAGCGTATAACTGGCCCGGGAATGTGCGGGAATTATTCAACACTTTGGAAGCTACCCTCACGGCAGTGCGCCATGAGCAAACCCTATTCGCCAGGCACCTACCGAATCAAATTCGCATCCAAGCTGTACGATTAACTGTCGGCAAAAAGTCTCTAGCCAAAGGCAACAAGGGGATAGGCCGTGAATTTGCTAAAGAGCTGCCTTTGTTGCGGGTTTTTCGTAAAGCAGCGGCTGCCGAGGCAGAAAAGCGATATTTGCAGGATTTGATGTCAATTACCTGTGCCAACATCAAGAAATCCTGTATGATCAGCGGGTTGTCACGCTCCCGTTTGTATGAACTTCTAAAAAAGCACAGAATAACCCTGGCCAACCTGGAACCAAACAATCAACTATAATAAAGTTATAAATTACCAATAAGTCTAGCAGGTCGTCCCTCTCCTCCCCAGGATTCGAAAAAACCGGACTCAGGCCGAAATTTTCGTACTCAGTCTGATTAAATCGGACAAAACCCCCGGCGCTCACATCTACCTTTTTCATGTTTAATTTCTGAAACTATCTTAAATCATTTGGAATTTATTAAAATAAATATTCAGTATGACGATTGGCATGCTTTTTGTTACAACCTTTGATCTCGGGGACAAGAATGCAAAAGGAGAAAAATGTATAATGAATGTGTTTTTCTATGTACCGATAAATGGGGAGGTTGAGGTACGGCTTCAGCAGGAGGTCGAAGGGTTGGTTTCGAGAAAGAAACGGGTTGTTTGCCGGACAATTGATCGTCTTTTCAGAAAACTTCAGCAAGTCCCTATGGATCAATCTATAGCTGTTCTTTTAGCAGCTAATTTAGAAGACCTATTCGATCTTTTTTCTATTCGCAATCTTCTTGAAGAAATTAAAATCATCCTGATTTTGCCGGATAGAGAGAAGAGAACTGTTGCAATGGGGCACATCTTGCGGCCTCGTTTTTTGAGTTATGCAGACAGTAATTTCAAAGATGTTGGCGCCGTTTTAAGAAAAATGATGTTGATTGAAAATAAAAACAACTGAAGCATAAGGAGATGCAAAAAATGACAGAATCAGCAGAAGCATTGGAGCAGGCTGTTATAACCATTGCCGACAGGGAAGGCAAATATTTGACCTTTTCCCTGGCTGACGAAGAGTATGGCATCGGTATTTTAATGATCCGGGAGATCATCGGTATGTTGCCGATCACAGCGGTGCCCCAGACACCGAAATTCGTAAAGGGAGTGATTAATCTGCGGGGTAAGGTAATCCCGGTGGTGGATCTGCGGCTCCGGTTCGGAATGGAAGAGATTGAATATACGGAGCGAACCTGCATTATTGTGATCGAAACCCAGACCTTATACCTGGCAAAATGCTGGGAGGTTAAAAATTGTTCAAAAAAGGATTGCCCGGCTTATAAAAGCAGGAATCTGCGGTGCTGGCTGGTTTCAGGGACTTTCTGCCGTGATGAGATCCAGGGTTCGTACCATGAAAAAATAGAGGAATGTCGCAAATGTGATGTGTACAAGAAAGCACAAAATCACAACTCCATGCTCACGATGGGCATCGTGGTCGATGCGGTTTCCGAAGTTTTGAACATCAAAGCCGACGAGATCGAGGACACTCCCGCTTTCGGCACCAAACTGGACACGTCATACATCCTGGGCATGGCCAAAATAGACGGAGCAGTAAAGATGCTGCTGGATATTGACAGGGTGCTAAATGCCGAGGAGATTACCCTTTTGGACAAGGTGGCGTAAAGCTAGCAATTTAAATTATAATAATTTTGTTTAGATGGAGGGCTGAAAAATGAATTGGAAGAATCTCACCATTGGCAAAAAAATCGCGATCGGCTTTGGGGTTGTGTTAATCATGCTGGCTGCAGTCGGGCTTTTAAGTTTTAGCGGGGTCGGCGGGATTGTCGGCGATGCCGCCCAAGTAATCGATGGCAACAAATTAAACGGACTTTTAGCCCAAAAAGAGGTGGACCACCTCAACTGGGTCAACAAAGTCAATGGACTGTTAACAGACGATAAAGTCACTACGCTTGATGTTGAAACCGATGACCACAAATGCGCCTTCGGCAAGTGGCTTTACGGCGAAGGCCGCAAAGAAGCCGAGGCCCTGGTGCCGAGTCTATCGCCTTTGCTCAAGGAAATCGAAGCGCCCCATAGGAGACTCCATGAGTCCGCCATTGAGATCGGCAAGCACTTCAAACAGGCCGATACGGCGCTGCCCACCTTACTGGTGGAGCGGGAGGTCGATCATTTAAACTGGGCTGCCAAAATCCGTGATGCGTTGATCAACAACAGGAATTCACTTGAGGTGGAGACCGACCCGACCGAGTGCGCCCTGGGAAAATGGCTGCGCTCTGAGCAGGCCAGGCAAGCCTACGAACAGGGAGATACAGCGTTCAAACGAGAATGGGACGAGATGTTGAGTGCGCATCAGAGGCTGCACCATTCGGCCGTTAAGGTTCAAGAGGCATTGGCGGTTTCTGCAGATGAGGGCAAAATCGTTTTCAAGAGCCAAACCCTGCCACTGCTGGACGAGACCCTGAAGCATTTACGGTCACTGAAAACCCAGGCCGAACATGCGATCGCCGGCATGGCCCAGGCCAATGCCATTTACGCAGAGAAGACCTTACCGGCCCTTGCGGAAGTCCGCACACTTTTGGACGAAACCCGCAGCGAAGCCAAAAAGCACATCATGACCGATGAGGCCATGCTAAGTGTCGCCCAGGGCACCAAGCGCAACGTGACTATTGTCGGTCTGGCAGCGATCATGGTCGGCATCCTGTTGGCTTTTATCATCGCCCGCGGCATCATTACGGTGCTGCAAAGAGTTTCTTCGCAGATGGCTGAAGGCGCCGAACAGGTGGCCTCAGCCTCCGGGCAGGTATCCCAGTCGAGCCAGTCGTTGGCCGAAGGCTCCTCGGAGCAGGCGGCCTCCATCGAGGAGACCTCTTCCTCATTAGAAGAAATATCGTCCATGACCAAGCAGAACGCCGACAATGCCGATCAGGCCGACAGTCTGATGAAGGAAGCCAATCAGGTGGTGGATAAGGCCAACCAATCCATGACGGAGCTGACCGCATCGATGCAGGAGATTTCCCAGGCCAGTGAGGAGACCTCCAAGATTATCAAGACTATCGATGAGATCGCCTTTCAGACCAACCTGCTGGCGCTAAACGCGGCAGTGGAAGCCGCCCGGGCCGGTGAGGCCGGGGCCGGTTTTGCGGTGGTGGCCGACGAGGTCCGAAATTTAGCGATGCGGGCGGCCGAGGCGGCCAAAAATACGGCGGCGCTGATTGAAGGCACCGTGAAAAAAGTCGATGACGGCTCGGCGCTGGTCGCGCGCACCAATGAGGCTTTTAGCCAGATGGCCGACAGTTCCGCGAAAGTCGGCGAGCTGGTGGCTGAAATCGCGGCGGCCTCAAAAGAGCAGGCCCAGGGCATCGAGCAGGTCAACACCGCGGTTTCAGAAATGGACAAGGTTACCCAGTCCAATGCCGCCAATGCCGAAGAATCTGCCAGCGCTTCGGAAGAGTTGAGCGCCCAGGCCGAGCAGATGAAAGGTATTGTCGAAGAACTGGTGGCGCTGGTCGGCGGCAGTACAAATGGTGCAAGGCGCGGCCCCACGCCGGCGATTAAAGCTTCACATGCCGGATTCCATACCGGATTGGTGCGACCGGCGAAAAAGATCAAAAAATTGCCTGTTCATCAAGCCAAAGAAGTATCGCCTGAACAATTTATCCCGCTGGATGATGATACTTTCAAGGATTTTTAAGCCATCATGGAGCGATGCGCTCAGGGGCAGGGTTTGCCTGCCCCTGAAATGATCTTTAACGTCTGAGCCGAATAGTTATACCCATTTCAAGGAAAATAGCATGCATGAAATTCACACGCTGGACTTAAAAGAATTCCTTACCAAGGCCATAAGCAACGTCTTTAATATGATGCTTTCCATGGAAGCCGAATTCATCGATGCAGGCTTTCAGGCCCCCGCTGGGAATAGTCGAATTGTAGGGACAGTTAGTTTTGCGGGAAATGTGATGGGAAACATCAATATTCAAGTCAATGACGCCTTTGCGCGCATCATGACGGCCGCCATACTGGAAATGGAACTGGATGAAATCGAAGGCGAAGAAGAGATCTATGACGTCATCGGAGAGGTGTGTAATATGATCGGCGGTGATTTAAAGTCGCGATTGTGCGACGCCGGCTATCTCTGCGAACTTTCAATTCCATCCATCACCAGCGGCGATAATTATAAGATTGAATCAAAGAACTGGATGAGGCATGAATCTTTGGATTTTCGCTGCCGGCCGCACACCGGACGAGTGGATGTTTATATTAAACCAAGCTCATGAACTTAACGGTGGAGAATAACCATGACTTTAAAAATTCTTACGGTGGATGACAGTAAAACGATCCGAATGATCGTCAAAAAAGCCTTCAAACCCTATGACTGTGATCTCTTTGAAGGAGAGAACGGGGTCGAAGGATTAGCAATTGCCAATCGCGAAAAGCCGGATTTGATCGTGCTCGATATAACCATGCCGGTGATGAACGGCAAAGAGATGCTGGAAAAATTAAAGGGCGAACCCGGATTGAAGGATATCCCCGTGATCATGCTGACGGCCGAATCCGGCAAAGACAATGTGACGGAAATTGTTAAATTGGGTGTTAAAGACTACATGGTAAAGCCGTTTAAGGGGGAGCAGTTAATTGAGCGGGTAACCCACCTGGTTAAGCTGAAGCCTAAAAAGGCAGATGAACCCGGGAAATCGGAGAAGGATAAACCCAAGAGATTTTTTAAAATTGAGGATGATATTCAATGTCTGGTTTTACCGGCAGCGCTCAGCAAAGAGATCATTGCGGAAGTTACGGATCATTTGAAGACCGATATGGTTAAGGCCGCTGATGCCGGGAAAAAGAAGCTCATTTTTGATCTGCTCAAATTACCGGAAATTAACATTTCCATAATCAAACTGATTATCATGGTCTTTGAAAAATGCCTGGAAACACAGACGCGCTTGCGGATTATCGGCAATTCCAAGCTGAGCAATGAATTAAAAGAATTTCAGGAGACGGCCGAACTGCCGGTTTATCTGACTGTCGAAGAAGCCAAGGCATCTTTTTAACATGAAAGAACTCAATTAAAATGAAAAAGTCCAAAAAATCCGCTTTGAATCCGAAAAAAGAAAAATGTATTCAGGCCATTGAAAAAATCAGGCAAGAAATCGACAGCACGAATTTAAGTGATCAAATTGCGTTGAAAACTATCGGTACTAAACTGGAGGCACTGGTTCAGGATTTCCCCCGGAACCTGTCGGTGCCGTTAAAGGTACTGGATCTTTGCCGCCGTGCAGTTGAAATCCTTGTCAATCAAAGAAAGGCGCACTCTTTTGCACTCATTGAATCTCTGGCCGATGGCTTGTGTGCAATTGAAAATTATTTGTTAGACAAACCGGATAAAAAGCCGGCGATTCAAAAAGCCGAAAAGCAGCTAAAAGAAGTTCTGGCCGAAGAGCAGGAGGGGGCGGCCAAGAAGCCGGTGCCCGAAACAGACTGTGCCACGGACTCGCCAACCGTTGCCCTTGATGATGCCGCCGCGCTTTTGATCCAGCTTGAACCGGATGATCTGCCCGGCCTGACGAAACTGAAAGAATTTCTTCAGGCCACCGCCGCGGACGAGGCCTACCCTGAATCTTGCAGAGAATATGTCAGTGAGGCTGCAAGACGGATTGAAGACATTCTAAAAGCGCCCTTCGCTGACCCGCAAAAAGCGCTTACAAATGCAGGGGAGTTTTTAGAAAAAGCCATGGATGGGTTTGGGCAAAACAGCGTACAGGCAGATGCGCTAATACCTGAAGGTACGGTTGCAGGCTCGGGCAATCATAATACGGGTGAGTCGCTTACCGACGCCGAAAGTACGCCGGATGCCGTGCAAGAGGCCCGGCTGCCTGAAGTTTTGGTTGTAGAAAAAGACGCGCGGCCCAAAGATGATGGTTCAGAGCGGGATTACATGCCCCAAGACGCCGACCCCGACCTGTTAGCCGAATTTATAACCGAAAGCAGCGAGTTGATTGCCGGCGCCGAGGAGGCTTTGTTAACGCTTGAAACCGATCCGGCAGATGCGGAGGCGGTCGGAATGGTTTTTCGCGCCTTTCATACCGTCAAGGGAACGGCGGCCTTCATGGATCTGACGCTCATATCCGAAATGGGTCATCATGCCGAATCCCTTTTTAGTCGGGTCCGAGACGGTGAAATCCATTACGGCGGCGGGTACGCCGATCTGTCCCTGCGCGCGCTGGATATGCTCAAGGAGATGATTTTATCCGTCCGGGATGCGCTGCAGGGCAGCCCGCTGTTGAAACCTGCAGGCTACGCTGCTTTGATGGCGCTTTTAGCCGACCCGGAAGGTGCCGGCATATCCGATGAGCTGGGTGGGGAGACGCCGCCGCGTCTGGGCGATGTTCTAGTCGCGCAGGGCAAGGTTGCACGAGACGAAGTTGAGCAGGCAGCCCAAAGCCACCCGCATGAAATGATCGGCGCTGCCATGGTCAAAGAGAAGATTGCCTCGGTTACCGATGTCGGTCGGGCCCTTCGCACCCAAAAGCGCATGCAGGGCAGCGGTCAGGTTGCGGAGTCATCGGTGCGGGTAAGCACCCGGCGGTTGGACCGTTTGGTCGATATGGTCGGGGAACTGGTGATCGCCCATTCCATGGTGGCCCAAGACCAGTTGGTGGTCAACGGCAACCATCATGAGCTGGCAAAAAAAATCGCCTACGCCAGCAAAATTGTGCGTGAACTTCAGGACATCAGCATGTCGATGCGGATGGTTCCGCTCAAGGCGACCTTTAACAAAATGGCGCGGCTGGTCAGAGACTTGGCCCGTAAAGTAGGCAAAAACGTTCATTTTATCACCGAGGGGGAAGACACCGAGATCGACCGCAACCTGGTGGATCTCATTAATGATCCACTGGTGCACATGGTGCGCAATGCCGTGGACCACGGCATTGAGATGCCTGAATTAAGAGTAAAAAACGGTAAGCCCGAACACGGGACGGTACAATTATGCGCCTACCATTCGGCCGGCAGTGTCGTGGTGGAGATAAAAGACGACGGCAAGGGCCTGGATCGTGAGGCGATTCTATCCAAAGCCAGGCAACGGGGACTGATCGATGAGGGCGTTCTGCCCAGCGATCGGGAAGTATTTAATCTGATCTTTGAACCGGGTTTTTCTACTGCCCGGACGGTGACGGATGTCTCGGGTCGCGGGGTGGGAATGGATGTGGTGAGAAAAAACATCGAATCATTGCGCGGTCAGACTGAAATTAAATCCGAACCGGGAAAGGGCAGCGTGTTTAAAATGAGCTTGCCGCTGACCCTGGCGATTATCGATGGCATGGTGGTTCGGGTGGGTTCAGAAGCATACATTATTCCGATAGTATCGATTATCCGATCCATCAGGCCGGAGCCGGGTGATATTTCCACCGTCCACCACCAAGGTGAGATGCTGTCGCTGCAGGGAAAACTTATTCCCTTGTTTCGGTTGGCCGGCCTTTACCGCATTGACGATGCCAAGCAGAGTCCAAACCAGGAGATTGTGGTGGTGGTCGAAGACGAAGATCGTCAAGCGGGACTAATCATTGATGAGTTGATCGGCAGACAACAGGTGGTGATCAAGACCTTGGGAGAGACCATGAATGATATTCCCGGAATAGCGGGCGGTGCCATCATGCCCAGTGGCCGGGTAGGGCTAATCGTTGATGTCGGCAGTCTGGTCTTCGTGGCTGAACCTGATGGAACCCTGGCCGATGACAGGGCTATTTAACGTCATTTTCTGCCGCAACGTGATGATTTATTTTGACCGGCCCACTCAGCAGAGACTGATTAACCGCTTCTGGGACCTTCTGGCGCCCGGCGGCTATCTTTTTGTAGGTCATTCAGAGGGGTTGTCGGGGGTATCGCATAAATTTAATTATGTGCAGCCGGCGACGTATAAAAATGGATCATGAAGCGAGTTGATGGTTGGAGAAAATGAGACACGTTATTGAAGTCGGGGATATGAAGTTGGGACAGCAAGAGGACCTGCTCGTGACCCACGCGCTGGGCAGCTGCCTGGGGCTGATGATCTATGACCCGGTCGCGCGGGTCGGCGGATTGTTGCATGCCATGTTGCCGTTGTCCAAAATTAATCCTCAAAAGGCGCAAGTGAATCCGTATATGTTTGTCGATACAGGGGTTCCGGCGCTGTTCAATACATTATACGGCATGGGTGGGCAGAAAAATAGAATGATTGTCAAGGCGGCCGGCTGCGGCAATCCATTAACGTTGTTCCGTTGCCAAAGATTGCCCAGGCCATCATTAATGCCCTAAAAGATCAATAGGTGGGCATATAAAACTTATTTGAAAAGTCGATGAAAAGGCCGCTTTGACTTATGACCGAATTTTATAAATTGGAGAATGTTTTGGTGGTCAAAAAACCAACTTTTAAAGAATTGCAGGGAACTCTCATTGAGTTGCGTAAAAAGGAAGTTGAACTTAAGCAGGCTGAGAAGACATTGGGTGAGAAGGAGCGTTATTTTAGATCATTAATTTCAAACATGCATGAAGATATCCTGGTCATTGACCGCAACTATAAAATCACGGATGTAAACAATTCATTTCTTGTAACCAGCGGCCATAAGCGTCAAAATGCAGTCGGTCGTTTTTGCTTTGAAGTATCACACAGCTATAGTGAACCATGCGACCGACATGGCGAGAAATGCGCGCTGCGCAACGTGTTTGCAACCGGAAAGCCGAACACCTGCCTCCATGAGCATACCCATACGGACGGCTCGAAGATCTGGGTGGACATTCTCCTTTCGCCCCTGAAAGATAAGGAGGGCAAAATTACCCATGTAATTGAAGCTGCGCGGAATGTTACCTCGCAGATCAAGAGCAAGGTGGAACTTGAAAGAAGCGAGGGCCGATATCGCACGCTAATCGAAACAATGAAGGAAGGTGTGGCAATCGAAGATAAAAACAATTTAATCACATATGTTAACGATAGTTTTTGTCAAATAATGGGATATCCTAAAAGTGAAGTTATGGGTCGGCCCTTGACGGATTTTTTCGACAAGTCCAATCGACCTCTATTTAAAGGAAAA
>Ga0210064_1000777_pt1 | contig 14800 bp, 12 predicted proteins | sample Muzzi_CordC_D2_FD_185531 | JGI IMG/M metagenome (GOLD analysis project Ga0210064, IMG submission 185531) | Wetland microbial communities from San Francisco Bay, California, USA, that impact long-term carbon sequestration - Muzzi_CordC_D2 (SPAdes) | ecosystem: Environmental > Aquatic > Marine >...
TCCTTGGTTATTGGATACTATAAAATTCTGACGGACAAGAATATGCTCTAATGTCCAGCGCAACAAAATCGCATCGGGTGAAAACATTAGCTGTTGGTTTTCGTGACCAACAGTTTCGGTGTCCGCCGTATCCACCAAGATGCTGCTCTTGTCAAAGTTAGATGGAGCCACAACGAAATCTTTACGGCCGCGGCCAATGAACTCCGCTGCCAAGTCGGCCATCTCACAAGAAGTAGCAACTAGAGCATCGGCCATTCGCATTGCCTCAAGTTCAATCCGTTGTGCAACGAATTCCATCAAAAACTCCTGAGACAAACTCATGCCGTCAATACTCTGCTGCTGAACCGAATGTACCATTACACAGAAAACCGTATCTTCGAAGCCCAGGCCTGCTTGCTTGTATTGCAGCGGGAAAAGACCTTGTCCGATGTCGTTCAAGAAATATACCACATCGAAGATATTTCGTTTAAGGTACTCCAGCAACATCCTGGAATCCAGCAATTGGTCCACTGGCGGATAGTTCCCAAGCCTTTCGCACTCTGGCAGATTTTTGTCTGCCCACTCCCGCAAGTCTGCATAGATCCAGCCGAACCGCCGAATGTAGTTTTTAGCCAAGTCCTCGGCGCATCTTCCTTCACCGCGGCCATTAAAAAGAAGTGTAAGGCAGTGCCCTGCCTCTGCCAGTCTCAGAACCGGGTCGTAGCATTTGGAGTTCACTCGAGGCTGCAACAAAAAAGTATTAAAATTGGATCCAATTACGCAAATTTTCGACATTTAAAAACCATCATAACTAAAATAATTTTGCAATATATACTATATGTTACTTAAAGTAGTTTTGCTGTTAAGCAATACATCAATGCTTCAAATAGAAATGAACTAAAGGGTTTATCCCTTTAGGAATCAATTCCGGGTGTTCGCATAGATATTTGAGTGTATCGAAATGCTCGGATGGATTACGTCCTTCCTGCACTCCAAAGCGCACGTAATGAGTTATGGCAGATAAACCGCTTTCTTTCACCTCGGGATAGCTTCTGAAATAGTAATCGGCATCGACAAGTGATCCCTTGTGCAAAATTCTAGATTCTCTTTGCATACGGTAATGAAGCCATCGCAATAAGCGTTTCCATATGCTTTTCCTAGAGGTTAAATAATTTGATAAGAGGTTTATGTTTAATGTTCTATTGAAATTTTCAATCCCTTTTTGAACTCTACTGATATTTTTCTGAAGTTGTCCCAAGCTTTTCCCGTGCCCTTCAACTGTCTTCCATACATTTCTTCTTAAAGTGTAAAGTTCATCCCATACTTTAGAAAGGTTGGAAAGACGATCATTCAGATAAAAATATTTTTTCATGATCATCTCATTAAAAAGTTCCTCCTGATTTTGGAAAAAATCTGTACGCTTTTCAGGATAATCTTCAAACGCCTTAGAAAGACTTCTTATCATTTTGGTTTTTTCATAAATTATTGACTGTATTTTTTGATTTTCTTCCTTAACCCTAAGATGACCAGTAAAAATTTGCTTATTGAATTGTTTCAATTTTGAACTGTTATCAATCAGAGTTGCATCTTTTGCATATCCGAACATATCAAAATCGTCTCGATAGTATTCAAATATTCGGTCTCTCATTTCATATGTATAAACAGGCGTCTGATCATTTTTTGTTCTATTGGATATTCCCAATTCCAAATCAAAACCAGTGATCTTTTTTATTACCGGCCAGTCTAAATCCAAATTTTCAACTTTTCCAACAAAATCGACAATAATTGCGTTTTCATTGCATAAAATCATCGATTGTGGGGCTGCATGTTGCTCAAGTTCCTTCGGATCAAGCGATGTTACTATCTCAACACAATCTTCAAAAGAGCAACCTTTTTGAATACCATATTTTTCATAATACTCGCTCGGCGTTTGCCTGTTGACGATCTTTGAAACATAAAATGAATAAAAACGATCATAAGGATTTCGTACGAAACTGAATTTTATTAATGAATTTGGCAATGGTGGGAAATCTGCAGGCCATCTACTAAAAAAATATTCCATATGCGCATATGGAGGACTGAAGCCGTGGATTGGAGATGAACCATCGGGAAGAGATCTCTTTGGAAGATCGACTCCATCCCGATGTCGCATTTGAGATAAAGCGAAGCTAATTGATGTAGATGCTGCTTTAGCGACATTTAGATAGGCTACACCACCTATACGAGGTATTATGTAAAAGGGATTTATCATCATCTGCACCTAATTGTATAAAAAATATTTTTATACGGCGATTATTTTCTCGTCATCTTGCACATCATTACGCTGTATCGAATATCTTAATTTCTACAGTCAAATGGCATTTTTTTCAATTCTCAAATATGAGCAAATTAGAATTGTACCATAAGCTATTGAATATCTTTTCTCAAAATGTAAAAAATATTTTTTTTCTGTTATATATTAGAATTCCATGGCTTTTTCCCATGCGATATCCATCTTACCCTTTTTAATATATTCAAAAATTTGTCGTTGCCTGAATGGAATTTCCGGGAAATTATAAGGCAGAATGTCGACAATCATTTTCCATCTATCCAAAAGTTGATGAATTTCCGTTTCATTCGGTGAAAATCGGGACAATATTTTTGCGCTTTCAATTAACTGTTTTGAATACATCTGATAATACAATTTCCGAAAAACGTGTCTACTTGTTTCTTCCTCAATAAATTCAAAAACGGCATAACAATATAAACATCTGTTTATCGCATCTGTTTTTTTTATAGTCGAAGTTAGTGATCCATTTTGAGTTTGCCTATAAAGATATGTTGTCTTTGTAACAATAGAAATTCTTTTGGCTAATACATGCACTTGAATAGAAAATGGATTGTCTTCGTTTTTTTTAATTTCTTCGATAAATCCTATTTTGTGTTTGCTTATTAAATTTCTACGAATCAATTTGTTACATGCGATCACATTCGACCGTAGTTGCGGAAGATTTTTAAGTGGTTCTCCAAAGATATCATTCTTTAAATAATTTTTATGCCAATCAAGATATTTTTCGTCGGTATCAGGTCGCCATTTCAAGATTCCGCCTATTATTTCGTCAGAGTTGTCAGCCACAGCTCTGCGATAAAGCACTTCGATGGCGTCATCGCAAGCGAGAAAATCATCGGAATCAACAAAATATATATATTCGCCTTTTGCTTCAACAATACCGGTGTTTCGAGCCCCTGACAAACCTCTGTTGTGGGAATGTTTCCTTAAAATAAAACGGCTGTCTTTTTCTGCATATTCTTTTAATATTTTTTGAGAATAATCCGGAGAAGCATCGTTAATGCAAATTATTTCAATATCACGTAAAGTCTGATTTCTAATACTATCAAGGCATTTGCGCAAATATTTCTCTACCTGGTAGACAGGAACGATAACACTTACCGGTTGCAATATGTTCCTCTTGAATTCCTTAGTATTTGAGCTATTAGGTAAATAGCAATGTTTATTTAGTAATTTCCTTAGATTAGTCTCTAAAAAAATTTAAAATCTCGATGTAATTTGGATTTTTCTTTTTCAATAGCCAGATTTAAAAACCAAAATTATGATCCTAACTAAAATATTTTTATAATTATGATTCATTCCTGATTTTATGTTTAAATAATGAAATTGCAGTTTCTAAGTCACGTTTGACAAGAGCCATGACGAAATTTTTATTATAGTGTGAAAGAGTACTAAGTACATCTTCACTGATATCTTCTATAAGTGGAACTAATGTTGGTAAAAATTCTTTCAGTTTTGCACCTAAACCAAAAACAACCATAGCACGTCTCAAATCTCCAACATAAATGGCAACTTTTTTTTCAACTTTTCTAACTAAATCTTTGCTGCCATTTTTTCTCGTAAAGACTAGTGTTTCAATAATATTATCTCTAGCATCATAGATTTTTAACTCGTTAGCAGTTGACAAAAAGTTTCCCATATTATAATAGTACAACTTTTTTTGTGGTATCATGGTAATACATTCAGCATAGAAGGCTGTATAAAAGGCAAATGATATATCTTCACCGTTTTTTCTTATATCTGCAAAGCGAATATTACGCCTTTTTAAAAAACTGTTTTTATAAAGACGACCTATTATTGTATGGTTATTAACCAATTCTGGATATTCATCAAGACAAAATTTATGACGTTCATGGTTGATGAATTGATCTGTATAGTGTTTCTTAATCATATTTCGACTTGACTGGTTAAAAGCTTTGATGCCGGCAAATACAATATCTGTATCATCATGCTCTGCTGTCCTATATAAATCATCTAAAGCAATTGATGATAGGTAATCATCAGAATCCAGAAACAAGACATATCGCCCTCTAGCAATTTCTAAACCTGCATTTCTAGCCATAGCCCTGCCTACGTTTTGAGAAATGTGTTTAGCTATGACCCTATTATCTATCCTTTCGTAATTTTCAATAATATCTTTCGTACCGTCAGTGCTGCCATCATTAACAATAATATATTCATAATCGTAAAAAGATTGGGAAAGAACCGATTCTACTGCACGTGGTAAAAAGTCTTGGTTATCCTTAACGATAGTAATGACGGAAATAGATAATCTTTTGGGCTCAAAATTCATCAACTTTTTATTTTACGCCTCTTCCAAATTTGGATATTTCCCTCTATTCATTTTTTCTAAAATCTATTGATTTTACTGAAATTGCAATTTTCTCTATTCCCTCTTATTGTCAAATATGTCAAAATGTTCTTTTTAAAATTATTTAGTCATTACTAGAATATTCGACTTTCTATCGGCGCTTGTAGCGACGAAGCTTCCTTCCAACCTGGGTAGCTTTTTTACTCCGGTTTTCTTTATGCGGAGCAATCATTTCAGTGCCTCGTTCGCCCAAAAGCACCTCATCAAGCTTATCGCTGTCATATGCTTTATCGCCAATAATTCAATCCGGCGCATATTGGGTAAAGCTTCTGTCGATGGTTGCTTCCACCAGCTTTACCTCATGGGGCGAAGCGCTTTCAATGTGAGCGGAGACAGGAAAACCAGCAGCGTCTGCGATGGCCATGATCTTGGTGCCTTTGCCGCGCTTTGTCTTACCGACAGCAAGACCCCTTTTTTTTGCCGCAACAAAGGTTCCGTCAATGAAGGCTTCACGAATGTCGATGCCGCCTCGTTGGTACAGATCCTCTGCCAGCTCATGGGCAATGCGTCTGAAAACTCCCAATTTAACCCATTGCTGGAAACGCCTGTGGCAAATCTGGTACGGCGTATATCTGGGCGGCGAATCCTTCCATGGTGCTCCGGTTCGTAATATCCATAATATCCCATCTAAAACTTCGCGTGGATCGCGCTGCTTGCGGCCTCGCGCACCTTTGCGTTGTCATGCCGATCGTATTATGGGCTCTATCCGATTCCATTGTTCGTTTGTCAGTTCCATCCTGATTATATTGCATAATCAAGAGGTTGTGTATAGTTATACTTTTAATATTTTCAGACAGTTGCAACGCAATAAATTTTTACTTAATTTCAGATAGTTACGGGCTTAATGCGGCCCCTTTATTGATACATTTTTTTTGAGATAGGTTTTATTATAAATCTTCAATCAAAGCAACGTTGGTAATTGCAAGGCTAATTTTAATATACTTTCAAAGCCTGCCAACGGGTTTAACTGAAAATTTTAGCGTTTTCCTCTGTAGGCTAATAGGTTTCATCATGTATTATTTTTTTTTTAACCGTATAACTGATTTTTCGAAGTAGATAGTTGAATTTGGTACTTTCAAGGAAGCAAGAAAAACGTTTGAGAATCGTTTGTTCTTGAAATCGCCTTGTTTCCCTATTGTTTATAAATGGGAAGGCATTTATCATTTTTAAATAAGCTTGATCATTGCTATCGATATATTTCACAAATTTAATAACTTCGCGGAAAGAGTTATGATCGTTGGCGTTTATAAAAGAATTTGGGTTGAATATTCTGGTTACATTCGGATTCCCCCAATAAATAGGTATACTACCAGCCAAAAAAGCATGGTAAATTTTTTCAGTGCTGTAGTTTAAGGATTTTTCATTTTCAAAAGCAATAGTAAATTTATAATTACTAAGAAACTTGATTTTGGCGATCCAGTCTCCTCTATTGTTCAAAGCAGGCATGTTATTCAAAACCCTTCCAGGTGCATCTATTCTTTTATATTTTGCCAGCAATTTAGTGAATTCGATCCTCTCTTTCGCATTATAATTGAAGTATAGAAAGTTACAGAAATTTCGTTTTTCCTTATATCTGAGATTTTTAATTTCATCGTTTAGCTCATTATTTAAAAAGCTCTGAAAATAAGGGTGTCGAATAAAGTTGGGAAAATAAATATTAACGGGTGAGTTCCGTTTAAACGATAAGGAAAAATCACAATCATTATAGTTCGGCGCTATATTTTCACCAGTGTAAAATATTTTTTTTTGATGAAGGTATTTTTTGTGCTCGTTACCAAATACTGAAAAAAAAACTATCTCCGGGCTAGATGATAATTCAACTTTATATTTCTTTTTGAGCAATTTGAAAAGATAGTCTTTCTCTACTATTGATTCTTTCTCATCCCAAACATCACAGATTTGAATCTTTAGCGTTTTCACAAGAAATTTTAAAAATACCTTTAATTGATACCTGAATTTTGCACCATGCTCTTATAAAATACACATACATCTTGTGAAGCCTTGTGAATATAAGGCTTGAAAGGATAATAAAAATATTCTGTTTTAACCAAAGAGGTAAAATCAAACTTCTTCAGCTTTACGCAAACGTTTTATATTAGGGACTTGGCAGAGCCCTCTTCAAGACCTGTAAAATTGGGCCATCACAAACAGTGTGTTTTTGTTGGCTTTATAACATACTGATAAATAACCTAAAATGAACCGTGTAAAAAATTTCTTGCACGAAAATTTATCAAAACCTTGCAAAATTCAGGTGATAGCTAAATTGTCGCAAGAATCTTATGATTCGAACTATTAATTATCAAGTTGGTCGACCTTAATATTGCAATTTGCAGATACTATCGTTTTGCATTTAGTGTTGGGAATCTCTCAAAAAAGTGTCTGTAAAGTTGGCCATGCGATACGCAAGATGATGGACCGTGGCGGCGACATTCTGCCTGCACTTAGCGGTATGGTTGAATTGGATAAAAAATATGTTGGTGGCAAACCCCGTTATAAAGAATACGCTAAACATAAAAGCGGTAAAGGGACTTCCAAACATTGAGTGCTGGTTGCGGTGGAACGTAACGGCCAATATCTGGCTGAGCTTGTGCACAGTGATAAGATTGCCCAGTTTTGCCCTCAGCTTGATCACTTTGTCGATAAGCAAGTTCATTTGATGACTGATGAATATTGTTCGTATCAATCCATTGGCAGACAGTACGCTGCCCATGATTGGGCAAACCATAGTCAGAATGAATATGCCCATTGAAATGTCCATAATAATACAGCAGAGTCCCTTAATGCGATTCTCTAACGAGCTAGACAAAGCGTATTTCATTATTTGAGTCAGCAACACCTTGCCCGGTACCTTCACGAGATCGGGTTCCGGTGGGATCATCGTATCCCAAAGCTCAAACTAATAAAAAAGGTGACTTAAAAATTGTGATGAAGCCGAAGCACCTAATTAAAATGCTAAGATCCCTTTTATGTCGAGCTCAAGGCAGGCAGTTGCTAAGATCGCCTAATGACGGCTTAATATGCCTCAAGCCTTTATGACAATATAACAGCCTTTTTATTAGTTATAGTCCCGTTTTTTAATATTGGTTATTTAAGCTATTTATTGTATAATAAGCGAAAAACAAAGTCACCACCACACATAGTCATGCTTTAATTAAAGCAGATAGTTTAGAGGATAATCATTAAATTAGATTTTTTTAAATTGTGCTACTATGGATAAGTTTTACAGCCAACACGGAGAAGATTCTATTCTTAATGAGGTTTTTAAAAATCAGAAAACCGGCGTTTATATTGAAATTGGTTGTATTGATGGGAAGAGATTCAGTAATTCATACTATTTTGAAAGGATCAAATGGCATGGGCTCTGTATTGAAGCGCATTCAGACTATATTGAACTACTAAAAAGAAACAGACCAAAATCAAAAGTAATTCATTGTGCAGTTGGGGAAAAAAACCTTGACGATGTTCTATTTTATGCGAACAGCCGTGGTAGCCTCTCCACCTTGGATAAATCGAATGAAAGCAGGTGGAAAAAAAAATTTAAAAAATACTTTACTGGATTTGAAAAGCAGCATGTTAGGCTCAGAACACTGACAAGCATATGTGAAATAGAAAAACTACTCCAAATAGATTTTATATCCATAGATATAGAAGGAAATGAATATAAAGTACTTCAAGGAATTAATTTTGACCTATTGCAGCCCAAGGTATTTGTAATAGAATGCGATACTAAAAAAGAAGAATATAAAATAGATACTATTTTACTAAAGAATTCATATAAAAAGCTATTGCGTATCAACACAAATTTAATTTATACTTTAGATTTACTTGACATTAAGATAGGTAAAATTAATTTTCAATTGTGCCATACACTTCATCCACTAGACATGGGCAGCGACTTAATCACAGAAAAAGAACTATGTTTGCGAAAAAATCACAAATTCGATAATAATAGAGAACCACGATATATCGTCTGCTAAACCAGATAAACTTTTCTCGATGGTGAATCATAATGGGTAAAGCTATTAATAAATATACGTTTTACGATTCAGGTTTTCATGGAGATGAATACCTAACCAAGATAGTAAAAGCATTGATGACAGATTGTGATCTTTTTATTGAAACAGGAACAAATGTTGCGACAACAACTGCATATGTCTCTAAAAGATTTCCTCAAGTTCTATGCTTTTCATGTGAGCCTGATGATAGGGCATATAAGGAGGCAGTGAAAAACACTAAAAATTTACCAAACGTTAATATTTTTAACGAAACTTCACAGAATTTTATCAATCGCTTTGAAAAAATGAATCTTTTTAGAAAAAATGCTGTTTTCTGGCTTGATGCCCATGATAATAATTTCGAATGGCCACTTAAAAGTGAAGTTGGTTTTATCACTTCAAAATTTCAAAATTTCAAAATTTTAATCGACGACTTTAAAGTGCCTGGCTTACCTTGTTTTGGGTTTGATTCCTACAAAAACCAGGAGTGCTCATTTAACTTTATTAGAAATAGCATCAAATCCAAAAGCTATTTTCTTTATTATCCTAACTATACAGAGAAAACGTCAAAGCATCATCCATTGCGGGGTTGGGGCTTGATATCAAGCCAAAGCATAGATTACATATTAGAGAATAATTTAATTACATATATTTCGAAGGGTAACTAGGAAAGGACATTCTAACATTTACCGGATTATAATTAAATATTATATCACATAAATCATCTGCTTCAATTCGGTAATACCCTTAATCGGCTGTGGCTCAAGTTTAACTCACGTTCCCTTGATCGGTTCCAAAATGAAGCACAAGGAATTTTGGACCGGTTACAGCGATGTGCATATTTATTTGCGATATCTTTTATTTCACTAATCATACCCTTACTCAGAGTGATTGGCCTCAATCCGTATTCTAAGAGCTGTCGATTCTCGACATGCAGATCATTTTCTTCAGCTTCGGCACGCGGATTAGGCTGGTAGCTTATCGGAACACCGGACAGTCCTGACACGAGCTCGGCCAAATCACGCACGCGGTGAGTCTCGGTCATCTGATTAATAATTTTTACCCGTTGTCCGTGCTCGGGCGGATGGTTGAGTGCAAAACCGATACACCGGACAGTATCACGGATATGGATGAAGGCTCTCGTCTGACCACCTGTGCCATGCACGGTAAGCGGGTAGCCTATGGCTGACTGCATCAAGAAGCGATTCAGCACTGTACCGTAATCACCATCGTAGTCAAATCGATTAATAAGGCGCAAATCTAACGATGTCTCATCAGTCTGTGTACCCCATACTATGCCCTGGTGCAAGTCGGTGATCCGGATCCCGTCATTCTTATTGTAAAAGGCAAACATCAATTGATCCAGAGTCTTGGTCATGTGATAGATGCTACCTGGGTTAGCTGGATAAAGAATTTCATTTTCCTCCAACTCACCGTTGCCGGCATGCAACTTAAGCCTTAGATATCCCTCAGGAATTTTCATTCCGGCGGATCCGTATCCATATACACCCATTGTGCCGAGATGCACTAAATGGATATCCAGGCCGAGCTCGGCAATGGCTGCCAGGATATTGTTGGTGGCATTGACGTTGTTGTCCACCGTGTAACGTTTGGCTTGAGCGTCCTTCATTGAATATGGTGCAGCACGTTGCTCAGCGAAGTGGATCACCGCATCCGGCTGCCAGGTTTCCAGCAGTTCGCAAAGAACGCCATAGTCGCGTGCGACGTCAAAGTTGCAAAAGTTTATCTCCCGACCCGTAACCTCCCTCCAGGCTTTTAATCGTGCTGAAATAGGTTGGATCGGTGTTAGGGATTCACATTCCAAATCCACATCAATTTTACGTCGCGATAGGTTATCGACTATCTGGATGTCGTGACCTTTACTCGACAAATATAGCGATGTCGGCCAGCCACAGAAACCATCACCGCCAAATACGATTATCTTCATGTTCATCGTTCCTTTCCCGGTGTCGACAACAATGGAATCGTTCCGCATTTTCTATCATTTGTATTAAATCGCTCTTTTTTATTATTTTACTTGGCTTAAGCTGAAATCCAATACAAAATTCTTGTCGGCTGTTTTCGACCTGCATCACTTCATTGAAAAGAGCTCGTGCTTTTTGGGCCTGGCCTATCTTTGCAAGCTGATATGCATAGTTGATTTTCCATATATGAGATAAACGATTCAACCTATAGTCCTTTTCAATCAAAGTTATACCCGCCTTTAATTTTCCTTTTTCAATAAGCGGCCAACCCATTAAGGCAAATCCATCCCTTAAAAAAGAATTTTCAGAATACAGTGTATCCATCAAAATTCTCGCAGGAATTAACTTCCCATGTATGCTCATGGCAATTGCACTGATTATCTTTCCTTCGACTGAGAGTCTGTCCAGCCTCACATCTTTCTCAATGAAAAATTCCAGTTTTTGCTCATTTCCTGATGATAGAAAATGTGCCCAACCCATTCTTGCGTATCCATCTGTTACCCTCTTATCATCGGTATACAACGCTTCAATCAATTTAACCGAACCCTCATATTCACCTTTGAAAATCTGAATCATCGATAAATTAATTTGCCATTTTGAAGACATTCTTCCTTTTTCATAATCTTTGATCATAAAGCCGAAGGCACTGATCCAGTCTTGTGACTCCGCCTTGATCCAGCCTAATTTGGCATAACCGTCCTTTAATGATTTGTTCTGAGAATAAGCTTCCTCGATTAAATCTACAGCTGTTTCGAAATCACCCAAATGGCCATATACCCGTGCCAAGTTCAGCTGCAAGGTAGGTGACAACCGCTCAGATTTGAGATCTCTGGTCATCAATTTCAATGCACCTGGCCAGTCTTTGGTAGCAGCCTTGATCCAACCAAGGCGAGCAAAACCGTCCCGATGAGTCCTGCTTAAGGCATAGACATCTTCTATCAGCGCTTGACCTTGCACAAAGTCACCTTTCCGACCAAAAACTACTGCCAGATTTATTTTTGCTTCGATGTGCAAAGGATTTGACTTTAATATCAATGAAATTCGTTTCTTTGCGTCATCAAGTTCACCGTCAACCAATGAATATAAACCAAGCTGAAAATTTGCTTCTTCATTTTCGGGATCTAATTTTAGCGCTTCGTTAAAGAAGCACTTCGCAGCGTACTTTTCCCCATTTTTTTTATTCAAAATTCCTAATTGAACATATGAATTCGCATACGACGGATTGATGTCAAGGGTCTTATGGAATTCATTTGCAGCATCCTTGTAACACTGCTTCCTCATATAGACCATGCCGGCGCCATAGTGGATCCATTCACTGCCCTCATTCATAGTGATACCTTGATATTTCTTTCATGATTGTATCTCACAGTAGTTTGCTTAAAACAGGTTGTACGATTTGAGCAATTTATCCAGATAATCTATTGAATAGATTTTATGACTTGATTTGTGAACCCCTTCACAATCAGCATTTTGATTTTGAGGTGTCATGACACAAACAGTACTCCAACTCCTAAAGTTTGCTCCATAAAAATCTTTCTCAGGGTTATCTCCCACATACATCAGGCTCTGCCCAGCCATATCGAACTTTCTTTCAAAGAATTCAAACAACTCATTTGCTGGCTTTTCCAATCCAAGCATGTCACTGCACAAAATTTCATCGAATTCCGTTTCAAGATTAAGCGCCCGAATTTTTCTTTGCTGGACGATAAACCGCCCGTCGGTCAATAGACCAAGCTTATATCTTTCCCGCAGACGAGCCAGCATGGCGTGAACACCTGGATAGCATCTTATAATGGGTACATGATCTATGAAGACCTGAACCATCTGCGAAACAGTGCATTTATCCATTTTCAGCCGGTCCGTTAGATCGTTGAACATACAGGGATAAGAGGGTCCTTTCTGCTGCATAATGCTCTCAAGCTCGGCCATTATCGTTGATACACTGAAATCATAAAGATCGGACATCCATTGCGCCACGGCTTTAAAACCGCTTCTTTTATAAGACTCCTGTGGATAAAGGGTATCGTCAAGGTCAAAAACTATACCCTTGATTTTGTTGGTTTTTGTGCCGGCTAAAAGGCTTCCCATGTTATGGGAGCTCCTTTTTTAATAGCTTTTCTCGTTGGTTTTCCGATCAATTCAGAAAGCGTCCCGGGCGACAATCCCCCGCCGGGACGAATAGAGCGCACATTGGTCTCGGTGATTTCCTGACCGGTCTCAATGTTTTCCACGGCATACAATGACCGTCTGAAAATCATACTTTGCTTTTCTGAGCTTTGCGGTCCATAGATAATTTTACCAACAGCTTTTTCGGCAATCCGCACCGAATCGACCATTTCTCTGAATTCATTCGGTCTCAAAGAAAATCCCCCGTCGATGCACTTTGCATCTTCTCGCAGGGTGAGGTGCTTTTCAATCATGCATGCCCCTAAAGCAACGGCCGCTATGGCCGCAACAGTCTCTTTGGAATGATCTGAAAGCCCGCAGGGCAAATTTAACGTCCGGGACATATGAGGGAGGCACATGAGGTTCATCTCAGCCACATCCGTCGGATAGGCACTGGTGCATTTGAGCAATACAATTTCTGTTGCTCCGGCAGATCTGGCCGCAGCCACCCCTTGTTCGATTTCATCCAGCGTACCCATACCGGTGGACAAAATCAGGGGCTTGCCGGTTTGAGCGGCCAGACGAATTAACGGCAGATCGATCAGTTCGAAGGAGGAAATCTTGTATGCAGGCACATCCATGCTTTCAAGAAAGGCCACCGATGATGGATCGTAGGCGCTGGAAAACAACTCCAAGCCGATGTCATTGGCTATTTTTTTTAGTTTCGGCTGCCATTCCCAGGGCATATAGGCTTTTTGATACAGCTCGTATAACGTCTGCCCTTCCCATAATGACCCCTTCCCGTGGCGAAACCGTTGATCAGCGCAATCAATCGTCATGGTTTCCGGAGTGTAGGTCTGCAGCTTGACGGCATCCGCCCCGGCTTCTTTGGCGGCTTCGATCAGCCTGACCGCTTCATTAAAATTCTGGCGGTGGTTGGCCGACAGCTCAGCAACTATAGATACCGGTTGACCCGGGCCGACCTTATGTTTGCCGATTTGAACCGGATTTATATCGTTTAGAATGGGGTACATAACATCTGATTGGAATTTCTTAATCAAGATTAAATAATAGGCAACAGGCTGGCAAAGTTGGTAAAAAACTGGGGAGTTCTTAAGTTGATAAGCTCATAATCCATGGATTGTTATAATAATTGTATTAAAGCAAAAAACTTACCAACTCATGAACTTACGAGCTATAGTTTCTTATCCAATATCTACCTGAACAATTTTATCTTCCGGATATCTGACCTGACGCAGTTGATGCGCCCCGCGATTGAAAGTGATCTTTGAAAGGTCATCCCCGGCACACTCCAGGAAAAACCAGTAAAAGCTGTCGAGGCCGGCCGCGACACTCAACGAAGAGGCCCCGCCAAAGCGGCAGTTGCATTCGATGACGTGGATATTTTGCCCTAAATCGACAATAACCTGAAAGACCAGATGAGAGTGTAAACCGAGCGCGCTGGCCGCTGCTGCGCACATTTTTTCGATCTCAGGCATGTCAGCCGTTGTGGTAACCTGTGATTCACCGCTTACGATCCGATCGCGTGAACGCGATACCGATCCCACAGTTACACCGGATTTATTGATGTAGGTATCGATGCTGAATTCACGGCCTTCGATAAAAGGTTGGTACACAGGATTTTCCAGTTTGCTGCCGGCTGATTGGGCTTCGTCAGCCGCCAGGTTCAACTTGATACCCCGAGATCCTGAGCCGAATTGCTCTTTTACGATCCAGCGCCTGCAATATAAATTGTTGGGTGCCTTGGCAGTATGGATTGTCGTAACATCAGGATGACGCTGGAAAGTTTCGTAAAATAAAAGTTTATCCAGGCATATCCGCACCCCTTCAACCGGTGACGTCATAACAAATATACCGTTTGCTTCCATAAACGGTTTTGAGTCGGCGAAAAATTCCAGCTCGCCGTCACGGGTCGGAATAATCGCTGAGATTCGATGCTCCAGACAATAGTTTTTGATGTCCTCAGCGCATAGATCCACCAACGTTGGCATTTCCCAGAACTTATCAACAAAGT
>Ga0210064_1000778_pt1 | contig 14797 bp, 10 predicted proteins | sample Muzzi_CordC_D2_FD_185531 | JGI IMG/M metagenome (GOLD analysis project Ga0210064, IMG submission 185531) | Wetland microbial communities from San Francisco Bay, California, USA, that impact long-term carbon sequestration - Muzzi_CordC_D2 (SPAdes) | ecosystem: Environmental > Aquatic > Marine >...
ATACCTTGACGACCTTCTGAACGCCGCCGACCCGGCGCGCAATCTCGGCCAGCTTGTCCGCCTCCTGCGCCGTAACGATTCCCATCAGATAAACAACCCCCTTGTCCGTCACTACTTTTGTGCGTGAGCCGATTTCTGTATCTTCCGTCAAGAATGCGGTTTTAACCTTGCTGGTTATCCAGGTATCTCCAGACCGGGACATCATCGAACTCGGTGCTCCGATAGTCGTCTCGTCGTGCAACTGCTTTACGCCCACGATGCCCTTGATTTTCTGGTCGATTTCCAGGCGTATTTGCTCACTCGGTACTTCCCCTGTAAGAAGAACTATGCCGCCGTAGCTCGTGGCATTCAGGTGGGTATCCTTGTTTAACGCTTCGTTGCCGGTGATCGCTTCGAAGATCTTCCATTCGATGACCTCGTCGTCAACTTGGGTCCCCGTGGTGCGTGAGTCATTAGCCATCGCACCAGCGGTGGCGCCACCTGCAATAACAACTCCGGCGCAACCCTGCAGCGTGACGACGATTCCGGACAGAAGTAGGACTATTAAATGTGCTCGTAGTGACATTGCGGTCATCTCCGTTCTTTGAGCGTGAAAAAATCAAGCACTGAATGCATCCCGTATCCACTCCAACTCATGAGTGTTGCCGCTGCGTCGAATGGAAACAACGTCGAATCGGCAGGGTGCTAGAAGCGAAGAGTGGCGTTGAAGAAAGTGCTCGGCGCTCGACAGCACACGCGATTGCTTTCTGGCATCGACGCTTTCCGCGCCACTTCCGAAATCTGTGCGGCTACGTAACCGCACTTCGATGAAGCTTATGGTGGAGCCGTCGCGCATCACCAGATCGATCTCTCCGTGGCGGCAGCGATAGTTGCGGGTTAACAGCTCGAGACCATGATCGAGTAAGTGTCGACAAGCGAGATCTTCGGCCCATGCGCCGCGTTGTGCTGTGCTTGGACGAACGGTGTTCACTACTGTATTGATGTGGCGTCGATGTCGATTTTCCGTGGTATGCCTTTGTTGAATTTTGCCCACATGAGCCGGCGATTGATTCGATTGTGCTCGTCGAGTGAAAGATTTCCGGTAACGCCGGCAAACTCCGCATAGTGCTGCGCGCGAAGTTTGCCGAGTTCCTTCACCAGATAATAGGCATCGGCGCCAAAGGCATAGAGGCGCACGAAGGCGTTTGCCGAATCGGACCATAACAATTCGACGTCGTGGCGAAGTGTGCCACCTTTCGTTGCCGGATCGAGCACCCAGGGCATATCGCCAAAGACGACGCCATCCAAATCGCGGTCCGATTGCGCGTCCATATTTCCCGAGTAAATGTGGGAGGTCGAGTAAACAGGCAAGTCCTGGGCGCGGTGAAATTCCAACTGCGGTCTCAACTGCCGCGCTTGCAGCGGGAATGCGGCCATGAACACGAAGTCGACGTCTTGGCGCCGGTGGGCTTCTTTCTTGACATTGCCGCCGAGTACTTGCACCAATGAGCGGTAGCGCGCATCGCTTTCGTCGATATTGAGCAACTTTCTAACCGGCGTTGACATATCGGTGCCGTCGCTCGCATAGCTTTGGACCTCGACGACAGTGCCGCCGAGATTTTGCCAGGCGTCGGCGAAGGCGGTGGCAACCCGGTCACCCCAGGCACCCGTGGGGGCCAACACGGCCGCGTTGGCATGGCCGGCAAACCAGGCATATTCCGCCACCAGCCGGGCTTCCGATTCTGGAGACAATGCAAATTGAAACAGACCGCTGGTAGGACCGGTTTTCCCGGCATCGGCCTTTGCGGTGCTGGCTTTCGCCTCGGAAGCTTCATCGGCATGGTTGAGGGTCAGTGTTGGTACCGGCATGCCCGCAGAGTCGGCAAGACGGGTCACCGCCGCGCGCTCGAGGGGCCCGACGACGAAGTCGGCGCCGGCTTCGACAGCTTGATTGTAAATCGTTCGAATGTCGCCGCTCGAGCTGTTGCGCAGCATTACCGTGGGTCGATTTTTGACATCGGGATCTGCGAACCACGCTGCCATGAAGCCATCGCGCACGGCATTTGCCGCGTTCGCGAATTGACCATCGAAGGGAAGCAGAAGGGCCACCTTGCGCGCCGGCGCCCAGGCAATGTGACTGTCCTCCATCAACATTGGCACGACGTTCTCGCCGGCAGGATGGCCGGGGTAACGATGACGCCACAAAGCAATCGCTTGCGCGAGGGTATTGGCATCGGTAAGCGTCGAATTCCCGATGGCTGCCAGTTCAATCCAGCCACCGAGGGTGCTTGGCGGTGGTAGATGCGCGGCCTCGAGGGCTTGGGGAGAGAGCTGCGACAAGGAGGTCCAGATCCGCCGCCGATTCTCATTGATTAATGCTGTGTCGGTGAGCAGCAGCTCGAGCTGCACGCGCTCGCGCGCGGCTTCAATCTGGCGTCCCAACGCATCCAATGCATCGGCGCGCACGCCGCGATACCTTGCCGCCAGTTCCGACGGCACATCCTCAGCCGGCGCCGTTCCCAATAAGGTCAGCGCCTCCTCCGGCTTTTGCTTGGACAAAGCCAACTGCGCCTGCACGAGTTTTTGCAGGATTTGCAAATTCCCCGACAGCGATTGGCCGCGAATATCGTCGAGAATTTTCATCGCGGCATCGGGCCGCTTGGCGAGAACGAAGGCGGACGCGGCATCCAGCCGATAAGCGAGCGCAGTGTCACCTCGCGAAGCGTCGGCAAGGCGAAGATATTCCTGGGCGGCGGCAAGAAAATTGCCGGCTTGCATGTGCGTTCGCGCGACGCGGGTTAGTTCTGAGTCGCCCGTTTCGGATCGTTGAGGAACGCTTTCACAAGCCACGGCTAGAGCGGCGGTGAGCAAGATGCAAACGAGAGTGCGCGCTTTGAGCATGTAATGTTAACGCCGGCCATGGGCCCTGCATTCGCTTGAATGCAGGGCTGGGCGTGAATTGTGCTGCAAAGACGCCGTCGCTTCCACCCCGGCAGCACGTCTCACCGCAAAAAACAGTGATTGGCTGACAATCGCCGCTGGCGGAGCCTACACGGACTGGGTCCATTGCTCGCAACTGCGACGCTCGAGTGCCCAAGGCGTAGAATGCGCGTTGGGTGCCAATGCGGAAATTCCACGATGGTTCGAGATACATCCACCGGTAATACGAAGCAAGTGATTCGTGACGCAGCCACGGGCGGCGGACTGTACGTCGTCGCGACTCCCATTGGCAATCTTCGAGATATCAGCGCGCGCGCCCTCGATGTGCTCGCGGACGTCGATGTTATCCTCGCCGAAGACACGCGCCACAGTGCCAGGCTTCTCAACCATTACGGTATTGCAACACCGTGCCGTTCCTTTCACGATCACAACGAAGCGCATCAGGTGGCGCGCATTGTGAGTCGTATTGCCGACGGCGAACGCGTGGCCCTGGTCTCCGATGCAGGCACACCGTTAATCAGCGATCCCGGCTTTCGGCTTGTTGCAGCCTTACGCGAGCAGGGTCACGCCGTCATTCCCATTCCAGGCCCCAGTGCCGTAATCAGTGCTTTGAGCGTGGCCGGCCTGGCGACGGATCGATTCTGCTTCGAGGGTTTTCTGCCGGCCAGAACGAGTGCCCGCCGGCGCGCTCTGCAAACGCTGTCCGGCGAGCGGCGTACCCTGGTGTTTTTCGAGTCCCCGCGGCGCGTCGTGGAAACAATAGCTGATCTGGGCACGGTCTTCGGGCCCGACCGCCCGGCGGTTTTGGCGCGCGAACTCACCAAGATGCACGAATCGGTGATCAGCACGACGCTGGCGGAGCTTCTCAGCTGGCTCGAAGAACATCCCGAACGATGCCGTGGCGAGTTCGTCATTGCCGTCGCCGGCGCATCGGTCGATGACGAGGAACATGACCAGGTGCGCGTATCCACGGCGGAATTACTGCGCGTGCTGGTCGCAGAGTTGCCGGTCAAACGCGCGGTTGCGGTGGCCGCCGGCCTCACGGGCGCAAAACGTAACGCCTTGTATCAGCAGGCGCTCGCCTTGTCCGCCGCTGTTGGCGAAAAACCTGTCGAGGAGGGGGAGTGATGCGGGCTTTCGCTGCGCTCGCCTTGATCTGACCATCGCCAAGCCCGAGACTGGGCCCGGGAGTCGGCCAGGCAGTCGCTGTGCCGCGGCTATGCCGCTCGGCATGGAGGAAAGTCCGGGCTCCACAGGGCAGGGTGCCAGGTAACACCTGGGGGGCGCGAGCCTACGGAAAGTGCCACAGAAAATATACCGCCACGCCGGCAACGGTGCGGTAAGGGTGAAATGGTGCGGTAAGAGCGCACCGCGCCGGTGGTAACACCGGTGGCAGGGTAAACCCCACTCGGAGCAAGACCAAATAGGGGAGCTTAGTGCGGCCCGCATGGCTCCCGGGTAGGTCGCGTGAGGTGTGCGGCGACGTACATCCCAGATGAATGGCTGTCCACGACAGAACCCGGCTTATCGGCCGACTCCCGCTCGCCCTTTGGGCGAGCGGGAGCTTTTTCGCCCCTTGGGGGCGAAAAAGGCTGCCTTTGTTTTATTGCCTTCTTTTTCGCTCCCCCTGCGGGGGAGCGGTTGAGGGGAGTGGAGCCCCCAAGGCTCCTTTTCTACACCCTTCCCCCCTGTCCCCCCTTCCCATAGAGGGAAGGGGGGAACCCTTTGTTGCATGCTTTCGGCGGCCCTGTGGGTTGGTTGAGGCCTCGTAGCTTGGGCTGGGTCTTGTAGGTTGGGCTGAGCGTAGCGAAGCCCAACATGCCGGCGGCGGCCTCGGGCTTCGCACGTTGGGCTCGGCCGGCGGGCCTGGCAGGCCGCCTTTGTGCTTCTTCCACACGTTTTATTCTGTTTCGGAGGCGTTGAGGGCGGGCGACCCCGTGGTTGGCCGCTATTGGGGGGCCAATTTCGGCTGAATCCGGGTGAAATTCGCGCAGCCCGGATTTGTTCGTGATAAGTCGCTTTAAGTACGGGCGTCAACCGAATGATGGGTAAAGAGTTCTCGGATTCGGGCTTGGGCGGGGGTGCCTTCGGATAACACGGTTCGTCTCTAAGTTACTGTCTCATAAGCAAGATTTCGCCAGATTTCGGGGCGATTTTCTTGACAGTGGCTGATCCGAGTAACCATAATCCCTCGATGTGGGAGATTGTGGGAAATAGTGGATCAATGGGGATTTTCGGGGACCGATTGTGTTTCGAGGCGAGTATTCACTTAGCGTAGACGCCAAGGGCCGGCTGGCGATTCCCAGCCGCTACCGGGAGCGGCTGATGGAGGACTGTGGGGGCAAGCTCATTGTCACCATCAGCCTTCTGGAGCGTTGCCTGGTGATATACCCCTATCCCCGTTGGCAGCGCATCGAAGACGAACTCAAAGACCTGCCCGCCCTCGACAGCCAGGCCCAGGCCATTAATCACCTGCTCATTGGTCATGCGGTGGATTGTGACATGGATTCCAATGGCCGCGTGCTGCTTTCCCAGGCGCTGAGAAATTTCGCCGGCCTCGACAAGCGCGTCATGATGGTGGGCCAGGTGGACAAGTTCGAAATCTGGGACGACGCGGGTTGGAGCAAACGCCGCGACGAGTTGCTCGATGGCGTGCCCGCGCTTCACAGGGATCCCTCCGATGCGTTGCGAAAACTGGTCCTCTAGGGGACATGACCCATGCCCATGGCCACACTCACACGCCGGTGCTGCTTACGGAGGTCATCGATGGCCTGCAGGTGCGGGCGGACGGCGTTTACATGGATTGCACCTTCGGACGCGGCGGGCACAGCCGCGCGCTTCTGGAAAAGCTCGGGCCCCAGGGACGGGTTCTGGCTATCGATAAAGACCCGGAAGCGGTTGCGGCAGGCCGCGGGCTGGCGGCGGAGGATCCCCGTTTGAGTATTGCGCACGCCAACTTCGACCGAATCGGTCAACTGGCCGCCGAGCGCGGTGTGGCGGGCAGCCTGGCGGGCGTGCTTCTCGACCTGGGCGTGTCATCGCCGCAACTCGAGGATGTCACCCGGGGATTCAGTTTTCAGGATGACGGTCCGCTGGATATGCGCATGGACCCTGGCGTCGGGCTGGCGGCCGCCGATTGGTTGAATACTGCCAGCGCCGAGGAAATTGCCACGGTTCTGTACGAGTACGCCGAGGAACGCCACTCCCGGCGCATCGCGCGCGCCATCGTCAGCCATCGTGCCGATTCGCCCATCCAGACTACCCGGCAATTGGCCAGTATCGTCGCCGCCGCGCAACCGCGCGCCGGTAGCCGTGGCGGCGGCCGAAGCAAGCACCCGGCCACCCGTACCTTTCAAGCCATCCGTATTCACATCAATGGCGAGCTGCAAGCGCTGGCGGCGGCCCTGGACCAGGTGCCCGATGTTCTCGCGCCCGGCGGGCGGCTGGCCGTCATCAGCTTTCATTCATTGGAAGACCGGCAGGTGAAACGCTTCATGCGCGCGCGGTCCCGCGGACCCACGGCCCCCAGGGGAATGCCGGTAGTGCCCGCCGGCGCGCCGCCGGTGTTGCGCACGGTGGGGCGCGCGATTCGCGCCAGTAGCGAGGAGGTGCGCCGTAATCCGCGTGCGCGCAGCGCGGTGCTGCGCATTGCGGTGCGTTGCTGATGCGCTCGCGCCTCGCACTTGTCATCGCATTGGCTGCGGCCTTGTTCGTTTCCGCGATTGCTACGGTGTACGTGCAGCACTACCGGCGCATGCAATTCGTGCAGCTGCGCAAGCTCGAACTCGAGCGCGACGACATGCAGGTGGAGTGGGGACAACTGAAGCTCGAGCAAAGCACCTGGGCCACCCATGAGCGGATCGAGCGGCTTGCCCTCGAGAAGCTCGATTTGCATATGCCGCCGGCCTCGGAAATCGTGCTGGTGAAACAATGAGGGCAGCCAAGGCGATCGAGAGGGGCGCGGCGAGCTTTCCGGCCAGGCGCCGGCTGGTAAAGGTCCTGTTGCTGGCGATCACCTGTGGGTTGTTGTGGCGCGCGGTGGATTTACAGCACACCGACAAAGACTTCTTGATAGGTCAGGGTGACGCCCGCCATCTGCGGGTGGCGGCAATTCCCGCTCATCGTGGGAAAATTGTCGATCGCAACGGCGCTCCGCTGGCCATCAGCACGCCGGTGGATTCGGTTTGGGCAAATCCCCGCGAGCTGGCGGCGGCGCCGCACCGATGGCCCGAACTCGCGCGGCTGTTGGGGCTCGATTCCAAGCAGCTCGAGCGGGTCGCCGCGCAGAAGAATGCGCGCGAGTTCGTCTACCTGAAACGCCACCTGGCGCCGCAACTGGCGGGCAAGGTGGAGCAAAGCGGCGTGCCCGGTGTGTACTTGCAACGTGAGTACCGGCGCTACTATCCGCTCGGCGAGGTGGCGGCGCACGTGGTCGGTTTTACCGACGTGGATGACATCGGTCAGGAAGGCATGGAACTGGCCTTCGACGAGCGCCTGCGCGGTGTCGGCGGCGCCCACCGGGTGCTGCGGGATCGCCTCGGTCGCGTGGTCGAACAAGTCGAAAGCATTCGCGCACCCAAGGCAGGCGAAGATCTCGTATTGAGCCTCGATCGGCGCGTGCAATATCTTGCCTATCGGGCCTTGCTGGGCGCGGTAAAACGATACAAGGCGCGCGGGGGATCGGTGGTCGTGCTCGATGCGCACACCGGTGAAGTCCTGGCCATGGTCAATCAGCCGGCCTACAACCCTAATAATGGTGCCGATCGCGTGAGCTCGCGCTATCGCAATCGCGCCGTGACCGATGTCTTCGAGCCAGGCTCCGCCATCAAGCCCTTTACCATCGCGGCGGCATTGGAAAGCGGGCGCTTCGAGGCGGACTCGAAAGTCGATACCAATCCGGGGACCTTGAAGATCGGCAAATACACGGTGCGCGATATGCGCAACTACGGTCTTATCGATCTACCCATGGTGTTGAAAAAGTCCAGCAACGTGGGCGCTACCCGCCTCGCGCTTGGCATCGAGCCGCGCGAGCAGTGGCAGCTTCTTACCCGCGTGGGCTTCGGCTCAGACACGGGCAGTGGATTTCCAGGTGAAGTCGAAGGGGTGCTGACGCACTACTTCGATTGGGGCGATATCCATCGCGCCACCCTCGCCTTCGGCTACGGCATGTCGGTGAGTGCATTGCAGTTGGCGCAGGCCTACGCGGTGCTGGCCAATGATGGGCGTTTCGTGCGCGTATCCTTCGAACGGGTCGATCAGCCCATTGACGGTGTTCCGGTCATGAAACGCGCCACCGCACAAAGCTTGCGCGGCATGCTCGAGGAGGTCGTCGGACCCGAGGGTACGGCGCAGCGCGCGCGCGTCACCGGCTACCGGGTCGGCGGCAAGACCGGAACGGTGCGAAAATCCATTACCGGCGGTTACGCCGAGGACCGTTACAAGGCGGTCTTTGCCGGTATTGCGCCGATTTCGCGGCCACGCCTGGTGGTGGTTGTGGTCATCGACGAGCCCGGTGGCGAGGAATACTACGGTGGGCAGGTGGCGGCGCCGGTTTGCGCGGAAATCATGGCGCGCGCCATGCGGGTTCTGGGGATCCCTCCCGACGACGATTCAGTTATCAAACGGCGCGCCGATTTCGGCCCTGTCCCCGAAGCGGCAACCCACTGGGCGTACGCGCCCAATGCGGTGCCGGCGTCCCAGGCTTTCGACGGAGTGGTGCAATGATGGCCGCCGAGCGCGTCTGCGGCGACCCCCACTCGAAGATGCACCTTGCGCGCTTGCTCGACGGCATTGTCGAGGTGCCCGATGGCTTCGATGTGCCGGTCACCGGTCTTAGCGCCGACAGCCGCGCCGTCGAACCGGGGCAGCTGTTCCTGGGACGCCGCGGCGCCACTACCGATGGGGCGCGTTACTTCGATGCGGCCGTGGCGAGCGGCGCAGTGGCGCTGATTCGCGAGGGCGAACCCACTTGCCGCCGGCGCGCCGACGGTGTCGTCGAGGTGTGCGTGCCGGATGTGGTGGTGTGCACCGGCTTGCTGGCCGATCGCTTCTACCGGCATCCATCTCGGGACCTGTCAGTCGTCGGGGTTACGGGTACCAACGGTAAGACATCGGTCACGCATTTTGTTGCGCAAGCCATCCACAAGGCCATCCACAAGGCTATCCACGAAACCGCTGCTGACGCATCGGAGCTCAAGGACGGGCAGGCATGTGGTGTGATCGGCACGCTGGGTTATGGCGTGTACGGCGATTTGCGCCCATCCCCGTTGACGACTCCGGATGCCATTGCCGTGCACGCTCAGCTGGCGCAGTTGCGGGACTCGGGCGTGGAAAAAGTGGTCATGGAAGTGTCTTCTCACGCGCTGGATCAGGGGCGCGTCGAAGGCGTCGACTTCGACGGCGCCGTATTCACCAATCTGACCCGGGATCATCTGGACTACCACGGTGACATGCAGGCCTACGGTGATGCCAAGGCCAAGCTGTTCGACGGCGCGGTACTGCGCTACGCGGTCATCAACGAGGACGATGTCTACGGTGCACGGTTGCTCGAGGGGCGCCGCGCCGGCGTGCGCACCGTTGCCTATGGCATCGACAACGATGACCGGGCAGCTCCGGCCACGCCGCAAGCGGAGTGGCTGCGCGCCGGCGTTGTGGATTCCAGCGTTGCCGGCACCGCGTTGGCAGTGCGGGGATCCTTCGGGGAAGGCCGGATCGCGACCGCCCTGCTTGGGCGCTTCAACGCCTATAACCTGCTCGCGGCACTGGCGGTGCTGCTGTGCATGGGTTGGAAACTGCCTGCGGCCCTGGGCCGCCTGGCTGACGCCCAGGCGCCCGCCGGGCGCATGCAGCGTTTCGGCGGCGGCCCGCATCAGCCCTTGGTGGTGGTGGACTACTCGCACACGCCGGATTCCCTGGCCCGGGCGCTGGAGAGCTTGCGTGAGCAATGCAACGGCAAACTGTGGTGCGTATTCGGCGCCGGTGGCGATCGCGACCGCGGAAAACGCCCGATGATGGCCGCTGCGGCTGCTGCTCACGCCGATGCCGTGGTGCTCACCGACGACAATCCCCGGGGCGAAGATGGCGACGGCATTATCGACGACTTGCGCGGCGGCATGCCCCGGGATTTTCGCCTGCTCATCGAGCGCGACCGCGCCGCCGCCATCGCGTTGGCGCTGGCGGCGGCGAGCCCCGGAGATATCGTGCTGGTGGCCGGCAAGGGTCACGAGAGCTATCAGGAGATCCGCGGCCAACGCCTGCCTTTCAGCGACGCGGCGGCGGTACGCGCAGCGCTCGAGGCAACGCGGACATGATTAACATGTCCGTAAGCGAGGCCGCGGCGGTTCTGCAAACCCGGTGCAGCGATGGTGATGCAGTGTTTCAGGGGTGCAGCACCGACTCGCGCAACCTGGTACGTGAACAACTCTTCGTCGCTCTGCGAGGCCCCAATCACGACGGCCATGAGCATGTCATCGAAGCCGGGCGCCGTGGTGCGGCGGCAGCCATGGTGTCGCGATCGGTGGATACCTCACTGCCAATGATCCACGTCGACGACACTTTACTGGCCTTGGGCCGTCTTGCCGGCGCGTGGCGGGATCGCTTCGAGCTTCCCGTCATCGGCGTCACCGGCAGTAACGGCAAGACCACGGTCAAGGAAATGCTGGCCAGCATCCTCAGTGCGGGCACCGCGCTGCTGGCCACCCGCGGCAACTTGAACAATGAAATCGGATTGCCGCTGACGCTGATGGAGCTCAACAGCAAACACCGCTTGGCGGTCATCGAGATGGGCGCGAATCATCCCGGTGAGATCGCGCGCCTGGCGCGCCTGGCGCGTCCCCATGTGGGCGTAATTACTCAATGTGCGCCGGCCCATCTGGAGGGATTCGGCAGCATCGAGGGTGTTGCCAACGCCAAGGGTGAGTTGCTCTCGAACCTGGACGCGGACGGCACCGCGGTTATCAACGCCGATGATCCCTTCGCGCCCTTGTGGCGCGGTCTTGCGGGCACGCGGCGCTGCCTGACATTCGCCATCGATGCGCCTGCGGAGGTGCGTGCCGAGTGGCACCAGGAAACGACGGCAAGCCGCATCGAAATGTCGACGCCCGCGGGCCCCATTGCACTGCGCCTGGCATTGCCCGGGCGCCACAATGTCGCCAATGCCGCGGCTGCTACCGCCGCGGCACTCGCGGTCGGCGCCGCGCCCGAGGCCATCGTCAGCGGGCTCGAGCGCATGCGGCCAGTACCCGGGCGTCTGGAGCCGAAGATCATCGACGCCGACATTTGCATCATCGATGACACCTACAACGCGAACCCCGCTTCCTTACAAGCGGGATTGGAAGTGCTCGCCGGCTTTCCCGGCCGCCACTGGCTTGTGCTCGGAGATATGGCGGAGCTCGGCAGTGAGGCGGCGACCTACCATCGGCAAGTAGCACAGTTGGTGCGTGATTATTCCGTCGATCGGCTACTGACAATCGGAGAGCTGAGTCGGCTCACAACGGCCAGTTTCGGTGAGGGAGCGAAGCACCATGCATCCATCGATGCACTGGTAGCGTCGTTGGGGGAATCGCTCGAACCGCACACCACGGTGCTCGTCAAGGGCTCACGCTCGATGGGCATGGAAAGGATCGTGGCGGCGTTGACTGCGGGGTGACTGATGCTGTTGCAACTAACCGAATACCTGGGCCAGTTTCACAGCGGCTTTGGCGTTTTTCAATATCTCACCCTGCGCGCCATTCTCGGCGCGCTCACTGCGCTCATGATCTCGCTGATCGTGGGGCCGTCGATGATTCGCCGCTTGAGCAAGTTTCAAATTGGTCAGACGGTGCGCGAAGACGGGCCGGAATCGCACTTCGTCAAAGCCGGCACGCCGACCATGGGTGGTTCGCTGATTCTGGTCGCCATCGCCACCAGCACACTGTTCTGGTCCGACTTGAGCAATCGCTTCGTTTGGGTAGTGCTGATTGTCACGCTGCTGTTCGGCGTCATTGGCTGGGTGGACGACTACAAGAAACTGGTGAAGGGCGATCCCGCGGGATTGAGCGCGCGCTACAAATATTTCTGGCAATCATTGATCGGGCTTGCCTGCGCGCTGTTCCTTTATCAAACCGCCACCATTCCCGCCGAGACGCAACTTATCGTGCCTTTTTTCAAAGATGTTGCCATCGAGCTGGGTTGGGGCTTCGTCGTGCTCACCTACTTCGTCATCGTCGGTTCGAGCAACGCCGTCAATCTCACCGACGGGCTGGACGGGCTTGCCATTCTGCCTACCGTGATGGTGGCCGGTGCGTTGGCGATCTTCGCCTATGTGGCCGGCAACTTTTCCTTCGCCAGCTATCTCGGCTTCCCCTATATCGGCGGCGTGGGAGAGGTCGTTGTCTTCTGCGGCGCCATCGTCGGCGCTGGATTGGGCTTTCTCTGGTTCAACACCTACCCTGCGCAAGTGTTCATGGGCGATATCGGCGCGCTGTCTCTGGGCGCTGCCCTTGGCGTAGTGGCCGTGGTCACGCGACAGGAGCTTGTGTATCTGATTATGGGCGGGGTGTTCGTGATGGAAACCGTTTCGGTAATCCTCCAGGTCGCGTCGTTCAAGTTAACCGGCAAGCGCATTTTCCGCATGGCCCCGCTGCATCACCACTTCGAGCTCAAAGGATGGCCGGAATCCCGCGTCATTGTTCGTTTCTGGGTCATTACCATGATTTTGGTGATGGTCGGATTAGCAACCTTGAAGATTCGTTGAGCGCTGATGATTGACGCCTCGACAATTGAGCAACACGATGCCGGCACTCTCGTTGTGGGTCTTGGCAAGACCGGACTTTCATGCGTGCGCCATCTTCGATCCCTTGGCCTGCGCGTAATGGCCGTGGACAGCCGTGCGACGCCGCCGGCACTGGAAGCCGTGTGCGAGGAGTTTCCCGAGGTACCTATCACCCTTGGCGGATTCCCCCGGGAAGTTTTCGAAACGGCCGATAACATCGTCGTCAGCCCCGGCGTGTCCCTCTCCGAGCCCGCGCTCAAAGATGCGCTCGCCGCGCAAATACCCGTGTGCGGCGACATCGAATTATTCGCCCGCGCAGTGGGAAAAACACCAGTGGTCGCAATTACCGGTTCAAACGGAAAGAGCACCGTGACGACCATGGTGGCCGATATGCTGCGAGTGGATGGACGGCGGGTGAAGGTCGGCGGAAATCTCGGCGAGCCGGCGCTTTGCCTGTTGCAGGGCGAGCAGCCGGAAGTGTATGTGCTCGAGCTGTCGAGCTTCCAACTGGAAACCACCGACTCGTTGCAGCCGCGGGTGGCTGCGCTGCTCAACGTGAGCGCCGATCATATGGATCGTTATGCGAGCGTGGATGACTACGCGCGCACCAAAGCACGAATTTTTGCAGGCCGGGGCGTGATGGTGCTCAACCGTGACGATGCGCGCGTCGCCGCCATGGCGCGCGCCGGGCGCCGAGTCATTTTTTACACCCTGGGTATTCCGCAGACTGGCGAGTTCGGGCTGCGACCCGGCGATGGGGGCGACTGCTTGAGTCTTGGCGATGATCCCATCGTGGCCGCCGGCGAGCTGCGGGTGGCGGGACTGCACAATGTCGCCAATGCACTTGCCGCCATGGCCATCGCCAGTGCACTGGAAGTTCCCCACGCAGCCATGGTACGCGCACTAAAGGATTTCCGCGGTCTGGCGCACCGTTGCGAACTGGTGGCGGAGAGCGCTGGCGTGCGCTGGATCGATGATTCCAAGGCGACCAATGTTGGCGCAACCGCCGCAGCCATCGGCGGCTTCGGCGACGATCTCATTTTGATCGCCGGCGGCGATGCCAAGGATGCGGATTTCTCCGCGCTGGAAGAGCCGCTCGGCCGCCATGTACGGCTGCTGATACTCATTGGCCGCGATGCCGGGCGTATCGCCGCCGCCGCCCCGGCGGCGTTGCAGATCATGTTCGCCGACAGCATGGCCCATGCGGTGGACATGGCCCAACAACACGCCCGATCCGGCGACAGCGTGCTGCTGTCGCCGTCTTGCGCGAGTTTCGATATGTACGCGAATTACGAGGCGCGTGGCGATGCCTTTGCCGCCGAAGTGCGCCGGGTGCTGGCAACATGACCATCGCGAGCGCACAACAGGCATGGTCCCGCGAAGAGATGGAGCACATTCGCGGCTTGTGGCAGCGCTACGACGCGCAACTCATCATCGCTGTCTTGACGCTCATGGGTCTCGGTCTGGTAATGGTGGCCTCGGCGTCCATCTCTATCGCCAGCCGCGAGCTTGGCGATCCTCTCTACTACTTCTGGAGGCAAAGTATTTATGTCGCCATCAGCATCGCCCTGATGCTGGCGGCAACCCGCATCCCGTTGCAACTCTGGCGCCGTCTTGGCCCTGCGCTGCTGGCCGTTTGCGCGTTGATGCTGTTGCTGGTGTTTGTTCCCGGCCTTGGAAAAGAAGTCAACGGCAGCATACGTTGGCTGAGTCTCGGCCCATTCAATCTGCAGCCGTCGGAACCCATGAAGCTTGCCATGGTTCTATATCTTGCCGGCTACCTGGTGCGCCGCGGCGAACTGGTGCGCAATACCATGGGCGGCTTCATCAGACCCATGTCGATGCTCGCGGTCATTGGTGTGATGCTGCTGTTCGAGCCGGACTACGGCGCGACGGCGGTGCTGTTCACCACTGCGCTCGGCATGTTGTTCCTCGGCGGCGTGCCCTTCTGGAGCTTCGTGGGCTGGGCGGGCTTCGTCGCGCTCAGCATGGGCGTGGTGGTGATGGCGGCGCCTTACCGGGTCGAGCGCATGATGAGCTTTTTGAATCCGTGGGCGGATCCTTTCGGCAGCGGTTTCCAACTCACTCAGGCATTGATCGCGATTGGCAGCGGTGAATGGTTCGGCG
>Ga0210064_1000779_pt1 | contig 14792 bp, 6 predicted proteins | sample Muzzi_CordC_D2_FD_185531 | JGI IMG/M metagenome (GOLD analysis project Ga0210064, IMG submission 185531) | Wetland microbial communities from San Francisco Bay, California, USA, that impact long-term carbon sequestration - Muzzi_CordC_D2 (SPAdes) | ecosystem: Environmental > Aquatic > Marine >...
GCCCCGATGGCAAAAAGAATTAAGATGGACCCGATGCTCCAGCGCGAGGCCGTCTGACCGATGACGAGGAGTTGTTGCTCGGTGGGCGAGGGCGGCATCATCATGCGGCGGGCAATCAGGCCGACAATCGCCATCAAAGCCGGTCCCATGATAACGGCGAATTTGCCCAGCATATTGTAAAAACCATAAAATTCAGCCGCCTTATCCTTGGGTATCAGACGGGAATAATAAGAGCGGCTGAGGGCCTGAAGACCACCCTGCACCAGTCCGATCACCACGGCTAAAATATAAAATTCATGCTTTTCGGTCATCATCGTACCATAGACTGTAACCGCCATATAGATTGCAATGCCCAGATAAATAGCCTTGCGAACGCCCCATTTCGCACCCAGCTTGCCATACGCCAGAGCCGCCGGAAATCCGACGAACTGAACAATCAACAGGGCGACGATTAAATCGGAGGATTCAAATCCCAATGAAAGCCCGTAATTGACAGCCATCCGAATGATGGTGTCCACGCCGTCAATATAAAACCAGTAGGCCAGGAGAAACAATAAGACGACTTTCATGTGCCGCAATTTTTTAAATGTCCCGCCGAGCTGGCGAAAACCGGCCTGGATCACCGTTTCACCCGCGGCGGATGGTGAAGTGGTTTTAGCCTCCTTGACCCAGGCGATCGTAAATATGGTAAACAGCCCCCACCACACCGCCACTGTTAGAAAAGATACCCGCACGGCCGCCGCTGCATCCGGCAAGCCGAATTTTTGCGGCATCAGTGTCATCAGGACGTTGACCAGAAACAGCAAGCCGCCGCCCAGGTATCCCATCGAAAATCCGAAACTGGAGACGTAATCAATGTTATCCTCGTCGGCCACACTGGGCAGCAGGGAATCATAAAACACATTGGCGCCGGAGAAACCGATGATGCCCATGGCATAAACAAAAATCGCCATTGCCCATTGCCCTTGCCGGACCATAAACAACCCGATCGACATCAATACGCCCAGGTAGGCGAAAAGCAGCATAAACTTTTTCTTGGCGGATCCCTTGTCGGCAATCGCCCCCAAAACAGGCGCCATGATTGCCACAATCAGACTGGCGATTGAATTGGCGAAACCAAGCCGGGCCGTGGTCACGGTGACGTCTGCCCCGTGGCTCCAATACTGGGTAAAAAAGACCGGAAAGAAGCCGGCCATAACGGTGGTCACATAGGCTGAATTGGCCCAGTCATACATGGCCCATCCCCAGACAGCTTTTTTCTCCATATTCAAAATGCTACCTCCTGGTTACCCGCCCCCAATAAACAGCATTACCCGGCCGGTATAAAGCATACGGGTCTGTTTGAAACGGCTGAGAAGGTCTTGATGTTACCCGGGCGGATTAATTATCTAAACGGTAAAAATGACGACGGACTGATACCTGAATTTTTTTTAGCTAAATTATAATCTTACAGGCAACTCATATATATCCATTCTCATGGTTAGTAAAAATACGTGCAAAATTCAGGTATTATTCAATTCTTTTGTACGTTTAAGATTTGCTGGTGCAGCCTTTCCGCCCGCAGGCAGAAGGTTTCCAGCTTGGCATTGATCAGTTGCGGAAAGGGTGAACCGTCGCTTTCAATAGCCAAAAACGGCAGTTCATCGATATCCGTTAACACGGTGCGCAGCTCCCTGTTATCGGGATCGGTAGCCAGTTTGTCATTGCTGTTCATGGCTTCGTTCAGAATGGATTCTGAAAGTCGGTTGGGCATGCAGCCAAAAGGGCCGATGGCAATTACACCACAAGTATGGGATACGACCTCCGTTAAAGCGCCCCCGACCGTCAACACGGCTTCTCCGGGAAGATATTTAGAGATGTAGGGCGCAGCATTGTTAATGATTGCGTCCATATTGAGCGGTTCGGCATGGACCAGACCTGAAGTCGACAAGATGGCTTTGATCCGTCTCTCGTAACGGGCCTGGAATTTGTTGCGGATTTTAAATTTAATCTTTTCAAAAAAGTTCATTTCATCGGGATTCAAGCCGGCGTCCACCATATAGTTGCAGTACAGGACCCACTCGGCCACCGGCGAGCAAATCGTGGCAAACCCCATACTGGCCAGGCTTTCCGTTAAATACTGCCGGGACAAAGCATCCCGGCGGACAAAAATCTCCCCGGCCAGGGTGACGACGGGTACTTCCGGTACGGGTCGCTTTAAGGCGATGCCTTTCAAGCGCTCGGCACTGTCGGTGAGTTGGCGCTCCAGACGGGCATAGTCTCCGATTTCCATCTTATTTAAAATATGTTGCCATTCATCTTCAAACACCTTCATGGCAGCGGAGCTGTCCGCGGCATTGGTCAACAGCATGGACCGGATATCTTCCATCACATCGGAAACGATAACTGCCCACCATGCCCGGGTCTCGAAATCGTTGCCCAGTCCGACATAGGAATTTTCCGATGTCAATGTTAACAGGGCCACGTTCGGTATCTCGAGCCGCTTGACCAGGTCCTCCATAAAAATAGAGTACTGGCCGAAGCGGCAGGGGCCGGAACCGGTGGCAAAAAAATACACCAGGACCTCGTCGTCGCTCCGGCCGTTGCGGATGTAGCTTAGCAGGGTACCGGTGGTTAGAATCAGCGGCAAGCATTCCTTGCAGGTGGTGTTGGCCCGGCCCAGTTTTAAAATGGCCTCATCGGATGGTCTGTGTGCCACCGCATTGAAGCCGTATCCCCTGAAAATTGCGGCAAACGCTTCCGATCCGTACTTGCCCATGGAAGGCAGCAGCACGGTTACGCGGGGATCGTTCATCGGCAGCACTTCACCGGTTGATGTGATCACCCTGGTCGTACCGTTGTCCAACACCGTTTGCGCCGGTTTGAAAGTTTTCTTTTTGGCGGCAATCTGGTTTTTAGCCAGCAGCTGGCGATAGGCATTGACGATATCCAGAAAAGCCTCCACCCGGGTTTCCAGACCGGCGTCAGCTGTATGGCTGTCCAGTTCCAGGGTTAACGAAGGCTTGCGGCCCATGATATCGCGAAAGTAGCTGACGACAAACGAATCCGGCCCACAGGAAAAATTTGTGATATAGGTGCCGAATAATTGCGGATGTCGTTCGACCAGCCGGGCCGCCTTCGTTATGAGCTTTCCCATGCCCCAGTACATATGGCGTTTGGAATGCTCTTCTTCCAGATCAAGGAAATCCAGCGGAATAACCGGAACCCCCCGCGAGGCAAATTTGTGGGGGATTCCCATATGCGCTTCTTCGACAAAGCCGTTGTATGGCCGGGAAAAAATCACAACCGCAAATTTTTGCGGGTCTTGCTCCAGCGTCTGCAGCATTTGCCGGCCTATCGCCTTCATCTGCGCCTGACATTCTCTTTGCCGCTGCAGGGCTTTGTCAAAAGCACGTCGGGCTTCCTTGCGACTGACCCCCATTTGAACTGCTGATTTGATCAGCGGCTGCCGGGCATCGTCCAGATCGATGGACAGATCGATCAACGGTGTCAGCAGCCGCGTTCCGCTTTGCTTGAGCCGATCAATTGTTTTGCGAAAGGTCGTCTGCAGATAAAATGTTTCTCCCTGAACCAGAGGACATACCTGGGATTGTGAACTGGAAGCAGAATTGTTTTCGCCCGGAACCGCTTTGAAATGCGGCAAAAAGATATAATCCGGCGGATTTTCCATTGTCAGCAGCGTGTAAAAGAAGCCATGGGCCAGTTCTGCCGGATAACAGAAGGCGGCGTTGCGTTGATCAACACCTTCCTGTGAAGGACTTTCGGGCATAACGATGTCATAGCCGAGTTCGGCAAAAAAATGAGAGTACAGCGGGTAATAGGTGTTGACCAGAAAGGAGCGGTTAAATCCGATACTGCCGCGGCGTGCAATCCCTTTGCCCTGCGGTCCGCTGACGCCGTATTGATGGTAGATGAGCTCTTGACGCATGCGCACCAGATCCAGGGTTTGAATGTCGAAACTGACTTTGTGGCGCAAATTGTAGTAGCGGTTGCAGGCACCGCCGAAAGGGTATTTTTGCCCTTCGATCTCGATCATCGCGATTTCACATCGCCGATCGCATTTTTCTTTGCCGCCCCTGCAGGTAAAGGGTTTTTTATACACGACCTCCCGCTCGACGAGGGTTTGCAGATCAAAACGTTCGGCCGGCATCAAACCGTTTTCAATTCGTTTTTTGACTTCCAGGGCCACCCCGAAAGCGCCCATCAATCCCGGCTCGGGCGGTACGATGATGGGTTTGCCCACCAGAGAGGCCATGGCCAGCGGTACGGCCTTGTTGTAACAGACACCGCCCTGCATGAATACTTTTTCGCCCACCGGGCGGTTGCCTTTCACGCGATTGGAATAATTCATACAGATCGAGTACACCAGTCCGCCGACGATGTCCTCATGGGCAATGCCTTCATGGATCGCGTTTTTGATATCCGAGGCAATAAAGGCCGCACACTGGTCATTGAAATTAGGCGGGCGCCGGCCTTTGAGGGCGATGTCGGCGATATCCTCCATCCGGACCCCCAGGGTCTCTAGGGCCGACTCTTCCAGGAACGATCCGGTACCGGCCGAGCAGGCTTCGTTCATGGCATAGTCGGAAGGAACGGCGTTGGTGATATAGGTGTACTTGGCGTCCTGCCCCCCGATTTCAAAAATGGTGTCGACTTTGGGGTCAAAATATACGGCAGCAGTCGCATGGGCGATGATCTCGTTGATGACGCCGTCGGTTAAGGCGTGCAGACCGGCAATCTGGCGTCCGGAGCCGGTGACGCCCAGGCCGGAGATCGTAATTCGGGCCGGATCAATTTGTTGTCCCACCTGATCCAGGATGGCGCGGTAGCACTGGCGCGAGGCGCCGACCGGATCGCCGCTGGTCCGCAGGTATACGGAAGCCAGCATTGCATTGTCCGTCGGGCGCAGCAGGACCGCTTTGGTGGTGGTGGAGCCGACGTCCAGGCCCAGGATGCAGTTGTCGCCGGATTGCAGCTTGCCGGTTTCCAGGGTTTTAAATTCCACCTGGTCCGCGAAATGCTGTAAAGGCGGCAGGCTGTTAAATGATGCCACCTCGTTCAAAAGTAGATTGGAAAACCCCGGGTAGGCGGCCGTTTCATTTTCCAGGGCCCACAGCGCGGCGCCCAGTGCTTCAAAATAGGGCGCTTCCTCCGGAACGATCAGCCCCGGTATCTCCTGCTGAAGATATTCGATCATCATCCGGTTGCGCGCGGTTCCACCGACCACCATGATGTTGCATCGTTCCACCTTCTTGAGAAGTTCCAGAATTTTATTCGCCATCATTTGGCACAGTCCGGCCGTTACCTGGGGCCTGGGAATCCCCTTGTTGGTGGCGTGGGTGCAGTCCGATTTGCAGAAAACCGAACACCTGCCGGACACATGATGCGGCAGCTCGACCGTTGCCCATCGGGCGGCTTCATCCAGGGAGACATCCATCCGGCGCAGCTGCTGCAGGAAGAATTCTCCGGTTCCTGACGCGCACTTGTTGCCGGTGATGACATTGGCAATTCTGCCCGAGCGATTCAGCGCATAGACCATAAAGGTCTCCCCGCCGGCCGAAACCACCGCCGGACAATCCACTTCCGGAGGCTTAACATACGGATAGGCGCATTCAACAGCTTCGGGTTCGGAAATACACGATAGATTGACGAATTTGCGAAATTTGCGGCCAGTGGCTGCGATCCGGTCAAATGATTCCGGATCAATGCGGCTAAATGCATCCAGCAGGGTTTGTTTGGGATCTCCTTCGTGGGGATGAAGGGCATAATCTATTATGCGCGGTTTTGGCTCTGCGGTTGTATCGTTTTGCCCGCTGCGGTCCAGTTCCAGCTGGACAATGGATACCGTCGATGCACCCAGACAAATTCCCAGTGATCTTAGTTTCTCAGCCATCGATAACTCCTGCCAACAGATCCTGCCTTAATCGACCTAAATTGGTTCAGCGGGATAAATAACCTGTTTAACTCATATATAAAAGTTTAGTGCAGATTTTCAGTAACTGAAAATTCAAAAAATGTGCGCGGGGGATTCGTGTAGTCTTTCCCTTGGCGGTTACCCATTCAAGATTAGCGTACCAAAAATTTTGTTTTGCCGACCACCAATATCTGACCACCTCATGACTGGTACAGAGAAGAATGTTAGTAATGATTCCTATTAATAAAAATTTGATAATTTTGCAAGGTCAATGTTCAATTTGTATTCCGGCAATCTGCCATAAATTCTAAACTAATTCCATTTTCCGGATTTGTCCATTTAAAAATTCAATAATTATTGCTTGACATTTAAATGACCGTCGTATTTTAATTTCGCCCGTCCTTTGATTACACGTTTTGTAAACGGCCGGCAAGGGGATGATCTCGAGACCCGTCCGGTTGGCCATATCGTTAAATTTTCACTAGGCGGGGTTGCCACCGCTAAAAAGGAGACTGGCAGATGAGGAACCGGTTTTTACACTGCCTGACGATAACGGCTGTTTGCCTGGTTTTACCCGGTTGCGTTAATCTCGGTCCCGATTACCAACGACCGGACCTGGGTATTGAAACACCGCAATCCTATGAATTTACCCCGGCCGATACCCGATCGCTGGTGGTTGAGGATCGCTGGTGGGAAGTTTTCGGTGATCGTGAGCTGAACCGGTATGTCGAGGAGGCGCTTTTAAACAACTGGGATATTAAACAGGCCGCTGCGCGGGTGCTTGAATCCCGGGCCCAGTACGTTCGGATCCGGGCCGATCGATTCCCCGCTGTGGGTGTCTCCGGGATAAAGGACCGAAGACAGGTGAGTGGCGGTTCAATGGATAACAGTGTCATAGTAGACACGTATGAATTGACTGCACCGGCATCTTACGAGGTCGATCTGTGGAGCAAATTGAAAAAAGCCTCCCGGGCGGCCTGGTCCGATATTCTGCAAGCGGAGGACGCCCGACGCACCGTGGCTCAGGCGGTGGTCGCCGAGACCATTTCCCTGTATTTAAATATGGAAGCCGTGGAAAGGCGCCTGCAGATTGCTGAACAGAGTATCAACGCTTTTCGCGAAAGTTTACAATTTGTCGAAACCCGATATCGGCGCGGTCTGACATCCGTACTGGATGTGTACCAGGCGCGGCGTGTTTTGGCCCAGGCCGAAACCATCGTCCCCCAGCTTGAGCAGGAACTGGGTATTATTCAGCAGCAAATGTCCGTTCTGCTGGGACGCTATCCGGTGACTCAAGCTCCCCGCAAGCAGCCCGAAGATTATTACAAACAGCTGGCACCGGTACCGCCGGGTCTGCCGTCGGATTTGCTGTGGCAACGACCGGACCTGCGGGCGGCCGAGGCCAACCTAAAATCATTAAACGAGCTAGTCGGGGTGGCCAAAGCCAATCGATTGCCCACGATCACATTAACGGGAAGATATGGTTGGTCCAGCGCAGAACTGAACCAATTGTTGCGGACGGAAAGTGTTGTCTGGAATCTAACCGCCGGTATTGTCCAACCGATATTTGATGCCGGACGGCTCAAGGCCGGGCAGCGGGCGGCCGAAGCCCGGTACCAGCAGGGGGTAGCCCAGTACGTCCAAACCGTGCTGGATGCGTTCGCTGAGGTGGAACAGGCGCTTCTGACCCGTGAATTACAGCTTGACCGCCGTACCCGGGAACTGAGGTTTCTGGAAGAGGCCCGGGCAACCCAGCGGGTTGCCGAGAACCGATATGTCAGAGGGCTGATCATATATCTGGACGTGTTGAATGCCCAAATTACCCGTTTCCAGGCTGAAGACAGTCTCGTCCTGGTTGATCTGGCAATCTATCGGAATCGAGTTGCCCTTCACCAGGCCCTGGGCGGTGGCTGGGGGCAGCCGGAACCCGTCGAGGTTAAGGCGGATGGGATATTTTTTGATTTCAATTAATTGAGGGGTCGGGGAGCTTTCAATTCTGAGCCGCTGCGTGGAAAATCACTACCCGAAGCGCATGAACTCGACCATAAGGGTTCGTAATGAATGAACAGAATTCATCATGATATCAAAATATTGAACACAAGGCTGAGATATTGGATGAACTGAAGATCTCAGGCTCAAGCTGTTCATTCATAACGTCCCCTAATGGTCTCAGACAGCATCCACTTCGGGTAGCGATCATCCACTGCGCTTATATTGGGGTTTTACGAGGGAAACTCCCCGACCCCTCAATTAATTAAAGGGTTGGGGAGTTTCTCTAAGCTGACCCTCTGTATGGCTAATCACGTGGAAAGTTGATTACCGAATATTCAAAAGATTGAGCGCAGCGAATCAATCATTTGTCAATCGTCATTCGTCAATCTTCATTTGCTAGGTAGCGCCGGCCGGTTTGGTGCGGGTTTCCCGGCCGGCTATTTCAGGATTGATGCGCCAGGTGACGAGGGGCGAGAGCGTATACAGGAACATGAAAAGAAAAGCCACATGGCCGAAATATGGCGTGAAGACGGAGAGCGACAGCAGCAATGTCAGGCGGACAAACCAGGGATGTCGGCTCATGAAACGGCCCAGGTGGATATAGCGAATCGGATAAAGATTCATGATTATTGCCGTAAATATCACCAAACCGCAATTAAAAATACCCCAGAACACGGCCCACTGGGAGGCGTCGTTGACGGCCTGGTTGAAAATAATCAAAGGTGCTACGGCCAGCATGGCGGCCGCGGGCGTCGGCATGCCCTTGAAAAATCCCGGAATGGGATTTTTGTCCAGCGTAAAATAGACCAGTCGGGCAATTCCCAGAGCCGCGTATCCCCAGGCTATCAGCCCGATGGGCAGTTTCTGCAAAATCGGATTTGAATAAGCCGAAAGGGTAATATAAAAAATCCAGGCCGGTGCGATGCAGAAACTGACTGCATCTGAAATGTCATCCAGAACCCCTCCCAAACTAATGGCGTGGGATGTGTCAGGCGCTTCGGCCAGCGGCTCCGTAAGACCCAGTCTGCGGGCCAGGGCCCCGTCGAGTTTGTCGAACACGGCCGCGCCGATCAAAAACAGGTAGGCTTCCCGAATCTGACCCTGATAGGCAAAAAAAATCGCCAGCAGCCCCATCATGGCGTTCATGAAGGTCAGGGCGTTGGGAAAAAATGCCAGGATTCGCCGTCGCAGCTTTTCATTGCCCAGGCACAGTTCGTCCAGGCATAACGTGCCGTATTTGCGGCAATACATGGCAATAGAGCCCAGGTTGATGATCAGGAAAAGAATTTCAATGAAAAACAGACCCCGCAACGGGAAATTTCCCAGCCAGGATACCGATGTGTAAATGCGGGTGGCCGGTCCCTCGGGCACATAGAAGGCATAGGCGTAAAGCAGGGCGCCGACCGGTGCGGCGACGATGGTTCTCAAGCGGGTGAGTTCGCTGTATTCGGGATCCTGATCGTTACGGAGGGCAAAGCTGCGCATGAAATGGGCGAAGTTATCCCGCACCAGAACCGTAACTGTTAGCAGCAGCACCAAAATGGCGTGCAGCAACTCCGCCCGGTTGGGGTCCGGTGAAATTATATGGATGCGCCACATGGTGCCGACGGCCACCAGCGGGAAAATGATCGAATAAACCACTTTATCCATAATACGGTCGGCCAGCTGGGCCATGAGGGGATGGGGATGAAAGCGGGCGGCAAACCAGCCGTCAACCAGATCAAAGGTCATGGAGATGAACAAAAAAACTGCTCCCAGGGTGTACAGAACCGGGCTGCGGGTCCACATGACGGCAATGGCGCATATCAATCCGCCAAAGACCAGGGGCGGACGTCCATAGACCAACAGCGTCGTGAGGCTTTTGGGAATATATTGTTTTCCTTGCATATTATTTTTTATTCGTGCCTTACTAATCCCGTATTTATGAATCACCTTTATAAAGAAATTCGGGGCTTGTGTCAAGCTGCCGATCCTTCCATTGAATTCTGCCAATAGAATGCTTTGCCTTGTGGAACAGTTTTTGATAATCTGATCTATACTGAATCCTGATATCGTCCCAAGGACTGAAAGTTCGCTCGTTACCGTCAATCGCCTATGCCTGGATCGATGTATAAAAAAGTTGGCATCGCGGCCGTCATCATGATGGCCTCGATTTTTTTAAGCCGCCTGTTTGGTTTGTTCCGTTTGATGGTCATTGCATATGTCGGGGGGCGCAGCGCTGGTGTCGATGCCTATCAGGTCGCTTTTGTCATTCCGGAAATTTTAAATCACATCGTGGCCAGCGGCTTTCTTTCAATTACGTTTATCCCGATTTTCTCCCGATATCTGTCAAAAAATCAGGAAGCGCAGGGCTGGCAAGTCTTTTCAGTCGTTTTAACCTGCTTTGGGAGTCTGCTCTTAATTTTTATCGCCATCGCGCATGTCTTTGCCCCTGAGATTGCGGCCCTGCTGGCCCGCGGACGGCCGGACCCCGTGTTCAGGGAAAACATCGTCAGGATGACGCGGATCGTCTTGCCGGCGCAGTTTTTCTTTTTTGCCGGCGGCCTGTTTATGGCGGTCCAATTTGCCAAAGAAAAATTTCTGATTCCGGCCCTGGCGCCGATTATCTATAATATTGGGATCATTGCCGGCGGAATTTTGCTCGGTCCCCGGATCGGCATGGAAGGATTTTCCTGGGGGGTCTTGGCGGGTGCTTTGATCGGTAACTTTGCGTTGCAGCTGTGGGGTGCTCATCAGGCGGGAATGAATTTTTCGGTTCGATTTGATTTCAGGCATCCGGATCTGAAACAATACATCAAACTGACTCTGCCGCTGATGCTCGGGTTGACCATGTTTTTTTCGATGGAGGTTTTTAAAGTTTTTTTCGGCTCCTATTTACCGGCCGGCAGTATTGCCGATTTGGAATACAGCCTGAGGACAGCCCTGCTTCTGGTGGCTTTTTTCGGACAGGCCGTCGGGGTGGCCTCCTACCCCTTCATGGCGCGTCTGGTGGTTGAAGATAAAATTCAGCAACTCAATGAATTGCTGAATACAACTTTGCGCTATCTGTCTGTTGTAATCCCGTTATCTGTGGTGTTGATGGTTCTCAGGCATGAGGTCATTTTAATCCTGTTTCAAAGGGGAAGATTTGATGCCGCTGCCACCGATCAAACCGCCACGGTATTAATTTTTATGCTGGTGGGCGCGTTTGCATTTGCAGCCAATACGATTGTTCCCAGAGCTTACTATGCCATGCAGGATACGCTGTTTCCGGCTATTTATGGAACGGTTGCCGTTGTGCTGAGCATTCCAATTTATCTGCTGGGTCTGAATTTGATGGGGGCCGGCGGCGTGGCGCTGGCGCTCTCATTGTCCGCCATTTTGCAGGTTCTGGTGTTATACGCGCTCTGGAATCGCAGAACCCAAAACCGGGGCAGTCCGGTCTATCTCTTTTATTTTAAAATGATGGTATTCAGCGCACCGCTGGGATTATTCCTGGCATGGTTTAAATCCAGTGCCTTAAGCGGCCTTAACGCCGCGACCTTATTGGGCAGTTTACTGGTGTGTCTGATAATCGGCGCGCTGTTTGCGCTCATCATGCTGGCGGCCGGCTACGGATTGAAAATAACGGAAATTACGGAGCTGGCGGACAGGTTAAGGGGAAAGTTAACAAGGTCTTAAGTGCCAGTTACCACCGCATCAAGGCACTGCCCCAGGTCAATCCGCCTCCGAAAACCGGCAGACAGATCAGATCATGGGGCTGAATACTGCCGTCGCGCACGGCTTCATCCAGGGCGATGGCGCAGGAGGCTGACGAGATGTTGCCGTACTTTTGAAGCGTCAGATAGAATTTTTCAAATGGGATCTTCAGGGTTTTGGCAATATGCTGAAACATTCGGATGTTGGCCTGGTGGGGGATAAACCAGTTGATGTCATCAATGGTTACCCGATTAAACTCAGCCGCTTCTTTGATGCCGTCCATAAATCCTCTGACGGCGACCCGAAAGCTCAGATTGGCTTCGATCATGTTCAGGTAATGCAGCCCCTGATCAACACTTTCATGGGAAATTGGTGTTGTTTTGGAGCCTCCGCCGGGCAGCAAAAGATCCTGACCGTTGGCGCCGTCCGTGTGCAGGTGGGTTGACAGCAGTTCATGCCCCTCATCGCCCATTGTCAGTAAGGCAGCGCCGGCGCCATCGCCCCAGAGAATACAGGTGGAGCGATCGGTCCAGTCCAGGGTGCGGGACATGACTTCGGCGGCGACTACCAGAACATTTTTGAAGGTTTTATTTTTCAGGTATTGTTCGGCGACGTTCAGCGCGAAGATGAAGCCGGAGCAAGCAGCGGTTACATCAAAGGTCACGGCCCGGGTGGCTGCCAGTTTGGCCTGGAGCCAGTTGGCGGCCGAAGGGCAGCAGGTGTCCGGGGTAATTGTGGCTACGATGATCAGATCGACATCTTCGGTTTTTTTGCCGGCCATTGCCAGTGCCTTGAGACTGGCTGCATGAGCCAGATCTGAGGTCGTCACATCGGCTTCAGCGATTCTTCTTTCACTGATACCGGTGCGCTGGACAATCCAGTCGTGGGTCGTATCCAGCCCTTTTTTTTCCAGATCATAGTTGGTTAACACTTTGGGAGGCAAATATGAACCCGTGCCCAGGATTCTGATCGATTCCATTTTTCTGCTTACCTCTGATGAACTGATAGGATCATTGAACAACAATACCAAATTTCAAACCATTTGCCCGATTCATCTACCGTAAAAAAAAGCGACAATGATCTGTCGCTTTTTTACGCTAAATTCGAATTTTATGTCAACCGATTGGTGACGGCTTGCACAGATGGTTTTCTTCCATGGCCACCCGGCCACAGCCACCGCAAACAAATTTCATCGCCGCCAGCTTATCCTTGCATATATGGGTGTGATCAACATCGGGGGTGCCACAAAAGCTGCAATTCTTTGTATCAGCGCAGGGATTGCACAAATGCCCCGGGTCATCGGCCACCGCCCCGCAGTTTTTACAGGTATGTGCCATCTTGATTCTCCTTTTCTAATTGGAAAGGTAACTAAATGAAAAGATTGAAATTCGTTTATGTCAACATGGTTATTATTATGCAAAAGTCAAGCACCTTAGCGGGGTGAATCTTCGAGAACGCCTGACGGGTTCTGCTCACCGCCTTTTAGGCCGGTGATTATCGGTTGAATGATGGTAATCGGCAGCTTCAGGGTTCGCTCCAGTATTCCTAAAATGCCCGAGCCGACAGCCGTCGGGGGCAGGGGATACACATCCGGATCGTTTAAATCCCCCTTGGCCCTGAACGGGATGGAAATGAGCTTGCCCTTTAGAACACCGCCGATCAAAGGTAATAGCTCCACAATTCGATCAACGGTTTTAAACGGCGCCACCAGGATTAAAAGATTGATCTTACGGTCTACCAGATCAATGTCACCCTCACAGGCGATCCCCATTGCGGCGCCATCTATGGAACACTCCTCCATGTAAATTTTGCCGCCCTGCAGTTTGGCAATGGCCGACAGGCTGTGATAGGCAAAGCCCTCCCCCGTCAGATCCGGGACTTCGCCCCGGTATATTTCGGTCACATTCAAAATCGCCAAAAGTTTTGCCAGTAATCCGAAACGATAAATGCGGCCATCTTCAGCGGAAAATGCCAGCTTGCCTGTAAGTGATCTGCTGATTGCTGCCGGTTTGGCTTTGGCCAGGATTTCACCGCTCAGATTATAGGTCCCGGTTGCCTGCTCCTTTTTGTCGGTCAGGCAGGCAAGCGTGGATACGAGGCTTTGTTTGACGGAACTTGGCACAAAATATATATCCAGAGTTTGGTTGGATAAATTTAACAGGCCCTGGAAAGATATGCCACAGATATCCGCATGGTTGACCGCAATGACAACCTTATCGGCTTTAAACGTGATTTCAGCCTCCAGGGGGTGCATGGTATAGGAATCCCAGATAAAGCGATCCAGGTTTACCTGAAGCATTCCTGAAAAATTAGCCGATCCCGCGCGCCGGTCTGATGATGACCCTTTGCCGGCAATATGTTCTAAAAGCGTGTTGATCTGATCCCAGGCGAGGCCGTCCCCCTTTAACTTCAATTCCAGCATTATGTCGTGTTTCGATAAACCCATCTCTCCCAATAGAACCAGGTGATGGTCGCCCCAGCGCAGTTGGGTGGTTTTGACGTCGAGCTTTATGCGCGCTGCCGAACCTGACGACTCCGTGGCAATACCAATCGAGCCGGTGTTGATGGTTATCGGGTCTCCCAGCGCCTCGGAATGGACCGCGATATTTTGCATGGTGGCTGTCAGGTCATACTGCCATTCGGCCGGGGCATTCAAAGGTCCTTTCAGATCAATATCGGAAAGAACAAGGGTCCCGTCAGTTGCCGAAAATGTTTTGATGTCGGGCGCAAACGCTTTAAAGGATGCGAGGAAGGGGTAAATTTCAGCGGCGAAAAGGCTTGCGGTTTTACCGTTAAGCTGAAGGGAGGACCTGCGGTTCATATCAAATATGGCAGAGAATTGAGAAATTTGCGATTTTCCCATTCCGGCATGGATGTCATTTATCCTCAGCTGATTGTCGCTCCACAAAAATTGACCCCGGTTGACCTGTAATGGACCCGGCAGTCCTTTTGAGCTCAGCACGACCTGTTTGACGTCAGCCGAGAATGTCAGTTTCTGGTGCGGCATCCCGGAAATCGGACCGCCATATGCCAGGCGTTCAAAGGCCAGCTTCCCCCCCAGGGGTTTAAAACGGTTGAGCGCCCCGGCAAGATTTTTATATGAGAAAACCAGCGGCTCGATGTCTTCCGGATAGAGTATTGATATGCCCGATTGGGCTGAAATCATGGGTATTTTTTTCCAGCTCGCATGGCCGGTTACCGCCGTCAC
>Ga0210064_1000781_pt1 | contig 14739 bp, 11 predicted proteins | sample Muzzi_CordC_D2_FD_185531 | JGI IMG/M metagenome (GOLD analysis project Ga0210064, IMG submission 185531) | Wetland microbial communities from San Francisco Bay, California, USA, that impact long-term carbon sequestration - Muzzi_CordC_D2 (SPAdes) | ecosystem: Environmental > Aquatic > Marine >...
GGTCGTTACCTGGAGCCCGAGTTCCGGCGTGTTGGTCTTTCCGACGCTGATCAGCCCGGCCGCGCGAAATTTCTCGGTCAGGTAGCTCGAGTGCGACGGACGGTAGTCGGCCTGCTTCAGGAACGACATGCCCGCGTGAAACGGTTCGCCGGAGCTGAGCGTGTCGAGGTCCTTGAGCAGGAACGGTACGCCACGGAACGGGCCGTCGGGGAGCGCGGAATCGGCGGCTTCGCGCGCGGCTTCGAACAACGGTGTGATGACCGCGTTGAGCGGGCCGTTCAGTTTCTCGATGCGCGCGATGGCGCCGTCCACGAGTTCGCGAGGTGAAACGCGCCCCTCGCGAACCCAGCGTGCGGCTTCCGTGGCGTCCAGAGCGGCGAGTTCATCCGACATGTTGGGTGGCGTCCTCGTGGCGTCGATCCGGCCGGAGTCTAGCCCGCTCGGAACCGACTCGGACCCTCGATCGAAGGTCCGTCCAGCTCAGTCTACGGCTTTCGGATCGAGCCGGCTGCCAGCGCGCGACCGGATCTCGACCGCACGCTTCTCGGCCGCGCCCGCCTCGACGTGATTTCCCAAGCGGCGCTCGACGACCGCCAGGTTCTCGTACGCCAACAGGTTGTCGGGATCGAGTTCGACCGCGCGAAGGAGGTCGGAGCGCGCGGCCTGGTTCTGCCCGATCGCTGCCAGCATGGTTCCGCGATCGAGCCAGGCCTTGGTGAAGTCCGGGACGATCTCGATCACCCGTCCCATCCGTTCGATCCCGATCGGGTAGCGGCCGGTTCGGATCGCGATTTCGCCGAGCGTGAGCCACATCCCGGTGTTTCGCGGATAGCTCTGAAGCGCCTCGTGGAACAGGAGTTCCTCGTTCTGCCAGTCCCGCGCTCGCTCGAAGCTCAGACTCCCGAGCACGGCGATCGGGATCGCTCCGATCGCAAGGATTCTCAGCGGGGTGGAGAATCGATCCGCGCCCACGCGAGCGACGAATGCCGCGAACGCAGCACCCATCGCCCAGCAGATTCCGATGGACGGCAGGTAGAGCAGGCGCTCGGCCAGCATCGTTCCGATCAGGAAGACCGAGTTGGAGACGATCGCGTACGGGGCAAGGAACGCCGCCGCCGAGATTGCAAACAGCGGAGCTCGTCGAATCGATGCGACTGCGCCGACGGCCAGTGCGACGGCGACCGCGAGCGGCAGCCAGAACCAGGGGGCCGAGACCGTTCGGATCAAGGGGAGGCTGTCGAATGAATAGTCGGGCGACAGCGGATGCGGCCACGCAAAGAGGCGCAGGTAGTGTCCGAAGATCGACGTGGCCGTCAGCAGCCGGACGAAGAGATCCTCTCCGACCAGCGGATTCGCGACAACCGAGAAGCTGGAGTCGCTGGCGGGCAGCAGACTTCCCAGCACCATCACCCTGGCGCTGAGATAGGCAACCACCACGAGCGCCACGGTCGCGATTGCGGCGATCGCGGTTCGACGATTCGCGGTCCGATCGACCGCCAGCCACTCCACCACGGCAATCACGGGAATCGCGGCGAGGGCGCTCTCCTTCGAGAAGACACCGACTGCAATGCAGGCGCCGAGTCCGAACAGATCGGCGAATCCCGCTGATTCCGCCTTCCGCACGCGAACCCAGAAGGAGATTCCCCCCGTCATCGCCAATGCCGCCAGCAGCTCCGCGCGGCCGACGATTGGAGCGATTGCATCGAGATGGATCGGGTGCACCGCGAATAGCGCGGCCGCGACCGCGGCGGCGCCCTCGGAGAGGCGGATCGCCCGGCCGGCGAACAGCACCGACACCGCGACGAGTGCGTGCAGCAACCAGTTCACTGCGTGAAAGTGTCCGGGCGTCGGGCCGAGCAGCGCGCGCTCGATCGCGTAGCTGCTGACCACCAGTGGGCGGTACTCGTTCAGGCGTTCGGACGACGCCCAGTAGCTCGTCGACCAGATCCTTCCGAGCTGCATTTCGGCGACGCGCCGGCTGTCTTCGACGATCGGGTGATCGTCGAAGACATAATCGACGGACAGGACCGGAGCATTCGCGAGCAACGCGATGATCGCGACCACCCAGGCGCTCACGTCGTTGCGCAGCCGGTTCGGCGAGACCGCCCGATCATCACGTGTCCCGGACGCCTCGATCCCCTGCTGGTTTCGCTTTCCGCTGTTCGTCACGCTCGGCTCCGGCAGTGGGCGGGTGCAGGTTATCAAAATCGTGCTCACTTCCGATCGCCGGTTCGCTGCGGCCGTTCGGACTGGGCGGTATGTTCTGCGGAGGGAAGTTCGGGGAATTCCGATTCAACTCAGAGAATCCAGCGGATCCGAGCCGGTCGTGGTGCACAGGCAGACGTTCTGGGTGCTCGCCGGCCTTGCGGCGGTCGTCGGGGTCTACCTCGCGCGTTGCTGGCTGTTCTGGGAATACCAGAACGACGACGCCTTCATCACGTTTCGTTACAGCCGTTTCCTCGCCACGGGGCGGGGCCCCTTCTTCAACGTCGGCGAGCAGGTAGAAGGCTATACGAACTTCCTGCTGATGGTGGTACTGGCGCCGGTGTTTCGACTGGGCGGTGAAGGCCTCGTTCCCCCCGTTGCCAAAGCCATCGGCGTGGCGAGCGGAGTCGGCAGCCTGTTGCTCGCCTGGGCGCTGACGCGGCGCCTGCTCCACGGCCACCCGACGCTGGAGCATCCGGGAAGCCTGCTCGGGGTCGGCGCTGCGGCGCTGGTTGCAGCCTCGCCCGCGTACGCAGTGAACAGCACGAGCGGGCTCGAGACCACGCTGTTCGGTTTCCTGCTGATGCTCGGTGTCGCAGCGTCTCTCCGTGCCGAGGCGCAGAATCGGTGGTGCGGTGCCGGTCTCGCATTCGCCGCCATGGAGCTGACGCGGCCGGAAGGCAGCTATCTGTTCGCCTGCAGCTGGCTCGCCCTCGCAGCCGTGTGGCTGTTTCGAAGCGATCGCGAGTCCGCTGTGCGGCGCGCCACGCTGCGCCGCCTGTTGCTCGACGGCTCGATCGTGATCGGGATCTTTGCGGCCCAACTCATGTTCCGGATGATGGTCTACGAGGGCGAATGGCTGCCGAACACCTACTACGCGAAATCGGGCGGCTTCTGGAAAATCGACGCGTGGAGCTACGTCCGGGCGGGAATCATCGATCCGTTCCTGGGCAGCACGGGGATGGTTCTCGCGATTCCCGGCGTGGTGCTGACGGCTCGCCGAGAGCCCGAGACGCTGGCGCTGTTCGTGGTTGCGTTGGCCGGCGCATTGCTGCCGTTCATCACCGGCCCCGGGTGGATGATCGGCTGGCGACTTTCGATGCCGTACCTGCCGCTGATGGCCTGCGCGGTCGCGGTCGGTTGGGCCGTGGGTTTCGCCCGGTTGCTGCCGCGCGCTACGAGGTTCGTCCCACTGCTGGTTGCTGTAGGCGCGTTCGTCGCCGCAATCGTGCAGTTGCCGCTTCACCGGACCATCGCGGAGACGATCGACGTGCGCGCGCGCGGGTACGATCGCGGCCATCGCGCATTGGCGGAATGGCTGCGCGGCGGAGCGGCGGATCCGGGCGACCGGATAGCGTTGATGGACATCGGCATCATCGGATACCTCTGTGACGAGCAATCGATTCTCGACATCAGCGGGCTGACCGACCGCTACATCGCAAAATCCGAAGGTTCATTCCTGCGGAAGCGGTACGACCCGGATTACGTGCTGTCGAAGGAGCCTCGCTTCGTCGTGCTGGCCGTGACCGCACCGGGCTGGTTCTATCAACCGCCGGCAGCGGACACGGAGTTCCATTTCTGGTCGGCCGTCGAAGGGCGGCTGTATCACGACGAGCGATTCCAGGCCCGGTACGTACATCGCAGCGCGGATTCGTCCAGGATCGACGACTGGCGCGAGCGTCTGCGAACGCGGATGGGCGCGCGCGCCATCTTCGAACACGCGCACCTCGGTCGCTATTACCTGCTGCTCGTGTTCGAATCGCAATCGGAATCGCAGGCGCTTCCGTGACCGTCCGGATCGAAGCGACGGCGAGAAGGTGAAGACTCTGTGATAACTTCGCGCTCGATGGGCCCGTTCGGCGTCATGCGAGCCGCGCTCGCGGGTCACGGCATCACCGATGGCAACTGAAATGTCCGCGACCGTGAATCGACGAGTCTTTCCGACGGCGCGCCAATGGGCGCTGTTCGCCGTGCTGGCGGCCTACTTCCACGTTCTGATGGAATGGCTGTTCTTCGCCACGAAGCCGTCGTTCCTGAGTTCGCTCGGCTTCGGGCAGCAGGTCGGTGTCTACTTCGGAACCGCCGCGTTGCTGGCGATTCCGGTCGCGATTCCGCCGCTCGCAGTCGCAGTCATCGCTCGGCGATTGCCCGCGAGTCTTCCAACGCATGTTCTCGCGGGCGCCGCCGGGTTCTCGACGGCCGGTGTGCTGGCGGCGTCCTTCCTGCTGCTGATCGACAACTTCAGCTACACCATCTTCCATTTCGGCGTCTTGACGACCTCGGCTCCGCTGCGGTGGGGGTACGTGCTTCTCCTGGCGATACTGTTCGTGGTCGTGCTCCGACGGACATCGCGGGTCCGGGTCTCGAGCAGCGGCGAGCGACGGCTCCGGCGACTCGTGTGGATGCTGCTGTTTGCGTCCTGCGCGACGTGGATCGTGCAGTACGCGGCGAACTCGGACTACGTCGCGGGGAGCTCTCCGGTGGATCAGCGCGAGCGGATGCCGAACATCCTGCTGCTCGCGAGCGATGGGGTCGAGGCTGCGCGCATGTCCGCCTATGGAGCGGAACGCGACACCACGCCATACATCCGCTCGGTGATGGATCGTGCATTGGTCGCAGAGAATGCCTACCCGAACGCGACTTCGACGGCGGGTTCGGTGGTCGCGATGTTGACCAGCAAGCTTCCGACTCACACGCATCTCATCCAGTATCAGAACATTCTCACCGGACGGAATGCCTATGAGCATCTGCCCGGTCTTCTCCGTGATGTCGGTTATCGATCGATCCACGTCAGTCACTTCCTGTTCGCCGATCCAGCGGCGCTGCCCAGACCATGGAACCTGCAGAATGCATTCGATGCCTATGAGGGCTTCGGAACGCTGCCGCCGGAGTTTGCGGTCGCGTATTCGTCGGACGTGTATTTCTTCGCTCAGATCGTCGAGCGTGTCATCGAGCGAATACGGCATTCGGTCGGGATCGGGCGGGAGCAGCGAAAATTCGAACAACTGCAGACAGCTGGTGGAACCACCGACTCGGATCGCATCGACGAAGTGCTCGATTTCATGGAGGCTTCGGACCGGCCTGCGTTCGCGCACCTTCATCTGATGGCGACCCACGAGCCCTACCGTCCGAGCGAAGCGTTCTTCAGCGGTGGCGCAACGAAGCGCGAGCAGATCGTCGACGCCTACGACAGCACGATCCGGACCTTCGATCAAAACGTGGAGCGGGTCTTCGAGCGCCTGCGCACGAGCGGCAGGCTCGACAATACGGTCGTCGTATTGAGCAGCGACCACGGCCGCAAGTGGACCTTCACCCGTGTGCCGCTGATGTTCTTCTTCCCGGGCGGAGAGCACCGTGGTGTCATCCGCTCCAACGTCTCGATGCTCGACGTCGCGCCGACGCTACTCGCCTATCTGGGAATGCCGATTCCGGACTGGATGGAGGGGCAGAGTCTGTTGTCGGGCGCCCCGGATCGGTTGCGACCGATCCAATCGGTGCGCGTGGTGAGGGTGTCGGAGGATCCATATCCGTATATGGGTCGAATCGGCCTGACCGTCTGTAATCGGACGGTCTGGCTCGCGCCGCGGGCGGGGAGCATCAAGGTCGAATGGATCGACGGACATACCGATCCCTGCAGGCCGGGGGATCTTCCGAATCCGTTCGAGCTGCGCGCGATGATCGTCGCCGATCTCGCCCGCAGCGGCTACGAGGTCTCGCACCTGCGCGAAAACCGGCCGTCGCGGCGGTCGGGCAGGCCCGGGACGTAGGCTCTACTACTTCGCGCGCGCGGCCTTCGCTGCGGGTCGGCTGATGCACGCCGTCAGCCAGCGCGAAAGATCAGGAAATCCGGAGAGGTCCAGCTTCGCCGGAACCGCCCAGGCAAAGACGGCGGCGACGTTCAGGTCCGCGACGCTGAAGGAATCGCCGACGAGAAAGTCGCGTCCGGCGAGCGCGGCATCGAGCACTCGCATGGGTGTCTGCAGGGCCTGCGCGGCGGCTTCGGCGATTTCGGCGTCCCGTTGCTCGGGTGGCAGGATCAGGGTGTTGAACAAGTATTCGAGCAGGAACTTCTCGGCCTCGAGCATGACCCAGAAGCTCCATTGGATCGCACGTCCGCGATCCTCGACCGTCTTCGGGTTCAGGCCGCCGTCGTACTTCTCGGCCAGGTAGAGATTGATGGCCAGGGATTCCCAGAGCACGGTGTCGCCGTCGACCAGTGTCGGGATGTGACCGTTCGGGTTGAGGGCGAGGTATTCGGGTTGCTTGTTGTCGCCCGTGAAGTTGGTCTGGACGTGCTCGTATTCGAGACCGAGCTCTTCGAGCATCCAGAGCGGGCGCAGAGCACGGGAAGCCGAGATTCCGTAGATCGTGATCATCGCGTCTCCAATGGGTTGGGCTGCGTCGTGTCAGCTCCGGAGCACGCGTCCGGCACCGGCGTTGGCATGGTAGCGATCGTGATCGACCACCTGGACACCGTTTACGAACACGCGTTCGATGCCGGCCGGAAAGCGGTCCGGCTCCTCGAAGGTGGCGTTGTCGTCCAGCGCCGCGGGATCGAATACGACGAGATCGGCGGCCGCGGAGTCACGAATCCGGCCGCGATCGGCCCAGCCGAGCCGATCGGCGGCGCCGCCGGTCATCTTTCGGACGGCCTCCTCGAGGGTGAACAGGCCCTCTCGAACGTAGGTCGCAAGGACCCGCGGAAAGGTGCCGAAGCTCGCGGGATTCTGGTGACCCTCGTTGGTGAGAAACGTGTCGGTTTCGATGCTGCAGAGCGGGTGGGCGAGAACGCTGCGCAACGCCGATTCTTCACCGTCGTGGCCGCTGTAGGTGTGGTTGAGCACGCGTGCGTTGCGCTGGCTCTCGACGACGAGTCGCGCGTAGAACTCCCAGATCTCGAGGTCGGCACGTTTCGCGGCTTCACCGACGAAGAGCCCGTTGTACTGCTCGAAGGCCGCGGCGTTGGCGTTCATGATCTGGATGTCTTCGAGAAAGAACCCGATTCGACCGAAGATGCCGCCTCCGAGCGTTCGCAGGCCGTTCATCGCCTCGGGATCCTGGAGCATCGCTTCGAGGTGGGGGAGCATCTCGGGCGGGAACAGTACGCTCGCGGTGGTGTTGCCTGCGGTGTAGGGAAACGCGTCGAACGCAACGTCGAGCCCGCCGGCTCGCGCCTCCTCGATACAGGCGATCGCGCGTTCGCAAGTGGGCCACGTCTTGCGCCCCACGAAGATCAGGTGGCTGAGCTGCAGGCGGACGTTCGCGGCACGCGCCACGTCGATGACTTCCTGCAGCGCCTGGATGTTGTGCGGAGTTTCGTCGGGATCGCTGTGGTAGACCGGACTCACGCAGCTGTAGGCCCTGACGTGTGACGTGAAGAGCTTTTCTTCGTTCGCGGCCCAGCGTGCAAACGCGGTGAGCTCGGCCGGCTCGGCGAAGATGCCCGGGGGGTATCCGAGACCGGTCGAGACCCCGACGCAGCCGGCGTCGAGCGATTCGCGCGTGAGACGCTCCATTTCGGCGAGTTCCGATCCGGTCGGAGCGTTGGGGTTCAAGTGCCCGGTGACGCCTGCGCGGATCGCACCGTGTCCGACCAGCTCCGCCACGTTCAAGGGCAGCGGCGTCTGTTCGAGGGCGGTCAGAAACTCGTCCATGGTCTGCCATTGGAGATCGAGTTCGTCGTCGACGATGAGCCGACTCGCCGATTGCAGGGCGTCGTGGCTGCGTTCGGTCACCGGCGCGGGGCTGAAGCCGCAATTGCCGCCGACGATCGTCGTCATGCCCTGGCGCAGGAATGGTTCGACGAGCTCGCCGCAATCGGCCCCGGGTACCAGCCAGTCCGAATGCGAGTGCAGGTCGATGAAGCCCGGAGCGACGATTCGTCCGGTGCAGTCGAGGGTTTCGCGCGCCTCGAGTGCATCCAGGTTGCCGATTGCGGAAATTCGCCCCGCGGTCAGCGCGACATCGGCGGCGTACCGGGTGCGACCGGTGCCGTCGATCACATGGCCCCCGGTGAGCTTCAGGTCACAGGACATGGCTTGCTCCCGACTGGTGGAGATCGCATGGTAGCCGGAGTGAACGGCTTGTCGTGACCCCTGCGAAGTCTCCGTGACTCATCATCCCCCCTTGCAATTCGATCGTTCCGGCTTCAGAGTGCTTACGCGTTCCAATCGCTGCGCCGGATTCGGCGCGGGAGACATCGATGAAGATTCCGTTCTATTACGATTACGCCTGCCCCTGGGCCTACATCGGGAGCTGCCGCGTGGAAGCCTACTTTGCGGACCTCGGCGTCGAGATCGATTTCCGCCCCGTGCGCCTCGCGCGGCTGGCCGAGAACCCCGGGCCGCGCGGGCTGCCGCCCGGGGAGCGCAAGAAGAGCTGGTACGTCTCGGATCTGCGCGCCTGGGCGGAGCTGGCCGGCGCTGAATTCGCCCCGCTCGACGCAGGGACGGCGCGGCCCGACACCGCGTTGCTGCTCCAAGCTGCATTGGTAGCGGCCGATCACGGCGCCTTTCGCGAGTTCCATTACCCCGCGTATCGTGCACGCTGGGCCGAGGCCCGCGCGGTCGACGACCCGGCCGTCGTTCGCGAGCTGCTCGAAGGAGCCGGACTCGACGGCGAGAAGACGCTCGCAGAGGCGCAGAGTGATGCGGTACGGGCGCGACTCGATTCGGACAGCGAGATCGCAATCGAGCGCGGCGTGTTCGGCGTCCCGACGTTGTTCGTCGAAGACCGGATGTTCTGGGGCAACGACCGCTACGAACTGGTGCGCCACTTCATCGAGAAGAACGGCTGAATCTCTTCCCCGTCGAATCAGTCGTCGCGATCGCGCTCCCGCTTCGCCTGCGCGCGAACGATCTCGAATCCCGCCGGGTCGACGATGATGCCGTGGACCTGTTGGTTGTGCGCGTGACCGAGCTGCTGCAGCGACATCGCCGCCTGGAGTGAAGTCCAGAACCCCTGCGCGTCCTGTGCCTGGTTGACGGACTGCTTCGCGAGCTTCAGCCCCATGCTCGGCCGTCGGGCGATCCGACAGGCGAGCTGCAGGGTGTAGTCCGAAAGATCGTCCGCCGAGGTGATGCGGTTGATCATTCCGAGCTCCTTGGCTTCCTGCGCGGTGAGGGAATCGCCGGTAAAGAGCATCTCCTTCGCCTTGCGTGGGCCGACTTCCCACGGGTGAGCGAAGTATTCCACGCCGTTCACGCCGAACGCGACCACCGGATCCGAGAAGGTGGCGTCTTCGGAAGCAACGATCAGGTCGCAGACCCACACCAGCATCAGTCCGCCTGCAATCGTCTTTCCCTGGACCTGCGCGATGGTGGGCTTCGGAAGGTTTCGCCATCGCCAGCAGAAGCCGAGATAGATCTCCTGCTCGATGGCCATGGTACCCTCGGAACCGGGTAGTGTGCTTCCGCCCCAGGTCCCCACCGGATCGAATTCGTCGATGGTCGTCGTGTCGCGTAGATCGTGGCCCGACGAGAAATGGGGACCATCCGCTGCAAGCACGATCACCTTCACTGCGTCGTCGTGCGCGGCTCGGTCGAACGCGGCATTGAGTGCATAGAGCATCCGCTTGTCCTGTGCGTTGCGCGCTTCGGGGCGAGCCAGCACGATGCGCGCGACGCCTTCGGCAGGTTCCTCGTAGCGGATTCCGTCGACGGCTTCGCCGTCGAGTCGTTCCGGGTCGGTCATGGCAGGCCCTTCCGTGTTCCGGGGCGACTGTTGTATCAGATTTCGGCGCGTTCGCCCCGGTCGAAGCGACCGGGGCGCGGATTGGCGGGCGCGAGACACGGCTGACCGTCAAAAAGACATTTCGCCGCAAACGCGGCCGTGCGAGCCTGGATCGCACAGGAGGACGGCAATGAGGATTTCCACACAACTGGGATACGCGGGCGGCTTTCACGAAGCGGTGACGGAGGTGCGCGAGCTCGAGCAGGCGGGACTGGACACCGTCTGGGTCGCCGAAGCCTACGGCTTCGATGCGGTCTCCTTCATGGGCTACCTGGCCGCAACGACCGAGCGGGTGGAGATCGCGTCCGGAATCCTGCCGGTGTTCACGCGAACGCCCGCGCTGCTCGCGATGACCGCCGCCGGGGTCGACGCACTGTCGAGCGGGCGAGCGATGCTCGGACTCGGAGCTTCCGGTCCGCAGGTGATCGAGGGCTGGCACGGAGTCGCCTACGACGCGCCGCTGACGCGCACGCGCGAGATCGTCGAGATCTGCCGGCGCATCTGGAAGCGCGAACGCATCGAGTACTCCGGAAAGAAGTACCAGATACCGTTGCCGAAGGGGCAGGGCACCGGCCTCGGCAAACCGCTCAAGATGATCACCCATCCCGTGCGCGACGAGATCCCGATCACGATCGCGGCTCTCACGCCGAAGAGCGTCGAGATGACGGCCGAGATCGCGGATGGCTGGTTGCCGATCCTGTTCCACCCGACGAAGAGCCGTGAACGTTGGGGGCCGGCACTCGCGGCCGGCGCTGCGAAACGCGATCCGTCACGCGCGCCGCTGCGGATCTTCGCGGGCGGTGCGGTCGCATTTGGCGAAGGCATCGAAGATCTTCGGAATCGTGCGCGTCCGATGATGGCGCTCTACGTCGGCGGCATGGGGGCCCGGGGCAAGAATTTCTACAACGAATTGTTCGCGAGCTACGGCTACGAAAAGGAGGCTGCACAGATCCAGGACCTCTACCTCTCGGGCAAGAAGCGGGAGGCCGAAGCCGCGATTCCCGCTTCCTTCCTCGACGAGACGTCACTGATCGGCCCCGAGAGCTACGTTCGCGACCGCTTGCTGGCGTTGAAGGAGGCCGGGGTGAACAATCTCAATGTGAGCTTTGCCGGCAACACGATTGCCGAACGGGTGAGGACGCTGGAGCGACTGCGCGAGATCACCGAGAACCTCTGAGACGCGTCGGTCGCTCGAATCGGGCCGGGGCGATGGCTTTTCCGGTAGGCTCGGCGCGTCGTCGCCTGTCGAGGAGCCCGCCGTGTCCGAACTGATCGAAGTGGAATACCCGGCCGAACGCGTCGCCGTCGTTGCGCTGAACGATCCCGAACGCAGCAACCGGATCAGCTGGGCGGCCGTCGACCGACTTGCGGAGCGGCTGTCCGAGGCGAGAAGCGCGGGTACGCGCGTCTGCGTGCTGGCATCGGCCGTAGCGGGGCACTGGTTCGAGCACGCGTGCTTGCGTGACCTGCGCGGAATGGCGAGGGGTGAAGCGACGAGTGGCAGCGGCGCCGGCTGGTTCCTCGCCCAACAGGAACTCACTTCTCCGGAGATGATCAGCATCGCGGCGATCTCGGGCGACTGTTCGGGCGGAGGCGCGGAACTCGGCTGGGCTTGCGACCTGCGCATCGCCGAGGAGCCGGTTCGATTCAGCCAGCCCGAGATCCTGATGGATCTTCCCACGGGCCTCGGCGGCACTGCGCGACTCTCGCGGCTGATCGGCCGGAGCGCGACCGCCGAATTGGTGCTCGCCGGCTCAAGAGTCAGCGCACGGCGGATGTATGAACTCGGCGGCGTGAACCGCGTCGTTGCGGCGGGTGAGGCGCGCACCGTGGCGATCTCATGGGCGCGAAAGCTCGCGACGCGCTCGCCCGCGGCAATTGCCGCGGTGAAGCAGGCGCTGACGGCGACCGAGACGCTACCGCTCGATCGCGCCCTCGCGCGTGAGCAGGAATTGTTCCAGCAGGTCGTTCGATCGCCGCGCGGGATCGCAGGCGTCGAGCGCGTCGCCTCGCGCATCGAATCCGGGGAACGGATGCGCGACATCTACCGCGACCTCGCGGAGCCGGAAGCCTCCGAATAGGGGCGAGCGGTTCGCGCGCCCGGGGCTGGATTCGGCGCGAGAACGCGGCTGCACCGGCGCTATCTTCTCGTGTCATGGCAGCCCGCAAGCGAGGCAGACGACGTACGGCCGAAAAGCCCGGCGGTCCCGCGCGCTGGTTGCGCCGTTGTCTGTGGTTCGTCGTCGCGGTCGCTCCGCTTGTGACCGTTGCGAGCATCGCGCCGATCCTCGCGCTTCGCAGCATTCCGCCTCCTACCAGCGCCTACATGCTGCAATCTCGGAGCGCCGATCCCGCAACCGGCGAGGCCTGCCGAGGGGTCGCATACCACTGGGTCGACCGCGCGGCCATTTCTCCGCATCTGAAGCTCGCCGTCGTGGTCGCCGAGGATCAGCGATTCATGCTGCACGGTGGCTTCGATACCCGGTCGATCCGTCGCGCGCTGAGCGAGCGGGGCCGGGGGCGAATCCGCGGGGCGAGCACGATCTCTCAGCAGGTCGCGAAGAACCTCTTCCTGTGGTCCGGTCGGAGCTATTTCCGCAAGGGCATCGAGGCCTGGCTGACCTTCTGGATCGAGGCTCTATGGTCGAAGCAACGCATCCTGGAGGTCTATCTCAATCTGGCGCAATTCGGCCCGTGCCTGTTCGGCGTCGGGGCGGCGAGCGAGCGCTTCTTCGACGTGACTCCCGCCGAGCTTTCGCCCGAACAGGCCGCGCTGCTCGCCACCGTGCTGCCGAACCCGCTCAAGTTGCGGGTCCACAACCCCGGGCCATACGCCCGCGAGCGGCGCGATGAAATACTCGCGCTGATGGCCAGCCAGCGCGGGCAGCGACACTTGCAGGGTCTGTAGACTCACGGAAGACGAGGGACGGAAAGAGGAAGCCGCGAATGCGATTCGGTTCGAAGACGGGGTGTGGAGCCGCGCTGCTATGCCTGTTGCTCTCGTGCGTGGGGATCGGCGCGTCGGCTCGGGCGAAGGACGACGATTTCGACCGTTGGCTCGTGGCTCTCAAGGCGGAGGCGATCGAAAAGGGTCTGCGCGCGGAAACGGTCGAAAGCGCGTTGGCGAACGTCCGGCTCTTGCCGGAAGTCGTCGAGTCGGATCGAAGTCAACCGAAGGATCCGATCGAATTCTGCGACTACATGACGCGCAGGCTCACCCGGGCCCGGATCGAGCGCGGTCGTGAAATGCTCGCGAAGCACCGGAAACTGCTTGCAGGGATCAACGCCGACTACGGGATTCCGCCGCGCTACATCATCGCACTCTGGGGCTTGGAGACGAATTTCGGTGATTTCGTCGGCGAGATACCGCTCTTCGATTCGCTCGTCACGCTTGCGCGCGATCCCAGGCGCGGCGCATTCTTTCGGCAAGAGATCTTCGGGGCGCTTCGCATCGTCGATGAAGGACATCACCAGGCTGCCGGGCTCACCGGTTCGTGGGCCGGAGCAACCGGTCAGGTTCAGTTCATGCCCTCGACCTTCCTCGCCTACGCGGTCGATCGCGATGGGGACGGGCGCCGCGATCTGTGGAACAGCCTTCCGGATGCGTTCGCGAGCGCGGCCAACTATCTGCGGCGTTCCGGCTGGCGGCTCGGCGAGACCTGGGGGCGACAGGTCCGACTTCCCGACCGCGTCGAAACGAAGGGGGCGAAATCGCTCGCGCGCTGGCAGAAACTCGGCGTGAGGAGGCTCGACGGTGGCGATCTACCGCGCGTGGGACGGGACGCGATCCTCGTACTGCCGACGCCGACGCGCGACCCCGCGTTCCTGACCTACCGCAACTACCGTGTCCTGCTGGCGTGGAACCGCTCGACCTTCTTCGCGATTTCGGTCGGAACCTTCGCGGACGAGCTGACGGGCGTCGCCTCGCTCCAGGCCTGCGGGATCTGAGAGACTTCTCGCGCCACTCGAAGTCTCGACTGGCAAGTTCCTGTTCTATCGACGAAAACCCTATTTTCGACCGGATGTCCGTCGCCCGCTCGAGGCCCGCCCCTTTGCGATGGCGTCGAGCATGCCGCGACCCGCGAGCGTGAGTGCGAGACGGCGCGGCAGGAACGCGAGCGATCGCATCATCACGCGATTCCGGCGCCCCGGGACGGTCACGGGGCCGCGACCGAGTCGGGCGAGGGCATGCGCCGCGACGGCGCCCGGTGCCATCAGGCTCTTCATCGAGGCCGGATCGATGCCCTGTAGCGCCAGCGCCTCCGTGTCGGTGGGGCCGGGGTTCACGACCAGAACGTCGACGCCCTGGGCGCCCAACTCGATCCAGAGCGATTCGCCGAACGACTGCAGGAACGCCTTGGTCGCCGCGTAGGCCGCGGAATACGGGAACCCCTGACGGGCTTCGATCGAACCGGTGAAAATGAATCCGCCGTGCCCCCGTTCGATCAGGCGGGGTGCGAACGAACGGGTGAGCTGCATTGGAGCACGACAATTGAGGTCGAGCATCTTGTTGAGCTTTTCGGGCGAAATCTCGACATGCGGGCCCTTCAGCCCGACCCCGGCATTGCTGATGAGCAGCCCGACGTCCTTGCCGACGCATGCGGCCAGCAACGGCTCGAGAAAGTCGGGCGTCGAGATATCGAGTTCAACGACCTCCACTTCGACGCCGTAGTGCTCGCCCAGCTCTGCGGCGATCCGCTCGATCCGGTCTGCACGCCGCGCGACCAGCACGACATTCAGCCCTGCAGCTGCGAGCTGGTGAGCGAACTGCTCGCCGATTCCGGATGAGGCGCCGGTGACGAC
>Ga0210064_1000782_pt1 | contig 14725 bp, 14 predicted proteins | sample Muzzi_CordC_D2_FD_185531 | JGI IMG/M metagenome (GOLD analysis project Ga0210064, IMG submission 185531) | Wetland microbial communities from San Francisco Bay, California, USA, that impact long-term carbon sequestration - Muzzi_CordC_D2 (SPAdes) | ecosystem: Environmental > Aquatic > Marine >...
TCGGGCCCGAGTTCGTAGAGGCCCTGTCGCGTCGTCTTCGGGTCCCGAAGAACTACATGTTCATCGGAACGCCGGGCGATCGTTTCCCTCACCGGATCGAGGATCTCGGTGGCGTGCGGGTGGTGCTGTGAGGGCGCGACTCCGATGAGCCTGCTCGAGAGCTTCCTCGAGACCTACGGACTTCTCGCCATCTTTCTCGGGACCTTCTTGGAGGGCGAGACGATCCTGGTGCTGGCCGGGCTCGCGGCACACCGGGGCTATATCCCGCTGCCCTCCGTGATCGCGGCGGGGTTCGCGGGAACGTTCTTCGGCGATCAGCTCTACTTCTACCTCGGGCGGCGGCACGCGGGGGCGTTCCTCGCGAAGCGGCCGGCGTGGAAAGATCGGATCGCGCGTGCCCGGCGCGTCCTCGAACGGCACGACGTCGCCTTCATCTTCGGCTTCCGGTTCCTGTACGGGCTTCGTACGGTGTCTCCATTCGCCATCGGGATGAGCGACGTTCCGCTGCGTCGGTACCTGATCCTGAACCTGCTGGGCGGTCTCGGCTGGTCGCTGGTGGTCGCGCTGCTCGGCTACAGCGTGGGCCACGGTGCGGAGGCGCTACTCGGGCGAGTGAAGGAAGTCGAGGCGTGGCTCTTCCTGGGAGTGGCGGTCGCGGGAGCGATCGTCTGGTTGGGCTATTTCGTGCAACGGCGCAGACAGCAGCACGAATAGCGCCGGAGCCGGGAGTTCGCGGCCTGTTTCGCCGCTCCTGCGAGGGCGCCGTGCACGAACCGGATCCTGCCTCGCGTCCTCATGGGCGCGGCCGAGGTGCATTGGGTGATGGCCCTCCCCGGCCATCGGTCGGCGGCGGCGACCGGCCGCTTTCGACCCGGCTGGAAAACTCCGCTTCGGTTGGGAGAGCGGGACCTCGATCGGGATGGATGCGCTCCGGGCCCTAAGGCCCACGGGTATCGAATCCGAAACGCAAGGAGGAAACGAAAGTCTCGCTGGAAGCATCGATGGACGATTTTGGCACATACCTCCTGAAGAAAGCAGCCATCTCCGCGGCCCAGCTGAATGAAGCCACTCAGTCCCAGGTCATTTTTGGTGGGCGGCTGGGGACGAACCTCGCGGAACTCGGGTACCTGGATCTTCCGGATCTGCGCAGGCATTTGTCCGAGTATCTGGCGATCCCACTTCCGAGCGAAGAATGGATCAAGAACCCCAGTCCAGAAGCGCGCGAAGCCGTTTCCGGCGAATTGGTCGCGAAGTACCGCGTCCTGCCGTTGCAGCTCGACAAGCGAAAGCTGCATCTGGCAATGCTCGATCCGCGGGACCCGGTCCAAATCGACGAGATCGCTTTTGCGACGGGTCTGACCTTGATTCCCTACATCCTTCCCGAAGTCCAGTTGTTTGCGCTGATCGAGCACTACTACGGGGTGAAACGCGAGCTTCGCTACATCGATCTGGGTCGCGAGGCTGCCCGCGGCAAGCGCACGGGCCCGAAGCCGGAAGTCATCGAATCAACCGACGTCGGCGACGACGGCTCGGCTCTTGTTTCGTCGGCCGCAAAGCAAGCGAGTGAAGATCTGATCAGCGAAGAACTCTTTCAACAGATTCACGAGCGCGCGGAGCGTCCCGCTCCCGAAAACGCCGAAGAGCCGGAGGAGATTCGAACCCTCGAGGAGTCGACGCTCACCCTCGAAGATGTCCATCATTCCGCGACGGCGATCGAACGCGCCGACGACAAGGAAGACCGCATCGCCGGCCTCGAGGCCGAACTCGCCAGCGCGGCGGACCGCGACGGGGTCGGTGCTCTCGCCTTGCGCATCGCTCGCCGCTTTGCAGACGCGGCGGCGCTCTTCGTCACACGAGGCGAGATCGTTTCGGGTTTTCGCGGGGACGGCGAGCGGATTCCCGAAGATATTTCCGGAATCCTCTTGACCGCCGGCTTCGGCTCCTCGTTGACGGCTCCGGTCAGCTCCCGGGTCGCGTTCCGAGGTCCGGCGCCCGAAGAAGGAGTCGACGCGAAGATCCTGAGAAGCCTCGGGCGCGGAGACGTGAAAGAGGTCGCAGTGTTCCCCATTCTCATCCGCGGCCAGGTCGTCAACCTGCTCTACACCGATAATGGGCCCGACGTGTGCGGAGCGACGAGCCTTGCCGCCTTGGCAGCCCTCGCGAACCTGGTTTCCGCCGCGTACGAGCGCCTCATCCTCGAGAGAAAGTCGGCACTCGCCTGAGCCTGCGGGCTCTTTCGGATGGCTTCATCGGCAGCAACCGACTCCTCGCCAGCTTCGAGCTTCGCGCTCCGTAGGCGCGGGCGCACCGCAGCGTCGCTCGTGCTAGCAGGGTGCTGAAGAAGTCCTGCGATGGTTGCGAGAGGTCGGGGGGGGGGGCTGCCGCGACCGTCGGCCGATCAGGGAGCGGCAGGCCCCCCCGACCTCTCGCGGATCCAACAGAACCGGCCTTCTTCAGCACCCTGCTAGTCGGCTCCGCTCGCGCTTCCTGCGCCGACCAGCGCGTCGCGAACCGAGCGCACCAGTGGCTCGATGCCGCTCAATGCGTCGTCGTCTTCCTGGGCGAGGCCGAGGCGCACGACGACGAGGTCGGCGGTGGGGTCCACCACCACGTACTGGCCGCCGTGGCCGCACGCGGCGTAGATCTCGCGAGGCAGGCTCGGCCACCGCCGCTGCGTGGGATCGTCCGGGTCGCCGGCGTTGAGCCACCAGTGGGCGCCGTAGCGGCCACGCGCGGCGGGGGTCGGCGTGGTGACGTAGTCGACCCAAGCCTCCGGCAGAACCCGCGCACCCTGCCAACTGCCGTGTTGCAGATGGAGCTGGCCGAAGCGCGCCCAGTCGCGCGCGCTCATGAAGGCGAAGGACGAGCCGATGAAGCTCCCGCTCGCGTCCGGCTCGATGAAGGCGGTGTGCAGCTGCGCGGGCGCGAACAGCGCGTCGCGCGCGAAGCGCACCAGGGCCGCGAGGTCGCGGCCGAACGCGTCGCGCAGGATGCGCGCCAGGATGTTCGAGGTGCCGCTCGAGTAGGCCCAGAAAGTGTCCGGTGCATGGGCGAGCGGGAACGCGGCGGCGAAGCGCCCGGTGTCGCCGCGCGTGAAGAGCATGCGCGAAACATCGTTGACGGCGCCGTAGGTCTCGTCGAAGGCGAGCCCACTCGATTGGCGCAGCAGCTGGTCCATGGTGATGGCACCGCGCGGGTCGTCCGGCCCCCGCCACTCGGGCACCGGAGCCGGCGCGCGGAGGTCGAATCGGCCCTGCTCCGCCGCGAGACCGACGAGCGTGGCGAGCACGCTCTTCGCCATCGACCAGCTCAGCATCGGAGTCGCGGGTCCGTAGCCCGGCGCATAGCGTTCCGCCACCAGCCGACCCGCATGCGCGACGACCACGGCGGTGGTCTGGCGCCGGGGCGCGCCGGCGGAATTCGGCTCGGCGAAGGCGCGGTCGATCGCCGCTTCGACCGCGGGCGGCGACGGCGTTCGCGGCGGTGCGCTTCCGCCAGGCCACGGCGCGTCCGGCGGCAGCGGGGGCCGGGGCGACAGATCCGGGCGCTCGGCGCGCAGCGCCGCCTCGGAGGTGTCGGCCACGAGGGTGCAACCCAGTCCTTCGCGGTGGATGGCTCGAGCGCGCACCAGGCCCAGGCTGGACGCGTCGGTGACGCCCGCCTCGCGGTCCACCGCCACGGCGATCACCGCGTCGAGCGGCTCGATCTCGTGGGCCACGTAGTCGCGCAGGACCGCATCCGGATCCCGCCCGCTGTTCTGCGCCAGCGAGCAGACCACCTTGGCGGCATAGCCGGTCCCCACCGAGACCGCGATGTGGAGCTGGTGCAGGCCGTACGCCAGCGCCGCCACCGCGACGACTGCAACGATGAGTTGCCGCGCGCGCATTCGCACAGGCTATCGCCTTCCGCGTCCGGTGGCCTGCGCGTGCGCGCGCCCCGGCGGAGCGCGAAGTCGTCGGCGCTTCAGTCGATGCCGCCGGGCTCGCGGCCGAGCGCTCGCAGGCGCTCTCGCGCCCGTGCGCGAAGCCGGCCCACGGCCTCGTGGGTTCGGTCGCGAAGTGCCGCCCGATCGTCGTACCCGCAGCCGTCGGTCGGGATCGGCTCCCCCACCTCGATGACCGCGGGGCCGCTGCACAGCCGCAGCTTTCCCTTGGGCCACATCGCGTAGTTCCCGGCGTGCGCGACCGGAAGAATCGGCAATCCGTAGGCGATCGCCGTGATGAAGGCGCCCTTCCTGAATGGATGGAACGCCCCGTCCCGAGCGCGCGTGCCCTCGGCAAAGAAGAGGATCGAAACGGCGGGATCGCGCTCGTCCATGACCTTGCGGATGCGCGCCGCATCTCCCCCGGCCTGCTCGCGAACCACTCGGACGTTGCCGGAGCGCCTGAGGGCCTGCCCGAAGATCGGGATCCGCATGAGCTCGGTCTTGACGACGAAGCGCAGGACCAGCTGCGGCAGACCGGCTACGAGCACGGGCGGATCCCAGGTGCTCTCGTGATTGGAAACCACTACGTAGGCCTGCCCGGCCTCGAGATGCTCGAGCCCGTACACTTCGAGTCGGGTGCCCGCTACCCGCAGACTGGCTCGCGCGAACCAGTCGTAGAAGTAGTGAAGCCGGGCGCTGGAAACCGCGAAGAGCGTCCCGATGTAGACGGCCACGCTCGCGCAGATCAGCGCCGGTGGAAGCAACAGGATGCCGGCGGCCGTGCGCAGCAGGGGCTCCAGAGAATCGGGAAGGCGCCGCTTCGAACTTCGACTCATCGAGTCGCTCCTCCTGTTTCAGCGCACCGCTCCGGCCGATGATTCGCGTGTACCCTCCGGGCCCGGCCCTACGTGATCATCCAGAAGCCCTGGAGCCGGGTCAACCCGGCACGTGGCCTGCGACGAGTTGGACATCCTCCAGTTCGAGGATCGGTATCGCGAGTTCCTGAAAAATCAGTTCGGGCTCGTCCGACACCATCCGGGCGAGTCTGGCCGCACCACTCGCCGCGACGCGATCAGCTTCGCAGCTCGCCGGTGATGAGGCGGATCACGTCGTAGAAGCGCTCCACCTCCGCCTCGCCCAACGGGTCCGTTCCGAAGATGTTGCCGTGCAGGGATGCGAGGCTCACGTAGCCGAGGATCATGCTGTGGAAGGCCACGATCGCGGTGCGCACGGCGTCCTCGGCCAGCGGGGATTCGCTCGCGAAGAGCCGCTCGCGGGCGAGCAGGAAGGCCGGCCGGTACCAGCGCTCGACCAGCAGCTCGATCTGTTCGCCGCCCGCGAGCGCGGCGTGGTGGACGAGTCGCGCGAGGTTCGGGTGCTCGACGTGGTGCAGCAGCAGTCGGTGCACCAGCGCCATGACATCACCGTCCGGCTCTTCGTTGCGAATCTCCTTCTCCATGATCTCGAAGTAGGGATCGATCAGCCGGGCCATGACGGCCTCGTAGACGGCTCGCTTGCTCTTGAAATGCTTGTAGATGCCCGGTCCGCTGATGCCGACGGTCGCAGCGATCTCGGACAGGGAGGCGGCGTCGAAGCCGCGCTCGGCGAAGGCATCTTCCGCGACGTCCAGGATCTGCTCGGAGGTGGGTTTGGACATTCGGAGCCTCGCGCATCGCCGCGGCGGCCGCCCATCCGGGCGGACTTCGTTGACACCCATTGATACCACAGGTAGGTTAGAGATCTCTAACCTCCCTCGTTCGGATCCACACCGCGTCGAGTCGGCTGGCATCACAAACAGCTTCGCAAGGAAGGGCAATTCGTCATGGAGCTTCGACAAGTCATCGGGAACCGCCGCTCGATCCGCTACCTGGACCCGGACAAGCCGGTCGAGATCGAGAAGATCCAACGGATGCTGGAGGCGGCGCGAATCGCGTCGCACTTCGGCAACAACAGCGCCGCCTGCGCGCTGGTGGTCCACCGCGAGACCGCCACCGACGAGCAGATCGCGTGCCTCCACTCGCCGGTGGGCGGCTTCCAGATGAAGCTCGCTCCCGTCGTCATCCTCTGGTACGTCGACGGTGCCGCGATGGACGAGGCCGGCGAGCGGCTGCGTGAGCTCGTCGACTGCGGCGCGCTCGGCTACGGCCCGAACAAGCGCAAGGAGCTCGAAGAGACCCTCGTCCCGCTCTTCAGCCGGATCGGCGAAGCACTGCGGGCGCCCGGCATGGTCGACATGGACCTCGGCCAGGCGGTCGCGCAGTCCACGCTGATGGCGTTCGATCAGGGCCTCGGCACCTGCTGTCAGGGCTCGGCGGACTGGTCGGTGGTCGAGAAGGCCTTCGGACTGCCCGACAACTGCCGCATCGTCGTCGCCCAGACGGTCGGATACCCGCTCGAGAGCGCGGACGCCGGCGGCCAACGCCCGCGGCAGCCGTTCGAGAAGTTGTTCCGGCTGAACAGCTACGACTCGCCGTTCCCGCGCGCGCAGGCCGTGGTGGAGGAGCTCACCCGCGACGGACTCTTCCAGGAGCCGGCGCCGAAACCGGGCCGCGAGGAAGAGATCGAGTCGCTTCGCGAGAAGTATGATCTGCCCGGGTCGGGGATGATCTGAATGGGATCCGCTCCGAGCGCGACGCCGACACCCGTCAGCAGCAGCGAGGAAACCGCATGAGCACCGTCGATATCGAAGTCGGACTCTCCGAAGAGGACATCGCGATCCGCGACGTCGCCCACCAGTACGCCGAAGAAGTGCTGCGTCCGGCCGGTGTCGAAATGGATCGCATGGTCGATCCGGCCGACACCATCGGTCCGGACTCCCCGATCTGGAACGTGATCGAGAAGTACCACGAGATCGGCCTCGGCGGGATCGCCTACGACGACGACATGGACCCGTACCGCAAGGCGCGGCTGATGGCCGTGGTCAACGAGGAACTCGCCTGGGGCGACGTCGGGCTGTCGATCACCGTCGGGCTGTCGGGCTTCCACCAGCCGTGGGTGCAGCAGACCGGCGACGCCGAATTGATCGAACGCTTCTGCGACGCCGACAACCCGACCATCGGCTGCTGGGCGCTGACCGAGCCCGACCACGGCAGCGACACCGTCGCCCTCACCGAGCCGGGCTTCAGCAACCCCGACTTGAAAGCGAATTGCATTGCGATCAAGGACGGCGACTCCTACATCATCCGCGGCCAGAAGGCGGCCTGGGTGTCGAACGGCCCGATCGCCGACATGGCGGTGCTCTTCACCACGCTCGACCAGAGCCAGGGCTTCAAGGGCGGCGGCGTCTTCCTGGTGCCCCTCGATCTCCCGGGCGTCGAGCGCCCGCGACCGCTCGACAAGCTCGGGCAGCGCAGCCTCAACCAGGGCGAGATCTACTTCGACGACGTCCGCATCCCCGAGAGCTACATGGCGCTCGGGCCGGATCTCTACGCCATCGGTCTCGAGATGATGCTCGCGCACGCGAACGCGGGCATGGGTCAGATCTTCGTGGGCATCGCGCGCGCCGCCTACGAGCACGCGCTCGCGTACGCGCACGAGCGCGTGCAGGGCGGTGTCCCGATCATCGAGCACCAGAGCGTGAAGTCGCGTCTGTTCAAGATGTTCACCAAGGTCGAGGCCGCGCGAGCGCTCGCGCGCCGCGTCGCCTACTGGAACGCGGGCGGCGCGCCTTCGATCGCTCACTGCATCGCGTCGAAGACTTTCATCACGAATACCGCCTTCGAGGTCGCGAGCGACGCACTGCAGATCTTCGGCGGCAACGGCGTCTCGCGCGAGTATCCGATGGAGAAGCTGATCCGCGACGCGCGCGCGTCGCTGATCGAAGACGGCTGCAACGAAGTGCTCGCCATCGTCGGCGGATCGCGGCTGTAACGGCAGACCGCCCGACCCAGGAGGACCCAATGAAGCTCGACGCGACGATCGCCGGGGTCGGCATGACCCGCTTCATGAAGTACCCCGACAAGGGCCTGAAGGAGCTCGGCGCCGAGGCCATCTTCGCTGCCGTTGCGGACGCGGGCATCGGCACGGCCGACGTCGAGGCCGCCTACGTGGGCAACTGCGCGGCGGGGCTCGTGACCGGCCAGGAGTCCGTTCGCGGCCAGGTGATCCTGCACGCGATGGGAGTCGGCAAGATTCCGATCATCAACGTCGAGAACGCCTGTGCGAGCGGCTCGACCGCGCTGATCCAGGCCTGCACCATGGTTTCGGCCGGCCTCTACGACACGGTGCTCGCGCTCGGCGTCGAGAAGCTCACCCACGCGGACAAGAGCAAGAGCTTCGCCGCCTTCGCCGGCGCGATGGACGTCGACGAACTCGCGGAGATGATCGAGGAGCTGAAGCAGGCCGCAGCAAAGGGCGGCGCCGACGCGGGCGCGGGCCAGAACCGCTCGATGTTCATGGACGTCTACGCCTCGGCCGCGCGCGCCCACATGGAGAAGTACGGCACCACGGCGGAGCAGTTCGCGATGGTGGCGTCGAAGAACTCCTTCCACGGCAGCTTGAACCCCCGCGCGCAGTTTCAAGAGGAACTCTCGGTCGAAGACGTGCTCAACGAGCGCATGATCGTCGAGCCGCTGACGCGCGCGATGTGCTCGCCGATCGGCGACGGCGCCGCCGCGGCCGTGGTCGTGAGCGCGAAGAAGGCCCGTGAGCTCGGCATCGGCAAGCCGGTCACGATCGCGTCGAGCGTGATGCACTCCGGCTACAACCACGCCGACGACGAGCCCGACACCGTGCAGCTGTCGTCGCGCGACGCCTACGAAGAAGCCGGAGTGGGGCCGCAGGATATCGACGTCGTCGAGCTCCACGACGCCTCCGCGCCGGCCGAGATCATCGCCTACGAGCAGCTCGGCTTGTGCGCGCCGGGCGAAGGCGGCGCGCACGTCGAATCGGGCGCGTCGCGCCTCGGCGGACGGCAGCCGGTCAACACCTCGGGCGGCCTGCTCCGCAAGGGACACCCCGTGGGCGCGACCGGCATGGCGCAGATCGTCGAGCTCACCGAGCAGCTGCAGGGCCGCTCGGGCAGGCGGCAGGTCGAGGGCGCGCGGATCGCGCTGGCGCAGAACGGCGGCGGCAAGAAGGGCAACGACGCCGCCGCGATGGTGGTCACGATCCTCAAGACCTGAACGCCGGAGAGCCTTCATGCGCGAACGCCACGAGATGGTGCTCGCGGATCTGATCCAGATCCGCGCCGAGCAGACCCCCGACCTCGACGTCCTCAGCTTCGAGCACCTGAGCCTCGACGACCGCGCGACGCCCGACGAAGTCCGCAGCTACGCGGACCTACAGACCAACGCGAATCGACTCGCGGCGGGGCTCGCCGCCAGGGGCGTCGGGATCGGCGACCGCTTCGCCATCATGCTGCGCAACCAGCCCGAGTTCGTCGAAGGCATGATCGCCGCGTCGATCCTCGGCGCCCTCTTCGTGCCGATCGACCCGCGCACGCGCGGCGACAAGCTCGCCTACATGCTGCGCAACTCGGGCGCGATCGGGATGCTGTGCGCCGACAGCTGCCTCGAAGAGCTGGCCTGCGTGCGCGAGCAGCTGCCCGAGCTCGCGTGGGTGCTCGCGGTGGAAAGCGGCGAGCCCGCCGCATCGATCGACGACACACCCGGTGCGGAAGCCGTGCGCGAGATCCTCGACACACCCGCCGACACGCTGCCCCTCGCGGGCGACGGCCTGCTGGCGCCGTTGCAGATCATGTACACCTCGGGCACCACCGGCGACCCGAAGGGCATCGTGGGCGTGAACATGCGCTTCTGCGCGGCCGGCATGCTCGCCGACCTCTTCCAGTACGGCGCCGACGAGCGCCCCTACACGGGGCTGTCGTTCACGCACGGCAACGCCCAGTCCGTCACGCTCGCGCCCGCGCTCACGCGCGGCCTGCGCGCGGTGATCAGCCGGCGCTTCACCAGGTCGCGGCTGTGGGACGTCTGCCGCGCGTACGGCTGCACCAGCTTCTCGCTCGTCGGCGGCATGGCGACCGCGATCTACAGCCAGCCCGAGCGGCCCGACGACGCCGACAACCCGGTGCGCATGGTGGTGTCGGGCGGCATGCCGCCCGCGATCTGGGAGCCCTTCGAGAAGCGCTTCGACCTGCGCGTCTTCGAGTTCTACGGCGCGATGGACGGCGGCGGCATGGCGTTCAAGCCGATCGGCGAAGGTCCGATCGGATCCTTCGGCAAGCCGATGGACGGCATCGAGATGAAGATCCTCGACGAGAACGACGACGAGTGCGCGCCCGGTGTGGTGGGCGAGATCTGCGTGCGGCCCGCCGGCGGCGGCAAGGCCGAGGTCGAGTACTTCGGCAACCCGGAGGCCTCGAAGAAGAAGATCCGGCACGGCTGGAACCGCAGCGGCGACATGGGCCACCGCGACGCCGACGGCTGGCTCTTCTTCGACTACCGCGCGGGCGGCGGCATCCGCCACAACGGCGACTTCATCAACCCGAGCTTCGTCGAGAAGGCCATCGCCGAGCACCCGGCCGTGACCGACGTCTTCGTCTACGGCATCCCGGCCGCCTCGGGCGCCCCGGGCGAGAAGGACGTGGTGGCCGCGATCGTCTTCGCGGCAGGCGCCGCGCCCGACGTCGACGGCGTCTATGCGCAGTGCCGCGCCAAGCTCGAGGCCAATTTCGTGCCGAGCTACCTCCAGGTCGTCGAGCAGATCCCGAAGACCGCCTCGGAGAAGCCGCAGGAGCGGCTGCTGATGGCCGACTTCGACGTGGGCGCGCGCAACGTCCACGCCCTGCGCTGAGCGCGGCGACGAGAACGGGAGAACGATGGCGATGGATCGCGCGCATGGGTGAGGGCCTCCGCGACGAACGCCTCGGCGACGGCCCCGTCTGTGTGCTCTACGGCGAGCGCGGCGGTCGCTACCCCTCGGGCAATTCGCTCCTGATCGAAGGCGAGCGCGAGTCCGCGCTGGTGGACGCGTCCCTGGCCGTCGCGCCGCGCCGCGATCGGCTGCCGCCGCCGGCGCGTCTGCTCCACAGCCACTGCCACGAGGACCACGTGGCGGGCAGCCACCTCTTCCCCGAGGTCCCGTGGCACTTCCACGAGCTCGACGCGCCCGGCATCCGCTCCCTCGAGGCCATGCTCGAGATCTACGGCCTGCCCGGCGAGATCGAGGCGGGCTTCCGCGAGCTGCTGCTGAGGCGGTTCCACTTCCGGCCGCGGCCGGACCCCGCGGTCTTCCGCGATGGCGACGTCTTCGACCTCGGCGGCGTGGCGGTCGAGGTGGTGCACACGCCCGGCCACACCCGCGGTCACTCCTGCTTTCACGTGCGCTGGCCGGCCGACGGCGGCGGCGCGCTCTATCTGGGCGATATCGACCTCTCGAGCTTCGGGCCCTACTACGGCGACGCGTGGTCGAACCTCGACGATTTCGAACGCAGCCTCGAACGCGTGCGCGCGATCGAGGCGCGCTGGTACGTCACCTTCCACCACATCGGAGTGCTGGACCGCGCGAGCTTCCGAGAACGACTCGACCGCTACGCAGCCGTGATCGCGAAGCGCGAGGAGCGGCTCCTCGCCTACCTCGACGCACCCCGCAGCCTCGACGACATCGTCAGACACCGTTTCGTGTATCGCCCCGGAGACGAGGTCCCCATCGCCGATCCGGTGGAGCGGCGCAGCATGTCCCAGCACCTCGAGCGACTGGTGGCGGGCGGCCGCGTCGAGGCCCTCGCCGGCGGGCGCTACCGGCGCTCCGACGCCTGACCCCCGCGCTGGGACGCCGGAGCTTGCGAAAGAGTCGATTCTCGGCCAGAAGATCCACTCTGCCGGCGTAAGCCAGGCCGTGGATCGCAGCGTAGTTGCCGCCCGCGAAATCCATCGGGGGCGACTCTGCGGTTAGGGCGCAGCTGCGAAGTCCGACAGCTGTACCGGTTGGCGGCGGGGGCCCCAGTCACCCGGCTTCGATTCGAAGCGGCCCGCGCAGGACACGCCGCAGCGGATGCAGCAACCCTTCGCATCCAGCTTCCAATCGCTGAGCACGTACCAGTCGCGGCCGATCAGGCGCTCGCCGCAGGCGTGGCAGTAGGTGCTGCCCCCGTCTTGGTCGTGCACGTTGCCCGTGTACACGTATCGGATCCCGTGATTGCGCGCGATCTCGCGGGCGCGCCGAAGCGTCTGCGGCGGCGTGCTCGCTCGGTCGCGCAGCTTGTAATCGGGATGGAAGGCGGTGAAGTGCCAGGGCACGTCGAAGCCCAGGTTCTCGGCGATCCACGCACTCGCCGCGTGCAGCTCCTCGTCGCTGTCGTTCTCGCCCGGAACGAGCAGCGTCGTGATCTCGAACCAGACCTCGGTTTCGTCAGCGAGGTAGCGGAGCGTATCGAGGACGGCGCCCAGCTCGGCACCGCACACCTCGCGATAGAAGCGCTCCTGGAACGCCTTGAGGTCGACATTCGCCGCATCGATGTGGCGGAAGAACTCCTCTCGAGCTTCCGCGCAGACATAGCCGGCGGTGACTGCCACGGTCCGGATGTCCCGCTCGCGACACGCGATCGCGGCGTCGACGGCGTACTCGAGAAAGATCACCGGATCATTGTAGGTGAAGGCCACGCTGCGACAGCCGAGCGCCGACGCCGCGCGGCCGATGGTCTCGGGGCTCGCCGAATCCGAGAGGGTCTCCATCTCGCGCGACTTGCTGATGTCCCAGTTCTGGCAGAACTTGCAGGTCAGATTACAGCCCGCGGTCCCGAACGAGAGCACCGGTGTGCCGGGGAGGAAGTGGTTCAGCGGCTTCTTCTCGATGGGATCGACACAGTAACCGCTGGACTTTCCGTAGGTGGTCAGCACCAACGCATCGCGGTGACGGGCCCGGACGAAACAGAGACCACGCTGGCCCTCCTTCAGTCGGCAATGACGAGGGCAGACGTCGCATTGGATCCGACCATCGTCGAGCCGACGCCAGAATCGCGCCGGGCTTCCGCTCGTGGAATCCTCTTTCAGCATCGCGTTAATTTGTGTCCGTCGAGCGGCAAGTCAATCGGGGCGAGCGGGCCGGAGAGCGCAGCCGGCGCCTCGGAATTTGACTCGGCCATTTCCGGGGCCACGTTCTGTCGTTAGGAGGATTCAGCGGAATGCGCGTACGCAGACCCGCCGTCGCGGGTTCGTTCTACCCGGGAGATCCGGGCGAGCTGAGGGCGATGGTCGAGGAGCAATTGGCAGCTGCGCTGGTGAACGCGACGGGAGCGGTGCCGAAAGCCTTGATCGTTCCTCATGCCGGTTATGTCTATTCGGGCCCGATCGCCGCCTCGGCCTATGCCCGGCTGAGTTCCGCGCGCGCGACGATCCGGCGTGTCGTGCTGCTGGGTCCGTCGCACCACGTGGCCGTGCGCGGCCTCGCGGCGACCAGCGCCGATGTCTTCCTGACGCCGCTCGGCGAAGTGGCGATCGACCGCGAAGCCGTGGAGCGAAGCCTGGCGCTGCCGCAGGTCCGGCTCGCCGACGGGCCGCATCGGGAGGAGCACAGCCTCGAGGTCCAGCTGCCATTTCTGCAGTGCGTTCTCGATGACTTCGCACTGCTTCCCTTTGCGGTGGGAGAGGCGACGACGGGGGAGGTCGCCGCGCTGCTCGACCTCCTCTGGGGCGGCGACGAGACTCTTCTGCTCGTCAGCTCGGACCTCAGCCACTACCACGACTACGCCAGCGCACGGAAGCTCGACGCCGCCACGACTCGCGCAATCGAGGCGCTCGACCCCGCTGCGCTCGACTTCGAATCCGCCTGTGGGCGCGTGCCCGTTCGCGGCCTGCTCCAGGCGGCTGCGCAGCACGGCCTGCGGGCCAACACGATCGATCTCCGAAGCTCGGGGGATACGGCCGGGCCGCGCGATCGGGTCGTCGGCTACGGGGCCTACGCCTTTGCCTGAGCCCCGCTACGACGAGACGCAACGCCGCACGCTATTGGAGATCGCGAGAGCCTCGATCGAAGCGGGCTTGCGCAACGCCGCACCGCTCGCGATAGACGTCGAAGGACACGACGCCGCGCTTCGCGCGCTGCGCGCGACCTTCGTCAGCCTGCGCCGCAACGGCGATCTGCGCGGCTGCATCGGCGCGCTCGAGGCGACCCGCCCCCTGGTCGCCGATGTCGCCCGCAACGCGGCCGCGGCCGCCTTTCGCGATCCACGCTTCCTCCCGCTGACGCCCGAGGAGCGGGTCGGTCTTTCGATCCAGGTATCGGTCACGAGTCCGCTCGTGCCCGTTCCCGTCGCGGGCGAGGCCGAGCTGATCGAGTCGCTGAAGCCCGGGGTGGATGGACTCGTTCTCGAGTCGGGGGCCCGGCGCGGGACCTTCCTGCCGGCCGTATGGGAGCAGCTCCCGACCCCGGCCGAATTCGTTGCCGCGCTCAAGCAGAAGTCCGGCCTCCCCGGTCACGGTTGGTCGTCGAGCTACCGAGTGCATCGCTATACCACCGAGTCTTTTTCCGACGAGTGAGCCCGAGCCGCAACCCGGATGGGATCGGCAACACCTGCGATCCGGACGTCGACGGCGACTGCGACGTCGACGACGTTGATCTCGCACTCTGCACGGGTTCCCTCAACACCGCCGACCCGCACTGCGATTTCAACGAGCCACCGGACGGGATCGTCGGGATCGGGGATCTGGCCAACATCGCCGGCTGCGATCGATCGGGCGGGGCCTCGTAGCATGGATCGCCCGGCGGGAGCTTGCGCCAACACCGAGACTCGGACGCCCAGCCGGACCGCCTCGCAGGAGCATGAGCTGGGAGCGGCGGGCCGCCCCCAGCTCATGCGGGTCCGACGAGCCCTGTTCTGGTAAAGGCAAGCAAGGCGCCGGG
>Ga0210064_1000783_pt1 | contig 14720 bp, 14 predicted proteins | sample Muzzi_CordC_D2_FD_185531 | JGI IMG/M metagenome (GOLD analysis project Ga0210064, IMG submission 185531) | Wetland microbial communities from San Francisco Bay, California, USA, that impact long-term carbon sequestration - Muzzi_CordC_D2 (SPAdes) | ecosystem: Environmental > Aquatic > Marine >...
CGCAGCGGCCCGGGTCCCGCAGCACCCACGTCGTGATGCCCATGGCATCGAGGTAGGACTGCCGGCGGCTGTCAAGCATCGGGGTGGTCACGCCCCGGCTGCCCGTCGTTTTCCCCCGGTTCCGGCGAAGCCGGCTCCTTCGTCACCGTCCGGACAGGCCGCTGCTCGCGCCTGATGATGCGGTTGCGCCGCCCGGCGATGGTCATGATCAGGCCGGACAGTACGTAGGCCGTGCCGAAGATCATCCCCATCGCCGCGGGGTCGAGCGCCAGCAAAACGATGATCAGCACCGCCAGCAGCACCCACGTCAATGGCACCTTGTCACCGCGCGGCCCGGTTTTGAAACTCAGGTAGCGCACGCGTGAAAACATCAGGATGCCCAGCACCACGATTTCGAAGAATATCAGCCAGCGCACGGTGTCGCCGGCGACGTGGTTGTCGACGAAAAACCAGATCGTAAAAACCAGCGTGCCGGCGGCGGCCGGGCTGGCCAGGCCCTGGAAGTAACGTTTATCCGCGCTGCCGGCCTGCGTGTTGAAGCGCGCCAGGCGCAAGGCCGCGCAAGCGGCAAAGAGGAAGGCCGCCAGCCAACCCAGCTTGCCCGCCGTGATGCTGATCTCGCTCAGGCTCGACAGCGACCAGTTGAATGCCAGCAGCGCCGGGGCGAGACCGAACGAGATCAGGTCGGCCATGCTGTCGTATTGCACGCCGAAATCGCTTTGCGTGTTGGTCAGCCTGGCGACGCGTCCGTCCAGACCGTCCAGCAGGCCGGCCACGATCACGGCCACCGCCGCGGCCTCGTAACGGCCGTTGATCCCGGAAATAATGGAATAGAACCCCGCAAACAGCGCGCCCGACGTCAACAGGTTCGGCAACAGGAACACGCCGCGCCTGCGGCCTGTCCTGCCCAGGTGCTGGTCATTCGATTTGTCTGGACCCATTGAAATTCCCGCCGGCCTTCGATGCGCGGATAATAACACGCCGGCCGCCGCATTCAGCAGCCCGGGGCGGCCGCCCTTGGGGTGAACGACCGGGCTGTGATATAAACCTATCGCAGATGCTTCGAAAAAGGACGCGAAGATGCACGCAAAAACAGCTTTGATGGTGGCGATTCTTGCCACGGCCTGCCTGCCGTTGGCCGGCGCGCTGGCAAAGAACGACGTTTATCGCTGGGTGGACAAGGACGGCGTGGTCCATTTTGGCGACCAGGAACCCCGTGCCGGCAGCGCCGAGGTCGTGAATATCCACCCTGCGCCCAGGGACGAGGGGCAGCCCGCAAGGCCCGAGAAGCCTGCGGCAAAAGGGGCGGAGCCGGCGCAGAAAGCGCCTGAGCCGAAGCTGACCTACGTTCAGAAATTGCGTGCCGAGCGGGCCAAGCAACGCCAGGAAGCCGAGGAAAAGAGAAAACAGGTCAGTGCGGAATGCGACCGGGCCCGCGAACTGGTTGCCCGCCTGGAGCCGAGTACGCGTGTCATGGTGCAGCTCGAGGACGGTACCGTGACCCGTCTCGACGACGACAAACGCGTCGACATGCTGAACGATGCCAAGGGTTACATTTCCAGGAATTGTTCCGGCCAGGAGTAATAACCCCGGCAGCGGCGCCGGCGCGCCGCCCGCCCGGGCCGCGGCGGATGCAGTGAGCAGGTGTACCGATTCCCGATGCAGGCTAAAATAGCGCCTTTTGCGGGGCCTGCCGTCCCGCCAGCAGCGGAATCGAGATGAAAGCGAGTGCCTTCCACCTGTTAACCACCCGGGAAACCCCGGCCGAAGCGGAAATCGTCAGCCACCAGTTAATGCTGCGCAGCGGCATGATCCGCAAGCTCACGTCCGGCATCTATACCTGGTCTCCCCTGGGTCTGCGCGTGCTGCGCAAGGTCGAGGACATCGTCCGCGAGGAAATGAATAACGCCGGCTACCTGGAAATGCTGATGCCGGCCGTGCAGCCGGCCGAACTCTGGCAGGAAACCGGCCGCTGGGAGAAGTTCGGCGGCCAGTTGCTGAAGATCAGGGACCGGGCCGGGCGCGACTACTGTTTCGGCCCCACGCACGAGGAGGTCGTGACGGACTTCGTGCGCAACGAACTGCGCAGTTACAAGCAGCTGCCGGTGACCTTTTACCAGATACAGACAAAATTCCGCGACGAAATCCGGCCGCGCTTCGGCGTGATGCGCTCGCGCGAATTCCTGATGAAGGACGCCTACTCCTTCCACATCGACCACGCCAGCCTGGATGAGACCTATTGGGATATGTACGAGGTCTATGCGCGGATATTCACCCGTACCGGTCTGCATTTTCGCGCGGTGGAAGCCGATTCGGGCGCGATCGGCGGCAACAAGTCGCACGAATTCCATGTGCTGGCGGATTCCGGCGAGGACCTGATCGCCTTTTCAGATACGTCGGATTACGCCTGCAACCTGGAACTCGCGTCCCTGCCCGCGCCGGCGGGCGGCGCGGCCGCGCCGGGCGAGGAACTGCGCCGGGTGCCGACGCCCGACGCACACACGATCGCCGAGCTGGTCGAGGCGTATGGCGTGGCGCTGGAGAAGACGGTCAAAACGCTGATCGTCGCCGCCTCGCCGCAGTGCGAGTCCGATTTCGTCGCGCTGCTGGTGCGCGGCGACCACACTTTGAACCCGATCAAGGCGGCCAAGCTGGAAGAAGTCGCCTCGCCGCTGGAGTTCGCCAGCGACGAGGATATTCGCAAGACCATCGGCGCCGGCCCGGGCTCCCTGGGGCCGCTGGACATCGGCATTCCCGTGATCGCCGACCAGGACGTGGCGTCGATGTCGGACTTCGCCGCCGGCGCCAACGAAGACGACCACCATTATTTCGGCCTCAACTGGGGCCGCGACCTGCCGCTGCCGCGCATCGCCGATCTCAGGAACGCCATCGAGGGTGACCCCAGCCCGGACGGCAAGGGGCGGCTGCAACTGGCCCGCGGGATCGAGGTCGGTCATATTTTCCAGCTCGGCACCGCCTATTCGGAGGCCATGAACGCGGTCGTGCTCGGTGAGGACGGCAAATCGCACATCATGCCGATGGGTTGTTACGGCATCGGCGTGTCGCGCATCGTCGCGGCGGCCATCGAGCAGAACCATGACGAACGCGGCATCTGCTGGCCGGAGCCGATCGCACCGTTCCAGGTGGCGCTGCTGCCCATGAACGCGAAGAAATCCCACCGTGTCAGGGAAGCCGCGGACAAGTTGTACGCGGAGTTGATCGAAGCCGGCATCGAGGTTTTTTACGACGACCGCAACCTGCGCCCCGGGGTCATGTTCAACGACGCGGAGCTGATCGGTATCCCGCACCGCATCGTCGTCGGCGAACGCGGCCTCGACGATGGCGTGCTGGAATACCGCCACCGCCGCGACAGCGAAGACTCGCATCTGCCGCTGGATGGCGTCATCGAGGCCATCCGGGAAAAACTAAACCCGCCGGCCTGATTTTCGACAGCCGGCGAGAGGTTGAGCTCCCCCGCCTTCCGGCGATGCGCTTGCCCAAAAATGCGTTCGCCTGTCAGCGAGTGACTTTTCTTTGCGTGCCCAAAGAAAAGTAACCAAAAGAAAAGGCACCCGTGTCCGATGGCCACTTCGTGGCTGCCCTCAAGCTTCCTGGCTTTGTGCCACCGCTCAACACGGCCCGTCCGTGGCCGGTTTCGCTGGAATGAACATCCCTGTTCATTCCTGCCAGCCGCTGCGGTCGCTTTCGGCATCTTCCAACGGGGATTGAAGAGCAAGAGCAGCGCATCGGTAACGTAAAGGGTGGCGGGCATTCGCAACCGGGACCGTGCATCCGCCGGGAGCGGATGCCGAGCGAACAGGGATGTCTTGAGCGTGTCCCGGGTTCGAATGCCCGGTACCCAGAAAGAGGTCTCGCCGAAAGGTGAAACCAAGCGCCGAAAGGCCAAACCATTTTCCGAACACGCAAAGAATAAGTAACAAACCAACTAACGAAATTACTCCCCAGGTAATTTCGAACCTTGCGGTATGCTGCGCACATGCACATCCGACTGCGGGAACGGAATCTCGATACCGCGTTCGGTGAAGGCCTTGTAAACCGCCTTCAGCAATTCGTGCCGCACGCGGCCGCGCAGTTTTGGATGCTCGATCCAGCCCATCAATTCGAAATCCAGCGAACTGGCGCCGAAGGCGCGCATCCTGACCCTCGGCGCGGGCTGCTCGACGATCATGTCGTGGCCCAGCGCGACCGCTTCGAGCACTTCGCAGACCTCGTCGACATCGCTGCCGTAGGCCACCCCGACGGGCACCCTGATACGCTGCTTTTCCCACGGACCGCCGCTTTCGTTGACGATCTTCGCGTTGGCGATGACGGCGTTCGGGACCGTCACTTCCACGTCGTCGCGCGTCAGCAGCCGGGTCGAGCGCATGCCCAGGTGGGTGACCTCGCCGCGCTCGCCGGTACCCAGGACGACATAGTCGCCAATCTTGTACGGCGCGTCCGCCACGATGAATATCCCTGCGAACAGGTTCGCCAGCGAATCGCGAGCGGCGAAGCCGACCGCGATGCCGATAACGCCGGCCGACGCCAGCCAGGCGGTCGGGTCGATACGCCATATCAGCAGGAAGAAATAAGCGGCGGCGCCGACGACGAGTATCTTGGTGCTCATCTCGAACAGCGGAATGGTGCGTTCCTGGATGATCTCGAAGCGGTGGCGCATGCTGCCGATCAGTTCCAGCACGATATGCGCGGTGCGCAGGGCGGCCCGGGTCCACGCCAGCAGCAGGATCGTCGCCAGCACGGACAGGGTGGCGTTGTGCAGGCCCGCCGGGAGCCTGAAGGCCGTGACCGCCAGCATCAGCGCCAGGACCACCGTGGTCAGTGTAATCGGGCTGGTCAGGTACTCCACCAGGTGGTCGTCCTTGACCGAGGCGGTTTTTGAAGTCAGCCGCTTCAGGCCCTGCCCGATCACCCGTTTCAACAGCCAGCCGACGAGCCAGGCCGCGGCCACCAGCATTAATGTCAGGAGACCGGGATAGGGCGCCAGGAAATCCCACGCCGGCCGCAACCAGCCGGGGATGTAGTGCACGAGGTCAAGCCCGGGGTTATAGCCTCCGGCTGCCGCCGTCGTTCCGCTTGCCTGTACCATCCGCATGACCTCCCTTATGGGCGCAGCCGCCGAATACCCACGGCCTCGCGCAATCGCTGCAAAAACGGCGCGGCGATCTCACGCGCCCGCGCCGCGCCTTCGAGCAGACGCTCCTCGATCCTCGCCGGCTGGGCCAGCAATTCCTCGTACACCGCCCGCGCCCCGGCCAGTTCGCCGTTGATCAGTTCGAAGCACTGCTGCTTGGCGTCGCCCCAGCCGATGCCGTCCGCGAAAGCCTGCTTCATCTGCGCCCGCTGCTCGTCGTTGGCGAAAGCCGAGTAGATCGCGTACAGGGCCGAACCCTGCGTATCCTTGGGCTCGCCGGGCTGCAGCGAATTGGTGACGATCTTCATGATGGCCTTGCGCAGCTTCTTCTCCGGCAGCCACAGTTCGATCGCGTTGTTGTAGCTCTTCGACATCTTGCGCCCGTCGGTTCCCGGCAGGACGGCGACGTTGTCGTCCAGTTGCGCCGCCGGCAGCACGAAATGCTCGCCGTAAAGGTGGTTGAAGCGCTGGCCGATATCGCGCGCCATCTCCAGGTGCTGCGCCTGGTCGCGGCCGACCGGAACGTGGTTGGCCTTGAAGATCAGGATGTCGGCCGCCATTAGGATCGGGTAACAAAACAAACCCATGTCGACCGCGCTGTCCGGGTCCTCGCCCGCGGCGGTGTTGTCCTGCACCGCCGCCTTGTAGGCATGGGCGCGGTTCATCAGGCCCTTGGCGGTGATACAGGTCAGCAGCCAGGTCAGCTCGGTAATTTCCGGGATATCCGACTGCCGGTAGAAGATCGCCTTGTCGGTATCCAGTCCCAGCGCCAGCCAGGTCGCGGCGATTTCCAGCGTGGAGCGGTGCACGGTTTCCGGGTCCCTGCACTTGATCAGGGCGTGGTAGTCGGCCAGGAAATAGAAGGACCGCACGTCGTCGTTGTGACTGGCGACGATGCACGGCTTGATGGCGCCGACGTAGTTGCCGAGGTGGGGTGTGCCGGTGGTCGTAATGCCGGTGAGAACGGTGCGCTTGCTCATAATCAGGGTGTTTGCCGCCTAAAACCAAAACGGTCATTTTAAGCGAATCGGGCGCCCTTGGGTGGCTTAATTTATTCGCCGGCGCTTTTCACGTCACCGGGGCAGCGCACCAGGTCCGACTCGATACGCGCCGTGTTCCCCGAGGCCCGGGCCAGCCCGCGGATACAGGCCAGCATGTCCGGCAGGTCGCGCCGCAAACTGCGCCGCACCAGCCATTTCGGCGTCGGAATCCTGGGCTGAATCCGGATCTCCTGGCTGACGATGATGCCCTCGTCGGCGGGAAGCTGCGCGATTGCCCAGCGGCCTTCCAGCACCTTCAAGTTGCCGTCGGCCAGGTGGAATTCGCCCTTGCGGCCGCCCGACCGGCTGGCATCGAAGGTGTAATCCAGCGTCGGCGCGTACCAGCTGTTCTTGATCACGTGACGCATCCGCGTCTCGTACAAACCGGGCTTGAGCACCTGGCAAAGCCTCAGACCCTTCAGGTAGATGTAAGCGTACTTGCAGTAGCCGATGATATTCCAGACCGCGTCCGCGTCGGCGTGGAAAAGGGCCATGACACGCGCGGCGCCGCCGGATTTTTCTTCGTGGACGATCTGCAGCAGGATTTCACCGCGCGCAAGACGCGTCATGTCGCTGACCGGCTCCCGCGCCGGAACCGCGGGTTCGTCCCCGTGCGTCTGCGCGGCGAAGGAGGACAGCAAGGCCGCCGCCAGAAAGGCTCGGCCGAGCCGGTGTCCGGAATTTGCGCTTGCCTGCATATGACTCCGAGTATAGGCGAGACCATACAGCGGGACCTTCGAACGGCCGGAAAGCTTTCACGAAGCGATTCTCATTTAAAAGACATTGTAAATGGAAATGTACATTTAGATAGCTTTAGGCTATCCTTGGGCGATGAACTTTCGCGCCCTTCAATACTTTGTCAAACTCGCCGAGCTGCGGCATTTCAGCAAGGCGGCCGATGCCTGTTTCGTCAGCCAGCCCACGCTGAGCACGCAGATACGCAAGCTGGAAGAAGAGCTGGGCGTCTCGCTGGTGGAGCGCGCGCCGAGAAAGGTCATGCTGACGCCGGTCGGGGAGGACATCGCCCACCGCGCGCGCCACATACTGCGCGATATCGATCACCTGAAAACCGCCGCCAGGCTGAGCAAGGACCCGGCCACCGGCGTACTCAAACTCGGCATATTCCCGACCCTGGCGCCCTACCTGCTGCCCCACGTGATTCCGGGCATTCGCCGCCGCTACCCGGACCTGAGGCTGCAACTCGCGGAAGAAAAAACCGACGACATCCTGAAACAGCTCGACCAGGGCCGCATGGACGCCGGCATACTGGCGCTGCCGGTCGACGCCAACGGCCTGGACATGGAAATCCTGTTCGAAGAGCCTTTCGTCATGGGGATACCCGCCAGCCACCCTCTGAGCGACAAGCAAAGCATCAGCCTGGGCGACCTGGAGGGCGAGGAGCTGCTTCTGCTGGAAGAGGGGCACTGTCTCAGGCAGCACGCGCTGGACGTATGCGAACTGGCCGGCGCGCACGAGCGCATGGACTTTCACGCCACCAGCATGGAAACCCTGCGGCAGATGGTGGCGACCAATGCCGGTGTCACGCTGATGCCCGTGCTGTCGGTCAAACCGCCGATACCGGCCACGGAAAACATCGTGTTACGGCCGTTCGAGGCGCCCGTGCCCAGCCGCACGCTGGCGCTGGTCTGGCGCACCTCGTCGCCGCTGGTGGAATTCCTGCACGAACTCGCCGACAGCCTGAAAGTCCGGCCGGCGTCCCTGCTGCAGCTTTAGAGCGCTGCCCGGGCAAACCCGGGCAGCGCCTCGGGATCAGAGTCCGGCGAGGAGGTCGTCGTCGCCGCCCTCCGGCACGCCCTCGAACAGCGGCGTCGAAAGGTAACGCTCACCGGTATCGGGCAGCATCGCCAGCACGACCTGGCCTTGCTCCGCGCGCTCGGCAACCTTCAGCGCCGCCGCAAAGGTGCCGCCGGAGGAAATGCCGCAGAAGATGCCTTCCTGCTTGGCCAGTTCCTTGGCCGTACCGATGGCCTCGTCGTCGGTGACCGTGACCAGTTCGTCAAAAATGTCCCGGTCCAGCACGCCGGGGATGAAATCCGGGGTCCAGCCCTGGATCTTGTGCGGGGCCCATTCCTTGCCGCCCAGAAGCGACGCGCCTTCGGGTTCGGTGGCGATGATCCGCACCTCGGGGCGCGCCAGCTTGATGATCTCGCCGGCGCCGCTGATGGTGCCGCCCGTGCCCCAGCCCGAGACGTAGTAGTCCAGTCGGCGGCCGACGAAATCGCGGATGACCTCCGGCCCGGTGGTGTTGCGGTGGTACTCCGGGTTGGCCGGGTTGTCGAACTGGCGGGTCAGGAACCAGCCGTTCTTCTTGGCCAGTTCGTTGGCCACGCGGACCATGCCGGTGCCCTTTTCCGCGGCCGGCGTCAGCACCAGGCGCGCGCCCAGCGCCCGCATCAGCTTGCGGCGCTCGATCGAAAACGACTCTGCCATGACCGCCACGAAGGGATAACCCTTGACGGCGCATACCATCGCCAGCGCGATGCCGGTGTTGCCCGAGGTCGCCTCGATGACGGTCTGCCCGGGTTTCAGCAGACCCTTGCGCTCCGCGTCCTCGATGATACCAATGGCGAGACGGTCCTTGACCGAGCTCATCGGGTTGAACGCCTCCACCTTGACGTACATGTCAACGCCATTTGGCGCCAGGCGGTTGATGCGCACCACGGGTGTGTGGCCTATCGTTTCCAGAATATTGTTGTATATCACGGCAATTCCTTGTAATGACGACTGTTGAGGGTGCAATAAGAATAAAACAAATCAGCCCTTGTTGCTCGCGAGCAGCATGGCTTTCAGCCTGGCGCCGCTCGCAAGCTCGGGCGCGTTCGGCCCAAGTCCCGCGGCCCGCCGCACAAACTGGTCCTGCAGATAACCGCTGCGTCTGACCAGCGCCAGGCCCGCACGCCTGAGCGGCGCGCTGGCATCCGTGCTGAACAGCCCGTGCAGGGCGTGCATGCCGAACGACATCAGCTGCGACTCCGAGCGCCGCCAGCGCTCGTATTTCCGCAGCACGTCATCGGCGCCGATATCGCCGCCCGCGCGGCGTGCCCGGATCAGCGTCTGCGTCAACGCCGCCGCGTCAGCAAAACCGAGGTTGACGCCCTGCCCGGCCAGCGGATGCACCACGTGGGCGGCGTCACCCACCAACACGATACCCTGCTGCGCGTAGTGCGAGCTCAAACGCATGCTGAGCGGAAACGCGGCCCTCGGCCCGACGGCGGTGACGCTGCCCAGCCAGCCGCTGCTGGCCGCGTCCAGTCGCTGCGTGAATTCCTCGTCTCCGAGATGCAGCAGGTTCTCGGCCTCGCGCGCCGGCACGGTCCAGACGATCGACGAGCGCCCGTCTTCGAGCGGCAGAAACGCCAGCGGGCCGCCCGGCAGAAACCGTTGCCAGGCGACGCCCGGATTGGCCCGGGTCTTGCCGACCACCCCCACCACGCCCTGCTGGTTGTAGGTCCAGTACGTCTGGCGCATGCCGGCCGCCTTGCGCACCGTGGACGCGGCACCGTCGGCCGCAACCAGGAGCCGGGCGTCGATGACGCGGCCGCTGGCCAGGCGCACGCGGTTGCCGTGCGCCTGTCTTTCAACGCCGGCGAAGGCGTCGGGGCAATGGATTTCGACGTCGTCCTGCCGCTCCAGGTGCCGCCACAAGGCCCACTGCACCAGTGCGTTCTCGACGATCGTGCCGAGCCGTTCCAGGTTGTGAACCGGTGCGTCGAAAACCAGCGGTTCGTCGTCGAACCCGTCCTGCACCTGCATACGCCGGTATGGGCGCGACCGCTGCGCACAGATTTGCCGCCACACGCCGGCCTCGGTCAACACCGCCGCGGAACCGGGCGACACGGCCGAAACCCGCAGACCGATGTCCTCATCGCCGCTGAAGGGCCGCGGCTCACGCGCTTCCACCAGGGCCACTGAAAATCCGCCGCCGGCCAGCAGACTGGCAAGCGTGGCGCCAACCATGCCGGCGCCGATGACGACAACGTCGCAGCCGCCCCTGTTCATGGCGACAGCGGCTCGCCCAGGGCCAGGCGCGGAATCCTGCCGTGGTAACCCATGTAGCGGTTGGCGAGACGCCGCCGCAGCGTCGGCGACAGCGCATGCGCCATCAGCCCGGCCGTGCGCACGCCCGAAGCGAGCAGGGAGCGGTGCGCGAACAGACGCGTCAGACCGTCGGACCAGGCGATCGTGCCGCGCTGGTCCGGTTTGCGCCATTCGCTGTACTGCCGCAACAAGTCGGCGCTGCCGGGGTCTTCGCGCGCACGGTCCCCGTCGGCCAGCACTTCGGCCAGCGTGGCCGCATCGCGCAGGGCCAGGTTGAACCCCTGCGCGCCGACCGGGTGGATGGCGTGCGCCGCGTTACCCAGGACGACCAGGCGGTCGGCGGTGTCGTACCGGGCGCGCACCAACCTCAGCGGATAAGCCGAACGCTCGCCGACCTGTACGAATCGGCCCAGCCTGGCACCGAAACGCCGCTGCGCCTGGCGCAGGAATTCCGTGTCATCGAGCCCGAGCACCCGCTCCGCGTCATCGCTTTCGACCGACCACACCAGGCCGCAGCGCCTGCCGGTGTGCGGCAACACCGCGAAGGGCCCGCTGGGGGTAAAGCACTCGAAAGCCCGACCCTCGTGGGCCCGCTCCGGCGTCACGTTGCAGATAACGGCGGTCTGCCCGTAATCACGGCTGCGGGTGGGTATCTGCATCTGCTCGCGGATGAACGAGTCGGCGCCGTCGGCCGCGACCACCAGGCGGGCGCCGAGATCGCGCGCGCCGGTTTCGGATTCCAGTCCCAGGGTCAGCATTTCCCCGCCGGTCTCGATCCCGCTGACCGTGACGGGGCACACGAACTCGATATTAGCGGCCGCCTGCACGGCCTGCATTACGCCGACACCGAATCGGCGGGCCTCCACCACGTGCCCGAAAGCGGCCAGGCCGACCTCGGCCGGATCGAGCACCACCCGGCCCGGCCGGTGCAATTCGCTGACGATCACCTGGCGGATCGGCGTCGCGTCGGCCCCGAGCGAGTCCCACAGGCCGATCGCCTCGAGGATGCGGCAGGAACCGTTGCTGAGCGCCAGCGTGCGGTCGTCATAGCTGGGTTGTTCGGCCGCCCTGGGCGCCACCGCCTCGACGACGCAGATCGAGTAACCCAGCGGCGCCAGCGCAACGGCGAGACTGGCGCCCGCCAGGCCGCCGCCGACGATGACGATATCGTGTTTATCCATGCCGTCCCATGAGGTCTTCGATATCCTGCATCGTCTTGCAGATGGCGGACGTCAGGACCTCCGCGCCGTCCTTGGTCACCAGCACGTCGTCCTCGATGCGGATCCCGATGCCGCGCCATTTCTCGTCCACCGAGGCGGCGGACTCGGGTATGTAAATCCCCGGCTCGACGGTCATGACCATGCCGGCCTCGAGCACACGCGAGTGCCCGTCGATCTCGTAGTCGCCGACGTCGTGGACGTCGAGACCCAGCCAGTGGCCGGTATTGTGCACATAAAAATCCTTGAAATGCTCCTCTTCGAGCACCTCTTCCAGCGTCCCGTCCAGGATGCCGAGATCGAGCATGCCCTCGCTGGCGACGCGCACGGCGGTCTCGTGCACGTGCTCCCACGGGACGCCGACCTTGACCGCATCGATGGCCTCGAGCTGGGCCTTCATCACGACCTCGTAAAGCGCTCTCTGCTCGGCGCTGAAGCGCCCGTTGACCGGAAACGTACGGGTGATGTCCGAGGCGTAGCCGTCGTACTCCGCGCCGGCGTCGATCAGCAGCAGGTCGCCGTCCCTGAGTTCATCGCGGTTGCTGATGTAATGCAGCACGCAGGCGTTGGCGCCGCCCGCGACGATGGGAATGTAAGAGGGCTCGGTCTGCGCGCTGGCGAACGTGTGCAGCAATTCCGCGTATATTTCGGCTTCGTTCATGCCCGGCTTGCAGGTTTGCATGGCGCGCTGGTGCGCGGCGGCGGCGACCTGCGCCGATTTGCGCATGGCCGATACCTCACCCCGACTCTTGAACAGGCGCATCTCGTGCAGGTTGTGGTCGAGGGCCACGATTTCGTCGGGTGCGTGGAATTTCTTACGCGTCTTGCTGCGAAAGTCGTTCATCCAGCCGATCAGCTGCTGGTCGAATTCGGGGTCCTTGCCGAGGTCGTGGTAAATCCTGTCCCGGCCCTCCATCAGTTTCGGCAGATGCTCGGCCATTGCACCGATCGGAAACGCGTCGTCGACACCGTAGTTTTCGAGGACGCCCTCGACGCCCACCATCGAGCCGTCCCACAATTCGCGCGCCGGGTCCTTTTCGCGACAAAACAGGATCGTGCGGCCGTCCCCGCCGTCCGGCAACATGACCAGCATCGCTCCCGGCTCGCGGAAGCCGCTCAGGTACAGAAAATCGCTGTCCTGGCGGTACGGGTATTGAACGTCGTTGTTGCGGATCTTCTGCGCGGCGCTGCGCGCGATGATGACCGCCCCCTCGCCGCATATACCCATCAGGTCACGTCTGCGCCTGGCGTATTCTTTTTGCTTGATCATATCGGTTTCAGTGCCTTGAACACCTGCGGTCGTTCAATGAATCATGTCCTCGCTGTCGGGTCCGCGCAGGTCCTCCCTGATCATCAGCGTGACCACCCTGATGTATTCACAGATCTCGACAAATGCGTTTTCGTCTGCTTCGCTGCCGCCGGTATCCGTGACATCGGCCGCGGCAATCTGTTGCAAGTCCCTGATCGCCTCGTTGGCGTCCTCCGACATTGCCTCGAGCTTGTCGTCGCCGCCGCTGCCCAGGCCCGCCAGGAAGCCGCTGCACCATTGCGCCAGGGCCGCGGTGCGTTCCTCCAGCGTCTCGTCGTCGGCGGGCAGCCACAGCATGAGCCCCAGCTCTTCGTCGGCCAGTTGCCGGCGCGTGGAATTCAGCAGTTCCTGCAGCGACATCTTCAGCCCCGTGCCGGGCGCCGTGACGATCTCGAGCATATCCAGCAAGCCGACAAAGACATCGATGCCGCTGTCGGGCTGGCGCACCAGCAGACCGCAGGCGACACCGTGGCATTCCGCCAGGTCCGCGGCCCCCAGGTTGCCCTGCGCGATCGCGAGCGTGTGTTCAAAATCGGGCAGGCTGGCGCTGCTCATGTCTGGAGCCTCCAAGGCGGCCGCTGTCGATGGGCATTGGCATCGTGTTAACAGGCCCCGGCGTGCGGGGATTTCGAAAGCGCAGATGTTAGCAGCTGGGCCGCCGGCTTCACAGCACCCGCACCGAATTCGCCGCGACCCTCATTTGTAGATTGACCGATATTCTTTTGGAAATTATAGTGATGGCATGGATTCCTTAGAAAAAACAGACAAAGACCTGCAAAGGCTCGAAAAACAGCTGCGAACATTACTCGCTCAAATCCAGAAATTACGTGAAGAAAACCAGTCGCTGCACACCCGCCAGGAGTCCCTGGTCGCCGAACGCGCGGCATTGGTCGCCAAGAACGACGAGGCCCGCACCAAGGTCGAAGCGATGATCCACAGGCTCAAGGGCCTCGAACAGATGTGAGCCCGGACGGTCCCGGCAATCAAACCATGGAAAACATCACCGAACCCATATCGGTCTCCATACTGGACCACGAATACCAGTTCACCTGCCAGCCCCAGGAACGAGAGGCGCTGTTTGAAGCGGCCCGGATCCTGGACGAGCGCATGCGTGAAATCAAGAAGGCGGGACGCCTGATGACGCTCGAACGCATCGCGGTCATGACGGCGCTCAACCTCGCCAACGAACTGCTCAGCCTGCAACAGCACGAAAAGCTCAGGGTCGACAAGGTCGACAGCCGCATCCGCATGCTGGCCGACGAGCTGGATAATGCACTGGCCGGCTAATTGGGCTAGAATGATTGTGCCCTCTGTGGTGCTGGCCAGTTGGTCTGATAGATGCCTTGTCCCTAATTGATAACCTGGGGACCGCAAAACCGAAGCTGGTGTGCACGTTCGCCAAAGTGCGAAAAGCCTTAAGCCCGGGGCGCCGTCCCACTTGAACCTCTGGTTCAAGGTCATCAGACCCGCAGCGGCATCCACGGAGGGTTCTACCTCTGGCCGCACCATCCGGAAGAGTCCAGCCTCAATGAGCGAATCGAAACAGTCCAAGGCGCTCTTGCGCCAGCGGCAACGTCAATTGCGGCGCGGCATCCAGGCGCGTCAGCGTGAACGCTTCGACCGTTCCATCCGCGCACACGTGCGGCAGCTGATCGCGTCCCGCGGAGCGCGCTCGGTGGCGGCGTTCTGGGCCTTCGACGGCGAGCCGGATCTCGTCCCCCTGTTCGCCCAACTGACGGCAGACGGCATCGACCTGGCCTTGCCGGTCGTCACCCCGGGGCCCGGCGGGTGCATGACATTTCATCGCTGGCGGCCGGAAACGGACATGCGGCAGAGCGCCTTCGGCATCCCCGAACCGCAAGGCACCGCTGCGAGGGAAGCGCGGGAACTCGACCTGGTGATCATGCCGCTGGCCGCCTGGGACCTCCGCGGCAACCGTCTCG
>Ga0210064_1000784_pt1 | contig 14715 bp, 14 predicted proteins | sample Muzzi_CordC_D2_FD_185531 | JGI IMG/M metagenome (GOLD analysis project Ga0210064, IMG submission 185531) | Wetland microbial communities from San Francisco Bay, California, USA, that impact long-term carbon sequestration - Muzzi_CordC_D2 (SPAdes) | ecosystem: Environmental > Aquatic > Marine >...
GGAGCGAAAGTGGTAGCCGTAGCTACCACTTGAGAGAAGAGCAAGCCCAGGCGCACGAGAACCAGCCAGGGCCGGGATAGGCATCTCAATAAAACACACTGTAATTTGCATGTTCAGCACAAATTTCTATGGCTGCAATGGCATACGATTTTCCAGCGCCGCCCGGTGAGAAATCCGGGCTAGTACTGCCACCACAACGAGATGGCGGGAATGTAGGTCACCAGAACCAGCCAGATGAGCATCAACAGCAGAAACGGGAGGGTTGCGCGAAACAGCGTGAGAACCGGGCGCCCGAATCGCTGGCTTGCAATGAACAGGTTGATGCCGACCGGTGGGGTGCTGTAGCCGATCTCGAGGTTGGCGAGGAAAATGATACCCAGGTGTATCGGATCAACGCCGTACTGCTGTGCAATCGGCAGGATCAGCGGGACGACCACGACGATTGCAGAGAAAATATCCATCATGCAGCCGACAAACAGCAGGAACAGGTTGAGCAGCATGAGAAAATGCAGCTGGGAATCGACGTGCAGTTTCACCCACCCGAAGAGCTTCATCGGTATTTGCGCATCGATCAGAAGATTGGTCAGGCCCATCGCAACGCTCAGAATAATGAGAATGCTGCCTACCAGGGTGGCAGTGTCCTTCAGCAGTGGAAACAGATATTTCCCCATATGAATTTCACGATGAATGATCCCTTCGAGTATCAGTACGTACAGGGCGGTAAAGGCCGATGCTTCGCTGATCGTCAGGTAGCCGCCGAAAATACCGACGATCACACCGACAGGCAGCAGCACATCCCAGATTCCCTCGCGCAGTGCTATCCGCAGGTTCACCCAGGAGAACGGGTGACGGGGTGTGGCTGCCCGGCTGCCGATGAACAGGCTGTAGATGGCAAGGATCACCATCAGCAGTAATCCCGGCACAACCCCCGAAAGAAACAGTTTGTCGATACTGACGCTTGCGACGATGCCGTACAGCAGGATAGCCAGGCTGGGTGCAAACAGCAGTCCCAGTGATCCCGATGTCGTCAGCAATCCCAGATTGAAACGTTCGCCATAACCCGCATGTGTCAGCATGGGAAACATCAGCCCGCCGAGCGCCAGGATGGTAACGCCGGATGCGCCAGAAAAGGCGGTAAAGAAGGCGCACGATGTAATGGCAACACTGGCCATGCCGCCGGGCAGCCAGCCAACACTGGCATTGAACAACTGGATCATGCGCTTGGGTGCGCCGCCGGCGGCCAGTACCACACCGGCAAACGTGAACAGGGGAATTGCCGCCAGGTAGGGCGAGGATGCCAGCCGGTTGAGTTCGATGATCAGTATGGCCGGATCGAGATCGGCATTGTAGGTGGCGAGCAGGCTGCCGCCGGCCAGGACGACAAACAGGGGCAGGCCGAGCAGTGCCAGGAATACCAGCAGGCCGGTCAGAAAAACGGTCACGGTGTGCGGTTGTCGCGGGCAGACACAAAGACACCCGAAAGCAGGAAGTTCAGGGCCAGCAGGCCGAATCCGAAGGGGGTGATCAGTGCCAGGATGGAGGACCAGCGTTCATGGTCCGCAGCGTACTGCCATTCGTCATACCAGAAACGGGCTGCGGCCCAGGCGAATGTGGCACACAGTACCGACGAGATCAGGTAAAGGGGTGATCTCAGTTTATGAAGCTGCTCCGTTGACAGGACCGTTGCCACGACATCCAGCTTGATATGCCGGTGGCTCTCGACGGCCAGGGCGGCACCGAAGAACGCGATATAGAGCACCAGATAGCGTGACAAAATGTCCGCCATCGGGATGCTGGAACCGAACAGGTTCCTGGCCAGCACCTGGCCGCAAACCAGTGCAAGCAGTAACAGGATGGATATGCCGGCAATAAGGGTCTCCATGCGGGTCAGCGTATGGCGCAGACCGGTAATCCAGGCGGGTTCGGTGAAAATCAATTGACCGGCTCGATATCTTTATGGTCGGTGCGATATTCCGCGAGCCACTGGTTAATCTCGGTGATGGTTTGTACCGGAATATACCCGCTGCGCATCAGATGGTCTCCCGCTTTTCTGCTGATTTCATCCACCTGGACCATATCAAGATCTTCCGGGTTGAGGACGAACCGCATCCCCTTGTTTTTCAGTATTTCCAGGCTTTCCAGGTTGTCCTTGCGGGTGGCCGCGATCAGCTTTTCACCGGTGGCATTGCCGGTGCTCTTGAGCAGTTTCTGCAGGTCCTGTGGCAGTTTCTGGTAGAACCGGCGGGAGACGACGAGTGAACCAATGCCGTTGGCCATGGGTACGTTGGTGACGTAACGGGTCTTGGTAAACCACTGCAGGGCAAGGGCTCCCAGCGGCGGGGCATAGACGGTATCAATCAGACCGGTCGACAGGCTGGTGTAGACATCGATGATCGACAGGGGAACCGGCGCAATACCGCTGGCGCTGAAGAATGCCTGGCCCATGGGATCGCCCTGCCAGAGCCAGATGCGCCGCTGTTTCAGATCCTCGAGCGAGGTAATGGGCTCCCTGGAGAAAAAGTAGACAAAACCGACTTCCATCCAGCCGAGCAGCTCGTAGCCGTTGTCGCGATAACCCTGCTCGATCACCGGCATGAAGCGCTGCCTCACATAATCGATCTCCTCGATGTTCTTGAACAGAAACGGCAGTTCCAGCGCGCGTGCCGGGGAAAAGAAGTGTCCGATACCATAGCCGGTAAACGCGCCGCCCTGCAGCTGGCCGAAACGAATTTTCTTGAGCACATCCGGTTCGTCCCCCTGGACACCGCCCGGATAGATCTTGAAGGTCAACCGGCCCTCACTCCGGGTGCTGACTTCCTCCGCCCACTCCTGGAGCAGCTGTTCCCAGGCAGAGCCTGCGGGTGCCAGTGTGGCGAATTTCAGGACATAGGTTTGTTTCGCGGCGACCGGGAGACCGGCGGTAAAGGCAGCCAGAAACACCAGTACGGCCACTGTGGTGTGTAGCCAGGTAGCGTCGACGAACTTCAAAACCAGTCATCCTCGGCGGCGAGCAACAGGGTTGCCCGCTGCTTCGCAATGCCGTTCATGAGCGCCGCCTCCGGATACAGGTCGTCCGGTGCCTCGATAACGTAGCTCAGGTGCCTTTGAAACGCCTCCTGGTCCAGGCGTTGCCGGTCCAGGTATTCCGCCTGCAGGACTTCAACCAGCAGCAGCTTGTTGTGGTTGATTTCCGCGGCGCGCCGGAAGTTTTCCTCGGCCTGTTGGTAGTCACCCCCGAAGAGCGGTGCACGGCCGCCGTAGTAGACACCGAAAAATATACGGGGACCGCCGAAATAGAAGGCTTCATCGAGATCCAGGACCCGTTGCATGAGGGTTGCGGCGCTGGCCAGTTCAGCAATCCCGGACGGGGTGTCCCGGCTCAGGTTGATCCAGCTGGCCAGGCAGGAGGCCGTCCAGAACATGGCGGGGACGGCGGCATTCCCGGCCTTGTCAACGGCGGCTGCAAACTCGGCCGGTGGGGTGGTTTCGGGATCCAGGGTTATGCCGGATTGCTGTAGCGCAATCCGGGCATGCCGGTAACAGCGGCGATACAGGTTGCGGGCCCGTTCCGGGTCCTCGGTTTCGACAAAGCCAAAGGAGTATCCGTAAAACCCCTGGGCGGCGTAGATGCGCATTGCGGTATTTTCCGGGTCTTCGACCAGCAGGCCTTCCAGCATTTCCAGCGTGGCGGGCATGGCGTCTTTTGCCAGCTGCAGGTCCGACTCCCGGTTCATGGCGTCGACGCTGCTGTCCATGATCGACTGGGTGCCCTGCACGACCATTTTTCCCATCGAGCAGGCGGACAGGAGCAGGACGGAGAGCGCGCTGTAACATAGCTGCCGGAGGGTCGGGAATAGAGTATTTTCCAGGTTCATGAGCGCGATCACCTTGTTGTTACGCCTCAGGTTAGCATGATACCAAGGATTTTTTCATAGATAAGGGAAAGTTTCTCCAGGTGCTCGATCTTCACACACTCGTTGACCTGGTGAATGGTGGCATTGGCCGGTCCCAGTTCCACGACCTGGGCGCCCGTCGGTGCAATAAAGCGCCCGTCCGAGGTGCCGCCACCGGTGGAGAGTTCTGTAGTCAGCCCGGTCACCTCCCGGATTGCCGTACAGGTTGCATTCACCAGCTCGCCGGGCCGGGTGTAAAACGGCTTGCCGGACAGTTTCCATTTAATTTCGTATCTGAGACCATGGCGGGAAAGCAGTTCCTCTATTTGCGCGCGCAATGAATCCGGAGACGATTCCGTGGAAAACCGCAGATTGAACCGGATATCCAGGTCACCGGGTATGACATTTTCCGCGCCCGTGCCCGCCTTGATATTCGATATCTGAAAGGTTGTCGGCGGAAAATGCTCATTCCCTGAATCCCACTCGGTAACGGCCAGTTCCGCAATCGCGGGAGCGGCACTGTGAATCGGGTTTTCAGCCAGTTTCGGGTAGGCCACATGACCCTGTCGGCCGTGAATTTTCAGTATGCCATTGAGTGATCCGCGGCGGCCGATCTTGACCATGTCACCGACCTGTTGCCTGCTGCTGGGTTCCCCGACCAGACACCAGTCGATCTTCGTGCCGTTCCGCTCCAGGTGCTCGATCACCTTGACGGTACCGTTGACGGCCGGACCTTCCTCATCACTGGTGAGGAGCAGGGCAATAGAACCCGGGTGCGCAGGGTGCAGCTCCAGAAACCGTTCGCAGGCCGTGATCATGGCGGCGATACTGCCTTTCATATCGCATGCGCCGCGACCGTAGAGGTAACCGTCCCTGGTGACCGGCTCGAAGGGTTCGGATTGCCACGCATCCAGGGGACCGGGTGGTACCACATCAGTATGACCGGCAAACACGAACAACGGTGCCACCGACCCGCGGCGGGCCCAGAGGTTGTCGACCTCTTCATAGCGGAGATGCTCGCAGTAGAAACCGATTTTTTCCAGGCGTGCGGCCAGCAGCGCCTGGCAATCCCGGTCATCGGGGGTGACCGAGGGGTGTCGTATCAGGTCGCAGGCGAGCTCCAGAGTCGAATCCATGACAGATGCTCAGGAAAACAGTGCCGCGAAGCGTGCGGCACTGAAGCCCAGAGTGCGGGTCGTGCCGAGATCCAGAATTGGCCGCCTGATGATGGCCGGGTATTGCAGCATGATGGCCTTTGCCGCGGAGGTATCGAGGTTATTGCGTTGCGCTTCCGGCAATCGTCGCCAGGTGGTTCCACGGCGATTGAGGAGATTTTCCCAGCCCAGTTCCTGTATCCAGTCATCCAGCATGGCCGCAGTCAGGCCATCGCTGCGCAGGTCATGGTAACGATATTCAACCTGATGGTCGTCGAGCCAGCGGCGCGCTTTTTTCACCGTGTCGCAGTTGCGAATGCCATAAAGGGTAAACATGCCGGAATACCACCGCCGCCAGTTCAGATGTCGCGCAGCAGGGCGTTGATGCCTACCTTGGAGCGGGTTTTTTCATCGACGCGCTTGACGATGACGGCGCAGTACAGACTGTATTTGCCATCCTTCGAAGGCAGGTTGCCGGAAACCACGACTGAACCCGCGGGCACGCGGCCATAGAGTATCTCGTCCGTGGTGCGGTCGTAGATACGGGTACTCTGGCCGATGTATACCCCCATGGAGATGACCGAACCGGCTTCCACGATCACACCCTCAACTACCTCGGAACGGGCACCGATGAAACAGTGGTCTTCAATGATGGTAGGTGCTGCCTGCACCGGCTCCAGCACACCGCCGATGCCGACGCCGCCGGAGAGGTGGACATTCTTGCCGATCTGGGCGCAGGAACCGACGGTTGCCCAGGTGTCGACCATGGTCCCGCTATCGACGTAGGCGCCGATATTGATGTAAGAGGGCATCAGCACGGCGCCGGACGCGATAAATGACCCCCTGCGGGCCGTTGCGGGTGGGACAACGCGCACTCCCCCTTCACGGAATTCGTGCGAGTTCATGTCCGCATATTTTGCGGGTACCTTGTCATAATAATTGGTGTATCCACCCTTGATGAAGCAGTTGTCCTCGATGCGGAAAGACAGCAGTACGGCCTTTTTCAGCCAGTCGTTAACGACCCACTGGCCGTTTATTTTCTCGGCAACCCGGGCAACGCCGCGGTCCAGCAGGTCGATGGCCTCCAGGGTGGCTTCCTTGACATGGGTTTCCACGGTGCGCGGAGTGATCTCCGCACGGCGCTCAAAGGCTTCCTCGATTGTTGCCTGAATATCACTCATACCGCGATTTCCCCCATGACTCGCCCAGGTTAAGACACGCAATCATAAACTAGCCGCTGGCAAGATACGACTTGATGCGTTGTGCCGCTTCGCTGCAGTCTTCCAGCGGCGCTACCAGCGCCATGCGCACATGATTTTCCCCCGGGTTGCTCCCCGCTGCCCTGCGTGACAGGTAGCTTCCGGGGAGGACGCTGACATTCTGTTGTGTCAACAGGTCACTGGCAAACACGCAGTCATCGGCCGGCGTCTCCGGCCACAGGTAGAACCCGGCATCCGGCCGCCGGACAGCCAGGACCGGGCTCAGGATATCCAGCACGGCGGTGAACTTTTCCCGGTAGCGGGTGCGGTTATCGATGACATGCTGCTCGTCCTGCCAGGCACGGATACTGGCGGCCTGGGTGGCTGGCGGCATGGCGCACCCGTGGTAGGTGCGGTAGCGCAGGAAGTCACTGATCAGCCGGGCATCGCCGGCCACGAAGCCGGAACGCATGCCGGGTGCATTGGAACGCTTTGACAGACTGTGGAATACCAGGCAACGCCGGAAATCATCACGCCCCATGGTGGCTGCCGCCTGTAACAGCCCGGGTGGGGGCGCGGCTTCATCGGGGTAGATTTCCGAGTAACATTCGTCCGAGGCAATGACGAATTCATGCCGGTCCGCCAGCTGTATCAGGTGCTGTAATTCCGGGATGCCCATGACGGCACCGGTCGGGTTTCCCGGGGTACAGATATAGACCAGCTGGCAGCGTGACCATATCGCTGCGGGGACACTGTCGAAATCCGGCCGGTATCCGGTAGCGGCCGTGGTATTCAGAAACCAGGGTGCAGCGCCGCCCAGCAGAGCGGCGCCTTCATAGATCTGGTAAAACGGATTGGGCATCAGCACGATCGGATCCGCAGCACGGTCCAGCACGCACTGCGCAAAGGCAAACAGGGCTTCGCGGGTGCCGTTCACCGGCAGGATGTGTTGTTCCGGATCCAGGCTGGTGGCCGGCAGGCGGAAACGCCGGGTCAGCCACGCGGCAATCGCCTCGCGCAACTCGGCGCGTCCGCGTGTCGTCGGGTATTGGGCAAGCCCGTGCAGGTGGGTGATGATCTCCTCCGTAATAAACCCCGGCGTCGCATGACGGGGCTCGCCGATGGACAGTGCGATCGGTGTCAGGCCGGCAGGCACGGTGAGTCCGGCAAACAGCCGGGCGAGGCGTTCAAACGGATAGGGCTGCAGGCGTGACAGATCAGGGTTCATGGGAGCGCTGGAAAAAATGTTATGTTATTACGCTTGTGATTTGTTACACAGGTGATTGTGCGTTACCGGGCTTCCGCCATTGGAATGCGCCATGCGCCGCCGAAAGTATACGGGATGAGATGCACACCACCAAACCACTGCAGCACTGGTTGCCGATTCTCAGTCTGCTGTTTACGGCGACGCTGTGGGGGATGGTCTGGTATCCCCTGCGCCTGCTGGAGGCACACGGCCTGGCGGGTCTGTGGAGTTCCCTGATCTGTTACGGGGCCGCACTGCTGGCGGGATGCTGGATCTTTTTCCGTGAGTCTCAGGTAGCACGGGAAAATTTCCTCCACCTGGCACTACTGGGGATTACGGCTGGCTGGTGTAACGTGGCCTTCATCATGGCGGTGCTCGATGGTACCGTCGTGCGGGTGCTGCTGCTGTTTTATCTGTCACCGTTCTGGGCGGTGTGTCTGGGCTGGCTGCTGCTGGGCGAACGCCTGGACGGCAAATCACTGCTGGTCTTTCTGCTGGCGGTCAGCGGGGCGATGATCATGCTGTGGGACGCGCAGGTCGGGATGCCGTGGCCGCGGGGAGATGCCGACTGGCTCGCCGTGTCTTCCGGATTCGCCTTTGCCCTGAGCAATGTCCTGGTCCGCAGGCTGCAGCCTGTCGGGGTATGGCTCAAGTCCACCAGTAGCTGGCTGGGTGTGGTGCTGGTTGCACTGGTCTGGATCGCCTGCAGCGGTGCCGCTGCCCCGGCAATCGGTGCCGGGATTTTCCTGCTGGCCGTGGTCCTCGGACTGTGCGGGTTTCTGCTCATGACGTTGACGGTCCAGTACGGTGTTACCCACATGCCGGTACACCGCTCTGCCGTGATCCTGCTGTTTGAGCTCGTCGTCGGTGCGCTGTCCTCCACGCTGCTGACGGACGAGGTTGTACTGGCAAGGGAGTGGACCGGTGGCGCCATGATCGTCACGGCCGCCTGGATCGCGGCACGTATCCATTCGGGAGATTACCCGTGAGTCGAATACTTTCCATACATCATGTGAGTGTGCTGGTCAGTGACACGCAGGTGGCGCTGGATTTCTATTGTGGAGTCCTCGGACTCGAACCCGACGCCGGGCGACCGGAGCTGGATTTCCCGGGTGCCTGGTTACAGGTGGGTGGGCAGCAGATCCACCTGATTGCCCTGGCGGATCCACCGGTTGTTGGCACCACGGCGATACACGGGGGCCGGGACCGCCATGTCGCGTTGCGGGTTACTAACCTGGATGCCATCCGCTCCGCGCTGGTTGCCCGGGGGGTCGAGCATAGCCTGAGCCGCTCCGGACGGCGGGCGCTGTTTTGCCGCGATCCGGACGGAAATGCGCTGGAGCTGATCGAAGTGCCTGGCGAATCCTCGCCGGGGTGAGCGTGAGTTACGGGGTGTGGCATAGCCATCGGCGTATTTCCTGCCGGCCACCGGGCTCCGCGGCCGCGTGATCAAAAAACCAGGTCAGGTTTTTCCTGGCCGGTATCGAGACGCTTATGCAGGGCCTGTTCGAGGCACTCCATCTGCTGCACGTCGCTGAGCGGCTGGTTGTTATGGTCGGTGATGTGAAACACGTCCTCGGCACGTGAGCCCAGGGTTGCGATTTTTGCACTCAGCAGTCGTACCCGGCAATCGGTAAACGCCCGGCCAACCTGCGACAACAGGCCGGGATGGTCCGCCGTGATCAGTTCCATGATCGTGCGTTGGTCCACTTCGTCGGGTTTGAACCCGACCAGTGTTTTTATTGGAAAATGCTTGTATTGATGGGGTGTACGCCGGGATACATGCCATTCATTGCGGTTGCCATGCTCGATTTCCCGTACCAGCGCGGTACGGATTTCCTCGATACGCAGGGTGTTTTCCGCCGGCTCTCCGGATATTTCCAGCACATGGTAGGTGTTCAGGACATACCCGTCTTGCGTGGTGATGATGACGGCATCCACGATATTCAAACCCTGCTGGTCCAGTACCGCGGTTATCAGGGTAAACAATTCATCCGCGGCCCTGGCATAGATGAATATTTCAGTACTGCCGAGCTCCGTTACCGGTCGGATATCGACAACACAGCCGGGAGTGCCTGCTGTGCCATGCAGCAACCGGGTGTGCCGGGCGATCTGCTCCGGGGTATGCCGCAGGAAATACTCTTCTCCCAGGGTCTTCCATAACGAGTCGGGTTGCCGGACAGACGGGGTGAAACTGTCCAGCAAATGCCTGGCACCGGCCTGCACCTGCTGGATGTGTTCCGCGCGTTCCAGCGGATCCTGCAGGCCACGCTGCAAGGCACGGCGGGTGTTGTAATACAGTTGCTTGAGCAGGGCGTCTTTCCATGTGGTCCAGAGCGCCGGGTTCGTTGCCCGGATATCGGCTACTGTCAGCAGGTACAGGTAGTCGAGACGAACCGGATTCTCGACGCTGCGCGCAAACCGGTTGATGACCACCGGGTCGCTGATGTCCTCGCGCTGTGCCGTTGCCGACATCAGCAGATGCCGGTCCACCAGCCATTCGACGAGGCGTACATCGTAATCGCTGAGATCATGCCGGGTACAGAAATCGACAGCATCCGCGCTGCCGAGTTTCGAATGGTCTCCGCCACGCCCCTTGGCAATGTCGTGGAACAGGGCCGCCAGATATAGTAATTCGGGTTTCGGGACAGTGGCCATGACTGTGTTGCACAGGGGTAATTCATGTGCCAGCCCGGGTATGGTGAAACGGCGCAGGTTCCTCACCACAAACAGGATGTGCTCGTCTACCGTGTAGGTGTGAAACAGGTCATACTGCATGAGCCCGGTGATCCTGCCGAAGGCTGGAAGATAAGCGGCCAGAATGCCATACACGTTCATGCGCCGTAATGCCCGGGTGACACCGTGTGGCTGCCGGATGATCTCCATGAACAGGCTTCTGGCGCGGATATCTTCCCGGAACGCTGCATCGATGAGGTGCCGGTGTTCGCGGATGGCACGGATGGTGTTGGCACGGACCCCCTTGATCCCGGGGTGTTGTTGTAACAGCAGGAAGATTTCCAGCAGCGCGAACGGATAGTTGTGGAATACCCGGTTGTTCACGGTCTCCAGGAAACCGTTACGGGTCTGGAAACGCTTGGCGATGGCAACGATTTCCGCCGGCCCTGGCGGTAGCGAGATCTCCTCCTGGAACAGCTGCAGCAGCATTTCAGTGAGGCGGCTCTGTTCCATGACGGTACGGTAGTACTGTTTCATGAACGCCTCGACACCCAGCTGGCCCGCGCTGTCCATGAACCCGAACTGCCTGGCAATGGTGCGCTGGTAGTCGAACAGCAGGCGGTCCTCGCCACGCCCGGTCAGGGTATGCAGGGCGAAGCGTATTTCCCACAGGAAATTCCTGCCTTCCACCAGGGTGTGGTATTCCTCGCGGGTGAGAAAGTCGTGATTGACGAGATCCTCGAGTGACACCGTGCCAAAATGGCGGTTGGCAATCCAGCAGATCGTCTGGATGTCCCGCAGTCCCCCGGGGCTTTCCTTGACGTTGGGCTCCAGCTTGTAGGCCGTATTGTGGTATTTCTGGTGGCGTGCCAGCTGTTCCCGGTGTTTCGCTGCGAAAAAGTCCCGGCTGTTCCAGATATTTTCCGGGGCCACGCTGTGGCGCATTTCCCGGAACAGTTTTTCGTTTCCGGCCAGCAGGCGTGCCTCCATCAGATTGGTGACCACGGTGATGTCGGCAAGCGATTGTTCAACGCAGTCGCTGATGGTGCGTACGCTGTGGCCGACCTCGAGGCCGATATCCCAGAGGAAATTCAGCAGGGCGCCGAGTTTTGCATCCAGTTGCTGATTGCCGGTATCGGTAATCAGGAACATCAGATCGATATCCGATCCCGGCATGAGTTCGCTCCGGCCGTAGCCGCCGACCGCAACCAGTGCGCTGCTGGTCTCGTCTCCGGCGAGAAACCGGTGCCAGGCGCGGACCAGCAACTGGTCGACAAGCCAGGAGTGGGCATGTATCAATACCGGCGCGCTGATACCGCCCTCGAATTTTTTTTTCAGAATGTCATGGTTCTGCCCCAGAAATTCCTTGAACCGGGGCAGGGGGTTGGTTACCCCGGCAAGCCGGGCATCGAGTGCGCGGGTATCAAACCATGACTCATAGCGGTCGACGGCTTTTTCCACTAGATCCCGTCTCCGGACAGGCATGTCAGTACTTCGTGCCCGTCTGCCGTCACCAGGATGGTGTGTTCCCACTGGGCGGACAGGCTGTGATCCTTGGTAACCACCGTCCAGCCGTCGGGGAGCAGCCGGGTATGCCGTTTGCCCGCGTTAACCATAGGTTCAATGGTAAACGTCATGCCGGGTTCCAGCAGCAAGCCGGTACCCGGTTCCCCGTAATGCAGTACCTGGGGGTCTTCATGGAACTCGCGTCCGATGCCATGGCCGCAGTATTCGCGCACGATAGAGCAGTTGTGGGCCTCGGCATGCTGCTGTATCGCGTGCCCGAGGTCGCCAAGCCGTAGCCCCGGCCTGACCATGTCGATGCCAAGCGCCAGGCACTCATGACTGATGCGGGCCAGCCGCTGACCGGCTACAGAAGCCTCGCCCGCGAAGAAAATCTTGCTGGTATCACCATGGAATCCGTCCTTGATGACCGTGATATCGATGTTCACCATATCGCCCTTTTTGAGTACCTTGTCGCCCGGGATTCCGTGACAGACGACATGATTGACGGAAGTGCAGATGGACTTCGGGAAACCGCGATAGTTCAGGGGAGCCGGAATGGCCTGCTGTTCATTGACGATATAGTCGTGACAGACCCGATCGAGTTCCCCGGTGGTGATTCCCGGCCGGACATGCGGGCCGATCATGCGCAGTACTTCGCCAGCCAGTCGGCCGGCGACGCGCATCTTTTCGATTTCGGATGGTGTTTTTACGGTGACGGCCATACAGGTACCTGATTATCCGGGTTAGCGGATCTTGCAGCGATTGCCGGTGGGGGGAGTGTATGGTATAAAGGCGGGCTTGTTAAGCCGTCCCTGCGGGATGGCTTCAGCAAATGTTAATTCACACATGTACCGTCACATCCAGCAGGGTGCCCGGAACCACCGTGTAATGCGGTAGCCGGGTTGCTGTCATGGGGTACATGGAGGCTCAACCCTGAAACCGGAGTATTAACCGATGGCTAATGTCACCATGCGCCAGATGCTAGAGGCTGGCGTGCATTTCGGTCACCAGACCCGTTACTGGAATCCGAAGATGGCTCCTTACATCTTCGGCGAACGCGGCAAGATACATATCGTCAATCTCGAAAAGACCCTGCCGCTTTTCAATGATGCCATGAATTATATCGGCAGCCTGGTCGCCAATGGCGGTACGATCCTGTTTGTTGGCACCAAGCGCGCGGCACAGGAAGTGGTGCGTGAACAGGCGCAGCGTTGTGGTATGCCCTATGTTAATTACCGCTGGCTGGGCGGCATGCTGACCAACTACAAGACGGTACGGCAGTCCATCAAACGCCTCAAGGACCTGGAAGCCATGGAGAGCGACGGCTCCATTGACAGGATCGGCAAGAAGGAAAGGCTGATGCTGCACCGGGAACAGGAAAAGCTGGAGCGCAGTCTCGGCGGTATCAAGGATATGAAAGGTATTCCCGATGCCATGTTCATCGTCGATGTCGGTTATGAAAAGATTGCCATCAGTGAGGCCGTAAAACTGGGTATTCCGGTGGTGGGTGTCGTCGATACCAACAACTCTGTCGCAGGGGTTGACTATGTGATACCCGGGAATGATGACGCCATTCGCGCCATCGGGCTGTATGTGGAAAGCGCGGCCGAGGCGGTAGACTCGGGCCGCGTGAATATTGCACGACTGGCATCCGAGTCGGAAGATGAATTTGTGGAGCTGGATGAAGGCGGCAAGGCCACTTCGAGGAAACCACGGCAACCGGCGCGTAAATCCACCGACGGAAAGGTGCAGGTAAAAGTGAAGTCCGCCGCAGCAAAGCCGGCGGCGGAATCCGTGCAGAACGAGGCTCCGGATGCAGGTGAAGCCGGGATTGCGTCCACTGACGAGGCGGCTGCACCGCAGGCCGAATCGGCAAAACAGGGAAACGGGGAGTAACCCGCTGGTTGCAGATGATCGCAACCACCGGATTCATTTGAGAGGTCAGGCAATATGGCAATTACTGCAGCCCAGGTAAAGGAATTGCGCGAGCGCACCGGCTCCGGAATGATGGAATGCAAAAAGGCACTGGTTGATGCGGGTGGTGACATGGATACCGCCATCGAGACGCTGCGCAAGACCGGACTGGCAAAGGCTGATAAAAAGGCCGGGCGCACCGCCTCCGAGGGTTTGATCGTTATCGAGACCAGCGATGATGGCATGACAGCCGCGGTCGTCGAGGTGAACTGCGAGACAGACTTTGTGGCGAAGAAAGAGGAATTCCAGGACTTTGCCAGGGCAATCGCGCGACGGGTGCTGACCGCTGATCCGGCTGATGTCGATGCCTTGCTGGCGATGCCGCTGCAGGAAGGTGATGACGCCAGTATCGAACTGGCCCGCAAGGCGCTGGTTGCATCCATTGGCGAGAATATCAATGTGCGCCGATTTGTCAGGTACCGGGCAACAACCGGAAGACTTGCCCATTATCAGCACGGTGTCCGTATCGGAGTGCTGGTTGAACTGAGCGGCGGTGATGACGAGCTGGCGCGTGATATTGCCATGCACGTCGCGGCCAGCAAGCCGCAATACCGCAGTGGAGAGGATGTACCGCCGGAAGTGCTCGACAAGGAGCGCGAGATTTTCTCGGCCCAGGCCGAATCCAGCGGCAAACCGGCTAACATCGTCGAAAAAATGGTGGACGGACGTATCCGGAAATTTCTCGGCGAGGTCACCCTGCTGGGCCAGCCGTTCGTCAAGGATCCTGACCTTACCGTAGGCAAGTTGCTCGAGAATGGCGGCGCAATGGTGGTGTCTTTTGAGCGGCTCGAGCTGGGTGAGGGCATCGAGAAGAAGGTCGAAAATTTCGCCGATGAAGTCATGGCCCAGGTGAAAGGTGGCTAGTCCGCCCCACGGTAGCCGCGCACTTGAATCAGGTAACAACGGGGTCGGGTATCGACCCCGTTTTTTTTGCATGGAATTCGTGGCGGAAAAGTAAGACAATAGAGATCGTTTTGGTGGCGATACAGGAATACCCTGTATCCTTTTGATAAACAAGGAAATAAAAGCAATGAGTTACCGGCGTGTACTGTTGAAGCTCAGCGGCG
>Ga0210064_1000785_pt1 | contig 14706 bp, 14 predicted proteins | sample Muzzi_CordC_D2_FD_185531 | JGI IMG/M metagenome (GOLD analysis project Ga0210064, IMG submission 185531) | Wetland microbial communities from San Francisco Bay, California, USA, that impact long-term carbon sequestration - Muzzi_CordC_D2 (SPAdes) | ecosystem: Environmental > Aquatic > Marine >...
CCCCTACTGTTGACTGGCAAAGAACTGCAACAGGCTTTCAAGCTCGGCATCACTCAACTTGTCCACCTTCTTTTTCATCTTCTTGGGCATTTCTCTGGTGCCTGCCTTGAAGTCCTCCATGGAGTAGTACAGGTAGGGAAGCCATTGGCTGGCCATAAGGCCGGCGTCATCATCGGCCAAGGCGCCGTTTTCATCATGACATTTGGAACAGTTACTCAGGTAGAGATTCTCGCCAACGGCCACCTTAACGGCATCCGTCTTTTGAGCGGTGACGGCCCTCGGCATTTCTGCAAAGTAGCCGGCCATGAGCTTGATCTCTTCCTCGGGATAGCCCTTGGCAATCCGTCCCATCACGGTACTGGCCCGCTCACCGCTCTTGAAGGCCAGCATGGTGTCAGTGAAGTAGGTCTCCGACAAGCCGGCGATGTTCGGCGTTGCCGGGCCCGCACTGGCGCCATCGGTACCGTGACAGCCGGCACAGGTATCACCCAGCATGCTTGCCGTCGGTCCGGCCGACAGTTGCCCGGCACCCAGCAACAAACTGGAGCCCAGTATTACTGCAAGTGTTTTTCCTACAGACATGTTGATATCTCCTCATTTAAATAACGACGGAAATTCTGACATCAGCAGGGAAGACAATACACGGATACCCCCGTTGACACTCTGCCGCAGGATCAGTTCCGCAATTTCTACGTCCGCCTCTCTGGATTCTCATTGTCGGGCATACGTACAGTTTAGCGCGCAAACTGTAAATGCGAATAAGTTGTGCCTCAAGGAATTAGCCGAACTATCTTCCACATAACTTTCGGCGGTCATCGCCTTTGCAAGCGCAAGGCATTCATCACGACAAACAACGAGCTGAACGACATGCCGATGGCGGCACCCAGCAGGGGGATCCAGCCAGCGTCGGCAAACGGCACCGCAATCAGATTATCGGCGACTGCCCAGGCAGGAGGCGCAGGCCTTTAGCAGGCGCTGCGGGTCACCGTGAAAAACCAGGCGCAGTATTACCTTGTGGCACTTGGCACACTTGCTCTCCGCCGCAAGCGCCTCGCCCCGTGTCGGGTCCGCCGCTCGAAGCAACTGGATGGTCGACAGATCAAACGCCACTTCCGATGACGGCTCTGCCCCAACAGTCGGGAGCAACAGCGCCATTCGGGTCAGTACAGCAAGTAAACGCGACATGGTCAGATATTCCATGGGACCGTACCGTGGGTATCGAGCAGGAAGAACTGTGCAATCGGGTAGCCGTCACTTGCAATCATGTAGACCGGCACCAGAAGGCACCAGAAACCAAAACCGTTCAACATACGCGGCATGCGCAGGACGGGATGGACAAGCTCGGCATATTCCACCTCGGGATTGGCTGCAGCGTGCGCATTGCCATGGGTCTTGAACAGGTTGTGGACCATGGTGTTCATGCAATAACTGGCATTGATCATGCCGCCAAAGCCACCGAAGGTGAGCATCAGCATCAACAGTATGGACGCCGTGAGCACGGCCCGCGAAACCGTAAAAACCGGGCCCAATGGCGGACCGGTCAGGTTGTTTGTCATGCCGGTATCATTGGCCGGAAAACTGTGCGTGTGGCGCTACCTGTTGCTGCGCCGGGAACTGATCTTCGGCATCGGTCTAGGCTGGACAGCGGTGCTGGGCGTATTTCTGTTCGATCTGTTTATCCTGCACAACGGCGGGTGCGGACACCGCCTGCCCGGTGCAGGCCCTCAGTATTGTTTGACTGCCTGCGGCACTGGGAATCCTTGAATGACCAACATGAGTCAAATTTCAATCATATCTCTCGCACAGACGCAAAGCCCGCCAAAAAAATCCTTTGCGCCTCTGTACGATTAATCGGTTCTTCCCGCCTCGTCAGTCTGAGGCTTAATCTCGCCAGTTCTATTTACGATAACCGGCCCTGCGCCAGGAATTCCCTACGTGGCAGCAGTTCGTCACGTGGAAATTTCGCCAGGGTAACTACGCGGGGTAACTCGTCACCGATTTCCACTTCGGCCAGTCTGATCTCGTTGCAGGCTTGCCGCGAATCCTCGTCGATCTTGATCCCCATCTTGTTGAGTCGAAGCGAGCATTTTTTAAACCGGACAAACTGATCGGGGCGGCTGAACACGGCATTGACTTGCTCCAGCGATTCCTGCGGTGTCAGCGGATGGGTTTTCTCCAGCTGTTCATCGATCATACTCAACTTCTGGTGGATTTCTTCAATCTCTTGCGCCACCTCGGCAGCAGAGCGTGAATCATGTTCTGATCCGCCCTTCTTGTTCTGGTAACGCCTCAGCGTTGCCTGCAACATCAGGCGTTCTTTTTTCAGTCTACCGCTCACCAGCCTGAGCTGTACAATGTGCTCGAGTGCATTGGTCACCAACCCCCCAAACAGACACTGCTTGAGCCCCTCACGGGTTTCGGCTTCGCTCGGGGTCGGCGAATAAATCCGGTGATCCGAGAAGCTTACCGCTGTCTGCCGCACATCCCTCTTCAGCATCTCACCCGCCAGATCCACCCCCATCACCGTTTTCTCGGACTTTCGCATACACAACAGGGCGCAGCACTGCGGCGAATCAACGTTGCTGAAATCCTCCATGAATTGTCGTACTTCGGAACTGTGGCTGAAAACTGTTTGCAGATCCGACACGTTGACAAAAAAGGCATTGACATGGGAATCGGAGACGAAAGTATTGGCACTGACTTCGATGGCCTCGGGAATCTGATCTATCAGATCATCGGTATATTCGAGGGAGCTGCTTACAGCCGCCTGTAATTTTTTCTGGTAACTGTTCACCAGCCGGATTCTGCTGTCCGTACCTTCCACAACTCTTTCCACGGTGTTGAGGATTTCAGTGCACCGGCTTTGCCGGGACTCCTTTTCCTGCATCCTGTGATGGATAGCATCCCGGAAACCGGACAGGCTGATACCAAGAAATGGGCTCATCTTAACTATTCCGTTTAATAATGTGGGTCTGTATCCCCGCTGTTGGGAATCAGACATTATCAATTAAGACTAGAACATATCACAACCTCTTTCCAGCTACCCGCAAAAGTTTCACACCGCCGCGCACTTCGATGGCTCTACCAGTGACCAGGCTCCCACAAAACCAGCAGATACTGTTTAATGGATACCCAAATCAGCAGGCACCATCCGTGCAACTTGTGCATTGAACATTGGACACAGTGTATGCATAAATCCATGCGCTTACCCATTCAGCAGTCTGGGCCACAAAGATGCAACAGCTATGCCATAGCCAAGCAACATAAGTATTTTAGTTTTTATTAATTAACTGTAATTTCAGTCCTGTTTAATTGTCTGACCTGGGTAAAGACCCTGATAGGCTGTGATACCATCAAACCAGATTCAGAATTTTAATTAGAGAGGAGATGCTTTTATGGCAATTACATGGGTTTTAGTCGCAGAAAGCAGCCGGGCAAAATTCTATATGGCCAAAAACCGGACTGCGCCGATCACTGAAATCGAAGCTCTCGCTCACCCGGAAGGTCGTCTGCATGAGGGCGATCTCGTATCGGACTCGGCCGGCAGCGATGGAGGGAGTGTTGGGCAGGGACGACATATCATGAATGATAAGACCAGCGCCAAGGAACAGGAGGCTTGCGGTTTTGCCAGGACCCTTGCCAATCGCCTGGACAGCGCACGAAACAAGGGCGAATTCAGCAAGCTGGTTCTTGTTGCACCGCCCTCCTTTCTCGGTCTGTTACGGGATAACCTGAGCAAGGAAGTCATGGCCATGGTGTCTAACCAGGTGGACAAGAATCTTGTCCAGAAACCGGCCGAAAGCATCCGCGAATATCTGTGATGCGAGCACTCGGCAACCTGCTTGGTGAGAAATGACCAGCGCCATTACCGATCAGTACACCAGCGTCTTCAGGCGGCATACAGGCGGCCAGCCCGAACCAGCCACTTCTCCAGTTCTACCGCCACCAGGACCAGTGAAGACAGCCCAAGACACGCCAGCAGATCGGCCAAAGGTAATGGCTGCGTATGGAATATCAGGTTGAGCTCAGGCATATAAATGACTGCGAGTTGCAGCCCCAGGGTCAATGTCACGGCGCCGAGCATGGCGGGGTTGCTGGTCAAGCCAATGCTGAACAGGGAAGCACTTTCGCTGCGCACAGCCAGCGAGTGGAACAGTTGTGATACCGTCAACACCGTGAACACCACGGTCTGCCAGTATTCCGCGCCTCGGCCGTAGGCCCAGACCTGGGCGCCGATGGACAGAGCGCCAACGAATAATCCGACCCAGAGGATGTGCCGCCACATGCCATGGGCGAAAATGCTTTCATGTGGCGGGCGCGGCGAGCGCCGCATGATCCCGGGCTCGGCCGGCTCCACCGTGAACGCCAGACCGGGCAACCCATCGGTCACCAGGTTGATCCACAGTATATGAATCGGCAACAGGGGAATTGGCAATCCGAAAATTGGGGCGAGAAACAGGGTCCAGATCTCCCCTGAGTTGGAGCTCATGGTGTCTTTGATGAATTTGCGGATATTGTCAAATATCCGGCGCCCCTCGGCCACCGCTGCGACGATGGTGGCGAAATTATCATCCAGCAGCACCATGTCCGCCGCTTCACGCGCAACGTCGGTGCCCCTCCGACCCATGGCCACGCCGATCTCCGCCCGCTTCAGCGCCGGCGCATCGTTGATGCCATCACCCGTCATGGCGACAAACTCGCCACGCGTCTGCAGTGCTTGCACAATCCTGATTTTCTGTTCGGGGGTAACGCGTGCATAGACGGGAACGCCGGATACCCGTTTTTGCAGTTGCTCCGGCGAAAGCTGTTCCAACTCCTGGCCGGTGAGTACCGGGTCACCGTCGCGCGCGATTCCCAGGCGCAGGGCGATGGCGCGCGCCGTGCCGGCATGATCACCGGTGATCATGACCGGCGTAATGCCGGCGCTGCGGCACAGCGCGACCGACTCGGCGGCCTCCGGACGCGGCGGGTCAATGAGTCCGGCAAACCCCAGAAAGCTGAATCCCTGCCCGGGGATCTCGGGCTGCGGGCTGTCGGGCACCTTACCCAGTGTACGGGCTGCAAAGGCCAGAACCCGATAACCCTCGGCAGCAAGCGCATCCGCTTCAGCGAGCAATTGCTGCTCATCAAGAGCGGTCGCTCCGTCAGCGGTCAGCACGTCTGTACAGAGTGCAAGGATTTGCTCGGGCGCCCCTTTGACGAAGGCCATGAAGCCATCGTCGCTCCTGTGCAGCGTGGTCATGCGTTTGCGCTCCGCCTCAAAGGGCAACTCGGCGACACGTGGCATGTCCCGCTCAAGCCGGGTCTTATCGAAGCCGGCAGCGCGGGCCGCGGTGTAGAGTGCGACCTCGGTCGGATCACCGGCGACACCCTGCTCCGGCTTCTGCAGGGCGTCGTTGTTGAGCGCCAGCGCCTCACCCATCAAGCGCCATGGCAACGCCGCCCTGTCTGCGCCCGGGAGCTCTGCACGACGTTGCGCATTGACGACCAGCGCATCCACCTTCATGCTGTTTTGCGTCAGCGTGCCGGTTTTATCGGAACAGATATAGGTAATGGAACCGAGCGTTTCAACCGCCGGCAATGCGCGAATGAGCGCATGGCGTGCGCTCATCTTGTATGCGCCGATAGCCAGGGAAACCGTGATCACGGCAGGCAATGCCTCCGGGATGGCTGCCACGGCGAGCGTTACCGCGGTGAGAAACATCAGGGCTACGGGCTCGCCACGCAGCAGGCCAAAGACAAAAATCAGCGCACACACCCCCAGCACAGCGATACCGAGGCGTCGCCCGAATACCGTCAGCCGCTGTTGCAGGGGCGTCCTCGGCACTTCGTTTGCGTGCAACAGTGAGGCGATTCTTCCCACTTCCGAGTCCATGCCGGTCGCCACAACAACACCCGAACCCCGTCCACTGGTGACAAACGTTGCCTTGTGCGCCATGTTGCGACGATCGGCGATCGGCGTGTCCTCCTCAGGCAAGGCGTCTGTCTGCTTCCCCACCGCGTGTGATTCACCCGTCAGCGCTGCTTCATCGAGTTTCAGTTCCGCAACATCCAACAAGCGCAGGTCCGCCGGCACGATCTGACCCGCCTCAAGCAAAACAATGTCACCGGGCACCAGACGCGTCGCCGGGATCGAGCGGATCACACCGTCGCGGCGTACCTGCGCCTCTGGCGCCGCCATGGCGCGAAGCGCTGCGACCGCCCGTTCGGCGCGATACTCCTGCACGGCACCGATGACCGCGTTGAGCAGAACAATGACGACGATGGCAATGGTGTCTTGCGCTTCTCCGACGATACCGGAGACGATCGCTGCAACGATCAGAACAGCGATCATGAAATCCGCGAACTGGCTGACAAAAATTCGAAATGGACCGCGACGGCTCGTCTCTTTGATTTCATTCGGGCCATAGCGTCGCCCGCGCGCTTTAACAGCATCGCCGCCAAGGCCAGCCTGTGGATCAACGCTCAAGCCGGTGAGCGCCTCATGCACCGACTGTTGGTGCCAGATCGGTTGTCGAGGCGAATGTTCGGCCATTATCGGCGGGATGGCGCCCCATTCACCAAGGGAACAAAGGCAACCCCTAGAACGCTTTTGACGTGACTTCCACCCTGCTGGTCTTTTTCGACCAGCATGAGTTCCTGGTGACTGTAGGCTTGCCCCACAGGGATCACCAGCCTGCCACCCGGTTTGAGTTGGTCGATCAGCGCCGGCGGAATGTGCGGGGCGGCCGCGGTGACGATAATGCCATCATAAGGCGCATGCTCCTCCCAACCGTCATAGCCGCTGCCTGCACAGGTTTCAATGTTGTTGTAGCCGAGCCGTTGCAACCGTATTGCCGCTGCCTCACTCAGCTCTTTGACCAACTCCATGGTATAGACCCTCTCGCACAGCAGCGACAGGATCGCGGTCTGATAGCCGGAACCGGTACCGATCTCGAGCACTCGGTGATCGGGCTCGAGCTGTAGCATGTCGGTCATCAAAGCCACGATATACGGTTGGGAGATGGTTTGGCCGCAGCCGATAGGCAAGGGCCCGTTATCAAAGGCCGCGTGTTGCAGTTCAGGCGGCACGAATGCTTCACGTGGCACCGCGGCCATAACATCCATCACCCCTGGATCGAGTTCATCCTTGCCGATCATGCTGCGCGTATATTTCACTTCACTTTCGATATCGGCAATCATGCGCTGCGTCTGTTTTTTCATCATGTCAGCTGCCTTCCCGCCAGATGGCGATCGTCTGCCTGTGCAGGATTCCTGATGTCAAATCCTTCATTGTTTGCCATGTTCGGCTCCTCACCAGCCGATTTTCGAGTATTATAATCCCGTATGCCGTCGAATATTACTAATGAGGACTCTTCAGGAAACTTTGTGGAAAATTCAAGCTAATCATTGGCTCTCGCCAAGCCGCCAAGCGCGCAAAGGAATTCTGAACAGCAAATCACCCACACATTCCGGTCTCGTTTTCTGTCATGCCCTGCCTTTCGCTTTGTGTGCTTGGCATCTTTGCGAGAGTGTCAACAGGGTGAAGACAGATAGATAACATGCCACAGCAGCGGACATGGGAACACTTTGAGCACCAGGCCGACATCGGCATACGGGGGACCGGTGCCACCCTATCCGAAGCCTTCGAGCAGGCCGCCTGTGCAATGACGGCGGTTATCACCGATCCCGATGTAGTGCGCGCAACGCGCGCCGTCGAGATCCGATGCGAGGCCGGGGACCGGGAACTGCTTCTGCTAGACTGGCTGAATGCGATTGTCTACGAAATGGCGGTACAACACATGTTGTTCTCCAGATTCGAAGTCCAGATTGATGGTCAGCGACTGAGCGGATGCGCCTGGGGCGAGGCCATTGATATCGCCCGCCACCAGCCCGCTGTGGAGGTTAAAGGTGCAACATTCACTGAACTAAGCGTGGCACAGGACGATGGCGGCCACTGGATTGCCCAGTGTATCGTTGACGTTTAACGGGGCTTGACACAGGAATTGCAACGGTGGATTTAAGCAGGCTTGAACAGCTAACGGACAACGAGTGGCGCATCAATCCCTTTGGTGCTATGCGCGTACCCGGTATCGTCTATGCAGACGCCGATCTGATCCGCGGCATGGACGACAAAGTCTACGAGCAGATCGTAAACGTGGCCACCCTGCCCGGCATCATAAAGGCATCATACGCCATGCCCGACGCCCACTGGGGCTATGGCTTTCCAATCGGCGGCGTGGCCGCGTTTGATGCGGCACAGGGAGGTGTCGTATCGGCGGGTGGTGTCGGCTTTGACATTTCCTGCGGTGTTCGCACCCTGACCACCGGCCTGACTCGAAGCGATATCGAGGCACATAAGGAAAGCCTGGCCGATGCTTTGTTTACGGCAATTCCTGCCGGCCTGGGCAGTACCGGCACCCTCAGGCTGAGCAAACCGGAGATGCAGGCGATGTTAACCGGCGGCGCCAGGTGGGCTGTTAGCCAGGGTTACGGTTACCAGGACGACTTGCAGTACAGCGAAGAACACGGCTGCATGCCCGGTGCCTTAGCGGAGGAAGTTTCGCAACAGGCCAAACGGCGCCAGCGTGATGAAATGGGCACCCTCGGCTCCGGCAATCATTACCTGGAAGTCCAGCATGTCATAGCGATATACGACCGAAAAGCAGCCCAGGCCTACGGACTGCACGAAAACGATATTGTGGTCAGCATACACTGCGGCTCGCGTGGCCTCGGACACCAGATCGGCACCGAGTTTCTGAAGAGCATGGCCATAGCCGCGCACCGGTACGGCATCGAACTTCCGGACCGGGAGCTTGCCTGTGCACCGATCAACTCACCACTGGGTGAATCTTACCTGGGCGCCATGCGTGCCGGCATCAACTGTGCACTGGCCAATCGACAAATCCTGACCCATCTGGCGCGCCGCGCTTTTGAATGTGTCGTGCCGAAAGCCGAACTGGATGTGTTGTATGACGTCTCGCACAACACCTGCAAGGAAGAAGAGCACGTCGTCGAGGGTAAATCCATGCAGCTGTTCGTGCACAGAAAAGGCGCGACCCGGGCACTGGGGCCCGGTCATGCCGATCTTCCCGAGGCGTTCCGGGCAACCGGGCAACCGGTTCTGATCGGTGGCTCCATGGGTACCGCCTCCTACATCCTGGCCGGTCTGCCGCAGAGCGGGCGATGCTCTTTCGCCTCAGCCTGTCACGGTGCGGGGCGCGCCATGAGCCGCCGCAAGGCGACCAAACAGTGGCATGGGCGTCAGGTCATCGATGACCTGTCGACACGCGGTATACTGATCCGCAGTCATTCCTGCCGCGGCGTTGCCGAAGAGGCCCCCGGCGCCTACAAGGATGTCAACGCCGTGGTGGACACGGCTGAACAGGCCGGCCTTGCCCGCAAAGTGGTGAAGCTCGCGCCCGTCATCTGTGTAAAAGGCTGAACAATACCCGTACACAACGAAGACATCGCGCCGGAACTTGACGGATCGCTGGCCTGCTTGAGATCGGATGAACGGGACTGATCGGTAGCATTTACTATGTGAGTACCAGTAAAGTATACTGGGCGCCGAAATCAGGGCACACCCATTGTGAGTACACTGCAATGCCAAACAAAGCCGATCGTCTAAATGTACGTATCGACGAAAGACTCAAAAAACGCATGAAAAGACAGGCGAAAAAAGAGCAACGCAGCGTATCCAACATGATCTTGAAAGTGATGCGTGAATACCTCGATGAAAAAGAAAACAAATAGGATATCGGCTTCAGCCCTGGTCAACGCAATGCGTACAAGAACGCCTTAAGCCGTCTCCATGCAAAAACCGTTACACTATCCGCTGGCGAACAGCGACAGCCTGCCAGGCCTGCGTGATCGGCTATTGCAGCACTTGCCGCTTGAATCCGCACCCCCGGAAACATATCAGGTGCATTACTACGACAGCTTCGACTGGAGACTGTTCCAGGCTAATAAGGTTCTGGCCTGGAAACAACAAAACGATGAATCGCAGCTGTGTTTACTCAACGCCGGGGACGACAGCACGGGAACGGCTATTCGACTGGAACATGAGCCGCCGCGCTTTGCCGATACGCTACCGCAGGGTCAACTCAGGCAGGAGCTGAATGATCTTCTCGAACTGCGGGCGTTACTGCCTGTTGCAAGCATTAAAACACACAGCCTCGCCTACCGATGGATAGACAGGGAAGGGAAAACCCGGTTACGCCTTTATCTTGAGCACCACAGACTCGTTCAGCCAGCGGGCAAACACAGCACTTTGTGCAAACGAATACGTGTGGTCCCGCTGCAAGGCTATGCAAAGGCCGCAAAACGCGTAATAAGCATTCTGGAAAAAGAGCTTGCCCTGTGTCCCGGGGACGGAGACCTCCTCAGCCAGGCGCTCGCCAGCATGCACAGAATACCGGGCAACTATAGTTCCAAACTCAACATTCCGTTGGAGCCGGAGCTGCGTGCCGATGCGGCCATGCGGCGAATACTGCTGACGCTGCTGGAAGCCATGGAAGTCAACGAAACGGGAACCATCGCCAACCTTGATAGCGAATTTCTGCACGATTTCCGGGTCGCCGTGCGGCGCACCCGCTCCGCCCTGGGACAAATGAAAACCGTTTTTCCACCGGCCACGCTCGCCCGTTTTCGCGACAAGTTCTCCTGGCTGGGATCCATCACCGGTCCGACCCGGGACCTGGATGTGTATCTGCTCAAGTTCGAAAACTACCAGAACCAGTTACCGGAAAGTCTGCGCGCAGACCTGGAACCGCTGCGGACATTTCTAAAAAGGCATCATGAGCAGGAACAGACCCGGCTGTCCAGAGCGCTGCAGACGGCCGCATACCGGCAGCTGAAGAACCAGTGGCGCCGTTACCTGACCGCTCCTCTGCCAAAGCGTCCCGCTGCCGACGATGCATACAAGCCCATTGGCGAAGTCGCGCCCCGTCGTACCTGGCGCATTTACAAACGGGTGCTGCGTGAAGGCCGGAGGATTACACCGGCATCACCGGCAGAGGAACTGCACGAACTGCGTAAATCCTGTAAGAAGCTCCGTTACCTGATGGAGTTCTTTCAGCACCTGTATCCAGCAAAAAAAATGCGCGTTTTGATAAAGGAGCTTAAAGGGCTGCAGGAAAATCTCGGTGACTTCCAGGATCTCGAAGTACAGATCCATTCCCTGCAACACTACAGCGACCAGATGAAGCAGGAGGGTGATATGACGCCGCGAACCGAGCTGGCCATGGAATTCCTGCTCAAGAGCCTGGAGGCAAGGATGCAGCAAGTCCGTGACATTTTCGAAAGCCGTTTTCAGCAGTTTTCCGGCAAATCCAATGAAATACGATTCCGAGGTCTATTTAACCCGAGCCAGGTCTGAAGATAACACCATGAAGGTCATTGCCTGTTACAACATTAAAGGCGGGGTCGGTAAAACCGCTTCTGCCGTGAATCTTGCCTATCTGTCCGCCCGGGAGGGAAACTCAACACTGGTATGGGATCTCGATCCACAAGGCGCTTCGAGCTTTTATTTCCGGATAAAGCCCAAAGTGAAAGGCGGCGCCCAAGGACTTTTGAGACGCAAGCGGGTTCTGGACGATGTCATCAAGGCCACCGACTATGATCGACTGGACCTTATCCCTGCAGACTTTTCCTACCGCAACATGGATCTGACCCTCGAGCGATTCAGAAAATCCAGCACCCGTCTGCGAAGACTGATCGAGCCAGTGCAAGCTGACTATGACTACCTGTTTCTGGACTGTCCGCCGAACATCTCGCTGGTTTCGGAAAATGTGTTCCAGGCAGCTGACGTGATGCTGGTTCCCACCATTCCCACCACGCTATCCATACGCACCCTCTACCAGTTATTACGATTCTGCGATAAAAGGAAATATAAACATCTCGATATTCTACCCTTCTTTTCGATGGTGGACCGTCGCAAGATCCTGCATCGGGGAATGCTGGAAGATCCGCCCAAAACGAGAAGCGGGTTTCTGGCGAGCGACATCCCTTATGCCAGCGAAGTCGAACAGATGGGTGTTAAACGGGCTCCCCTGGCGACCTATGCCCACAGCAGCCGGATTGCCGACGCCTACCGGTCGTTATGGAAAGAGGTCAAGTCACAGATGAATCAGTGCCCGGCATCCCACCACAGTATTCAACGATCAATTCCCTGACGCATCTGGAGAGAGAGGGAATCTGCACCAGCTTTTGCGGCCAGGCGGCACTTTACCCGCGCTGGAACACCCGACTCAATCGAATGGGATTCCTGTTTGCTTCGAAATGTCGAGCAATTCTTCGACCACTGGCATGACCAACGGGACGCCCTCGGCGCAGCGCCGTGCTTCAAATTCCCGCTCGGGATCACCGGGGATCAATACACCAGGGCTGCCAGGTTGAGGTTTAGTTCCCCGCATGGTCCGTACCCAGTCGTCAATCTGACGTTTGAATTCATCTACATCGATGAAGGCCTCGATCTGCAAGGCGCCAAAAAAGTGGCCGATCCCCTTGCCAACACTACGCTCGGGAATCTGCTGACGCAAGGCGAACGGCGGTGCAAATGGCCCCCAATTCGCGCCGCTAAGCACACAGCACAAGATATCAACCATAGAAGCAAGGCAGTAGCCCTTATGCCCGCCCAGTTCCCGGAAGCTTCCCAAAGGCGATAAAGCGCCACCCTCAATCATGCCTTCGGGAGAAGTGGTGTTGTGGCCTTCCGAATCAACCGCCCAACCCGGTGGGATATCCTCCTGCTTGCGCCTGGCAATTTCAACTTTGCCATAAGCGACCGCGCTGGTTGCCATATCAATAATTACGGGTGGCTCTTCATTTCCGGGAAATGCAATCGAAATCGGGTTGGTGCCCAACATGCGTTCTCCACCCCAAAGCGGTTGAACAAGTTTGGTGCTGCTGGTCATCGACCAGCCAATCAGATCGCGCTCCAGCGCTTTGAGCACATAGTAACCGGCAATGCCGTAATGGTTGGTGTTGCACACCGAGACCCAGCCTGATCCACATTCTTCAGCCTTGTCCATCGCTATGCGATTGGATTCCGGGCCTACAACCAAACCCAGCCCGTTGTCACCATCAACGGTCGCCGTTGAAAAGCTTTCGCGTACAACGCGGATCCGCGGCCTGGGGTTTATTCGGCCAAGACTGAGCATGTCAAAATAAGTATGCAGGCGACCGACGCCGTGCGAATCGATGCCGCGCAAATCTGCGGCCGCCAAAACCTCCGCAGCCAACTCTGCCTGGTCTTGTGGGACATCAAAATGCCGGAAAACCCGCGTGCTGAATTCCACCAGGTGCTCGATCGGGAAGGTTTTGTATTCGACCATGTTCAGAGTTGAGGTGAAGGAAGGTTTATCTACCAGGGAGCCGATCAGCCATCAAGCCGCCAATACTCAAGCGGGATGTCGCCGCCGGGCTCGGGCATTGCAAACATGGATGCCCCACTCGTTTTCCATACTATAAAATGAAGCATAACCGTCCCGCAGTAGTAACGCCGGCCACCCGGCGCCCCCTGCACAGCCCCGGACCTTGCAGTTTTCCCGCATCCGGTTGTTCGGTCATACTCGCTTTCGCGCAAGACAGAACCATCATGCAAGCAGCCTCCGGGACACTGCCGCCGCTATGCGGGGCTGCCTGAATAGACCATGATCTACCGCTCTCCGGAAGGTCTCTTGTGAGAAACTCTTCCGTTTACCGCCTCGTCGATTTCCGTACTTTCAGGCTAATTGACTGGAAAGTATTTTCTGCCTTTTGAGGCGTGGTCAGATGTCTCAGCAGCAAGTCGGCGCGGTCGAGAACGCTCTCGACATTCATTCGTCATGTTAATTATGTAACGGGCCGTATATTGCCAGATCCTGTCAGCCGGCCAATGCCTGTGTCATGGAGCGTATTTCCTCATCCGACTCCTGCATGATATTCCATACCGTCTCGCCGTCAATTTTCATGCGTAACACTGAGGGGAGCCGGTCCAGTTTAGGCTGTTCTGTAGTTTGCTCCTCATCTGCGTTGGCGAGAAGATTTGCGACGATAATAACATCCGTAATGTCTGCCTGGCCCAAGTTCTCTCGATCGAGCAACTCGTGTTCATCAACTGCATCCACGATCTCTTCCGGAAAGTCATCGGTACGTGTCAGTATGTAGAATCTACCAATGGCATGCAGCAGCCCCGCGAGCATTGCTTCATCCGGCTTACCGGAAATTTTAACCTTTTTAGCAAGGGCGTAGGCCAGTGCACAGACTTTGATGCTATGTTTTCTGGTCTTGTCGAGGTATTCGCGCAGCGGGCTGCCCTCAGAGGCGTGGAACGCTTCATTGGCAGCAAGCGATACCGCGGCGTTCTGCACCACATCGAGTCCAACCCGCGACATTGCTGTCTTGACATCAGTAATCTCGAGCGGTCCGCGTCGCATCATGGCAGAATTGGCCATTCTCAGCAGGCGTGCAGTCAGCGCCGGTTCTGAAAGCACAATACTGCTCAATGTATCCATTGAGACGCCTGGATCACTCAACGCTTTCCGGACTCGAAGTGCTGTGTCGGGGAAAGGAGGCAAATCAAAATCATTACGAGCCAGCTCTTCACCTAGCCGCTTGACAAACTCAAAAGCAGGATCGGATGTTCAATTCATACATGCTCATGTTAGTTCAACAATCCCCTAATAGCAGATTGCAGTACAGATTGTGCCAATTTGCCTGGATATCGGTACTGGCACGCTATTT
>Ga0210064_1000786_pt1 | contig 14678 bp, 13 predicted proteins | sample Muzzi_CordC_D2_FD_185531 | JGI IMG/M metagenome (GOLD analysis project Ga0210064, IMG submission 185531) | Wetland microbial communities from San Francisco Bay, California, USA, that impact long-term carbon sequestration - Muzzi_CordC_D2 (SPAdes) | ecosystem: Environmental > Aquatic > Marine >...
TATAGTACTTCGCGGCGGTCACGCGGCCGCTGGCGTCGCTTTCGAGCCGGTAGACCTTGGCATGGGCACGAATATCGCAACGTCCGAGCCGCCGTGCGTGGTTCAGCAGTGCTGCCCTCGAGCTGCCCTTGGCGCCGCTGGAACAGCCGTAGCTGCCGCAATATCCTGAATACTGGCAGGGTTGGCGCTGCAAGGCGGGCCGCGACAGTATCGCGCGCGGGACCGGGAACGGATGCAGACCGAGTTGCCCGAAGCTCTTGTCGATCCATCCGGACACCGGGTGCTCCGCGGTCGGCGGATAGGGGAAGTCCTTGCTCGACCTCGGCTCCTGGTTGGGATGGTCGATCACGCGGCCGGAAACGCCGACCACGTGCTCGGCTTTTGTGTAATAAGGTTCCAGGTCCCCGTAAGTGATAGGCCAATCGGTGACATTCGCGCCTTCGATCGGCCCGTACTCCGACAACAGCCTGAAATCCCGCGGCTTGAGGCGGTGGAAGAATCCGCTCATGAAGTTCGACGATCCGCCGACACAATTGCCGTTCCAGAAATCCCAGCCGGATTCATAGGTCGGTGTGGCGCTCCAGCCGCCGTCCCGAGCGCTGTCCTCGATCACGTGAAACTCGTCGCGCAGCTTCGGTGTAAAGACGCTGCGGCGGCAACAGGCCAGTTCGTCCTTGTAAAAATCGTCTTCCTCGAACCAGGGACCCTTCTCGAGCACCACGACGCGGAAGCCGGCTTCGGCCAGCGACAGCGCGACCGGTCCGCCGCCGGCGCCGCTGCCTATGACACAGATGTCGTAATCCGTCATTTCAGCCTGGTGTAGATTTTTTCTTTCGGCGGCCGCGGAAAACCGGGACGGTGTTCGAGCCAGCGCCAGCCGATGCCATCCGGGTTACCGCCATAGACCGGATCGCAAAGCAGGGCCTCGAGTACGTAACCGAGCACCAGCGACAACCAGTTTTCACCCCAGTGCGTCTGCTCGACGAAATAGGTCAGCAGCGCCTCCCGCCGGCTCTCATCGAGTTCCGCGAACGGCAGGGAAAAACGCTCCTGGCTGGCTTCCTCCACGGTAGAGATGCGTCTGACGAGGAAACGGCCCAGGCCCGGATTCATCCCCTCCCTGAAAACGGTGAACTCCATGTACGCCACGGTGTTGATGTCCCCGGCGCCCGGGGAGTCCGGGGTTCTTGGGAACAGGTGCTCCGTCAGCGCCGTCATGACGCTGCGCTCCAGGGCCGTGAACCGGCGAGGTTCGTCCGCTCGCTCCGGGCCGTCGGCGAAGGCGAGCGGCAGATTGACGGCGACGGGGGCAACCGTCAAGGCGGCGCCGCCCGACACCAGGAACGAACGGCGGCTGAGGTGCCTGGCATCCTCTCGCGATGCCGGCAGCAGGCGGCGCTGGTCACCGTTGCATCGACGCTTCATGATCAGGAGGCATCCGGGTTGGGGCAACTGGGGATCGGACCCGTGTCCGGGGTGTAAGGCTCGTACCAATCCGGCAAATGCGCCGCGATATACGTGGGTACGCCGTCCCGGTAACGTATGATCCCGTCGGTGCCGATGATGAACTCCGTCGGCACCACCTTCACGCCGTAGCGCTTGGTTATGACCTCGCCGTCGTCGTACAGCAGGGGGTAATTGGTGGCGTGGTCCTCTTGGTATTGCCGAGTTTTCGCCAGGGAGTCGTTCCAGGTGGTGTTGACGGCCAGGATCTCGACGCGGTCGCCAAATTCCCGCTCCAGCCTTTTGTAGCGCTCGGTCTTCTTGACGCAGTAAACGCACCACGTGTTCCAGAACGCCAGGAAAACCGCTTTCCTGCCCCGGTAATCGGACAGGTGCACGGTGCGGCCGTCGATGGTCCGAAGTTCCAACGCGGGCGCGGCTTCGCCGACTTCAGCCGCAAAGCCCGGCTGGGCAGTCACCAGAAACACAGCCAACAATAAAAATTCCAGACGCATCGCTAAACATCCATTGACAGGTCATTTTATAACCCGTCACCGCCAATGAACAGGGCTGCGCCCAACTAACGTAACGTTCGGGCTACAGCTTTTCCAGGGCGGCGCGCACCGCCGGGTCGAGGCCCCGGCCGTCGCTTTCGGCGTAGCCGGCGAGCAGCGAGCGCATACGGGGCGCCCAGAACCGCTTCAGATGGTCCGCGATGCGGGCGTCGGCGTCTGCATGGAAGCCGAGGTTGGCGGCAATGTCGTTGGCCATGGCAACCAGGTGGGCAGTCTCCTGTTCCGCCGTGACGCCAGTCTTCGGGTCATTGGCTGTCATGGTTTTGTCCCGTATCGGCTCATTCCCAGGGCGCTCAGTCCGCGGTGGCGCGCGCCTTATCCAACAGGGCCTGCTGTCTGCGATTGAACTGCGCCTGCTGCTTCTGCCATTCGGATGGCCCGCGGACGCGCGTGGCCTCGACGGCGGTGACCTTGTACTCGGGGCAGTTCGTGGCCCAGTCCGAATTCTCGGTCGTCACGACATTGGTTCCGGACAGCGGAAAATGAAACGTCGTGTAGAGCACGCCGGGCTGCACGCGCTCGGTGACCAACGCACGCAACACCGTGGCGCCCGCCCTGCTGCTGATACCCACCCAGTCGCCGCTGGCGATACCGCGTTCGCCCGCGTCGAGCGGGTGAATTTCCAGCAAATCTTCACCGGCCCAGCGGGTATTCTCGGTGCGCCGTGTCTGCGCGCCCACATTGTACTGGCTGAGGATTCTCCCGGTGGTCAGCAGCAACGGGTGCTCCGCCGTCGTTCGTTCGGAGGTCGGCACATAGCCCGTGATCGCGAAGTAGCCCTTGCCCCGCACGAACGTATCCACGTGCATGGTCGGCGTGCCAGCGGGCGCGTCGTCGTTACAGGGCCACTGGATGCTTCCGTATCGCTCCAGCTTGGCGTAGCTGACGCCGCGGAACGTCGGTGTCAGGCGGGCGATCTCGTCCATGATTTCGCTCGGGTGCGAATAGCTCATCGGATAGCCCATTGCATTGGCGAGATCGACCGTGATCTGCCAGTCTTCCTTGCCGCTCTTCGGCGGCATCACCTTGCGCACCATCGATATACGGCGCTCGGCGTTGGTAAAGGTGCCGTTCTTTTCCAGGAAGGTCGAGCCCGGCAGGAACACATGGGCGTACTTGGCCGTCTCGTTCAGGAACAGGTCCTGCACGATGATGCACTCCATGGACCGGAGCGCAGCCTGTACGTGGCGCGTATTCGGGTCCGACTGGGCGATATCCTCGCCCTGGCAGTAAAGCCCCATGAAGGCGCCGCTCACGGCCGCGTCGAACATGTTGGGTATGCGCAGACCGGGCTCGGCCTGCAGCTCGACCTGCCACTCCGCCTCGAACAGGCCGCGGACCTGTGGGTCGGACACGTGCCGGTAACCGGGTAATTCGTGCGGGAAGGAACCCATGTCGCAAGAGCCCTGTACATTGTTCTGGCCACGCAACGGGTTGACCCCGACGCCTTCCCGGCCGAGATTTCCGGTCGCCATTGCAAGGTTGGCGATGGCCATGACCGCGGTGGAGCCCTGGCTGTGTTCGGTGACGCCCAAGCCATAGTATATGGCCGCGTTGGCGGCGCCGGCGTACAGGCGCGCCGCGGCCCTGAGTTCGCCCGGTGGAACGCCCGTCACGTCTTGCAGTCGCTCCGGCGAATTCTCATTGCCGAGGACAAATCCCCGCCAGCTTTCATAGGCCGGGGTCTCACAGCGCTCGAGGATAAAATCGGCATCTTCCAGCGCCTCCTCGATGACGACGTGCGCGAGCGCGTTGAGGACCGCCACGTTGCCGCCGGGCCGCAGTTGCAGGTGATGGGCAGCCCTGACGTGCGGGCCGTTCACCAGTTCCGTCGCGCGCGGGTCGACGACGATCAGTTGCGCACCCTGGCGCAAACGCTGCTTGAGACGCGACGCGAACACCGGGTGCGCGTCGCTGGGGTTGCAGCCGATCAGCATGATCACGTCGGCCTTGGCCACGGAATCGAACGCCTGGGTTCCGGCCGATTCGCCCAGCGTGGTCTTGAGACCGTAGCCGGTGGGCGAATGGCAAACGCGCGCGCAGTTATCGACGTTGTTGTTACCGAAACCGGCCCGCACCAGTTTCTGCACCAGGAAGGTCTCCTCGTTGGTGCAGCGCGAGGATGTGATCCCGCCGATGCTGTCGACGCCGTGGCGCTGCTGGATCTCCCGCAAACGCCGCGCGGCATGCGCGATGGCCTCTTCCCAGCCGACTTCCCGCCAGGGCTCGTCGATGGTGTCCCGGATCATCGGCCGGGTGATGCGGTCACTGTGCCTGGCGTAACCGTAAGCGAAGCGGCCCTTGACGCAGGCGTGACCGGCATTGGCCTTGCCGTCCTTGGCCGGGGTCATGCGTACCACCTCGTCACCGCGGGTTTCCACCTCGAAGGAGCAGCCGACGCCGCAATAGGCGCAGGTGGTGACGCTGCTGTTTTCGGGTAAACCCAGCTCGATCACGGAGTTTTCGTTGAGCGCCGCCGTCGGGCACGCGTTGACGCAGGCGCCGCAGGACACGCATTCCGATTCCATGAACGGCTCTTTCTGGCCGGCCGTGATTTTCGAAGCGAAGCCGCGGCCGTCGACCGTCAGCGCGAAACTGCCCTGGATGTCGTCGCAGGCGCGCACGCAGCGGTAACAAACGATACACATGGATGGGTCGAAGGTGAAATAAGGGTTGGAGCAATCCTTTTCGGCGTCCAGGTGATTGCGCCCGTCACAACCGTAACGGCTGCGCTCCACGCCCATTTCGAGCGCGAGCTCCTGCAGTTCGCAGTCACCGTCCGAGGGACAGTCGGCGCAGTCCAGCGGATGATCCGACACGTAGAGTTCGAGTACGTTTTTCCGCAGACTGTCGAGCTGCCCCGACTGCGTATGCACGACCATGCCGGCTTCGACCGGTGTCGTACACGCCGCCGGCGTGCCTTTGCGGCCTTCGACTTCGACCAGGCACATACGGCAGGAGCCAAAGGCATCGAGACTGTCGGTCGCACACAGCTTGGGAATATTGATACCGCCCAGCGCGGCCGCACGCATCACGGACGTCCCCGTCGGGACCTGCAAGCGCCGCCCGTCGATCTCCAGGTCCAGCATCGGCCCGTCGCACTTCGGCGCCGGCGTTCCAAGGTCCAGGAGTTGCTCTGACATCACGATGACCCCGCCGTCTGCGCCGCAAAATCGCCTGCGAAGTATTCTATCGCACTGCGCACCGGCATCGGGGTCAGCCCCCCCATCGCGCACAAGGAGCCTTTTTCCATCGTTTCGCACAAGGACTCCAGCAACGCCAGTTGCGTCCCCGGCCGCCGGGCCGCGCGCACACGGTCCAGCAGCTCCGCTCCGCGCACCGAGCCGATCCGGCAGGGCGTGCACTTGCCGCAGGACTCCACCGCGCAGAACTCCATGGCGAAACGCGCCTGCTCCAGCATATCCACGCGGTCGTCGAAAACGACGATACCGCCGTGGCCCAGCATGGCCCCTATTTCACTGAACGATTCGTAATCCATGGGCGTGTCCCACTGCGATTCGGGCAGGTAGGCACCCAGCGGCCCGCCGACCTGGATCGCCCGCACAGCCCGGCCACTGGCCGTGCCGCCGCCGAAATCTTCAACCAGGCTTCTGAGGCTCGTACCAAAAGGCACTTCCACCAGACCGCCACGCCTGACATTGCCCGCCAACTGCGCAGTCAGTGTGCCCCTCGACCGTCCGCTGCCATAATCACGGTAGTATTCCGCGCCATTGGCGAGCACGGTGCTGGCCGCCGCCAGTGTCAAGACATTGTTGACGACGGTGGGTTGCCCGAACAAACCCGCGATCGCCGGCAGCGGCGGCTTGCTCCGCACCAGCCCCCGCTTGCCTTCCAGGCTCTCTAGCAGGGAGGTCTCCTCACCGCAGATATAGGCCCCGGCCCCGACCCGCACCTCGATGTTGAATGCGCGTCCGCTACGGCAGACGTCGTCGCCGAGCAGACCGGCGTGCGTGGCCGTCTCGATTGCGCGATTGAGTACACCCAGGGCCCTGGGGTACTCGGAGCGCAGATAGATGTAGCCCTCGTTCGCGCCGACCGCCAGAGCGCAGATCGTCATGCCCTCGATCAGTTGAAAGGGGTCCGCTTCCATCAGCAGGCGATCCGCGAAGGTGCCCGAATCGCCTTCGTCGGCGTTGCACACCACGTATTTCTGCGCGGCCGGCGTGTCGAGCACCGTGCGCCACTTGATACCGGTCGGAAACGCCGCGCCGCCGCGGCCGCGCAAGCCGGATTCCGTAACGAGCTCGACGATCTCCTCGCCCGTCATCGTGAGGGCCCGTTCGAGCCCGCGGTATCCGCCCTGCGCGCGGTAGGCTTCGAGGTTGAGCGGGTCGTCCACGCCGGCACGGGCGAACGTCAGGCGGTCCTGACGTTTGAGCCACTCGATGTCCGTCACCTCGCCGAGACTCAATTCGTGGTCACAGGCCGCCGGGAAGCCTGCCGCAAACAAACCGGCAACGTCTCCGCGCGTGACCGGGCCAAATGCCAGGCGGCGACCCTCGCTATCGACTTCGACCAGCGGTTCCAGCCAGAACGCGCCGCGGGACCCGCTGCGGACAATCTCGGCGTCCATGCCTGCGGTCTGCAAGCCGGCGGCAATCTCCACGGCGACGCCATCGGCTCCCAGGGCGCAGGCGGTGGTGTCCGCCGGGATGTAAATTCTTGGCTTCATCGGGCGCACTCAATGCTCCTCGAGCAACTGCTCGAAACGCTGCGAATCGACACGCGCGTAGACCTCGTCACCGATTCGGAGCGACGGCGAACAGGCGCAATTGCCCAGGCAGTAGACCGGTTCCAGCGTGTAACGCCCGTCGGCGGTGGTTTCGCCAAAGCCGATGCCAAGACGCTTCTTGGCGTAGGCTTCGAGTTGCCGCGCACCCATGGCCTGGCAGGCTTCGGCACGACACAGGTGGATCACCGTGCGGCCGCGCGGCTGCTGCCTGAAATCATGATAAAAACTGATGACGCCATGCACTTCCGCGCGGGAAAGCCCCAGCCCCCGGGCGATCACCGGAATCTGATCATGGGGTATATGACCCAGAACGTCCTGCAGTTCGCGCAGCAACGGCAGCAGTCCGCCCGCGGTCCCGGCGTATTTCTCAACGACGGAAGCGACCAACGCGACACTGTTTTCTGGCGATGCGTTCAAACGTGTTTGCTCGTTGTCAAAGGCGGCTTCCCCCTGCGTCCGATGTGCCCTGGTTCCTTATTTTAGGCGTGCGGACCGTTGGCTGTAAAACCTTTCATTGGAGCGCCCGGGTCTTGCCCGGGCCGACAGGACCCTGGGCGGACCAATATGGGCAACACGAAAAAACGCCCGCTGACGCGGGCGTTTTTTGTTTCTGCTCGCCCAATCCGGCGGTAAAGGCCGGGACATGGGTAAGCATCAGAACCGCTGCGCTCTAGAAGTGCATCCGGTAGATCACACCGACGGTACGCGGCGTGTTGGTGCGGTAAGCCAGGCGGGCGCGGCCGCCGCGTTCCCTGTCGAACGACAAATCGGCGTTCTTGTCGGTCACGTTGTTGCAGTAAAGCACGACTTCCCAGTCGTCCTTGGTCAGGCCGGCGCTCAGGTTGAGTATCTGGTAAGGGTCCAGCAGCAGATCCACGTTGGTGACTTCGGCACCGGTCGCGCCGCCAAAGGCTACGCCCGAAGTGAAAGCACCGGCACCCGGCACCTGGTCACTGGGCTGGGTGATACGGCTGCCGATATACTGCCAGGATCCGTTGGCGTAGACCTGGGCTCCGCCGACCAGGTCGAACGGAAAATAGTACGTGGCGTTAAATGACATTTGTTTTTCCGGCACGGACGCCAGGCGATTTCCCTTCTCCACGCCGCCGAGTACGTTGCCGTCGCCGTCGACCACGGTCGAGTCGAATTCGGCCTTGAGGAAGCTTCCGGACAGTTTCAATTCCAGGTTTTCGAACGGCGTCGCACCAAACTCGAATTCAACACCCGTCGTGTGCGCGTCGGGAACGTTGAACGAAATTCTGGAAGAGCAGGTGCCCGCATCCAGGGTCACCTGGAGGTCGCTGATCTCGGTATGGAACACGGCGGCGTTGAGGGTAATGCCGTTGTCGCCCCTGAACTTGAAGCCGGTCTCGTAGTTCCACAGCGTCTCGTCGTCGTAGCTCTGGAAGCCGCCGAAGGTCTCGATGTCGTTACCTGTGCACAAATTGGCGTTCAGCGGGTCGTTCACGCCGCCGAGACGGAAACCCTTGGAGGCCTGCGCATTGAGCGTCAGGTTGTCGTTGACATCGTAGCTGGCCATGATCCTGGGGGTAAAACCGTTCGAAGAGGTCTTGTCGACCACGTCCGTGTAACCCGAGGAGAACCAGCCGCCCTGGTTGATCAAACGGTCTTCCTTGTAGTCGTAATAACGGCCGCCGAGGGTCACATGCAGCTGATCGGTCACGTCATAGGTCGCTTCGCCAAACACGGCGGTTTGCTTGAGCGTGTAGGACAAATCCGCGTTGTACGGCGAATCCGGACCATAACCATTGGCGGTGGAATCATAAAAACCGGCGCCAAAAACCGCATCGGTTGCCGCCGAATAACCGGGCGTAGGCAAACGCTGTGAATAATCACGCTTGGTGTCGGCGTAGAAGATGCCCGCCACCCACTGCAGCCGACTGTCATTGTTGGAGGAAAACCGCAACTCACCCGTGTACTGCTTGACCTTGGTCCCGTCGAGCAGGTTGGATGCAATCAGGATGGCTTCATCCGGCATGCCCACATCCGCGGATACACTGCCGGTCAAGGCGCTGGCGTCACGGCTGACCAGGATATCCCGCTTGGTGTAGCTGCCGATCAGCGTGATGTCAAAACCATCCTGGCTGCTTTCGGTGGTGAGGTCAGCGATGGTCGTCTTGTCGTTGAAGCCCTCACGCAAGCGCAGGAATTGCTGGCGCTTGCCCAACTGGACCGCGGGCCAGGTCGTGGTATAGGGGTTCGCAAAGATATTGAAAACTTCCTGCCGGTTGAACCCGTCCACGTCGATTTTCTGATAAACGACCCTGGGCGTGATGGTCAGATGATCAGTGGGCTCCCAGCGCAGGGCCAGACGGCCGCCCCTGCGGGAACCGCTGTTCACGTCCTTCCAAAGGGCTCCGCCCGCACCGAGGGCATCGATAAAGCCCGCGTAATTGGTGGAGTAAGCGACACCGCGCAGCGCGGCCTGCCCATTCAGCGGGACATTGACCATGCCCTTGGCATAATTGCCGTTACCGCCATCCGTCACGGTGTTGCCGTTCAGTTCGACCGAACCTTCGAACTTGCTCACGTCCGGCTGGTTGGTGATGTAGCGGATCGTGCCGCCGACAGAACCCGAACCGAACAGTGTGCCCTGTGGGCCGCGCAGGGTCTCGACGCGGTTGAGGTCATAAAGATCGAGATCGGGGGTAAACAACGAAAGCGAGATGACGGATTCGTCCAGGTAAACGCCAACCTGCTCTTTGACACCCGGCTGGTCACGTACGATCTGACCGGCGGAAACGCCGCGGATGGCGACCTGGCTCTGCCCCGGCCCGAGGTTCTGGATCGTCAGCCCCGCGATGTTTCTGGACAAATCCTCCAGCGAGGTCGCGCCCGAACGCTGGATGTCCTGTTCGGTCATGGCGTTGATCGAAAACGGTACATCCTGAATGGTGGATGCGCGTTTCGTCGCGGTCACCAGGATCTCTTCAATCGCTCCTCGGCTCCCACTGGCGGAATCGTTTTCACCTTTCGTCGAATCCTGGGCGTAAGCACCCGTCGCGACCGTCATCAAGCCGATGGCTCCGGTTAACAGTATCTCTCTGGCTCTTGGTTGAATCATGCCTTTCTCCACTGTGTTTCTGTATTTATTGAAATTAAATAAACGTCTGACTATAAAGGCTTAATTGGAATGTCAGCAACGCATTTCTGCGGCATCCCCGAATCTTCGAGCTTATTTCCGCAATATATCGACGTTTTATCTCACACCACGCGCCGGCCCACGTCGGCCCGGTCAGGCAAGAATGCCAAAAAAGCTCACGCTGCGGGCCTCTTTTTTCTCCATTTTTGATGCCGGGGCAAATATAATGGTACGGCACCTTGACGCCAGCTCGTTCCCACCCGACCCTGATTATTGAATGATTCTATCCTACGAGCAAATTTTTCGACATCGCGCCGATGCTTACCAACGGGCCATGGAACTGGTCCCGCGTGCCCGCGAACGCGAATTGCAACTGGCCGTCGAGGCCGCCCGCATCGTTCCCGGCGACGTCGTATGCGATGCACCCGCCGGGGGTGGTTACCTGCGCGGCTACCTGCCAGGGGACATCGGGCGGTACCTTGCAGTCGAGACGGCGCCGGACTTTATCGGTCATTGCCCGCTGGGCGATGGTGACCGGGTCATCCAGTCGCCGCTGCACGCGATTGACCTGGAAGACCACAGCATCGATGTCTGCATCAACCTTGCGGGATCGCACCATCTCGAGAACAAAGGCAGCTTCTTCCGCGAAGCGGCACGTATCCTGAAACCGGGCGGACGGCTGGTGTTGGCGGATGTGGAAAGCGGCACCGACGTGGACCGGTTTCTGAACGGCTTTGTCGATGCCCACAACTCGATGGGCCACACCGGTGTGTTTCTGAGCGGGGCAACGGCGGGCGAAATCGCGGCCTGCGGTTTCGATATCGTGCGCGATACGGTGCTGTCGTTTCCATGGGTTTTCCCGGACAGGGGTGCCGTCGGCGTGTTCTGCAAACTGTTGTTCGGCCTGGACCGGGCCGAACCGGTCGAGGTAATCACCGGCGTCGAGGAGATACTGGGCTTGAACGACGCCCCCGGCGCGGTCAATATGGAGTGGAGCCTGCGTTACATTACCGCCGTTAGCCAACAGACATCTGAGGAACTGCCTTGATCAAGATACATGCAACCGACCTGGACGGCCAGGCACACGAAATCGAAACTGCGCCGGGCACCACGCTGATGGAAGTGCTGCGGGAATACGAATGGGGCGTGCCCGCCATCTGTGGCGGTTTGTGCTCCTGCGGCACCTGTCACGTTTACATCGATGAAACCTGGCTGGAGCGCTTTTCGCAGATGGACCCGGACGAAGAGGACCTGCTCGACTGCTTCGACGAGCGCCGGGAGAATTCCCGTCTGAGTTGCCAGTTGTTCCTTGAGGCGGGTCACGACGGCCTGAAACTGACGATCGCGCCGGAGGAATGATGCAGGTACCCCAGTCAGCAAGGAAGCCTCCCAAGAGCAAAAACTCAGTTTGCTCTTGGGAGCGCGACACGTCCTTGGATCTGGATTACTTTCTTGACACAGTCCCCCTGTGTTCCGGATTGTTTTTTCGATATTAAAGCAGCACGCCCAGACACTGTCAACATCGTAAGGTTATGATTTTATTGTCTAAAAGAGCCCACGATAGTACTATAGAAACAATATCAATGCCTATAGTGCTGAACCGTGGCCGGAGTCGCAAAAGAGAATCGATCGCATCAAATCGTTATTCCCCTGTTTTAGCGAAACAAGCCAACTGACGGGCTTGATGCCGCTCATTCAAGTTCCGTTCACTATAGTGTTAAAGACTAACACTATAGTGCTGTATTTTGATCGGAGATTGTGACTCGCCCGACCTGCCGGCCACCGCCATGTCGTCCACGGCTGTCTCAATGCTTTCCAAGGTAGCCCATGTTGTTGGCCTCATAGAGTTGATGGATCATCTCCCAGACCGCGTCCTGGGCGCTGGGAGACAACCTGAGGTAACAATGGACCAGCGGCTCGAAGTCCACGTGTTCGAGGTTTTGTAAATACTTGACCGGCGCCAGCAGCAGCCAGCGTTCGCAATTCAGGCCGTCGGTCAGACGCTCCAGGATGTCCACCGTGGCACTTTTCTTCTGGCTGAGGATATTGCTGATCTGCGTTTGCGAGACGTTGCACGCGCGGGCAAGCTGCGTCTGCGACGTTATGCCCGCCTGCTCCATCAACGCCCTGAGATTGGTCGCCAGGATTTCACGATTGTTCACTGTCTTCCCCTCCTTCTTCCCGCAGGTTGCGCCCTGACGAAGAAATACCGTGTATGTCTCCGGGCACGCAATTTCCGGCTGCCCATCGGCGGCGGTCGAACTGCCCGCCTTGCATGATCTGCAGCCTCTATCTAGAGTACTTCGCAAACCTGGGGTGCTCAAGATGCAATCCACGGTTTTAGACCGTAACGGCGCAGCGCGGCGATGTCGAACCGCGGATATGTGCCATGCGTGACGCCGGACAAAGTGTTAACCATGTGTCCGGAATAAGGTGTAAACCATGTGACCGGAATGCACCTGGGTTTGAATGGTGCCGGCACGGGGATTCGAACCTCGGACCTACGCATTACGAATGCGCCGCTCTACCAACTGAGCTATGCCGGCAGTATCTATGAATTGAAGGGCGGCAAGTATATGCAAATCGGCCCCCGGCGACAATAGTTGGCAGCGGGTGAATTCTTACACGCTTCGCGAAATATACTGACAAATCATAACGATCCTCTCCACTGGTCCTGCGACGCCGCATTGCGGAAAAATGAAGCCGCATTTTTTCGAAGGGGCGATGATGATCTCGCAGCGCATTGGACAAGCCGGTTTCAGCCTGTTGGAAGTACTGGTCGCCGGCCTCGTGTTTTCGCTGGGTCTGGCCGGCCTGTCCACCCTGCTTCTGCTGAGTTTCAGCACCGCGGCCGAGGCCAGCCGCGAAAACAGGGCCGCGAGCGCGGCCGCCAGCCTGGCGGAACAGATTCGCCTGAACCCGGCGGCACGGGAGCGTTATCTGCACCCGCCCGAGTTTATCGCGCTTTTCTGCGACGGCGCGGCCCCGTGCACGCCACAGCAGCAGGCGGACTACGATTTCCGCCTTTGGCGGCTGGAGCTCGGCCGCGCAATACCGGGCGCCAGGGCGCTGGTCTGTCACGATGCGACGCCAGAGGACGGTGTCGAGGGAAATGGGCATTGTGACGGTACCGGTTCCCTGGTCATAAAGATTTTCTGGCCCGGGTCGGCGTACGCCGCGCCCCGTTTCATGCCGGAAAGCGACCACCGTTTTACGTTACGGGTGGACTGAGATGCAACGCAGCCGACCGCTATGCGGCAGCCGGGCATTTTCGCTGCTGGAGATCTTGCTGGCCGTTGCCCTGTCGGGCGTGCTGATGACCGGTGTCGTACGGCTGCTCACGGCGAGCCTGTCCGCCTACCGCATGCAGACGAACCGCAGTCAGATGAGCATGTCCGGCCGCCTGGCACGCGACATGCTGATCGAGCATATCGCCCAGGCGGGCTACGCGCCCGAGCCGTGGCGGGGGATGTTGCCGGCGCTCACCGCCGACACGCTCGACGGCGATCCCTTGCCGGGCGACCAACTGGGCGTGCAGCGCTGGAGCCGGCGCGACTGCTTCGGCAACGACAACCCCGTAACCGACAGCGACGACCGGCCCGCTTTCTACCTGCTGCAGGCCCGTTTCAGGATCAATTCCGCGGGCAACCTGGCACTGACCTGCCGTTATGGCCCCGGTCCTGCGCAGTTCAAAACTCAGATCAACAACCAGGGAATGGTGGAGGGTATTGAGTCCATGCAACTCCTCTACGCGGAGGACCGGGACGGCGACGGTATCGCCGACGGCTGGGTCAAGGCCGGTCACTGGCTCGACGAACGCCGTATCCGGGCGGTCCGGGCGGCGCTGCTCCTGTCGACCGACGAACCCGTGGGTCAACCGGCCCCCGGACCGCTCACGCTGCTGGATGAAACCGTACAGCGGCCCGCGGACGGCCGCCTGCGCAAGGTCACTACCCTGACCGCCGCGATTCGCGGCAGATTGCGGTGAACACGCAGCCCAGCGGCTTTCTCGCCACCCGGCCTGGCCATCACACGGGAATGGTCTTGCTGCTGTGCCTGCTGCTGCTTTGCAGCCTGACGCTGGTCGGGCTGTCCGCCACCGCCGATTCCACGCTACGGGCCCGAATAGCGGCAAACCGTCAGGATTCGGAACGCGCCGCGCAAACGGCGCGGACAGCCCTTATCTGGGCCGAGAACTGGCTGCTGGACCAGGGCGGCAGCGCGCCGCAAGTCTGCACCCCACCCTGCGGGGGGCTGAAACTGCATGCGGCAGGCAGCTTGCCGGTCCATCCCGAACGCGAAGACGCGGACTGGTGGGCAGCGAACGGCCATGAAGGAGGTGTCGACCCGCTCAGCGGCACCCCGCTGTTGGCGCTTCCGGCCGCCGGCAGCCAACCGGTGTACTGGCTGCTGGAATCCGTCCACGAAGAACCCGCGGCCGACGGTACCGGTACGCTGGCTTGGTACCGTGTCTTGGCTCGTGCCACCGGCCGCGGAGATAGGGTTGTCTCGGTCGTTGCAAGCCTGTTGTTGCGTTCATGGCCGCAAGCCGGCCACTCTGCCGACAGCGCCGCCGAAGAGAACGGCAGCGGCTGCAATCCGTCTGAAGCGCCACCCGTCTGCGGCCGGGTCGCCTGGCAAATACTGCGCTGATGTTCGGCCTGCGAAACACGCGCTTGCGGGGCATGACGCTGGTCGAACTCGTGATCGTCATGGCCGTCATCGCCACGCTGCTGGCGCTGGCCGCACCCGCATACGAACGTTTCATGTGGCGGGTGCACCGCAGTGAAGCCATCGGCCTGCT
>Ga0210064_1000787_pt1 | contig 14666 bp, 12 predicted proteins | sample Muzzi_CordC_D2_FD_185531 | JGI IMG/M metagenome (GOLD analysis project Ga0210064, IMG submission 185531) | Wetland microbial communities from San Francisco Bay, California, USA, that impact long-term carbon sequestration - Muzzi_CordC_D2 (SPAdes) | ecosystem: Environmental > Aquatic > Marine >...
AAGTGGCCACCGGGTCGTAGCGGAACAACACCGCCAATGACTTCCGCTCGCCGCCGGCGAGCTCCTCGTAGGTCTGGGCGGCATCGGCGAACGGGATCGTCTGGACGTCGAGCCGTTGCGGGTCGATTGCGCCTGCGCTCGCGAGCGCGAGGAAGGCCTTTAGATTCCGGTTCTCCGTCCAACGCACGTAGGAGATCGGATAATCGAGACCGAGTTCCTCGTAGCGTCGGTCGTAACGGCCGGGGCCGTACGACATGCTCATCCGCAGGTCGAGCTCCTTCTCGAAGAAGCTGCGGCGGTCGAGGTCCATCGCGGTTGCGCCCACGCAGACGACTCGGCCCTTCAGGCGGCAGAGATCGGCCGCGAGCTGGATCGGTGCCGAACTCTCGGAGGCAGCGCAGATCATCGCGAAGTCGGCGCCGGCGCCACCGGTCTCGGCATTGATCCAGGCGCTGTGGTCGTCGCCCGGCTGCGCGCCCCATTCGGCGCCCATGGCACGCGCCTGCTCGATCCGCACCGGGTCGAGGTCGATTCCGAGCACTCGACAGCCGTTCGCGATCAGGAGCTGGACCGCCAGCTGTCCCACCATGCCGAGGCCGACGACTACGGCGATTTCGCCGAGGGTCGGTTCCGCGACGCGCAAACCCTGCAGCGAGATCGAACCGAGCGTCGCGAACGCGGCCTTCTCGAGCGGGACCGAGTCGGGTACGCGCGCCACGAGGTTCTCGGGGACCGAAACCCATTCGGCGTGGTTTGCATAGCCTGCCCCCGCACAGGCGACGCGATCGCCGGGTGCGAAGCCCGCAACCCCGATGCCGACTTCTTCGACGACTCCCGCGCACGAATAGCCGAGCGGCTGGGGGGCATCGAGACGGGTCATCACTGCGCGATAGGTCGGCAGCGGACCCTCGTGCTGGATCTTCCGGACCACCTGCTTCACGAGGTCGGGGCGACTGCGCGCCTTGCCGAGCAGCGATTTGCGCGCGAAATCCATCACCATCAGCTCGGTGCCCGGCGAGACCACGGAGAAGTGGTTCCGGACCAGCACCTGGCCCTCGGCCGTCGCCGGGGTCGGTACCTCGGCGAGCTCCAGCTTGCCCGTGCGCGCGCTCTGAACGATCTGCTTCACCCCGTCGGCCCTCCTGCGGCATCCGCGCGGGTTCCGTCTCCCGAGCGCTCCGTGCTGCTCAATTCACGTGCCCCTGCCACCCCGGGTGGGCGAGGAAGCTGTCCGCGCTGCGAAGCGAATCGACGCTGCGCGGCTCCTTGGTGAAGGTCTCGGCATCGACCTCGCCGACCTCGACGTCGTCGGCCGAGCGCACTGCGGTCACCCGCAGGCCGTCGTCGTTCATCGCCTCGAAGAGCTTCGGCAGCCGCGTTTCGTCGAAGCCCATCAGCGCGACCGCGACCAGGTCGACGGCCAGCGGGTCGGTCGACGCGATGATCGCACCCAGCGGTCGATCGAGCGGCGCCAGCGGCCCTTCGCCTTCGCCCGCGATCACGCCGTCGAGAATCGTGAGCACGGTGCGCACCGGCTCTCCCGCGTCCAGCGCGGGCCCGTCGGGGCGGCTGTAATAGAGGCAGCGGTTCAAGTCGAGGCACATGCGCCAGGTGGTGCGGTTGCCGTGCCAGTTGCCGCTGCGGATGAACGCGTCGCCGCGCACCGAGGTCTCGAGCCGGCGCGCCGCCCGGAAGAAGTTCGTGCCGACGCCGCGCGAGAGCAGCTTGCGCGCCACCTCGGTCGCGGCGCTTCGCGCACGGTCGATGAGCGAGCTGTTCGGGAATTCGTCGCCGCCCTCGGCCGTCGATCCCACGCAGTGATGCGGCAGCCAGTTCTTGTCGCCGTTGATGCCCACGAGGTTCTTGAGCGCGAGCGTGACGCCGGTCTTCTTGTGGGTCTTGAGCTTGGGCAGGTTCACGACCAGGTCGGCCGATAGGACGGTTTCGGACAGCAGGTATTCGTTGCGTCCGTCGCTGTGGTGCATCGCGGTCGGCCCCGGGTCGTAGTCGGCGCCGCGCATCCGCTGCGGGTCGATGCCCGAGCCGTGGAAGAAGCTCTTGTCACCGAGGTCGACGGCCCGGTAGCCCTTCGGGTCGCCCGGTAGCGCCCGGCGTTCGACGATCACGCCGTCGCGGTAGACGACCGCCTCGCGGCGCAGGTCGACGACGCCGAGCTCGCGACCGATCGTGCTGTCGTAGAAGCGCACGAGCTCGTCGAGGCCGACGATCTCGCGAATGCGCCCCCAGTCGCAATCGTGCTGCGGCGCCTCGGCGATCGTGACCGAGCCCTCGCTGCCGACCGCGAGGAAGGCGTAGTCGGCGACCGCGCGGACCACGGCTCCGTGTGTGATCACGCAATCGACCGAGGCGCCTTCGATGGGATTCCAGTGGCGGATGAAGTTCGGCTTGAGCACGATGTCCCGCCCGCGCGCGACCAGTTCGCCGATGGGATTCCAGTCGGCCCCGCCGAAGCGTTCGGCGTCCAGTCCCATGCCGTACAACGCGGCGCGAACGCCGGCGTAGATCGGGTTGGGTGCGCCACCGCCGGCCGCGTCTCCGAGCAGTGCGACGAGTTCGGGGTAGGCCTTGCCCGGCCCGTACGGCGGCGCGACGCCCGCGTAGTCGTCCACGGTCCTGCCGAGTCCGGCGCGAATCACCGGTTCGGGCTCCCGACGCGCGACTTCACGGCGCGGAACTTCCCGTTGGGCTCGCGCGGAATGCTCTCGACGTGTCGGATCGCGACGTCGATCTCGTCGCCGAGGCGCGAGCGGATCTCCTTCATGAGCTGGCGTTCGCTGATGTCGTCGTAGCTTGCGCGGGGGATCACGAGCACCTCGATCGCGTCTTTCGTTTCCTGGAGGATCTGTGCCTCGGCAATGTCGAGTTGTTCCTTGAAGATGTGATCGAGCCTGCCGATCATGCGCCCGTCGGGTGTCTCGACATAGTCTTCGACCCGCCCGTCCACGTCGAGGAAGACGTCGCCCGGCCGGCCGCACGGGCACGGCTGCTTCGAGCGCGTCCCCACGTCGCCGACCCGGTAGCGAATCAACGGAGTCGCGTCATGCGCCAGGCCCGTGACGAGAATCGGCCCGGTGACCGATTCGCCGGTTTCCTCGGCCGTTTCGACTTCGACGATACCGAACTCCATGTCCACGTGATGTCGCTCGAGAGCACATTCCGTCATCGAGACCGCGAATTCGCTCACACCGTAGCGGTCGCGAACCGGCGCCGAGAAGGCCGACTCGATGGTCTTGCGCTGGAATGCGAGCAGCGATTCGGAGGACGTGAAGACCCCCGCGATGCGACCGGCCGGAAGCGGCCGATCCGCTTCGAGCATTGCGCGCGCGACCAGATGGATCGAAGAGGGATAGCCTTGAACGTAGCCGGCCGGAATGTCGTGAACGGCGTCGACGTAGGCGAGCAGGTTCTCGGGCGTCATGTGGTACAGGGAGAACAGCGTCTGGCGTCCGTAGGCGTTGTAGCGCCAGAACGGCGGGCGCTTCCGGTCGAACGGCACGATGATCGGGCCGTTGAAGGTGAGGTTCGGCACTTCGGGTCCCGCGACTCCGTTCGCTCGCCGCAAGCGCCAGACGGTCGCGTACTCTTCGGCGAGGGTGTCGAGCGTGTACCAGAGCGGCAGCGCGGTACCCGTGGTTCCGCTGGTCTTGCCGCGCTGGAGCCGGTTCGCGGGGATGTCGTCCGCGAGGAATGCCTCGGGTTGCTCGCGGTAGTCGCTCTTCTCGAGGATCGGAAGCGAGCGCAGCGTCCGCCGGATGGCTTCCTCGGGGTCTTTGTGATCGGACGGCGGCGGCAGGTCGCGGTAGAACGGGGAGTGTTCGCGCGCGCGCGTGACGAGTCGATCCAGACGCTTCCGCTGGATCTCGTGCAGCCGCTCGAGCGGTCCCGCTGCCGATGCTTCCAGCTCGGCCAATGCCTGGTGGAAGCGCGGGCCGAAACGGCTCCGGTAGCGCTTGTAGCCCGCGACGGTGCAGAACAGGTTCTGGCCCAGGACCGGGAGCTTCTGGTAGATCGCGTCGCTGAGGTTGGCCCGCACCCGTCGCTCGCCTCCCGCCGCTATTCGGGTACGTAGTCGGAGAGCCGAGACAGGATCCGCGGGGCCAGATCCTGGAAGGCCGCCTCCGCCGCTGCTTCGTCGTCTCCGAGGACGGGGATGCTGAAGCGGATCAGCGAGCCGTCCGTGCGGCCCTTGAGCGCCCGATCCAGCCCGACGTAGATGATCTTCTGCCAATCCTCGGAAACCACCCGTCCGCGCGATTGATACCAGTAGTAGACGAGCTGCCGGGCGTTCCCCTTGGCGATGACCAGCCGTTTCACTCGCGCGTTCGGCTGCGGAATTCCCGCTGCGGAGAACGGCACGGTCCGATTGTCGATGATGTCCCAACCGGAGCCGGGCAGGCAGTGGGCCGGCGGATGGATCGCGTTCTCGCCCGAGCCACCGCCTTCTTCGCGCACCTGCGAAGCGTGGTAGCCGACGTAGACGTCGATCCCGACGTGGTCCTGCGGGCGCGCGAAGCGGCACAACAGGTAGTCGGTCACGCCGAGATTCTTCTGGATCTCGTCCGAGATCGTCTGGGGTTCGTAGCAGGCCCATTCGTCGAGCTCGAGCGGGAACGAGTCGAAGGTCGCCCGTTCCGGGTAGACCGGATTCGTGGCCAGGTAGTTGTAGGTGTAGAAATTCAGGACCACGAAGGCGACGGCGACGAGAGTCTTGATCACGCTCCGGATCCCCACTGCGTCTTTTCGCGCCATGATTTCGGCCACAACACCTTCATCAGCGATGCCTGGACCAACAGCAGTGCGAAGGCGAGTCCGAAGGTGAAGAATCCCTCGAGCTGGTGGACGGCTCCCTCCGCGGCGCCGGACCCGTAGTAGTGGGTGAGGTAACCGGTGAGTGCCACCCGGAAGGCATTCACGAAGATCGCGATCGGGATGGTCGAAACGATCAACACCGCGCGCTCGACGAGGTTCTTGCGGAAGAAGTATGCGAACACGACCCCGAGCGTGCCGAGGGCCATCAGCGAGCGCAGTCCGCTGCAGGCCTCCGCGACGAAGAGCTGGGTATCGGCGAGGTGGATGATGTTGCCCTCGAGCAGCGCGGGGATCCCGAGCATGTGGAGCGAGCCGACGGCGAGCTTGGCCGCGGACAGCTGCAGGGGAAACGCGACGACGTTCACCAGCGATTGCGGCAGCGGCACCATCAGGAACAGGAAGAGCAGTGGGAAGGCCAGGATGCGGAACGGCGAACGGCCGAGCGTGAGCAGCACGATCCCGATCAACGTCAGCACGAACGCGATGCGCATCGACATCAACTCGACGCCGAGTCGGCCGATCATCAGCGACAGGGCGCCCGCCATCATCGGAACGACACCCCACCAGGTCGGATCGATCGGTGCGCGCTTCAACTGCGGGAGCCGTTCCCAGGCGAAGTAGAGCGCGAGCGGAGCCACCAGGAAGCCGTGCGAGTAGTTCGCATCGGCCTTCCAGTGCATCGTCATGTAGAAGAGGATCGGCCCGAATACGCCGAGCGCGAGCGCGGTCACGGAGGCGGCGCGCACCACCGCGACGCGTCGATCGCTGCTCTCGCTCGGGAGATCGGCGGTCGTGGCCGTCACTTCACCTTCCCCTTCCACTCTGCCGGCTCCGGTCTTTGCCTAGAAAAGCGCGTAGATGAACGGTGCGACGGCCGAGCCTTCGGTCAGGACGATCAACGCCGACAGCATCAGCATCGTCAGAACGATCGGCCCGAGCCACCACTTCTTGCGGACCTTCATGAAGGCCCAGAGTTCGCCGAAGATCGACATCTTGTTGCGGGAAGAGCGCGCCATTGGATTCTCCTCAGTCTAGCCAGCAAGGGCGGAATCGGCATTCGAGCCGCCGCCCTGTAATGATGTCAATCGAGCGCGAATCGTTCGCGCCAGTCGAAATCCTCGTGGAGTTCGGGTTGTTCCGACTTCAGGAGGATCTGGTTGCCGAGCACCAGGATGTCCATATTCGTTCGCATGAAGCAGAGGTAGGCGTCCTCGGGGGAAAGCACGATCGGCTCGCCGCGAACGTTGAACGAGGTGTTGACCAGCACCGGACAGCCCGACCGGCGGTCGAATTCGGCGAGCAGGTCGTAGAACTCCGCATTCGTCTCCCGGTCGACGGTCTGGAGCCGCGCCGAGCCGTCGACATGGGTCACGGCGGGGATGTTGCGGCCTTCGCGGACCTGGCAGACCAGCAGCATGTAGGGGCTCTCACGATCGATGTCGAACCACTCCGCGGCCTTGTCGGCCATCACCGCGGGCGCAAACGGTCGGAAGCTCTCGCGGAACTTGATCTTCAGGTTCACCCGCTTCCAGTTCTCCTGGTTGCGCGCGTCGGCGAGGATGCTGCGGGCGCCGAGCGAGCGCGGTCCCCATTCGGCCCTGCCCTGGAACCAGCCGATCACGGCCTGCTCTTCGTCGAGCTGTCTTGCGGTCTCTCGGATCATCTCGTCCCGTGACAGGCTGCGATACGGGGCGCCGCGCGAATCGAGGAATTCGCGGATCTCCGTATCGGAGAAGGCTGGGCCCCAGAAACAGTGATCCATGCGCGTCGCGCGCGGGTTGCCGAGAATCGTATTGTGCACGAAGAGCGCGGCTCCGAGCGCTCCGCCGGCATCCCCCGCGGCGGGTTGCACCCAGAGCTCGTCGAAGGGTCCCTCGCGAACGATGCGGCCGTTCGAGACGCAGTTGAGCGCGACTCCGCCGGCCATGCACAGGTTCTTCATTCCGGTTCGCGCGTGCAGGTCGTTCACCATGTGCAACACCACGGTTTCGGTCGCTTTCTGGATGCTCGCCGCCATGTCCCAGTGGAACTGCTCCATCTCGCTCTCGGGGTCGCGCACCGGCTGGCCGAACAGCTTCGAGAAGCGGGAGTTGGTCATGCGCAGGCCGTAGTCGTAAGCGAAGTACTTCATGTTGAGCTTGAACGAGCCGTCCGCGCGCAGGTCGACCAGCTCGTCGAGGATCGTCTCCGCGTACTTCGCTTCGCCGTAGGGAGCCGCGCCCATGACCTTGTATTCGGCGCTGTTCACCTTGAATCCGAGGTAGTAGGTGAAAGCGCTGTAGAGCAGCCCGAGCGAATGCGGGAAGCGCACCTCTTTGATCAGCTCGACCTGGTTTCCGCGCCCGATTCCCTGGGTCGTGGTCGCCCATTCCCCGACGCCGTCACAGGTCAGGATCGCCGCCTCCTCGAACGGTGACGGCAGGAAAGCGGAGGCGGCGTGACTCTGGTGGTGCTCGGTGAAGAGCACTTCACCCGCGAAATCGAGCTGCTTGTGGATCATGCTCGGAATCCAGAGCTTCTCCTTCAGCCAGATCGGCAGTGATTTGGTGAACGAGGGCAGGGAGCGCGGAAAGGTCGAGATGTAGGTCGTGAGGATCCGCTCGAACTTCACCAGCGGCTTGTCGTAGAAGACCACGTAGTCGAGGTCGTCTGCGGTGATGCCCGCCTCTGCGAGGCAGTATTCCGTGGCCAGCTTCGGGAGCGCGGCGTCGTGGCGGATGCGGCTGAAGCGCTCTTCGTGAGCGGCCGCGACGAGTGCGCCGTCGATCAACAGGGCCGCGGCCGAATCGTGGTACAGCGCCGAAATTCCGAGGATCTTCACGAGGTCTCCAGAGGCCCTACGACAGCAGTTTCGCTCGTTCGAGATCCGGCGGAGCCGTGTCGGCCGCGGACCAGGCCGAGCCTTCGTCGCCGAAGCCGCGTTTCGCCAGCTGATCCCGGCGCGTCAGCGCCATCAGGATCCACATCGGCCCGACCATGAAGATGTAGAGCACGAGCAGCAGCAACAGGGTCTGGGCGAAACCGAAGCGTCCGACGATGGCCATCCATCCGTTCAGAAGGCGCCTCCAGACGGGGTCGTTGCTCGCCATGCTCGCTTTCCTCACGGTCGCAAGATTGTTCGGCCGAGCGTCCCGGCCAATGGAGGGATTCCGCTCGGCGGATCGTTCCCGATCGCGCAATGCCGTCGACTGATTATTCAAGGTACCGAATTCAATGTATTTTCGGACGGATTCGCGCTTCGCGTCGGCCGCCGGCCGCGAGTATTACCGGAAGTCTCCCCACGGGAAAGGATTTTGGCTTCGATTCCAGCCGGAAAGGGAAAAACATTCCTACCGGAAAACTTCTTCCCAAAGTCGGAAAGATATTACACACTATACTCGAACCGCGTTTGTGAGCTCGAGCTCCGAACCGAAAAGGGGATTGGGCTGGCGAGTCAAAGGCTATTGCTGGGTCTGGAGATCGATCGACCCGGGTGATTCCTCACCCATATCGGGCTCCGCCTGAATACGCCGCCGCGAGCGGCGATGAGAGAGTGATCGATGTCGAATCAATTTCGCGTCCTCGTGATCGACGACGACCCCGGGGTTCGCGATTACATGGAAGCGCTGGTATCGCGCCAGGGCTACGAGGTCTCGGCCGTCGCGGATGGCGAAGAGGCCCTGATCTGTCTCGACTCGGTGCAGCCCGACTTGATCACTCTCGACGTCGTGTTGCCCGGCATGGACGGTCTCGAGACGCTTTCGGAGCTGAAGAAGCGTCTCCCCGATGTGCCGGTGGTGATGCTCTCGGGGCACGGCCAGGCGCGCAACATCGTCGAGGCGATGCGGCTCGGCGCGTCCGACTTCCTGCGAAAGCCTTTCGAGGTCGAGGAGCTCGAGCTCGCGTTCCAGAAGGCGTTGGAGCAGCGCGCGCTCAGGCAGGAAGTCGAACGGCTGCGCGGCCAGGCGCGATCCGAGACCGAGTTGCTGTTGCTCGGCTGCGACAACCCCAAGATGCGAGAGGTGCGCGACATCATCGAGCAGGTCGCCGACACCGACATCACGGTATTGGTGCGCGGTGACAGCGGGACCGGCAAGGAGCTCGTCGCGAGGACGCTGTTCCAGTTGTCGGGCCGACGCGAGCAGCCGTTCGTCAAGGTCAACTGTGCCGCGCTGCCGTCGGAATTGCTCGAGAGCGAGCTGTTCGGCTTCGAGAAGGGAGCCTTCACGGGCGCGCAGAAGCGCAAGCTCGGCAAGTTCGAGTACGCCGACCACGGCACGATCTTCCTCGACGAGATCAGCGAAATGCACCCCGGTCTCCAGGCGAAGCTCCTCCAGGTGCTCCAGGACGGCGAATTCTCGCGTCTGGGCAGCGAGAGCGATGTCCGGGTCGATACGCGAATCATCGCGGCCACCAACCGGAATCTCGAAGAAGCCGTCAAGGACGGCAGCTTTCGCGAAGACCTCTACTACCGGCTCAACGTGGTCACGGTTCAACTGCCGCCGCTGCGGGATCGGATGGATTCGATTCCGTTATTGGTGGACCATTTCCTGCAAAAGAACAACGAGCAGTACAAGAAAGATGTAAAGCATTTCTCTGCCGAGACGATGAACATCATGATGCATTACCACTGGCCTGGAAATGTCCGTGAACTCGAGAACATGGTCCGGCGCATGGTCGTGCTCGGAAGCGAGCAGGCGGTCATCGATGAAATCGCCAAGAGCAAGGGCGAGGCCGAAGCCGAAGAATCCAATAATTCTCCCGACCTTGCGGCTCTCGGTGCCGATTTTTCGGATTCGGCCGGGATCGACCTAAAGGCAATTTCACGGCGTGCCGCTCAGCTTGCAGAGAAGCGGGTGATCGAGCGCGTCTTGCACCAGACACGCTGGAACCGCAAGGAAGCGGCTGAGAGATTGCAGATCAGCTACAAGGCCCTGCTCTACAAGATGAAGGAAAACGGCCTCAGCGAGCGTCGCTGAGGCCCTCGACGTGACGGGAGAACCGATGCAGTCTCAGGTGCGGAAGACGGTTTGGGTGTGCGTGTTGCTCGCGGCATGGGCGTTGGTCGGGTGTTCCGCCCGAACGCCGAGCTTGCCGCCTCCGGATCCGAATCCGATGGATCGCGAGACCTATCGGATCGGCGTGACCGACGTGCTGCAGATCAGTGTCTGGAAGAACCCCGAACTCGATGTGATCGTTCCGGTTCGTTCGGACGGCAAGATCTCGTTTCCGCTACTCGACGACGTCCAGGCCGAAGGCCTGATGGTCATGGAGCTGAAGGCGATCCTGACGCGGGAACTCGCGGAGTACATCACCGCGCCGGACGTCACCGTCATCGTGCGCGAGATGAACAGCCAGTTCGTCTCGGTCATGGGGGCGGTGCCGAAGAATGTCCGGATCCCGCTCACCCGCGACCTCCGGGTCCTCGAGGCCATCGCGATGGCCGGCGGCTTCAACACGTTTGCGGACAAGAAGCACATCCGAATCGTCCGGCGTGGCCCGGATGGTGAAGAGGTCGAGTTCCGCTTCGATTACAACGCCTACATCAAGGGCAAGGCCCCCGGCACGAACATCGTGCTCCAGCACGGAGACATGGTGATCGTGGCCGAATAGGGAGAATCGAGTCGATGCGTCTTGTCAAAATGCTCTTGATCGTGATTACGGCAGCGCTGCCGATGGCAGCGAATGCGGTCGATGTGGATTTCGGCGCCATCGTGGACGGCGTCTACGATTCGAACGTCTACCGGACGAGCCGGAACCAGAAGGGCGACGGTTCGTTCCGATTCACGCCGACGATCAAGATCACCTTGCCCGGACGGAAGTTCAGTGGGAATGTCCGCTACGCGCCGACCTACGAGGTATTCACGACCTACTCGGACGCGAACGGACTGACCCACGACGTCGGCAACACGTTCAACTGGCTGCCCGGCGAGAAGACCAACGTCAGCATGACCAACCGGTTCCGGGCTCTGGACGTGTTGAATTTCGGCGACCCGGACACGATCGACGAGGGCACGACGCCGATTCCGAACAACGACATCAGGCGCGAGCGCGTCTACCTCTTCGGCAGCACGCTGTCGGTCGAGCACGCCATCTCATCGCGCTGGGACTCCAGGACCAGCGTCGACTTCCACCTGTTCAATTCCGAGCGGCGTCTCACGAGCGACAGCAAGGCGGTCTCGGGATTTCAAGCCTTCGATTACGGATTGACCGCATCCGACCGCATCGGCGGCGGGGGAGGCGTCAGCGCCCAGTTCTTCGACGCCGCGGCCGGGCTGCCTGCCAGCAACACCTACGTGTACCAGCTGTTCGGCAGCTACTCCCGGAACTTCGGCGAGAGTACGATCCTGACGCTTCGGCTCGGTCCGGCGTTGATCCACACCGTCCAGGACTCGTTCTCGAGCAGCTCGACCCAGGATACCTATCCGTCGATCGTGATCGACAATACGACCACGGTCGGCGCGATCCGCGATTCCCAGAACATCCCGATTCGCGACGACAACGGCCAGGGCCTCACCGACAGCACGGTGGTGGCGGCGGGCAGCGTCGTCGTGCCCGACGCGGGCACGTGTCTCAACGACGGCGCCAATCCGGTCCTGCTCGAGGGGAGCCGTTGCGCCTTCACCCGATTGCTGCGAAACGACGGCGCGTTTCCCAACGAGCAGGCGCCGATCACTGCCGGCGCCTTCGACAGCCAGACGGAAGTGATGCTCGAGGGCTCGAACCAGGGCTCGAACGACATGCGCTGGACGCTGTTCGGCGAAATCGCGTTGACCCACTACTGGCTCCCCACGCTGACCTCGACGCTCTCGTACAATCGCCGGGAGAGCCCGACGAACGGCCAGGGCACCAGTGCGATCGCCGACTCGGTGTTCTTCCGGACGAGCTGGCAGCCGAGCGAGCTCTGGGACCTGTCGCTGCAGACGAGCTACGTTCGCCGGGAGAGCCCGACGGACCTCTCTCGGACCTTCCTCCAGGTCGACGCGGATGGTACATTTCCGCCGGTCGAGCTCGTGCGATCCAACAGCCTGCAAACGGTGGTCGAGAAGTCCAATTCGATCGCCACGCACCGCTGGGCGGTTACGCTGCGGGCGGCACGTCGGGTCACGCGGCGAGTCTCCGCGTCGTTCCGAGTGAGCTACACCGACCAGCGGTCGCAGCACACGAGTCGCAGCCCCAACGATTTCGGAAACTTCCTGGCGATCGTCGGCGTCAAATATGATTTCGACCCCTTCCGATTCTAGATCCCGAGCAGGCGAAGAATCCGATCCATGAACATCGAGAACGGCATACAGATCAGCGATTTGATCGCAATCGCCCGCCGCCGGGCCAAGGTGGTGATCGGCATCGCGCTCACCATCACGATGGCGGGCTTCTGGGTCACGATGGCGCTCCCCAACCAGTACAGGAGCTACGCCACCGTGCTGGTCGAGCCCCAGACGGTCGACCCCGAGCTGGTGGAATCCGGCGTGGGAGCGACGGACCTGAATCAGCGGCTGGGCATCATGGCTTCCCAGATCCTGAGTCGTTCGCGTCTCTCGCGCATCATCGACGACCTGAGCCTCTACCAGAGCGAGCAGGAGCACATGGTGCGCCAGGAGGTGATCGACCTGATGCGCCGACGCGTGTCCGTCGAGCCGGTCATCCCCGAACTCGGGGGGGACGCCGGAAAGCGCAGCAAGGATTTCGAGATCAACACCTTCAAGATCGTCTTCAACGACCGCGACGCCGTCACCGCGAAGCGGGTGGCCGAGCGCCTCGCAAACGACTTCATCGAGAGCCACATCGAGGCTCGCGTCGAGGTGTCGGGCAAGAGCCTCGATTTCATCCAGGGCGAGCTCGACCGCCTGTCCACCGAGATCCTCGAAGTGGAGGCCGCGGTCGCGAAGATCAAAGCCGAGAATCCGGGTCGCCTGCCCGACGACATTCCGAACAACCAGCGGCGCCTGGAGCGAGTGATGTCGGACCTGGCCTTCGCGCAGCGCGGCTATTCGGAAGCTCGCAGCGACGAGGCCTTCTTCCGCTCCCAGGCCGCGAGTGCAGCGACGATGGCATCGCCCAACGACAGCCTGAGCCCGGTCACTCGTCTCAAACAGCTCGAGATGCAGCTCGGCGAGTACGAATCCAAGGGGTTCACCGAGAAGCACCCCGACATGATTCGCACCCGCGCGGAGGTCGAGGTGCTGCGCGAGCGCGTTGCGAACGGCGACGTGAACGATCCCGCACAGACCTCGTTCGCCCAGCAGAGTGCGGAAGCCGAAGGGCACCGGGCGTCGCAGCGACGCGTCGCAGCCGAAGAGGAGATGCAGCGTCTCGAGAATCTCGCCGCCGAAATCCAGAATCAGCTGGCCGCCACCCCCGCAGTGGCGGAAAAGCTCGACGGGCTCGAACGCCGCTACCAGCACCTGTTCTCGAGCTACCAGGACTTCAGCAACCGCCGGCTCGAAGCGACCGTCCAGGCGCAGCTGGAACGGCGACAGCTCGGCGAGCAGTTCCGGGTGCTCGAAGCCGCCTTCGTCGCGCCCGAACCGTCGTCTCCGAATCGCCCGGTGTTGATGATCCTGACCCTGATGCTCTCGGTCGCGGTCGCAGGTGCGTTGGGCATCGTGCTCGAAGCCACCGACAGCTCGGTTCACACCGTGCGCCAACTCCAGAAGGCGATCCAACTGCCGGTGCTCGCGTCGATTCCCCAGATCATGCTCGAATCCGACCGGCGCGCGCTGCGGCGCCAGCGCATTCGGACCGGTGTCGCAGCCGTGACGATGGTGGTGTTCGCGCTCGCCGGAGGGTTCGGGAGCTACCTGTGGGTCAACGGGGGCCATGGGGCGGGCGACGACGAATCGGTCGAAGAAACCGAGGTGGCCAGTCCTCCCGTTGCCGCCGAGGGGTAGGGTTGGCTCATCGTGTATCTCGAATTCTACGGCCTGATCCGCGCACCCTTCGAGATGACGCCCGATCCGGCGTTCCTGTATCTCGGCGAATCGCATCAGGAAGGCCTCGCGACGCTCGTCTACGGGGTGCGGGCCCGCAAGGGCTTCGTGCTGCTCACGGGTGAAGTCGGGACGGGCAAGACGACGCTGCTGCATTCGCTGCTCGCTCAACTCGACCCCTCGACCGCGTCTGCGTTCATCTTCAACCCCAAGCTCGGGACGCACGACTTCTTCCGCATCCTGTTCGACGAGTTCGGGATCCGCGAAGAATGCCGGACCAAGGCCGAATACCTGATGGCGCTCAACAGCTTCCTGATCGAGCGGCTGGAACGCGACGAGACGGCGCTGCTCATCATCGACGAGGCGCAGAATCTCTCGACCGAGATGCTCGAAGAGGTCCGGCTGCTCTCGAATCTCGAGACCCCGACCCACAAGCTGCTCCAGATCATGCTGGTTGGTCAGCCCGAGCTCTCCGACCTGCTCGCGAAGCCGGAGCTGCGTCAGCTGCGCCAGCGAATCGTGTTGCGCCACGATCTGCGGCCGTTCACGAGCGAAGAGCTGAACGACTATGTGACCGAGCGCTTGCGTCTGGCGGGCTATACCGGCAAGGGGATCTTCAATCGCGGGGCGCTGAAGGAGCTGTTCGCCGTCACGGGCGGGGTGCCGCGGCTGGTGAACGTCGTGTGTGACGGTTCGCTCCTCACGGGCTATTCCAGGGGGCTCTCCAGCTTGGGCCGGGAGGTGATCCGAGAGGTCGCGGGAGACCTGAAGCTTTGCGAAGCTCCCGTAGATTCGACGACGGGCAGCGACGCCGGCTCCACGAGACGCTCGAATTCCGGGCGGCGCTGGTTCTCGCTGCGCCGGCGGAAGCGATAGCGGCGGGCAGGGGACGAGGAATGGCCAAGGTATACGACGCGCTCCGGCGGG
>Ga0210064_1000788_pt1 | contig 14649 bp, 9 predicted proteins | sample Muzzi_CordC_D2_FD_185531 | JGI IMG/M metagenome (GOLD analysis project Ga0210064, IMG submission 185531) | Wetland microbial communities from San Francisco Bay, California, USA, that impact long-term carbon sequestration - Muzzi_CordC_D2 (SPAdes) | ecosystem: Environmental > Aquatic > Marine >...
CACGCCCTTTAGCGCCGTTCATCCGGGTTTGGAAGTGCACGCCAATGTTTTAGACAATATTTTGACGGGAGATTATCTGAAAATACCGAAAAGGGCCAATGTTTACAATCTAATTTCGATCATTATTGTCGGGTTGTTGATCGGTTTTGTAATTCCTCGCTTAAATGCTATAAAAGGTGTAATATTTGCCATAACAATTTTCTCTGCCTTTATCCTGAGTGTCTGCTGGCTTTTTATGTATTCTGGGATCTGGCTGAACATGGTTTATCCGCTTCTGGCCCTGTTAAGCGTTTATCTTTCTATTACAATTTTTCGTTATTTTACTGAAGAAAAGCAGCGTAAGGAAATCAAGTCTGCATTCAGCCGCTATGCCCCCAGTAATGTTGTCAATGAAATAAGTCACAATCCCGACCAGTTAAAACTGGGTGGTGAGGAACGGGAAATTTCCGTTCTGTTCTGTGATTTGGAGGGATTTACCGGTTATTCAGAAATCTATGAACCAAATGAAATGATTCAAATTTTGAGTGAATATTTCAATGAGATGACCGAACAGGTATTTTCTTTTGGGGGTTTGCTTAAAGAGTATGTGGGTGATGAACTGATGGCCATTTTCGGAGCACCTCTTGAGCAAAAAGACCATGCCAAAAAAGCATGTCTGACTGCTCTGGCCATGCGTGACCGGCTTCTGGCCATGCGTCCAATCTGGGAAAGCATGAATCGCCCTCCTTTGGAAGCCAGAACCGGCGTTAACAGCGGCACCATGCTGGTGGGAAATGTGGGCTCCAAGTATCGCTTTTCATACGGTGCCCTGGGAGACCATGTCAATCTCGCTTCTCGACTGGAGGGTATCAATAAAATTTATGGTACTAGAATGATTATTGGAGAAAATACGGCAAATCTCGTCGAAGGATCATTTTTGCTGAGAGAGATAGACTTTGTGAGGGTTAAGGGCAAGGAAAAACCCGTGAGAATTTATGAACTTTTGGGTGATTCTAATACCGTCCTGCCTGAGAAAAAAGAAAAAGCCTTTCAATTATACGCAGAAGGGCTTGAAGCATACCGCTCCCAATGTTGGCCTGATGCCATTGACTTGTTCGAAAAAGGTCAGGAACTGTATACCGCCGATAAAACCTTTGAGGTTATGTCGCTAAGATGTCGAATCAATCAGAGTCAGCCTCCGCAAGCCGACTGGGACGGTGCTTTTAGGGAACGCAGGAAGTAAAAAAAGTCATCCGTTATCTGTTACCGGTTATCCGTTATCTGTTAAAAGTACAGTGCATAGGGCATGGCGCAAAGGGATAGTTATCAGTTATCGGTTATCCGTTCTTAGTAAAGGAAGAGGGCAAAGGGTATAGCGCCCCAGTACGATCTAAAGGCCTGTCCCGGTATTCAACGGGGACCTACGGGGCAAGCATAGGGCAGAGCGAAATGAAGATCGGTATAATGTGTCATTCCAGTTGTGGAGGAAGTACTCGCGTTGCTACTGAGCTTGCGAAGGAGCTCTCCCGACGGCGGCATAGAGTGCATCTTTTTACTCAGCAAGTCCCTTTCGGCTACTGCAATTCTACCAATGGTGTGGTGCTGCATACGATAACATCAGGCCATAATAACAACCACCACCCCGCATACCTTTACACATCCTGGACGAACGAGGAAATAGATGCTTTTAAGACCCGCGTTTTAGAAGTGGCTATAACGGATAAGCTCGACGTACTCCACTTTCACTATGCCGTTCCATTTGGCTTTGTGGCTGCAGAAATAAAACAACGCCTGCGTCAAGCTGCTCCGTTGCTTGTGGGTACGCTTCATGGAACGGATGTGAGTGTATATGGTAATGATCCTGTCAAAGGTCCAAAGCTGGCACAGGCCTTGAGCCACATGGATTTATTAACTACGGTTTCAGTCAACCACGCCCGTTTATCTGCCGATGTTTTTGGACTTCCCAAACAACCTGAAGTGGTTTCCAATTTTGTGGATTTGTTGAAATTTCGTCCTCGTACAAATAAAAAACTTCATTCAACACCCCGATCCAGGCCCAAGATTGCTCACATCTCCAATTTCAGACCGGTGAAAGACCCTCGAAGTATGGCTCACATTTTTTTAGATATCCGGAAGCAGATAGATTCAGAGTTATGGCTGATCGGTGATGGACCGGAAATGGAAACAGTAAAGACTATTTTTAAAGACAGCGAGTTTGAAAATGATGTCACATATTGGGGAATTCAAAAACAAGTTGTTCCTATTTTAGCTCAAGCAAATCTTTTACTTGTGACAAGCCTATATGAAAGTTTTGGTCTGGCTGCCTTGGAAGCCATGGCATGTGGAGTGCCTGTTATAGCTCCAAAAGTGGGAGGAATACCGGAGGTTGTTGTAGATTGTAAAACAGGTTTTTTATATCCTGCCGACGAACATTCTCATGCCGTGAATATTGCTGTCAAATTACTGTCTGACCCTGATATTAGAAATAAAACGATAGATGAAGCGATCTTGCATTCGCATAACTTTGATATAAATAATGTTGTGTCTAAATATGAAGATTTTTACCTGAATATGGAGAAATAAGTGATTCGAAGGACAACAAGAGGTGACATTGGTTCTATAGAGGAATTATATTCTCATACTAAAAATAGCACTGAACTGACTTGGTTATTGCCAGACCCTTTGGATCATAATCCATTCAGGTCTTTTGTCGCCGTTTCGGATAATAAGATCGTTGGTCATATCGGTTATGTTATTTCTAAATTTAAATATAACGAATCAGAGTTCAGCGGTGTTCATCCCCAGGCGTGGATTGTTTCACCTGAATATAGAAGTCATGGAATTGGTTTAAAACTAATTCATAAAGTCCTTGATATGGGTGATTTCAGCTATCTTATAGGGGGATCTAAAGCGACCATGAGGATATTCCCTTTTTTGGGTTTTAAATTGAAATTTTTTGTTCTGGAATATGTCAAGCCTTTAGAATCGTTCTATACCACACAAGCATCAAAAACAGGTAAAGATACAATATCTCTTGAAGAATATCATAAAAAAGAGGCCGGTCAGTACCAATCTGCAAATGCTGCTTTTATTAACGCCCAGGAGAGTAGCCATATTAAATGGTTATTGGATTGTCCACTTTGCGATACATACGCATTTTCTATCAAACAAGATGGGAAACCATTGGGTATCGCTGTCTGTTATACAGGCAAAAACAAAGATGATGTTTTGACCGGAAGGATTGTCCATTTATCATATCTTGGTGATGATTTAGATCCATGGCAACACACCCTTTCTGAAATTGAGCAATTTTTTATGGACAAAGGATGTTTGGTCGTTACCACCTTGGCGTCTCACCCAACTTATATCAACGCTCTGATAGATAATGGTTATTCTCAAAGACCTAACTATCCGGTTTCTAATTTCAACGAAAATGGACGACCATTTTTACTTAGAGACCCCCAAAACAATTTACCTGATATTCCAGATGAATCTTTTCATTGGACATTTCTTGAAGGTGATATGGGGTATAGAAATTTTTAACTTATGAGCACTCACGATCCGTCACAAAGAAATATCGACTTGATTTACCGTCTTCGCGGGTTAGCCATGACCGGAACCGTATTGCACATTGGCGCTCATCCCGATGACGAAGATATCGGGATGATATCGTACATGTCTCACAAGTTCGGGGTGCGGGCTGTTTATTGGTCGGCCACTCGTGGAGAAGGAGGACAAAATCGGATAGGTCCTCACAAAGGGGAAGCTCTGGGTATTTATCGAACCTGGGAGAGCCTGGCTTCAAGAGATGTAGACGGCGGAGAGTCATTGTACGGACCTTTTTTTGATTTTGGATACAGCAAGAATGCCGAAGAGAGTCTGGGCAAGTGGGGCCGCGAAGAAATGGTAAAGCAAATTGTTCGGGCTATCAGGATGGTTCAACCTCAAATTATTATTTCTCGTTGGAAAGGTATTTCAGAAGACTTTCACGGCCATCATCAGGCGGTGGGTAAAGCCACATATGAGGCTTTTGATGCTGCCGGCGATCCAAACCGATTTCCTGAATTCGAAAAACAGGGCTTGGCCCCATGGCAACCCCGCAAGTTTTATCACTCGGAGAATAACTCAGGGGGAGACTTGAAAGCCGGCGGAGCAATAAATATATTTGGAAGAATCAACCCCGATTTTGAACGCAACGACATACTGCGAATGAATACAGGTGAATTTGATCCTTTTGCGGGATGCACGTATCAGGAACAGGCATGGTTGGCCTACAATAAAAATCAAACTCAATCCATGGGATTGGCCCCGGAACCTGGAGATTTTTTTTATTACTTTTCCTTGTACAAAAGCCTTGTATCCGTTCCCGATAGGGAAACAGAAATGTTCGATGGTCTCGATCCCACTCTGACCGGACTGGCCGATTACCCGGCAAATGGTTCAACCTCTTTTCGAAAAAAATTGGAAAAAATTAAAGACCGTGTCAATCAAGCTATTCAGGAATTTCGGGCAGACAATCCTATAAGCGCGTCTAAACCGCTGTTAGAAAGTCTTTCAATGCTTCATGAAATAACAACAAGTCTTGAAAATGAGGGCCTGGATGGCACAGCTCAAAAAGCCATCGAGTTATATCTGGACAGGAAAATAAACGATTTCGAAGAAGTGGTGGCGAAGTGTCTCGGGTTAAGGCTGGAATGTCTCACTGATACTGCACGCGTCACTCCCGGGCAACAATTTCGTTTATCCTCTAAACTGTGGAATCATCGGAATACAAAAATCGACCAGGCGATATTTAACATCGGGTCCCCCGGCGATTGGAAGATTCAATCCATACAAAACAATCCTTTGGGCGAAGAATCTGATGACCTAATTGCCTTCCATAAAGTTGTTAGTGCCAATACGGCTGAATTATCCTGCCCATACTGGCTGGAACAACCGCATGACCTGTATCGTTACATATGGCCTGATGGTGAACCGGCAGGCCGGCCATTTGGCCTGCCATTGGTTTACGGTGAGTGTGAAGTCCTCTTGGGCAAGGAAAAAATTCTCCTGCGTGAACCGGCAGTTCTCCGGGAAAAATTTTCCGGTGGGTATAGAGAATTACCTCTTTCGGTTATTCCGCCAATCTCCCTGAACCCCAAAAAAATGAAGGAGTTTATGAGAATAAGCTCATCGGAACAACAGCTTGAGTTGCTGGTGACCGCACGCAGTAACGTCGAATCAAATATTGTCAAAGGGAATCTTAAACTCGAAGCTCCTGCCGCCTGGCAGGTCGAACCAGCGTCCATCGATCTCTCATTTGAAAAATTTGGAGACCTAGTTTCTGTCCCCTTTAAAGTGAAAATTCCGGAAAACACGCCGGCGGGTCAATACATACTGCGATACATGGTAAGTGTTGACAATCGCTATTATGATGTCATCCTTAATCCGGTGCGGATGGGGACTCCGGGGCTGCCCGGCCAATCAGATGCAACCAACTGTATTCGGGAAGAGTATATTACTGTTCCTGCGGCAGTGAAGGTTTGCATGTTTGACTTGGAACTTGTGCAAAAGCAAAACTATGCCTACGTGAAAGGCGCTGAAGAAGAGATTCTGAAGTCATTGGGTCACTTTAGCCTAAACTTTCATTTAATCACGGATGAAGAGATAGGTTATATTGATCTCAGCCAATTTGAGGCTGTTGTTGTCGGACCGAATGCCTATCTTGTTCGTGATAAATTGCGAAAATATGCGGCCCGTTTTTTAGAATATGTTAAGCAAGGGGGCACACTTATCGTACAATACCAAGGGTATGCATATGAGGGTAAGGGATACGCGCCGTATTCTTTCAGATTCACCCAACCCCACGACCGGGTGACGGACGAAAATGCACCGGTAACGATCTTGAAACCGGATGTTTCCATCTTCAATTTCCCCAATAATATCAGCCAGGCTGATTTTAATGGCTGGTTCAAAGATCGTGGACTCTATTTTTTTAACCAATGGGATCAGCGGTACGAACCCATGCTGGAATGCAATGATCCCGGGGAAGATCCGAACAAGGGTGGATTGCTCGTCGCTGGATATGGCCAGGGAACCTATCTTTATACGGGCTACTCCTTTTTCAACCAGTTGCCGGCAGGAGTTCCCGGTGCATTTCGACTCTTCGCGAATATCCTGGCGATACCGGAAGCGCGTATTTTAGAAAGGATAGAATTTTTAAAAAATATTTCTTTGTTTTCCCTTTTGACAATAGAGCATCTGGATTCAGTCGCCCGAATTATGTTCGAGCAATGGGTGGAAAATAGCGAATACATCTGCAGGCAAGGCGAAGAAGGAAATGAATTGTATATCATCAAGAAGGGAGAAGTCGACGTCATCCAGAAATCAAACGGCAAGGAACACGTAATATTTACGGCAAAGGAGGGCGCCTGTTTAGGAGAGCTTGCTATTTTAGGGAATATCACGCGCACAGCTTCCTTGCGTGCCTTGGGAAACGTTCAACTGCTAGTAATTAAAGGGAAACATTTTCTCGCTCTGATTAAAAAATATCCTGACATATCCATACAGATGCTCGGACTCATGGTGGAAAGGATCTTGAGTGTGGAACGACGCGGTAAACAGTGAATGGTGATTGTTGAAAGGTTAAACGTTAAGACAAATTAGCAGATGGTTCATGGATGAATGTTATGATAGGACGACGGTCTCATATTAACTAACCGGCCCAGAACATCAAAATATCCGACGCACCAAGCAGCATTATGGGCCATGTTTGTCTTAAAGAAAGGCGCTTTAATGGTGCATGATGGCGGTGGCGAAGCAGCCGTAGCAGTACGGCTCTCGAAGCTAAAACGCCGATCAGAACAAAAACAATCTGATGAACCTTAATCAACCCCGGCCCCATGCTCACCACAAGAAAATCCCAGTCTAAACCAAAATAACCGCCCAATGTAGGGAGTAACCGGCCTCCCAAACCAATTAAACGTTCAAAATGGAAACCCAACTCAAAACCAACGATCAGCGGAACGAACGAATAACTCAGAAAACTTGACCTTTCCTGTGGTGTGGTCTTAGCAGTATCAAACACCACATTACTTGTCATTCTAACGAATAGAAAGGCCAGAAAAATTGTGATGACCATAAACAGCGAATAAAAAATCCACTGCTGATTCAGTGTTGTTATATATGGATGGAAATAGCCGGTTTTTACTAAACCCCGAAAGAATTGAGTCCCCATAATAAGCGGTCCTAACAGGGCCATTATTGAATCCGGTTTTCGAAAAGTCCAAAGCTCTTGCCCGGGTGCTCTCAGATTGAGTACCGGCGATTGATTGGGGCAGCTTTTGATACAATCTCCGCAGAGAATACACTCCTGATTATTGTGAAGCACAAAAGGCGCTTCAAAAACCGGACAACCTGTCCGAAAATCGTTGCCGACATAACAGCTATGATCTTTGCAGTCGTTGTTACAAATATTATAATTGGCACGCAATTCCACTGGTGAACATCTTGACAAAAAGCCAACCAACTTGCCGAGAGGACAGAGAAAGCGACACCAGATCCTCCGCCGATAAATCAAAGCCAATACTACAGCCGGAAGAAAAATTGACAAAATCAACATCGCTGTAGCCCGGGGAGAAGCAGGCATATTAAAAACCACCTCGGACAAAAAAACGAGCCCTAAACCGACGGCGGCCAAATAGCCCCCATAGCTGCGGATAAAAGAAGGAATATTGCGTTTGAGTCCATATTTATGACTGATCAGCGAGCTCAAAGCGCCTACGGGACAGACAGCACACCATATTCTGGCGGCCAGGATACAACTTATGATGACCAATGGCTCCCATAACCCCCAAGTGAGTTCAAGAGATATGTTGGAACCAAGCTTTTGACTGCCCCAAAAACCCAGACAAATAATCAACACAAAAAAGAGACCCGCGATGAGTTGGGCGACATTGGGAAAAGCGCTACTTAGAAACAACTGACGAATTCGATCTAACTTAAGGAGATTAAAGCTCAATCCGCCTGCAACCTGGGGCGCCATGCCGATCAGAATATCTTCAGGGGTTAACCTGCTGCTTTGAGTTAAATTGACGGCCCGCCGGATAACCGCTTTGAGTTCGTCGGTGTTTCCCGGCCAATCATAGGCCATGATGCTCTTGTAGACATCAACGTCGATACCGGTAATGGATTTCCCGACCTGCTCACTATAAAGTTCCAACAAGTATTCGGTAAGTTGGCGAAGATCTTTTTTCCGCTTTCTAAGCGGCGGAACCATCAGGGGATTTCCACCTCCCAGAAGGTCGAATAATTGTTTGTTGAATCCATTGATTTGAACCTCTTTTTCAAGATCAACAGAACTTGTCGCTATAATGCGGATCGAAGAAAGAATCGAGGATTGGCCGCCTAGAGGCAGAAAACGTCCGTGTTGTATAAAATCGACCAATTGGCGTTGGATATTGGCTGATAAATACTCAACATTCTCAATAACAACGGTACCGCCATCTCCGACCTGAAATAGCCCCAATCGTCTTTCTGGTGCAAAAGGCAAAGCGCCCTTTACATGCCCGAATAAAGTGCTGTCTTGAGCAAGTTCAAGCCGAATCGGATCAGGGCTCCCGGACCGGTCAAGGGTTCTCCCCATGTTGACAGACTTAATGTCAACGGTCAAAAATGGGCCATCTTTTCTGTTACTGCTTAAATGAATCAGCCCGGCCACATCGTCTTTTTCTGTCCCGGATTCACCCAGGATCAACGCCGCTCCGTCATTTTCAGAGACCTCCGCCACCCTGTCTTGAAGTTGTTTGATCGCCTTGCTCCTGCCGACCAACTTTGCTTCAAATCCGGAGCTTTGTTCGGAAACAAATCGTTGATAGGCTTTTTCAGTCGCCGAGGCTCGAACAATCTTAGAAGTCCCTCTGTGCAACCGGTTAGAGAGAATCTTGGAAAGCACCAGGGAAAATTCCGGCATTTCAGATACAAGTTGGTCAAACGCCGGCTTTGATATTATCAGAAGACTGCCTGCTTCCTGAATGTCGACAGAGGCGGAGCGTGGTTCCCCTGTCAAGAGCGCCATCTCGCCAAAACTCTCGCCAGGGCCTAATGTGTTCAGTGTGACCTCTACACCATCCTCCGAAACATGGAATACACGAATCAAACCGGAGATAACCTGGTAAAAAGAATCCCCTTGATCTCCTTCATGTATAATTATCTCGCCCTTTGGAAAAGCCATGCATTCAGCAACGCCGGCAATTTTCGATATCAATTCCGGAGACAACGACTTAAAAAGGTCAACTGAGCGGAGTATGTCCTCTATCTGGTGTCGAAGGATCAATTCCAGATCCCTGGGATTCAGATTTCCACTCTCAATGAGAATCTGCCCGATGGGTTTATATATCCCTTCATTTTTAAGAGTGGTTTGCTGCTCTATGGCTGCATGGATCATCTGTGCATCACAGGCTTGTCTCTCGATTAAATAGTCACCCATCTTTTTAAAGGCCATAAGGCACTCTCAATTTAAATTTTGTACCTTTAAAGTGAAATTTCTGTTATATGATTAACATATTAACACGAATCAACAAATAAAAAAAGGGCGCTGTACTTTCTAAGACCTTTTGAAAAGGGAGATTTGTGCTGTTATGGAAAAAAAATTCATTTATTGGTTACTCATCATTTTATGTGCCCTTCTTTTTCGCTGTACTCATGAGAAAAAAGAGGAAAATGAAACACTTGCCAAAATAAACGATTATGTTTTGACGCTCGATGAATTTCAAATTCAACTTGCCCAAGAGGTAAAGCTGGACAAAGAATTTAAGCTGACAAAAGAAGCGAAAAAAGAATTTCTTGATCAACTCATCACTAAGGAAATCCTGATACAAGAGGCTAAAAGACTAAATCTGGATAGAAAAGAGAAATTCATAAGAGCCATTGAACGTTACTGGGAGTCAACCTTGATAAGGGATTTGATGGAAATGGAACAGCAAAAAATTGAAAGCCGTACCGTGGTGTCACAAGAAGAGATCGAGATGCGATATAACGAAATGAAAAAATTAGATAAAAACCTACCGAAGCTCGAATCGATTCGACATAAAATTTCCAAAAAAATTATGGAAGATAAAAAGCAGCGTTTATTAGAGGAGTGGAGCAATCAATTAAAAAAGAGATCGAGGATTGACATTAACGAGGAACTTCTCTCTAAAAATTGATACCTGAATCTTTCATGAAAATTAATGAGAATCTTTATAATACTTGATTGAAGCAGCTTTAAACAACATCGTACCATCATACATTTTATCCAAATGGTAACTTGGATGATGTTCTTTTTTTCTCATCAATTTTCATCCAAAAGGGCGACCGGAGGCTTTAATCTGCTAAGTTATTAAAGGCTCGCAATAGCAGACTATGGCTTCACCCTTAAGTGCCTTGCATATGAAAGCCTCCGGATCGTGCAGGATTCAGGTGATAAGGAGATGAATATGCCAAAGGATAAAGCCGGCAATATAAAAAGAAGACAGGTTTTTGTTCAAAAGGATTTTCAGTCCAAACTCATTTTGAAGTTCTGTATGGTCTTGCTAACCGGAATAATCCTTTCTATAGGGCTTCTGTTCCTGTTTTCTAAAAACACATTGACTTCTTCTTTCGAACAATCAAGGCTTGTCATCAAAAACACAGCATCTGCTATTCTTCCCAGCGTTTTTTTAAGCCACTTGATCGCACTCGTGTTAATCACTTTGTTAACAATCGTCGTCACTCTCTTAATATCGCACAAATTAGCCGGCCCGTTGTTTCGTTTTCAAAAAGAGCTGAGGGAAATTGGTGAAGGAAACTTAACTCAAGTAATAAAACTCAGAAAAAATGATCAGGTTAAAGCTATGGCTGATAGCCTGGATCAGATGAGAGTAAACTTGCAAAAAAAGATTCTTAATGTAAAAGAGGAGGTCGAGCAAATAATTGAATCTACGTCCGGACAAGATATTCCGCCAGATCTTTTAAAACGGTTGGATCAATTAAATCAAACGATTAGAAATAACTTCAAAGTGTAACCCTAATTGAGCAAAATTCGAGGATGCCCCAGATTCAAGGCGACCGAGGGTGAAGCTGTAGTCGTCTACCGCGAACGCTCGGCAACGATGGATATAGGGTATCCTCGGCTTTCCCGCAGGGTAAACAAAATCGATATAAAATTGCATATTTCATATCTAACTGTTGGCAGAGATATTAAAAATTGTTCAAATCATCAGATCAATCATTGAAAATAAGACATTATAATCCTTATCGGTTTTGTTTACGCCCATTTAGGATTTAATGCTGCAACTGCCTATTCATGTCAAGAACTGAGTTACAAAAGATACTTTTCTTACATCTATGGTGTAGTTTTTTTTTCTTATGGACAGTTGGAACTGTTTTCGCAGATTTACCAAAAAATACCCCCTGGAACATTCTTGATACAAAATACACCAAAATTTACTATCACTCTTGGAAAGATTTAACAAAATTTAACAGTAACATCGATTATTCACCTTCATCAATGGGGCTGAAATGGCTTTTTAAAAAGAAAAGTCCTAATGACATTGAAAATGAAATCAAGCTAAAAATAGACGCTGTTTATGAAAAAGTGCAAGAGATACTTGATATGAGAAAATCAATGGAAAAAGTGAGTATCTATGTTGGTCATGATAAACAGGAATTACATTCTCTTTATCGAGAAATATTTAAGACATCCTGCCATCTTCGAGCCTGGTATGTCTATGAATTGAATGCCGTATATATAAATGTGGACGATATTCACGAAGGAATTATAGCTCACGAAATTGCCCATTCCATAATCGACCATTACCTGTTGATTCGTCCTCCCAAGGCTACTGTGGAAATCTTGGCCCGATATGTAGATGGCCACCTTTTTGATTAATGCCCGTTCTGAGATGAAGTCATTGGTTATTTTCTTATGCCCTATGCTTGCCCCGCAAGCCCCGTAGGTCCGGAAGATGGTACTGGGGTAAACCTGTACCAAAACGTCAGTTCCTCATTGGCGTATATCAGCGACTTGCAGGAACTTCTGGCTACAATTACCGGTATTGTTACATCGGAACTCCTCTGTGAAGAGAGTTCCGTACTCCTATACGATCAAGAGAACAATGAATTCGAATTTTTTACAGTCTTTGGCGATACCGGGATGAATCTTATTTCGGAACGTTTTCCTGCTGACAGAGGGATTGCCGGCAGGGCTCTGAGAGAACGGAAAACGCAAGTTGTCAACGATGTTCAAAGCGATCCTGACTTCTTCAGATCTTTCGATGACGAAAATGCTTTTAAAACAAAGTCTATTATTGCAGCCCCCTTGATCGCCGGAGAGGAGCCAGTGGGGGTTTTAAACGCCATCAATAAAATCGAGACCAAATACTTTGATAAAGAAGATGATCAAATCCTCTCAGCCATTGCAGATGAGGTGGCTTATGTGGTTAAAAATACAAGGCTTTTCGAATTTGTTGTCGAAAGCTACTGCAAAATAAAACAAGGATTAAATAGCTGCAAAGGCTGCAGACGGCCATTGAAATCTTGGACTCCTTGCGTTAGGCAGCTGGATATGATATGAGTTCGATCTGAAATACCATGTGCAACATAGAAAGTTGGTTTGCATATAGTAAACGGGACTGCAGATACATCACATAATTGAGAAACCTTTTTAAAAAAACCCTTTATTTATTAAAAAAAGATGGTGTGAGATGAAAGTCACTTTTTATGGTACAAGAGGGTCCATGCCGGTAGCGGATCCAGGATATATGCAGTATGGCGGACACACATCGTGCATCCTGGTAACCTTTACTTCGGGTAGAGTTGCTATATTGGATGCCGGCACCGGTATACGAAAGTTGGGGAATGATCTATTAAGAAATTCTCATGAACAATACGATAATATCAGCATTATATTATCACATACCCATTGGGACCATATACAGGGTTTTCCTTTTTTTGATCCGGCTTATAACCCACAACGGAACTTCACCATATCCATCTGTGGGAAAGATCGGATGGGAAAAAATCTTGAGCACATTTTTGCCACACAAATGGAGAGTGATTTATTTCCCGTTCCTTTGCATAAAATGGGCGCGAAATTTACTTTCTTGCAACCGGATATAACCACATATGAAAACCCATGGGGTATTAAATTTTTCGCTTCCAAGCACAGCCATCGGGGTGATGCATATAGTTATCGTATTGAGGAAGGAGGAAAAACTTTAGTATATTGTACGGATGTTGAACATAAGGATGGAATAGATCCTAATGTGGTGGCTCTTTCCAGAAACGCCGATCTCCTCATTCATGATGCCCAATATACCCCGGAAGAATTGGAGATGAAGAAAGGGTGGGGACACAGCAGCTGGGAGCAAGCTATTGAGGTCGCTGAACAAGCCGGGGTGAAAAAATTGGCGCTTTTTCATCACGACCCAGACCATGATGATACTTTTTTATCGAATATCGAAAAGGAATGTCAGAAGCGATATACTCAAGCTTTTCTTGCCAGAGAAGGCAATGAAGTGGTACTGTAACCATACCTTTTTGTTCATATTCTAACATCTGCAAAATTTTTAACCGTCAAATGGATTCCTAATCTGTTGATGGACGAAGATGATTTGAATTGGTATAAATTTTCAGAATAGATTGACAATTATAGCGAGGTTGTCAGATTAAATGGGCCTTTGTAAAAGGCCCTTTTTTATTTGGAAGAATCACCTCATCGGGCTGAAAAATCCCCAAAAAATAGTGGTTTTTCGTGTTGACTATTATTTTTTTATCACTATTGTTTATAGTTAAGATCAAGTTTAATTAATTGAGTCCTCGAGGAGTTTTTCTTCAAAATTCTTGAATATGGCGGAATGGATGATCTTATTTTAAATCGGATGCTGTTTGACCCGCCTGCCACGTAAGGCACGAGCAGGCAGGGTGGCTTAGGAATCGTTAGAAAGAACAAGCGTATGCCGAAATCGTATCTTTAAAAGAATATTAAGAATATTGCATGGAACCTATTGATATTGCAAAGATAGTTTCCTGTTTTTTCTTTACGATGCCTTGCCACGGGTTCATGCGGTTTAAAATAAGATTGTCCATGCAGCGATGATATAGCAAAACTCCCCGACCTCTCAATTAAATCACGTATTAACTGAATCGTTGCAACGTTCAAAGTTAAGGAGTTGAGGCAAATGGCACAACAAACTTCAGAAGAAAGAGAAAGATCTTTAAATAGTGGGGACAAGGCCATCATTCGCGAGGACATTCTCCAGAGCTTCCCGAGGCTTTTCGGGACCAAAACGATAAACAACCGAAAAGTCAATGTGGAACAAGAGATTGCCGCACTCGCCCAAGAGCTGCATTCCGAGATCGCCGCGGTCCTCACCGCGCGTCGTGAGCTGCTGCATTCTCCCGCACCGGTCCGCGAAAAATATTCTTGGCCGAAATGGGACGACACATTCGAGGATCCCGTAACGAAAAAGTTCTGGACATATCGCCAGATCGTCCAGGGCTTGATTGATAACTTTCTCGGTCAGGACAGTGAGTGGCGCTGGCGACTCAACGATGAAGTGCCCATACCGAAAGACGCCCATCCGCTGACGAATCCCGGTTTGGAACTCACCGGACCGTGGCATCCGCTGGACATGGCCTTCAATGCGTTGAATAGCCCGGCGCCAATGAATA
>Ga0210064_1000791_pt1 | contig 14612 bp, 14 predicted proteins | sample Muzzi_CordC_D2_FD_185531 | JGI IMG/M metagenome (GOLD analysis project Ga0210064, IMG submission 185531) | Wetland microbial communities from San Francisco Bay, California, USA, that impact long-term carbon sequestration - Muzzi_CordC_D2 (SPAdes) | ecosystem: Environmental > Aquatic > Marine >...
CTACTAGCTCTATTAGTCAAAAGATGAGCTTTAACTAATTGAGCCACCTTTCTGAACGTCTTCTTTGAAAATTGTAGAGAGATGGTGGGCCCGCCAGGACTCGAACCTGGGACCAAGGGATTATGAGTCCCCTGCTCTAACCAACTGAGCTACAGGCCCTGTAGTGGGTTGATGGGAATGTCCAGCTGGCGGTCTGCAAACCATGACTCCCGTAGAGGGTTGACTATTCGTCTCGTCCCCTAATCAATTTCCAGGAAGCTGCGCAATGGTTCTGACCTGGTCGGGTGGCGCAGTTTTCGCAGTGCCTTGGCCTCGATCTGCCGGATTCGTTCCCGCGTGACATCGAACTGCTTGCCGACTTCTTCCAGTGTGTGATCGGTGTTCATGTCGATGCCGAAGCGCATGCGCAGCACCTTGGCCTCCCGCGGGGTCAGACCGGACAACACCCCCTGGGTGGCCTCCTTGAGGCCTTCCATGGATGCCGAATCGATCGGTGAGGCGATATTTGAATCCTCAATGAAATCGCCAAGATGTGAATCCTCATCATCACCGATCGGGGTTTCCATGGAGATCGGTTCCTTGGCGATCTTCAGCACCTTGCGCACCTTGTCTTCCGGCATGTCCATGCGTTCGGCCAGTTCTTCGGGCGTCGGTTCACGGCCGATCTCCTGCAGCATTTGACGGGAAATGCGGTTGAGCTTGTTGATCGTCTCGATCATATGCACCGGGATGCGGATGGTGCGCGCCTGGTCGGCAATCGAGCGGGTGATGGCCTGCCGGATCCACCAGGTGGCGTAGGTGGAAAACTTGTAACCACGCCGGTACTCGAACTTGTCGACGGCCTTCATCAGGCCGATGTTGCCTTCCTGTATCAGGTCAAGGAATTGCAGGCCGCGGTTTGTGTATTTCTTCGCAATCGAGATAACCAGTCGCAGGTTGGCCTCTACCATCTCCTTCTTGGCGCGGCGCGCCTTGGCCTCGCCAATCGACATGCGACGATTGATATCCTTGATCTCGGCAATCGACAGGTGGGTATCTCCCTCCAGGACCACCAGCTTGTTTTGGGCGCGCAGGATTTCGTCACGGTACTGTGCCAGTTGCACCGAGTATTTGTGGCTTTCAGCAACCTGCCCGTCTATCCAGCCGGGATTCGTTTCATTGTCAGGGAAGGAGGTAATAAACTCCTTGCGCGGCATGCCGGCCTTGTTGATACAGACACCCATAATGGCACGCTCGTTGGTGCGGATACGCCCGATTACGCGCCGCAAGTTTGCCGTCAGGATATCAGTGATCCGCGGTACCAGCTTGAGTGTCAGAAACTGTTCTGCCAGCTGCTTGCGCAGTTTCTGGATACGGGCCTGGTTCTTGCCGCCGTTTTCAAGGGTCTTCAACAACTGTCCATAGGTCCTGGCCATTTCGGAAAACACTGCGCGCGCTTCCTCGGGGTCAGGGCCGGTATCCGTCACGGTTTCACTTGTATCATCTTCATCTTCATCGTCGGTGGCGTGCGTCGCTGTTGTCGTTTCCGTAACTGGCTCAGCGGTTTCCTCGGCATTGGAATCAACGAAGCCGCTGATCAGATCATTCAGGCGCATATCACCGGCTTCAACGCGTTCATAGCCGCGCAGCAGGGTACCCGTTGATGCCGGCAGGGAAGCCAATGCCTGGATGACCTGGTGCAGGCCATCCTCAATACGCTTGGCAATGACAATTTCACCTTCACGGGTGAGAAGCTCGACCGTCCCCATTTCTCGCATGTACATGCGTACCGGGTCCGTGGTCCTTCCAAAATCGCTGTCAACGGTGACCAGGGTTGCAGCGGCTTCTTCGGCTGCATCGTCATCGGCGGTATTCTTGGTACTGGCGAGCAGCAGGGAGTCGGCGTCGGGAGCGACTTCATGAACCAGAATGCCCATGTCATTGATCATGGCGATGATATCCTCGATCTGCTGCGGATCGACGATATCTTCCGGGAGGTGGTCATTCACTTCGGCATAGGTCAGAAAGCCCTGTTCCTTACCTTTTTCAATGAGTAATTTCAGTCGTGATTGTTGATCTTGATCCATAGTCGTCCGCCGGCATCCAGGATGCCCGTAGTCAGTATCAGAAAAGGGGGCAATGTTAATCCTTCAGTATAGAGTAATATATTGGGTTCGGCCAAGGGAAAAACAAGTTAAACGCCGATTGGATATCAATCCGGTTCTGGTGGCGGACGATTTTGAAGTAGCCATTTAAGCTCCTGTTTTTCATCATTATTTAATCTATTATCTCGTTCCTCATCCAGCAACTGCCGGATTCGTGCCTCGGTCAATTGCTGGCAGATCTGCTGCAGGTGGCCGCGCAATTCGGCGGCCAGGTCGAGATTATCCAGCAGCGGGGTCCACTGGGCCAGTTTGCTCAGATGGCGGGCTTCGTCGTGCCCGCGCCAGTGTTCCAGTATGGCGCCGGTTTTCAGCTCCGGTTGCCGCTGTATCAACTCGAATAAATCCACCAGCAACGAGGACCCCGGCAGGGCAGCGGATTTTTCAAATGGCAATTGCTTGATGTCGCCGGCCAGGGACGGCTGGTACAGGAGCATTGCGATGGCTTCACGGACCGGGGACTTGCCGCCGCGGCGCCGCGGTGCGGCGGATGGTGTTTGCGCTGCAGGTTTTGTATCGGCCGGTTTCTCCAGCCGGCCTTCCAGACGCCGGGTATTTGTTTGCGCGATTTCGGCGAGTCGCTCGATCAGCAGCGCGCGAAAGATACTGTCGGGCAGTTTGGCCAGCAACGGCCGGGCCTGGTCCACCAGGCGTGCCCGTCCGTCGATGCTGGTGATGTCCAGATCGTCGGAGAGATGGTCGAAAAGAAAATCCGACAGATGATCCGCGGTCGTGATCCGATGCTCAAAGGCATCCTTGCCAATCTGGCGTACCAGGCTGTCCGGGTCTTCACCATCCGGTAGAAACAGGAAGCGGGCCTCGCGCCCGTCGCGCAGGAGTGGCAGGGTATTTTCCAGTGCCCGCCAGGCAGCGGCGCGCCCCGCGCGGTCGCCATCGAAACAGAAGACTATCTCGGGCACGGTACGGTAGAGACGCTCCAGGTGTTCTGGGGTGGTGGCCGTCCCCAGCGTGGCCACGGCGTAGTTGATATCGAACTGTGCCAGCGCCACCACGTCCATATAGCCTTCCACCACCAGGATCCGCTCCAGGTGGCGTACTGCCTTGCGTGCCTCATACAACCCGTACAGTTCCTGGCCCTTGTGGAATACGGCAGATTCGGGGCTGTTGAGGTACTTCGGGGTCTCGGCACCCAGCACCCGGCCGCCAAATCCGACCGCACGTCCCCGCCGGTCATGGATAGGAAACTGGATGCGGTCCCGGAAACGGTCATACAGGCCATTGTTTTCGTTGCGTGCAATACATAAACCGGTTTCCAGCAGGGCCGTTTGCGCTCCCTGGTCCGTACCCACGGCGGATACCAGGTTGTCCCAGCCGGGCGGGGCATAACCGATCCCGAAGCGTGCGGCGACCTCGCCGGTGAGTCCGCGGTGTTTCAGGTACTCCACGGCCCGGTCGGCCTGCGGGTGGCTGCGCAGTTGCTGGCGGTAATACCCGGCTGCGTCCTCGAGAATGGCATACAGTGGGCGGGTGGCGTCTTGCGCAGCGGCTTCGGCTGCCGCCTCCCGCGGTACCTCGAGTCCGGCCAGGCGTGCGAGTTCCTCCACGGCCTCCACGAATTCCATATGTTCGAATTCCATCAGGAAGCTGATGGCACTGCCATGCGCGCCGCAGCCAAAACAATGGTAGAACTGCTTGACCTGACTGACGGTGAAAGAGGGCGTTTTCTCGTTGTGAAACGGGCAGCAGGCCTTGAATTCCCGGCCGGCCTTCTTGAGTGGTACCCGGGTATCGATGACATCGACGATGTCGGTGCGTGTCAGCAACTCGTCGATGAAGGATTGCGGAATGCGGCCAGCCATGCGGGCTAGGGTAAGTGGGATACTGCGCAAAGGGAAGATTGTGTGCCGGGTGTGTCCCGTGCTGGCAGAGTGCGATGCGGCGTGAGCAGCCGGATGGAAAATCGGCCTCAGCCCAGCCGGTCCTTGATCATGGCGCTGACGGCGCCCATGTCGGCACGGCCCTGAATTTTCGGCTTGAGCAGCCCCATCACCTTGCCCATGTCCTTGATCGATGCAGCGCCGGACTGCTGCAGGGCGGCTTCGATCAGGCTGGCCAGTGCTTCCTCGCCGAGTGGTTCGGGCAGGTATTCCTGGATGAGGGCCAATTCGCCGGCTTCCTGGACCACCAGGTCGTCGCGGCCGGCCTTTTCGAACTGGCTGATGGATTCGCGCCGCTGTTTCACCATCTTGTCGAGCACGGCCGTGACCCGGGCATCATCCAGCTCGATGCGTTCATCCACCTCGATTTGCTTGATGGCGGCCAGGATCAGGCGGATAGTGGCCAGTCGCGGTTTGTCGCCGGCGCGCATGGCGTCCTTCATTTCCTGTTGAATGCGGTCCTTGAGGGACATCCGGGAGGGGAAGACCGGATCAGTAAAGACGAACGCGACGCGCGAGTTCGCGCGAGACCTTTTTCTGGGTGCGCTTGACGGCTGCGGCCTTCATGCGCTTGCGTTCCTGTGTAGGTTTCTCGTAAAACTCGCGGCGCCGGACTTCCGAAAGGATGCCGGCTTTTTCGCAGGCGCGCTTGAAGCGTCGAATGGCGATTTCAAACGGCTCATTATCTCTTACACGTACACTAGGCATACAATTTCCAGGTTAGTGGTTCAGCTCTCTTGAGCGAGGGCTGCGCATTGTATACAGGTCCCGGCGAAAAGGCAAAATTTCCTTGTGTAACAACAACCGGCAGCTACCATAGCATTATGCACGTGCTTGGAATAGAAACCTCATGCGATGAAACCGGCGTGGCCATCTACGCGACCGGGGGCGGGCTGCTGGCGCATGCACTGTACAGCCAGATCGAACTGCATGCCCGTTACGGTGGCGTGGTCCCGGAACTTGCCTCGCGTGACCATATTCGAAAACTTATGCCATTGATTCATCAGGTTATGGACGAATCCGGGATGAATAATGGACGGATAGACGGGGTGGCCTATACCGCCGGACCCGGCCTGATCGGTGCCCTGCTGGCCGGCGCCATGGCCGGGCGCAGTCTGGCCTGGGCCTGGGGTGTTCCGGCCATTGCCATTCATCACATGGAGGGTCATCTGTTGGCGCCGATGCTGGAACCGGACCCGCCGGATTTCCCGTTCCTCGCCCTGCTGGTCTCCGGTGGCCACACCCTGATCGTCCAGGTCGACGGGGTAGGGTGTTACCGGGTGCTGGGGGATTCCATCGACGATGCGGTGGGTGAGGCGTTTGACAAGACCGCCAAGCTGCTGGGTTTGCCGTATCCAGGTGGACCGGCACTGGCGGAACTGGCCCGGCAGGGAGATGCGCAGCGCTTTACCTTCCCGCGCCCGATGACGAACCGGCCCGGGCTGGATTTCAGCTTCAGCGGGCTGAAAACCTTTGCCCTGAATACCTGGCGTGATTCACGACAGACTGACCAGGACCGGGCCGATATTGCCCGGGCGTTCGAGGAGGCCGTGGTGGATACCATGACCATCAAATGTCGCCGGGCCGTCAACCAGACCGGGGTGAAGCGCCTCGTGGTGGCGGGTGGTGTCGGCGCCAACCGGCGGTTGCGCGTGCGGCTTGCCGAACTGATGCAAGCGGAGCAGGGACATACCTATTACCCGCGCCCGGAGTTCTGTACCGACAACGGCGCCATGATTGCCTATGCCGGTTACCGGCGGCTACTGGCTGGCCAGCAGGAAAGCCTTGCCGTTCAGGCCAGGCCGCGCTGGTCACTGGAGGAGTTGCCGGCTGCGTAACCGGCGGGCAGTCGCAAGTATATCGTCCAGGAGCGGCTGTTTGCCTACTCCTCTTCATCCGGGTGTGATGCAATCTTGCCCTCGGTGCCCTTGAGCAAATCGCGAATGTTGGTCCGGTGGCGCCAGAACAGCATGACGGTGATGAGGCACATGACACCGATAAAGGCCGGTTCGGGTCGCAGCCACCAGAAGCAGGCCGGCGCGAGCAGCATGGCAGTCAGGGCGGACAGGGAGGAAATCCGGAACAGGAGGGCCATAATCAGCCAGATGCCGGAAACGGCCAGACCGACCGGCCAGGCAAGACCAAACAGGACACCGAGCGCCGTGGCGACACCCTTGCCGCCCTGGAATCCGAAAAATACCGGGTAGAGGTGTCCCAGAAAGGCCGCCAGCGCCGTGGCGGCCTGGATGACCGGGCTGGCATGCAGTGCCTGTGCGATCAGTACCGGAATGACGCCCTTGAGCATATCGCCTGCGAGTGTCAGGAAGGCGGCCTGCTTGCCACCGATGCGCAGCACGTTGGTGGCACCCGGATTGCGGGAACCCTGGCTGCGGGGGTCGGGAAGGCCCATGACCTTGCAGGTGACAATCGCGGTCGAGATCGAACCGAACAGGTAACCACCCAGGACCAGGAGGATATCGATGAGCATAGGCCGCCATTGGAATCGTAAAGAGGACTGAGGTCAAGCTATTCGCGCTACCACGGTCCCGGCTGGCCAAGCAGACGGCGAGGCTCTATATTGGCTGCACACACAACTCAGTACAGAAGACAATGGATATTATTTTTATCAGCGATTTGCGCGTGGCAACCATCATCGGTATTTATGCATGGGAGCGCAAGGTCAAACAAACCGTGAGTCTCGACCTGGAGATGGCGACTGACATCCGCGCGGCGGCTGCCACGGACAGTATCGAGGACACCTTGAACTACAAGGCCGTTGCCAAGCGCCTGATCGCCTTTATCGGTGCGAGTGATTTCCAGCTGGTGGAGACCCTGGCGGAACGCGTCGCGGAAATCGTGCTCGATGAATTCAGGGTTTCCTGGCTGCGGCTGAAACTGCACAAACCGGGTGCAGTACGCGATTCCCGTGATGTCGGCGTCCTGATCGAGCGGGGTAACCCGGGGACCTGAATCCATGGCGTACGTGTTTGTCAGCCTGGGTAGCAATATCGACCGCGAGCAGCATATCGGCGCGGCGCTCGCGCGGCTGGCTGCAACGTATGGCCCGGTGAAACAGTCCTCGATCTATGAAAGTGCAGCCATCGGTTTCCACAGCGCTCCCTTTTATAATCTCGTGGTTGGCTTCGAGACCGACCAGGACCCGCGCGAACTGCAGGATGAACTCCACCGCATCGAGTGTGAAAATGGCCGGACCCGCACCAATAGTCTGGCAGCACGTACCCTCGATCTGGACCTGTTGCTGTATGACGATCGGGTGATTGCCGAAGACGGCCTGACGCTGCCACGTCCGGATATCAGCCGTTATGCCTTCGTGCTTGGCCCGCTGGCGGAGATTGCCGGTTCCAGGCGCCACCCGGTTACCGGGAAAAGCTTTGCCGCGATGTGGGCGGAATTCGATGCGGCGGACCAGGTATTGACGCGGGTGGACTGGTCGCCGTCGGCCGTTTCCGGCTGAGTGGTTTCCCCGGACTCCGCCACGGATTCCCGCAGGCAGTCGTTTTCAGGGTAGCGCACCAGGTGAAAGCGTATTGCACGACACTCCGAACAGCCTTCCCGGCAGGCTACGATGACTGAACTCCCTGCGCCATCGGCGGACGCGCTGGCGCTGAGCGCGCAACTGTCCGCGCAAATCCGGCAGGAGATCACTGCTGCAGGCGGCTCCATCCCCTTCTCGCGCTTCATGGCTCTGTGTCTCTACAGTCCGGGGCTGGGTTATTACAGTGCCGGATCCATCAAGTTCGGTGCCTGCGGTGATTTTGTCACGGCGCCGGAAGTCTCGCCCCTGTTCGGACGTTGTCTGGCGCAGACCTGCCGTGAGGTGCTCCTGGAAACCGGTGGCGACATCCTGGAATTCGGCGCCGGCAGTGGCCGGCTCGCGGTCGATATTCTGGCCGAACTGGAACGCCAGGATGCCCTGCCGCGGCACTACCTGATCCTCGAGCCCGGCGCCGATTTGCGATACCGGCAACAGCAAACCCTGGAGCGGGAGTTGCCCCGGCTGGGTGAGCGGGTTCGCTGGCTGGACGCCCTGCCGGAGGCAGGGTTCCGCGGTGTGCTGCTGGCCAACGAGGTACTGGACGCCATGCCGGTGGAACGCTTCCGCTGGTCCGGGGAAGCCGCCGAGCGGTTTCAGGTGCGCTGCGCCGGAGACGGCTTTGACTGGTGCGTGGAGCCGGTCACGGATAATGACCTGGTCTCGGCCGTGGCGGAGTTGCGCCGGGACTGTGCCCTGCAAGCCGGGTTCGTGTCGGAAATCAATCCGGCACTCGCGCCCTGGCTGCGCACGATAGCCGGGATACTCGACCGGGGCCTGCTGCTGCTGGCCGATTATGGCTATCCGCGGCACGAGTACTATCACCCGCAACGCCATGCCGGCACCCTGATGTGCCACTACCGGCAGCGCGCGCATGACAATCCCCTGCTGTGGCCGGGGCTGCAGGATATAACGGCACACGTGGACTTTACCGCCGTGGCCGCAGCCGGTGTGGCGGCCGGGCTGGCGGTGGCGGGGTATACCACCCAGGCCTGGTTTTTACTCGACTGCGGTCTGGATGATTTCCTGCAGCAAGCCGGTGCATCTGATACGGTTGCCTATATGAAGCTGGCACAGCAGGCCAAGACCCTGATCCTTCCGGGCGAGATGGGGGAACGCTTCAAGTTGATCGGTCTGGGGAAGGGCGTGGCCGCGCCGGTCCCCGGCTTCCGTGCGCAGGACCTGCGCCACCGCTTGTAATCCGGAGAAAACAGACGCATGGATTCACTGCAAACGGTCATGCTCGCCCTGTTGCAGGGCCTGACGGAATTCCTGCCGATCTCGAGTTCGGCACATCTGATTCTGCTACCGCGACTCGCCGGCTGGGAAGATCAGGGCCTGGCCTTCGACGTGGCGGTGCATGTCGGTACCCTGCTGGCGGTGGTGGCCTATTTCCGGCAGGAGCTCGCTGTCATGCTGCGGGACTGGCTGCGTTCCCTGGTTCGCGGCAAACTGACCGTGGATGCGCGGCTGGCCTGGCTGGTACTGCTGGGAACGATCCCGGTGGCCGTTGCCGGCCTGGTATTGCATGACCTGATCGAGACCCGGTTGCGCTCGGCGCTGGTGATTGCCGTGACCACGCTGGTTTTCGGTGTGCTGCTGGGCTGGTCCGACCGGCGTGGCCGGCAGGTGCGCGATGAAACGACCCTGGGCTGGGCCGATGTACTGTTGATCGGGCTGGCGCAGGCGGTCGCGCTGGTACCGGGTACCTCGCGTTCCGGCATCACCATGACAGCGGCGCTGGCGCTGGGTCTGACGCGGTCCGCTGCGGCGCGCTTTTCCTTCCTGTTGTCGATACCGGTCATCGTGATGGCCGGTGGCTACGAAACACTCAAGCTGGTTCGGCTGGCAGAGCCGGTGGCCTGGGATGTGCTGGTGCTGGGGACCGGGATTGCCGCCGGCAGTGCCTATCTGTGCATACACTTTTTCCTGCGGCTGATCGGACGCATCGGCATGCTGCCGTTCGTGCTCTATCGGCTGGCACTGGGAGGTATCCTGCTGTGGCTGTTCGCCTGATGCGGCGGCGGGTTACCATGGTGTCAGGGATCAGCCACCGGGGGGCAGACTGTGAGCGACCATCGATTGAGTTTTACCTACCTTTCCCAGGAGGACCTGCTGGCCGCGGGCTGCCTGGATATCCGCATGGCCATGGATGTCGCGGAAAATGCCCTGCTGGCCTTCAAGGACCACCGGGTTCTGTTTCCCGAGAAGATCGTGCAGATATTCAGCCAGGCCAGCCAGGAACGCATCAACTGCCTCCCGGCGACCCTGCTCGACGAGCAGATCTGCGGCGTCAAGTGGGTCTCGGTGTTCCCGAACAACCCGGCACGGCACGGCGTACAGAACCTGTCCGCCATCTTCGTCCTTTCCGAAATCGAAAAAGGTTTCCCGGTCGCGGTCATGGAGGGAACGCTGGCCTCGAATCTGCGCGTGGCCGCCATGGGTGCGCTGGCAGCCCGCCACCTGGCGCGCAGGGACAGCGAGGTCATCGGGTTCATCGGTGCAGGCGAGCAGGCCAGGATGCACCTGCTGTCCATGAAGGCGGTCTGCCCCGGCCTGAAGGTGTGCCGCGTGGCGGCGAAAACCGTGGCCGACGAGGAACAGTTTATCGCCGAGATGGCACCGCTGGTGCCCGATATGCAGATCGTCGCGGCCGGGACGCATGGGCGCGCGGCCATGATCGGTGCCGATATTCTGGTGACCGCTACCAGTGCCCAGGCGCCGCTGCTGAAGGCCGAGTGGATGAAACCGGGTGCGTTTTACAGCCATATCGGCGGCTGGGAGGATGAATACGCCGTGGCGCAGCAATGCGACAAGATCATCTGTGATGACTGGGATACGGTGACTCATCGAACCCAGACCCTGAGTCGCATGTACGCCGAGGGTCTGCTGTCCGGCAACGACATTCACGCGGACCTGCATGAACTGGTTTCCGGGCACAAACCGGGGCGCGAGTCCGACACGGAACGCATCTATTTCAATGCGGTCGGGCTGGCTTACATCGATGTCGCTATCGGTCTGGCAATGTATCGGCGTGCCCGGGCCGTGGATGCGGGGCGCACCCTCAACCTGCAGGAATGCATGATCTTCGAGCACCCGGGTATCGCCGACCGGGTGCGGTTATAATCGGCGGCTATCGATTGCAGTTGCCTGGTCGGATGGCTTGAATTTCAAACGTCTCCTGGATACTGCGGGCCCGAGCGTCACCATTGCCATCGAAGGCGAGACGGTTACGGTACCCGCCGGTGAAACCGTGGCCAGCGCGCTGCTGGCACACGGTATCGGCTATTGCCGTACCACCCCGGTCTCGGGCGCGCGGCGTGCTCCCCTGTGCCTGATGGGCGTGTGCTTCGAGTGCCTGGTGGAGATTGACGGTACACCCAACCAGCAGGCCTGCATGATCCGGGTGCGCGAGGGAATGCGGGTCAGGCGTCAGCACGGGGCTGGGCGGCCGGAACCATGAGCGGTTGCCTTCCCTATGCCGTGATCGGTGCCGGGCCGGCGGGTCTGGCCGCTGCCACGGTGGCTGCCCGCGCCGGTGTCGAGGTTACCGTATTCGATGAGCAGCCGTCCCCGGGCGGGCAGATTTTTCGTGCCATCGAGCAGGTACCGGCAGCGCGTGCCGGGGTGCTCGGCACAGACTACCGGTGCGGTGCCGGACTGGTTTCCGACTTCCGTGCCAGCGGTGCCCGCTATTTTCCGGACAGCACGGTCTGGTCCGTCGACGCTACCCGCGAGCTCGGCGTGTTACGGGCGGGTAAGGCAAGTCTGTTGCAGGCCGAGCGCATTCTCATTACCGGCGGCGCCATGGAACGGCCGGTGCCGTTCCCCGGCTGGACACTGCCCGGGGTCATGAACGCGGGGGCGGGACAGATTCTGCTGAAGTCTGCCGGACTGGTACCCGCCGATGGCGTGGTGCTGGCCGGGACCGGTCCCCTGCTGTTGCTGCTGGCCTGGCAGTATGTGCAGGCCGGGGTGACGGTCAAGGCACTGCTGGATGTTACCCCGTGGCGTAACTGGCTCAAGGCATTGCCGAAGCTTCCCGCGGCACTGCTGGCACGGCACTATATTGTCAGCGGCCTGGGTTATCAACGGGATCTGCACCGTGCGGGGGTACGGGAAATCCACGGGGTCAGCGGTCTGCAGGCCGTCGGGGAGGAGCAGCTGACGGCGGTGCGATTCCGCCACCGTGGCAAGTCCAGAACGATTGAAACCGGACTGTTGCTGACTCACTTCGGCTTACTCCCCCACACCCAGCTGACCCGGGATGCCGGCTGCGCACACGACTGGGACGACCGGCAGGTGTGCTGGCGCCCGCGGGTGGATGATTGGGGTAATAGCAGCGTGCCGGGCATCGGCGTGGCCGGGGACAACGCCGCCATCGGCGGCGCCCGGGCAGCCGGGCATGCCGGCCGGCTGGCGGCCTTCGAGACCTTGCGGGCACTGGGCTGGATCGATACCGCGGAGCGGGATCGCCGGGCCGCGGCGGACCGCCAGTGGCTGGCCGCGGATCTGCGCATCCGGCCGTTTCTGGAAACCCTGTACCGCCCGTCACCGGATACCCTGGACGTGGAAGAAGACGCGACCATCGTTTGCCGCTGCGAGGAAATTACCGCGGGGGAGATTCGCCGTGCGCTTCGCGAGGGCCACCCGGAGGTCAATCAGGTCAAGTACCTCACCCGTTGTGGCATGGGCCCCTGCCAGGGTCGGCAATGCGGACCGGCACTGGCCCATATACTGGCGGCTGCGCAGGGCCGGCCGGTGGATGCGGTCGGCGCATTCCGCATCCGCCCGCCGGTCAGGCCGATCACCCTCGCACAGCTCGCAGCCCTCGACACCGCAGCCGATGGAGGCTGACGTCCTCATCATCGGCGGCGGTCTGATGGGGTCATCGATCGCCCTGCAGCTCGCCTTGCGCGGGACCCGCAGTGTAGTACTGGAGAAAGACAGCCCCGGCCGCCATGCCTCCGGCGTCAATGCCGGAGGTTTGCGGCAACTGAACCGGGATCCGGTCGAGGTACCGCTGGCCGTGGTGGCCAGTGACATGTGGCGGCGCATCCGCGAACTGGTCGATTCGGACTGCGATGTACAACTGAACGGTCAGCTGCGGGTTGCCGAGAATGACGCGGATCTGCACCAGCTGGAACGGCGCGCCGCCGCGATCCGTGCCATGGGCTACCGGCATGAGGAAATGATCGGCCGGGAGGAACTCTATCGCCTGGTGCCCGCTCTGGCACCCCACTGCGTGGGGGCGCTGATCTCGCGCAGCGACGGTTTTACCCGCCCGTTCCACGCCACCACGGCGTTCCGCCACAAGGCGGAGGCATTGGGTGTGAGGTTCTGCACGGGTCAACGGGTCGATAATGTGACGCGTAGCGGCGACAGCTGGCGGGTGTCTGCCGGGCAGGCAACCTTTCAGTCACCCCTCCTGGTCAATTGCGCCGGGGCCTGGGCAGACTCGATCGCCGCCGCCGTGGGTGATCCGGTTCCCCTGAAATCCGGTGCACCGATGATGATGGTGACCGAGCGTATGCCGCACTTTCTGGATCCGGTCGTCGGTGCCGCCAGCCGCAAGCTTTCCTTCAAGCAGATGCAGAACGGCACCGTATTGATCGGTGGTGCCCACCTGGCACGACATGACATGCAAACCGGAACCACCTCGATCGACTTCCGGAACCTGGCTACCAGCAGCCAGACCGTGATCGATCTGTTTCCGCTGATGCGGGATGTGCAGATCGTGCGTTGCTGGGCCGGCCTGGAGGCCTTTATGCCGGACCATATCCCGGTGATCGGACCGAGTGCGCGGGCCCCTGGTGCCTGGCATGCCTTCGGGTTCTCCGCCCATGGCTTCCAGCTGGCACCGGTGGTGGGACTGATCGTCTCGCAGTTGATCCTGGACGGCAGGACGGATCTCCCGATCGAGCCGTTTCGGGTCGACCGGTTTGGCTGAGCCGGTCACCGGGGGGGATGTCAGCCACAATGAGCCTGCGCGCGGGAGCCGTGTGCACGGCTCCCGCGCACTGTATCACTCATTCAGCCGGTAATCGGTTTCCGTCAGGCTGGCATGGGCGGCCGCCAGCCGGGCGATCGGTACCCGCGGTGCGGAGCAGGAGACATAGTTGAGACCGATGTGGTGGCAGAAGCGGATCGAGGCCGGGTGCCCGCCCTGCTCGCCGCAGATCCCCACGCGCAGGTCGGGGCGCTGCTTGCGGCCCCATTCCACGGTGACGCGCATGAGTTGTCCGACACCTTCCACATCCAGTACCTCGAACGGATTGTCCTTCAGGATACCGGTCTCGTTGTAGAACGGCAGGAACTTGTTTTCCGCATCCTCCCGCGAGAACGAGAAGCTGGCCTGGGTCAGATCGTTGGTTCCGAACGAGAAAAATTCGGCGACCTCTGCCAGCCGGGTGGCGCGCATGCAGGCGCGCACCACTTCGATCATGGTGCCGAACTGGAAGTGCACCCGGGTACCGTATTCGGCCTCCACCTGCTGCCGAACGGTATCGACGATTTCCTTGACGCGTAACAACTCCTCCGAGGTGCATACCTGGGGTACCATGATCTCGGCATCGACATCGACACCCTCCTTCTGGCATTCGGCCACGGCCTCGAGCACGGCACGAATCTGCATGGTATAGATTTCGGGGTAGGTGATGCCCAGCCGCACGCCACGGTGGCCGAGCATGGGGTTGATCTCGGACAGCTCCCGCACCTTGATCAGCATCAGCTGCTTCTTGGCGATGGCGGCGTCGACCACCTCCACCCCGACTTCGCTAAAGGGCGACGCGGGGGACGGGCTGCCGGACCCGCCGGATTGCATCAGGCGCATGGCACCCATCAGGTCATGCATGCCCTCGACGGTATTGCGCAGCTGCTGCAGGTGCGCCAGTTCATGTTCCAGCTGCCGCTCGCTGGGGAGAAACTCGTGGATCGGCGGGTCGAGCAGACGCACGGTGACGGGCCCCGGCGCCATGACCTTGAGCAAGTCCTTGAAGTCGCCGCGCTGGATAGGCAGCA
>Ga0210064_1000793_pt1 | contig 14573 bp, 12 predicted proteins | sample Muzzi_CordC_D2_FD_185531 | JGI IMG/M metagenome (GOLD analysis project Ga0210064, IMG submission 185531) | Wetland microbial communities from San Francisco Bay, California, USA, that impact long-term carbon sequestration - Muzzi_CordC_D2 (SPAdes) | ecosystem: Environmental > Aquatic > Marine >...
ACGCCTGGCCGCGGGTCGCCAAGGCGACCGCCGACGTCTACGCGGAGGTGCTCGCCGAGCGCGGTCGCCCCGCGAGAACCACCACGTCGGAGAGCGACGGCGCGCGCCGCGCCAGCCAGTCGAGCCCCTCGAGCGCCGCCTGAGCGACCGCTTCGGGCAGCTTGCCGACCGAGCGGGTCCAAACCGGCAGCCCCCAGGCCATCGAGATGCCCTCGACGATCTCGAGCTCCACGTGCTCGCCGACCTGCTCGCGCATCAGGTCGACCTCGTAGCGGGTGAAGTGATCGCTCGGAACGTCGTAGTGGCGGCGACCCCGGCGGACGTCGCGACCGAGCCAGCTTTCGCGCACATCGTCGGTGCTGCGCGCGACGCGGCACGACAGCGAGTCGAAGTTCGCGATCGCGAGCACGACGCGACCGTCCGGCTTCGTCACGCGCGCCATCTCCGCGATCGCGGTCGCGGGCCGGTCGAAGTGGTCGATGGCGCCCTTGCAGATCACCCCGTCGAAGCTGTCGTTCGCGAACGGCAACGCATCGGACCAGGCCTGCACCCAGCACGGCAACGGCCCCTCGACCTTCTCGCTCTGCATCGCGGCCAGCGCGGTCATGCGCGACGACGGCTCGGCTCCCACCGCCCAGGCGCCCCGCGCCGCCATCGCGACCGCGTCCTGGCCGAATCCGCTCGCGACGTCGAGCACGCGGCGACCCGGGCCCGGGCGAGCGAGGTCGATCGTCCGCAGCGTCATCCGCTCGAAGAGATACTCGCTGTCGCGCGTGGTCCCCGTGGGAATCACGTCGCGCATGTCCCGGTCCAGATCGACGACACGCATCAGGGCGGGCGACGTTAGCAGGCTTGCGCCGAGGCCGGAGCGTTCGTTTGCGGTACCCTCGACTTCCATGGCGGAACCGCTCACCGCGAAGGGCCAGCCGTCGGCGGAGATGACGTCCGATCGCAGGGCGGAGACCGGAATCGACCGCCTCGCCTCCTTCCGGATCGTCTACATCGCGATCTTCAGCTTCGTCGCCATCTCGGTCGTGAGCGTGCTCGCGGTCGAGAACCTGCTGGCGCGGCATTTCAGCGAAGCGACCCATGCGGCCATCCGGGTCAGCCCCGCCGACGGGCCCATCACCCCACAGATCCAGGCTCGGGTCGGCGCGGTCATCCGAGGCTCGGCCTGGACCCGACTCGGCGGCGTCAACGTCCAGGCGATCGTGATCGGAGCCGACGGTTCGATCCTCTACAGCGGCGGCCAGGTCGTGCCGCCGCCGCCGAGCTTCGATCCGATCGCGGTGTTCCGCGAGGCACAGCGACTGCTGCCCGCGAGCGTGGAAACCTTCGTCGCCGTCCCGATCAATTCCCTGCTCGTGATCAGCATCCTGGTGAGCTACGGCGCGATCCTGATCAGCGGCCTGTTCGTCCACAACCGCAACGTCGCACGCCGCGAAGCGAGGCTGATCCAGAGCGCGATCGACGCGCGCGACGAGACCGCGAAACGCACGGGAAACATCGAGCGCGAGCTGGAGCAGGTCCGGATGCGCCTGCTCGAAGTCGAGCCCGCCGAACGCGCGCACACGGAGGAGATCGACGAGCTGCAGCAGGAGCGCAGCGCGCTGCAGCGCAAGCTGCTGGAGCTGGCCGAGCGGGAGCAGAAGCTGCGGTCGACGGCCGAACGCGCGATCGAGCTCGACGAAGAGCGACGCGCCCTCGAGGACCTGCTCGAAGAAGCCGCCGGCGAGCTCGAAGAGCGCGAAGAGACGATCGACACGCTGAAGTCGCAGCTCAAACGCGCCGCGAAGTCGGCTCCGAGCGGCGGGCGCAGCCGCGCGACGGATCAGCTCGCGAAACGCATGCGCACCCTCTACAAGAATCTCGAGTTCGACGATCGCGCCATCAGCGACATGATCGCGCTGCGCGACGAGACCAACCGCTTGAAGAGCGAGGAGGCCATCAAGCGGCTGTCGGACGACGCGGACAACGCCGCCGTACGGCGCAAGGTGGGTGGTCTGCCGCCGCAGCTGTCGATCTTCGAGCTGGGCTTCGCGGGCAAGGGTCGGATCTACTACACGCGCGGCGAGCAGCACCGCTTCCGGATCCTCGCGATCGGCGCGAAGAACACCCAGAAGACCGACCTCGAGTATCTGAGCCGGCTGTCGGCGTGAATGCGGCCGGCGCCGCTCAGCCGCCCGCGGCCGCCACCGGCCAGACGGAGTCGCGCGCCTGACGCAGGATCTCCTTCAGGCGTGCATCGTCCCACGGCTTGGTGATCAGACCGCGGATCCCGAGCTCGTCGAGCTTCTCGGGCGGAATCTCTTCGGTCCAGCCGGTGATCAGCATCCGCGCGGCGCCCGGGCAGCGCTTCCCGGCCTCTTCCAGGAACTGCAGCCCGCTCATGCCGGGCATCTTCTGGTCGGAGAGGATCAGATCGAAGGGTCTCGTAGCGAGGATCGCGAGCGCCTCGTGAACCGACTCCGAGGTGACCATCTGGTAGCCTTCGCGTCGCAGCGTCCGCCGCAGCGCCGACAGGATCCGCTCTTCGTCGTCGACGACCAGCAAGGTCGGTCGCGGATACCGGGGGTCAGTCTCCATCGATCTCCCCGTCGTCGTGCCGCTCGACCGGCAGGAATACGCGGAAGGTCGTTCCCTCGCCTTCCTTGCTGTCGACGGTCAGGCTCCCACCGTGGCGCTTCACGATACTGAACGAGGTCGAGAGCCCGAGCCCGGTACCGGAACCGACCTTCTTCGTGGTGAAGAACGGGTCGAAGATGCGGTCGATGTGCGACTCGGGAATTCCGACGCCGGTGTCGCCCACTTCGATCACCACGCCGTCGTCGCGCTGGCGCGTGCGCAGCCAGACCTTCCCGATCTCGCCGCTCTCGCCGACCTTGGCCTCGATGGACTGGTACGCGTTCACGAGCAGGTTCATGAACACCTGCTTGATCTGCATCGGGTAGCAGGCGATCGTCTGCAGCTCCTCGTAGTCCTTCTCGAGCACGACGATCTGCTTCATCATCGGCCAGACGATGGTCGCGGTCGAATCGAGGCACTGGTTCACGTCGGCGAGCACGTGTTCGCTCGAGTCGTGGTGCGAGAAGTCGCGCAGGTCCTGGACGATGTGGCGGATCCGCTCCGAGCCCTCCTGCGATTCCCGGATTGCCTTGCCGAAATCGGAGATCACATAGTCGAGATCCACGCTGCGCATCGCCTCGGAGAGCGTGTCACCCGCGGCTCGGATCGATTCCAGATCGCCGCTCCGGACGACCTGGAGCAGATCGTCGACTCGCCCCCAGACTTGCCGCATATCCGTCAGGTACTCCGCCATCTGGAACAGGTTGGCGTGAATGAAGCCCATCGGGTTGTTGATTTCGTGCGCGACACCGGCCGCCAGCTGTCCGATCGAAGCCATCTTCTCCGTCTGGAGCACCTGGCTCTGGAGCTGCTTGACCTCGGTCAGATCCTGGAAGATGGTGACCGCGCCGATCTTCTCACCGGCGGAATCGAAGAACGGCGAGCACGAGATTCCGACCGGCACGGGCGTGCCGTCGCTGCGGATCACGATCCGCTCGGCCCCCCGGTAGCTCACGCCGGTCGAGAGCGTGCGAGCCAGCAGCGAGACCTCTTCCTCGTCGCTGCTGAACCAGGCCCAGGCGGCGCGGCCGCGCAGCGCCTCGGGATCTTCGCCGAGGATCTTGCCGGCCGGCGGGTTGCAGAAGGTGATGTGGCCTGCCATGTCCACGACCAGCAGCGCGCTGTTCATGTTCTGGATGATGCTCTCGTTGTACTGCTCCAGGTGGCGGATGCGCCGCTCGGCCGCCACGCGCTCGCGCGCGGCACGAAAGCGCCGGATCTGCTCGAGGGCGACGACCGGCAGGGCTTCCACGTCGTCCCGCGTGAGCGCCACGCAGTCGCTCGCGCCGCGCCGGAAGACATCGAGCGCGACGTCGTCGGTGGCACCGCGGATCGCGACCACCACCGGCGGGCCGTCGCCGCGTAACTCCTTCAAGATGCGCTCGCAGTGCACCGCAAGCGCGTAGTCGACCACGACGAGGTCGACCTCGCCCGCGGCGCAGAGGTCGATGCAGCTCTGGGCGTCGGCCACGACTTCGAGATCGACGCCGTCACCGAGGCGACGCAACGCCGCCGTCACGTCGATACCGGCCGGCTTCGCGCCCGGCTGGGCCACGACGATCCGCACGGAACGCTCCGTCTGCTTCACGCAACCCTCCTACTCGGCCGCGGTGGGTCGGCGCCGACCCCGCTTCGTCTTCGAATTTCAGAGGGGGGACGCGAATTTACCTCATCGAATCCCGGGGTTCACCCCCCTCTCACGAGGGTGTCAGACCGTGCTTCGCGAGCTTGCGATAGAAGGTGCTGCGGCCGATTCCGAGCAGATTCGCGGCAGCGGTCGCGTTGCCGCCGCTCTCGCGCAGCGCGCGCTCGAGCGCGCTGCACTCGTAGGCTTCGAGCGATGTGGGTATGCCCGCCAGCATCGGATCGGAGTGCCGCGTGACGAGACGCCGCCTTCCGGGAAGATCCGCGACCCGCAAGCGCGGACCGGGTGCGAGCGCAAAGGCGGACTCGATCACGTTCTCGAGCTCGCGAACGTTGCCGGGCCAGTCGGACTCGACGAGCACCTCGAGCGCCTCGTCCTCGATGCCCTCCACGCGGGAGTTTGCGGTCCGGTGCTTGTCGAGAAAATGGTGAACCAACAGCGGGATGTCCTCGCTGCGCTCCCGCAGCGGCGGAACGTCGATCCGGACGACATTGAGGCGATAGTAGAGGTCCGCGCGAAACGCACCGGTCGATACCATTTCGGCGAGGTTGCGGTGCGTCGCCGAGATCACTCGGATGTCCACCGGAACGGTGCGGGACGCGCCGACCGGCCGCACTTCCTTGTTCTGGAGTGCGCGCAGGAGCTTGGCCTGGACGGTGAGCGGAATCTCACCGATCTCGTCGAGGAACAGCGTGCCCTGGTCGGCCATCCGAAACAGCCCCGGTGAGCCGACCGCTCCGGTGAAGGCTCCCTTCTCGTGTCCGAACAGCTCGCTTTCGATGATGGTCTCGGGCAGCGCGCCGCAATCGACCGGGACGAACTGTTTCGAGGCGCGCGGGCTCGCCGCGTGGATCCCGCGCGCCACGAGCTCCTTGCCGGTGCCGCTCTCGCCGTGGATCAGCACGTGACTCTCGTTGTGACGCATCGACTGGATCGTCCGCGCGAGCGATCGCATCCGACTCGAATGTCCGATCATCTCGGGCATGCCGCTGCGACCGCTCAGCTCCATCTCGAGCTCGCGGTTGCGTTGCACCAGTGCTCGACGCTCGAGCGCCTTGCCCACGATGTTGCGCACGCGATGCACGTCGTCGAACGGCTTCGCGAGGTAGTCGAAGGCGCCGCGACGAATGCAACCGACGGCATTCTCGATGCTCGCGTTCCCGGTCATCATGATGACCTCGACCTCGGGACGTTCGCGCTTCACCTGCTCGAGGATCTCGAGGCCGCTGCTGCGCCCGAGTCGGATGTCGGCCAGCACGACGCCGAGCTGCGGCTCGCCGAGCATGGGCTCGGCCGCTTCCGGCGACTCCGCGAGAACGGTCCGATATCCCCCGCCTTCGAGGATTCGGCGCAACGATCGCAGCAGCAGCGGTTCGTCGTCGACCACCAGCACGAACGGCGCGTCTTTCGAATCGGGTCGGGAAATCTCTCGGGAAGTCGAAACGGGAGCCTGGGCGGTCATGCTCCTCTATCGGTCCCGGAATCGGGACGCTTGAATGCCCGCCGCCGTATCTCTAGACTGCGGTGACCCCCCTCCGATACACCCCGGAGGAATCGCCCTGGAGAGTGCACACGTTCTCGTCGTCGACGACGAAGAACTCTATAGGCAGGCCCTGCAACGCATTCTCAAGCGTGTGGGTCACAGCGTCACCACGGCGCGTGACTCCACCGAAGCGCTCGCAATCGTCTCCGACCAGAGAGTCGACCTGGTGCTCGCGGACATCCAGATGCCGGGCATCAGCGGACTCGAGCTGGTCCGCCAGATCCACGACATCCAGCCCGACCTGCCCTGCATCGTCATCACCGGCTACGGCACGCCGCAGAACTCCGTAGAAGCCCTGCGTGCGGGCGCGTTCTGGTACCTCGAAAAGCCGTTCGAGCAGGGCCACCTCGACGTGGTGCGAGCGCTCGTCGAGCACGCGATCGAGCTCGGCCGGCTCCGATCCGAGAACCGACTGCTCCACAAGCAGCTCGACTCGAAGTACGGCTTCGAGAACATCATCGGCAACAGCCCCGTCTTGCGGGAAGCTCTCGAAATCGTCGACAAGGTCGCCGACTCCGACAGCACCGTGCTCGTCACGGGCGAGAGCGGCACCGGCAAGGAGCTCTTCGCCCGGGCCATCCATTACAACAGTCGCCGCTCCGGCCAGATGCTCGTCGCGGTCAATTGCGGCGCGATTCCCGAGGAGTTGCTCGAATCCGAGCTCTTCGGCCACGTCAAGGGCGCCTTCACGAATGCGACATCGAATCGCGAGGGTCGCTTCCTGCTGGCGGACCGGGGCACGATCTTCCTCGACGAAATCGGCGACATGAGCCCGAACCTCCAGGTCAAGCTGTTGCGGGTCCTCCAGGAAAAGACCTTCGAGCCCGTCGGATCCTCGAAGACCCTGAAGGCCGACGTGCGGGTGATCGCGGCCACCAACCAGAACCTCGAGGACGCCATCCGCGAAAAGCGCTTCCGCGAGGATCTGTTCTTCCGCCTGAACGTCATTCCGATCGAAGTGCCGTCGCTGCGGCAACGCCCCGAGGACATTCCGCTGCTCGCCGAGCACTTCCTCGAACGACTCTGCCGCGAGCGCGGGCGCGATCACGCCGGATTCTCGACGGAAGCCCTCGACATGCTCAGCGCCTACCGCTGGCCCGGCAACGTGCGGGAGCTCGAGAACCTGGTCGAGCGGGTGATCATCACGACCTCGGGCGACAAGGAGATCGGCCCCGGCGACCTGCCGCGGGAATTCCACGAGGCGCCGTCCGTAACGCTCACGACACCGCGCGTTCCGGCCACGGGTCTGTCGTTTCGCGACGTCGTCGACGACTTCGAAGCCGATCTGATCCGCCAGGCCCTCGAGCAGACGCAGTGGAACAAGAACCGCGCCGCTCAGCTGCTCGGCCTGAACCGGACGACGTTGCTCGAGAAGATCAAGAAGAAGGGCCTCGAACACCTCAAGCACTGAGCGCCCGACCCGCGCGTTCGCGCCCCACCCGCCCTCCGGGCGGATCCCTTCCCCGGCGCGAACGGAATCGGCCCCATCCCCGAACGGCCGATCGAGCACGGTTCCGATGCGCGACGCGACGCCGCGCGGTCCCGAGCGGTCCCGAACGTGAGACGGTTCACTGACGGTTTCGTAACCCGGGTGTCGGTATCCCGTCGGTTTTGCAGCGAAGCCGCGAGTCGGGAAAACGGCCCGCATCCCGATGCGGCAGTCCGCTTCCGCAATTTCTTGCGGATCGACACTCTCTGGAAATTTCCGAAAAGCACTGATTTTTCGGGCATCCGCCCGGGCTCCGAACATCCGCCCTGCCGGTCGGCCGGCCGCAATTCGGCACCTCGGTGCCGCGAACGGTCGAAGTTGGCACGCCCCGTGCTTCGTCTCCCCGCAATCGACACGCAAGCGCAGGTCGAACCGCAGCCGGATGGCTGAAGAAGGTAGACGGCGCCGCAAGGGAAGAAGAGGAACAGATGGAAGCTTTGCTTCGCGACGCCAAGCAGAAGAGTTCGGTCATCCCCCCGCCGCTCAAAGAGCAGATCGTGCTCGAGCACACGCCGTTGATCCGGTACATCGTGAATCGGATCGCCGTGCGACTTCCTTCCCACATCGATCTCGACGATCTGCACAACACCGGCGTGATCGGCTTGATGGACGCCATCGAGAAGTACGATCCCGACAAGAACTGCAAGTTCAAGACCTACGCCGAGTTCCGCATCAAGGGAGCGATCCTCGACCAGCTGCGATCACTCGACTGGGTGCCACGCAGCGTCCGGCAGAAGAGTCGCAAGCTCGAGCGCGCCTACGGCGAGGTGGAGCAGCGCCTCGGCCGGATGGCGAGCGAAGACGAAGTCGCTGACTCGCTCGGCCTCCAGATCGAGAAGTTCCACGAGCTGCTCAACCAGGTTCGCGGCATCTCGATGATCAATCTCGAAGAAGTTCGCGGCACGAACGCCGACGGTGATCGCTCCGGCACCTTCGCCGACATCGTCGAAGACGTGAACTCCGAGAATCCGTTCGCGACGCTGAAGTTGACGGAGATGAAGTCCGTGGTGGCCGACACGATCGCTTCGCTTCCCGAAAAGGAGCGCCTCGTGATCTCGCTCTACTACTACGAAGATCTGAACATGAAGGAAATCGGCGGAATTCTCGGGATCACCGAGTCCCGCGTCTGCCAGATCCACACCAAGTCGGTCCTGCGCCTGCGCTCGAAGTTGAAGGGCATCCTCGACCGCGGCTGATTCGCTCTTCTCCTCGTATCCACCGGCCTGATCGTCAGCAGCGCGAATCGGGTCGGGGGTGCCTGCCGCGACCGTCGACCGATCCGGGAGCGGAAGGCGCCCCCTGCTCGCGCGGTCCCGAACATCCGCCCCGAACGACACCCGCCAACCAGCGATCGCGCCCGAGCCCGAAACACCGCGTGCCAGCGAGTCGAGCCTCGGCCGGGAACCGGATCAGTCGATGTCCTTGCAGCGGACGACCATGACGGTGGTGTTGTCTTCGCCGCCGCGCGAATTCGCGAGTGCGATCAGATTCGCGCAAGCGGTGTCCAGATCGCCCTGACGGCTCACCTCGGCGGCGATTTCCTCGTCGAGGACGTGGCCCGTCAGACCGTCCGAGCACAGCACGAACAGATCGTCCGCAGCGGGGCTCAGCTCGGCGAGGTCGGCTTCGACCGACCGCCGGACTCCCAGCGCCCGTGTCAACACGTGACGGTGCGGGTGTCCGCGCGCAGCGTGCGCGGTGATCTCCCTTCGGCGAACGAGCTCTGCAACCAGCGAGTGGTCGTCGGTGAGCTGCCGGATCTTTCCCGAGCGAATCAGGTAGGCGCGACTGTCGCCGACGTGCGCGAGCGCGATTCGCCGCCCGCCCGCGAGAACCGCCACCAGCGTCGTCCCCATCCCCGCGAGGTGGGGCTTCTCCTGGGCGGTGTCATAGATCTCGCGATTCGCCGCGGCCACCGCGTATCGGAGCTTCTCCGCCAGCGTCGGTTGAGCGCCCTCGAGCGTTTCGAGCGCCCGCACCGCGCTCTGTGCGGCGAGATCGCTCGCCACCTGCCCCGCCGTGTGGCCCCCCATGCCGTCCGCAACGAGGTACAGCCCCAGCTCCGGCGCGATGACGTAGCGATCCTCGTTGGCGGAACGTCGCAGGCCAACATCGGTTCCGGCGGCACTCTCGAGGATCATTCAGCGGCTACTCCTGCGAAAGAGACGATGCCCCAAGGGGCAAACCGCGGCAGTTCCTTGTCCCGGAGCGACTTTCGCACGACTCATCCGATCGTCCATCGGCCCGCGTCACCCGCTGCTTGACCCGGTTGTTTTCCACGCGACTCCCGCGAAGCCTGCAAAAAGCATTCAATTTCGGGACTTACGACGACGATAATACACCCCGTGGAGCGCTCGAGGCCCGACAGGCTCGCTTCATCCACTATCTTGCGCTTCGGACGGGGAGGACAACATGGCCAAGACGCTGCTACTGGCGGACGACAGTGTCACGATCCAGAAGGTCGTGAACATCAGCTTCGCGAGCGAAGACGTAACCCTCGTGACGGTCGACAACGGCGACGATGCGATCGAACGCGCGAAGGAGACTCGACCGGACCTGATCCTCGCGGATGTCGTGATGCCGGGCAAGAGCGGCTACGAGGTCTGCGAAGCGATCAAGGCCGATCCCGAGCTGAGCCACATTCCGGTGTTGCTCCTGACCGGCACGTTCGAAGCCTTCGACGAAGAACACGCAGCCCGCGTCGGAGCCGCGGGCCACGTCTCGAAACCCTTCGAGGCCCAGACGCTCGTCGCGCGGGTCAAGGAATTGCTCGCCGCCACCCCGCCGCCGGCGCCCGCCGCTCCGAAACCGGCCATGGCCCCCCCGGAGCCCGCGCCCGAGAGCGCCGCGAGCACCGGCTCGAACGAAGACAGTTTCGACTTCTTCGACGACGACCTCTCCGACGTATCGGCGCCCGCCTCCGAACCGATCTCGATCGACGATGCGGACTCCGCCTTCGCGTTCGGCGACGCCGAGATCACGCCGATGGAGCTGCCCGCAGCCGCCGCAGACGGCGAATCGAGCGAGCCGCACGCGGAGTTCGCCGACTCGCCGTTCCCGGATCGAACCATCGCCATCCTGCCCGACGATCCGAGCCCGTCGGATCTCGCCGCCGAACCGTCGCCGGCCCCGGAGCCCGCCGAAGTTCCGCCGACCGCGATCAGCGCGGACCTCATGGACGGCGGTTTCGACGATGACGAGCTGCTCTCGATCGCCGAGTCCGGTGCCGACGATTCCTTCGTGACCGCCGACCCGACCAACACGGCCGAGGACAACTACGACTTCTCGTTCGATCGCGATCCGATCGACGTGAACGAACCGCTCGGCGTGGAATCGTCGGACGTCGCACAAGCAACCGTGATCGACCCGAACGGCGCCTCCGGCTACGACGTATCCTCGTCCGACCTCGGCGATCCGCTCGCTCTCGGAGCCGTCGACGAACCCGCGGCTGCCGCCGCATTCGGGGGCGAACCGAGCGCGACGCCCTCGGCCGCCGAAGCCACGCAATTCCTCGACCTCGATTCACTGGTCGATGCGCCCGCTCTCTCCGACGAGCCCTTTGCGTCGGTCGAGATGGTCGACGAGCCCGGCGTGCGAGACGTCTCCGGCGAGCCCTTCGCCGAAGCGGACGAGGACCCGGACCCGTTCTTCGCCCCGATTCCGCCGCCGGCCGAAGAGCCGAAGCCGCTGCCGGCCGAGTCGGCCGCAGCCGCCGACTCGGTGCTCGCGGAGATCACGCCGCAGCTTCGCGAGGGCATCCACGACACGCTCGAGAAGATCGCCTGGGAGTCGTTCGGCGCGATCACCGAAAAGGTCGTCGCCGAGGTCGTCGACCGGGTGGAGCGAGTTGCCTGGGAGGTCATTCCGCAGCTGACCGAAACCCTCGTGAAGGCGGAAATCCGGCGCCTGAAGGGCGAATCGGACGACTGAGCCCATAACGCACACGCGCCGCGGCGGCACCGCGAATTCCAGCCTGCTTCGCTACGCTCCGGGGCACTCGCCGTGAGCCCCCGACCGCGAGCATCGAGTCCCATCGGGGGGTGTTGGAGACGACGGGATGTTCCCCCATCCCACGATGCCACCTGCTGACACCTGGCTTCCGCTGGTCGAACTCGCGCTCGCCGAAGACATCGGCCCCGGCGACGCGACGACCCGAGCGGTGATCGAGCCCGGGCGCGAAGGCGGCGCGGTGATCGAGGCGCGCGAACCGCTCGTGGTCTGCGGCCTCGCGGTCGCCGCGGAGGTCTTCGAACAGATCGATCCCGACCTCTCCTTCCATCCGATCGCGCAGGACGGCGACCGCGCGCAGGCTTCCGACGTACTCGCGGAGATCCATGGCGACCTCGCCAGCCTGATGGTGGGCGAACGCACGGCGCTCAACTTCCTGATGCGGATGTGCGGGGTGGCGACCTGCACGCGCCGCTTCGTCGATGCGGTTGCGGGCACCGGCGCGCGAATCGTCGACACGCGCAAGACGCTTCCGGGCTGGCGCTCGCTCGACAAGTACGCCGCCGCCGTCGGTGGTGCGATCAATCACCGCGTCGGCCTGTTCGACGGCATCCTGCTGAAGGACAACCACATCGCCGCCGCCGGCGGCCTCGAAGCCGCCATCAAGGCCGCGCTCGGCGCGGCACCCGACGGCCTGCGCATCCAGGTAGAGGTGGAATCCGAGGCGGACGCGCGAAAGGCCGTCGAAGCGGGTATCGACTTCCTACTGCTCGACAACTGCTCACCCGACGAGCTGGCCGCGATCGTCGCGAGCCTGGGCGGCCGCGCGCTGCTCGAAGCCAGCGGCGGGATCACGCTCGACAACGTTCGCGCCGTCGCGGAATCCGGGGTCCAGCGCATCTCGATCGGCGGCCTCACCCATTCCGCCGCGGGCGCCGACATCGCGATGGAAATGGAACCCGGAGCCCAAGATCCCGGAGGTGCCCGAGCGTGAAGACGGGCCCCGCGCGGATCCTCGACACCCTCCGCCGCGCAACGGGGCGCGCATGCTCCGGCCAGACCCTCTCCGGCGACCTCGGTGTTTCGCGGGCGCAAATCTGGAAACACGTCCAGACCCTGCGCAACCGCGGTTACGAAATCCACGCCGAGGCCGGCGACGGCTACCGTCTCGACGCGATCCCCGACCGGCTGTACCCCGAAGAAATCCGGGACGGCCTCGCGACCCACTGGCTCGCGCAGCGGATCCACTATTTCGACAGCATCGATTCGACGAACCGCGTGGCCCTGGAGCTCGCCCGCGAAGGCGCCGAGCACGGCACCGCAGTCGTCGCCGAAGCACAAACCGCGGGCCGCGGGCGGCTCGGGCGCTCCTTCCACTCGCCCGCGTACCAGAACCTCTACACCTCGCTGGTGTTGCGCCCCGACCTCACCATCGCCGAGGCGCCCACCTGGATCCTCGCAGCCGCGGTCGCGGTGGCGGACACCGTTGCGGCGACGCTCGAAGACGACAACGCCGTCGAGATCAAATGGCCGAACGACGTACTCTTGTCCGGCAGGAAGACGTCGGGAATCCTGATGGAGCTCGGCGCCGAGGCGACCCGCGTGGACTACCTGGTGCTCGGCATCGGAGTCAACCTGAACGTCGACCGGGAATCCTTCCCGGACGAGTTCCGACCGCTCGCGACGAGTCTCGCGAGCTACAGCGGACGCCGGATCGACCGGATCGACTTCACCCGGCGGTTGTACGGCGAACTCGAGACCACTCTCGACGCCTGCGCCCGGTATGGCTTCGACGCGGTACGCGGGCGCTTCGACGCGCGCTTCAAGATGCGCGGGCGCCGCGTGAATGTGAAACAGCTCGGCGGGCGGGTACTGTCCGGCACGGCACTGGGGATCGACGCCGACGGCGCGCTGCGGCTGACGCTCGACTCCGGCGACGAGCGCGTCGTCATCGCCGGCGACGTTACCATCGTGAAGGGTCCGATCGCGCATGACGGACCTTCGGGGAGATCCAAAGAAGCGTGACCACCCTTCTAGTCATCGACATCGGCAACACCAACGTCTCTCTCGGCCTCTTCGACTACGAAGACGGAGATCATGGTGAGCTGTCGCAGCATTGGCGCATCGGCACCCACCGGGACCAGACCTCGGATGAGGTCGCACTCAGCATCACGGGACTGTTCGACCACTCGGGACGCGACGTCGCCTGCGTCACGGACGTCATCATCTCGAGCGTCGTTCCGCCGCTGCTTCCGATCTGGGAGCGCGTATCGACGAAGCTCTTCCAGCGACCGCCGATCGTCGTCGGGCCGGGCATTCGCACGGGCATGCCCGTCCGCTACGAAAACCCGCGCGAGGTCGGCGCCGACCGGATCGTGAACGCGCTGGCGGCCTTCGAGCTGATGGGCGGACCCGTGATCGCAGTCGACTTCGGAACGGCCACGACCTTCGACTGCGTATCCGAAGAAGGCGAGTACCTCGGCGGCGCCATCTTCCCCGGAATGCACACGTCGATGGAAGCGCTGTTCGAGCGGGCCTCGATGCTCCACCGCGTCGAGGTCGCCAGGCCGCGCTCGGTGATCGGCAAGACCACGACCGCCGCGCTCCAGAGCGGCCTGCTGTTCGGCTACGCCGGCGTGGTCGATTCGATGGTCGCACGCATACGCGGCGAACTCGGCGAAAATGCGCGCGTCGTCGCCACCGGCGGACTCGCCGGGCGCGTCGCGAGCGAAACCACCGTCATCGAGAAGGTCGAACCGTTCCTGACACTCGAGGGACTTCGGATCATCTTCGAAAAGAATCGCCAGAAAGCGGAAACACCACGCAAGGAGAGCGCAACATGAAGAACATCAAAGTGAACGACACCCGAAACTTCGCGCTCATCGGCCATGCCGGAGACGGCAAGACCTCCCTCGGCGAAGCCATCCTTTTCGCGAGCGGTGCGACCAAGACGCTCGGCAGCGTCACCGACGGAACCTCCAACCTGAACTACCTGCCCGAGGAGAAGTCGCGCGAATCCTCGATGACGTCGGCGATCTACTCCTTCGAAGCCGACGGCAAGTTCTTCTCGCTCGTCGACACCCCGGGAGACTCGAACTTCCAGGCCGACGGTCAGGTCGCGCTTCGCGCGCTCGACGCCGCGGTGCTCGTGCTCTCGGGCGCGGGCGGCGCCAAGGTCGGCACTGCGCGCATGTGGAACTTCGCGAAGAAACTCGGGCTTCCGACCATCGCGTTCATCTCGGGAATGGATCGCGATCACACCGACTTCGCCGCCGCCGTCGACTCGTTGCGCACGCTGGGCGCCAAGCCGGTCCCGATCGACC
>Ga0210064_1000794_pt1 | contig 14565 bp, 15 predicted proteins | sample Muzzi_CordC_D2_FD_185531 | JGI IMG/M metagenome (GOLD analysis project Ga0210064, IMG submission 185531) | Wetland microbial communities from San Francisco Bay, California, USA, that impact long-term carbon sequestration - Muzzi_CordC_D2 (SPAdes) | ecosystem: Environmental > Aquatic > Marine >...
TCATTGCCGCGCTCTTCCAGAATCACGACGTCACCGCTTCTGATTCCCAGACGTTTGCGTAGTGCGGCGGGCAGGGTGATCTGGCCGCGGCTGGATACCACAAGTGTTTCACTCATGTGTTTCACCTGCAATTCGATTCCGAGATACAGAGTCTAGCATATATTCGGAAATGCAGAAAATATGCTAATCATAATCTAGTTACAAAGTTTATATAACGTTATGGTAAATATAAAAAATATATGAATAGTCACTTGTGGTTGGGGTTAAGATCGACTCCTCATGGAGGCTCCATGTTTACGCAATTCGATGGTATTCGACCTAGTATTCATGGCTTGCGGGACTTTTGCGGGAGTTTTCTCCACATACCTGGTTGGCAGCTTCAATCAAGTTCTGTAATTCGGCTGCCGAGTAGTGCGTGGTGATCCTTCCTGACTTGTGTCCCAGCAAGTCTTGCCGATCCTCGTAACTCACTCCTGCCGCGCGTATACGGCGACCGAAAGTGTGTTTAAGGTCGTGGACACGTACAAAAGAAAGACCAACACGCGTTCGTGCATGTTGCCAGCCCGAGTTGTTCATGGTAGTGATCGGATGTCCGCGATAAGTGAACACGTATTCAGGATTGTGGGTCCCGAAAATAGGAGCCTGTTGGTTCTGTTGCCTTTTTCTGGATGATGGTTGACCCTTGGATTAATGATACAGCTAATCCAGTTCCTGGTGACGTTGGTGACTACATCTGTCCGATCGCGGCTGTCTTTACAGAAGGAGAATTCGGCGCTACGGAATCAGTTGTATCTGTATAGAAGATCAGGACAAAGACCAGGTATCAGGCCTGCTGACCGGCTGCTCTGGTCCTTCATCGCGAAATTTTGGGCGGGCTGGCGCGCAGCCCTGTACCTTGTTCAGTCTAGGACCGTAACAACCTGATAGAAAAAGCGATTCCGTGACTACTGGCGCGCACTGAGTCAGTCGACCAAAAAAGGCCGACCTCGAATTTCGCCAGAGATCAGAACGCTTATTGATTCTGCTCCAGGTTATCTGATTCGAGACGGCGACGGCATATACGGCGACTGCGTTACGCGGAGGATTGAAAGCCTGGTTATCGACGAGGTCATCACGGCAGCTGCGTCGCCATGGCAAATCGCCTATGTGGAACGAATGATCGGGACGCTACGCCGAGAACTGTTCGACCATGTCATCGTGTTCAACGAGCGGCATCTCAAGCGACTTATGTCGTCGTATCTGGATTACTACCATCCGTGGCGAACATACCAGTCCTTGAAAAGCGATGTGCCGGACGGTCGTCCAGTACGAGTAGCGGTATCCTGCAGCGTTGTTGAATTCCCGGCCGCTCACGGCCTTCACCATGTCTATCTTTCGAAGGCTGCATGAATATTAAAAACTAGTATTGGCGAATCTTACCCAAATCCACCGGACTATCAATCAGGGTCGCAAAATCCGTAGCGCTTTGCTCGCCGAGCGGTTGGATTTTCAGATTGACATTCAGGGATTCTGGCGCACTGTCCGCGTTGATCTGCAATACCGGCAGCTTGCGCTTCCGCATCTGCTGGGTTTCTTGGTTCACCCACTCCGAGCTGATATCGGAAATAATAGAGATACCGAAATCCGACAGATTGATCATATTTTCTATGCCATCACTCAGGGTTTCCCCGGGTCCAAGCGAAGAAGCATCCAGCACTGATACCCCCTTGGCCTCCAGGGTCTTGCGGACGGCCATCGCTGCTACCGTGTCCGTGACCGAATATGAGAGAAAAGCGGTTGGAGGACGGCCCCTGAATTCCCTTCCAAATCTGGCCTCCAGCTCTTTGCTTGGCGCCTCGGCGCCGAACCTCAACCAATGTTGCCGCTTTTCCTCACTGCCATCACGATGCAGCAGTGTCATGAAGATCATAAACTGGCCCCAACCCGAACCATCCAGGCGAAAGCCCGATTGACGATTGCTTATTTCACGTATTGGGTTTTTGAAACTCGAATGGAGCTGATAGGTGACGGATTGGATGGCGTCCAACTCATCGCCTGGACCTTCCAGCCAGACACTCCACTTCCACTGTCTTGGGGCTATTTGCTCGGCCGACTGCTCGACATGAATTGTCATTTGCCTACTCCACAGTGATCGGCATGGTTTGGGAGGTTGCTCGGGAACGGAGCACACCACTCGGACTCGATACCTGCACCTCGATGAGGTAGTCGTCCCTCACACCCTGTAGGTGAAGATAGATGCCACCGGGTTCTAACACGGGATTGACTGGGCGCCAGCCAAGAGAGTTGCCGCGCGAAATGAACTGGTACTGAAAAGACGGCGACTGCATGTTCTCGAACAATTCATCGGGTAACAGACGCACCTTGATCCGCTTCCCTGCCTTGTCTTTCCATATTCCGAGAGTTTTTGAGAGCTTCAGGAGGGCCGGCGCCAGGTTATTCCGTTCAAAAGGAATCCGTTCGTAACTCTCATACGCTCCGTTAGTGGAAACTCCATCCTCCACCAGTGCAATCGCATTTTTTCCAACGGATTTGGCGTGGCCAAACTCATCACGAATCCAAGGATGCGTTATCCAGTCTCCCGAAGCAAGTTGCTCGCGACGTGACGCGAGAGCCACTAACCCGTCCGACTCTTTGATCAAGGCTTTTACCTCGTCGGTAAGCTGGTTACCGCCAAGATTCAGCCCCGTGACGGTCCTGACGCCAAAGCTCCGAAACACGTCCTCGAGTTCTGCCGCGATCAACCGGTCTTCGGGTTTCGAAAACGAATAGGATAAGAATACGGATTCCAATGCTAGCGCCCCTTCATATAATGTGTGTACCTTTATCTTAGCTAGGTTGGGATGCAAGGCAAGAGCCCTGTTCAAGCACAGGCCATACAGCAGTCTCTCGGGATTTAATGAAGAGAGCTCGCCGATTCATTATAAACTCGGAATCCTGGGGGGCGTATACAGGAGGCATTGATGGAATCCTTCTGATAAGCATGTTGATACCGAGCGCTGCTGACAAGTTTTCGCCGGTGTCAAAGCACTGATGCTCGGGTGGCGGTACATATCGGAAATTGATTGCCAGCTCTCGCCGCATGAATTGCCTCAGGCAAATATGAAGTATAATCACTGTGCTCTGTAGGATTCCAGCCAGGCGCTAGCCCTGCCCGGCAGAGTGCTTCTCAATAGACAAGCACCGTTCCCCCCGAAGTCGGTGGTCTGCATCATCACCATGAACAGTTGGCGGCGTGATTATGTGTGCTATTGAGTATTCGGGAAGCACAACCGAGCGCAAACGGATTTGTGCAGCGTCTAACTCGTCACTGACTCAAGCTGGACACGGGTTGCGCGGCTCACTCATAATCGGGCGGACGCTCGACGCAGCTCCAGCAGTGCTACCTGATCTTCCAGAGACGAACTCGAACCGAGGGGAAGGGAAAACACCATGCGAAGAATTATCATTTGTCTCGACGGAACCTGGGCGAATCCCGGCAACCTGGTGGAGCGCGGAGACGGGACCGAAGTCCACAAGCCGTCCAACGTGCTCAAGACCTACCGCGCCGTGGTTCCGCGAGGCGACGACCAGGTTGATCAGATCTCCTACTACGACGAAGGAGTCGGCGCAATCTGCGCGCAGAGGGGCCTTCGCAACAAGGCGCTTGCCAAGTTTGACTCTTTCCTTGGTGGGGCGTGGGGCGCAGGATTCGAGCAAAACGTCGAGTCCGCCTACTCCTTTATCGTCGGGAACGCGCTGCCCGACGACGAGATCTTTGTTTTTGGATTCAGCCGCGGCGCAGGTCAGGCCCGCAGCCTGTGTCGCTTCATCGACTGGATGGGGGGGATGCTTCACAAGCACGATGCTTACTTCATTCCTGATTTTTTCAAGCACTACATCGAGAGTGAGGCGGCTACCGGAGCCAGCCAGTCATTCATGGAGCAACTCATCGGGACTGGGAAGAAAATTGCTCCGCCGACGGCTGCGCGGATCCGTTTCCTCGGTGTCTACGATACGGTGCTCGCCTTGGGTTCCCGGCTGCGCGCGGACTTCGATGGAAAGGAGCAAACGGCAGCTCCGAGCCTGGCCTTCCACGTGGGGGACAAGCCACCTGCAAGTGTATCGGTTGCACGGCAGGCTATCGCCATCGATGAACGCCGCACAGATTTCAGGCCCGAGATCTGGCGGGATGCTCATGCCGGTCAATCTGTCGAGCAGCGATGGTTCCCGGGTGTGCACACGAGTATCGGCGGAGGGTATGCAGACGATGGACTCGCCAACGGCGCGCTGCGCTGGATGATCGACGCTGCCAAGGCAGAGGGTTTGGTCGTTGGCGAGGATTTCCTGCACTTCTACCGTCCCTGGTTTGGCGACACTCGCGACGAGTCCTACAAGGGCTTCATGAAAGTCAGAGGTTGGATTAGCGGTCTCCGCGGAGAGACCGGTGACCGCGACATCCGCGCATACGCCAACGCCGGTGGTCTGGATGTACATGACTCGGCCTTCAAGCTCCTCGAGTACGACCAATCATATCGTCCCAAGAACCTGCTGGACTATATGCGAAGTCGCAAGGATCTGATTGCCAGGATTCCAGCGGACTCGTGACTGCAGCAAGGCGCTCCGGTAGTGAGCATGCACTGCCGCGTCGGTGAATCCTTGTTGCAGCACGCGATAATGGAGGACAAAACATGTTCAGACTGGAAGTACTCCCGGCTCGCTATGGCGACTGCATTTGGTTTGAGTACGGCAAGGATTCGATCAGACGCATCCTGATCGACGGCGGCGCGCCGGGTGTCTACAAGCGCGCCCTGAAGCCTCGCCTCAAGCAGCTCTCGGACGAGGAACGCAAGTTCGAACTGCTGGTCGTCACGCACGTCGACTACGACCATATCCGGGGCATCATCGAGCTGGCACTCGATGACCAGTTTCCGTTCAAGGCGAGGGACGTCTGGTTCAATGGCTTCCGGCACATTCCCGACAAGCCAGCGGATGTCCTTGCCGGCAAGCACGGCGAGCAGCTCACCGATCTTCTCCTGAGCAACGGTCTCAGCTGGAACTCCCGCGGGTTCGATAAGAAGGCCGTGGTGGTTCCGAAGCAGGGACCGCTCCCGCGCGTCGAGTTCGACGGCGGCCTTAGCCTGACCCTGATGGCCCCGACGGTCCCGATGCTCGCAGACTTGCGCAAGGACTGGGAACACTCCTGCGAGGACATTAACATCACGCCTGAAGAGCTGGAGGAGGCACGCAAGGAGGGCCGTTTCAAGACGCTCGACGCCTCAAGGCATGAGGCTGCATCGCGGGCGGAGCGGCCCGACGTCGAGCGGCTCCTGCGCGAGGATTTCGAGGAAGACAACTCGGCGGCAAACGGAAGCAGCATCGCGTTCCTCCTGGAGTACAACTCCCTTCGCATTCTGCTGGCGGGCGACACCCACCCGAGCACGCTGGTGGAGACGATCGGACGCCTCGGCGACGGAAAGCTCGCGCTCGACGCGTGCAAGCTGCCCCACCACGGGAGCCGCGGAAGTGTGAGCGCCGATCTGATCAAGCACCTCGACTGCAAGGCTTACATCTTCTCGACGAATGGCGAGCAGTTCTCTCATCCGCACCCCGAGGCCGTGGCCCGCGTAATCGAGTACGGCGGCGACAGTCCGGAGTTGATCTTCAACTACCGCACCGAGGAAACCGAGATCTGGGACGACGACAAGCTGCGCGACGCGTACGGATACACTACGTCGTACCCCGAGCACGACAAGGACGGGATCGTCCTCGAGTGGAGTATCGAACGATGAATTCCACGCTGGTCGAGTTTGCCCGCTTCAAGAACTTGAGTATCGGAATCTTGCGGGCAGAGGACGAATACCTCCGGTCGGTGGCGAATCTTCCGGTTCGACCGTGTGAGATGACCATCGATCAGCGACCCTTCAACAAGCTCATGGGAAAGCTCCGGTACGGCGCCGCTTCGGAGGAGGACCGGCAAGATGCGTTGAAGGAGCTGACCAGGCTGACCACGGATTTCCTTGGCTTGAGGCCAGACGGGGGAGACCAGGATAGAACATTGTTCTCCGTTCTGGAGGAAAGCGCCGGGGAGCTGCAGCAGCTAGACCTGGTGGTGAATGCGGCGGAGCTGTCCGCGCTGCCCTTCGAGGCGATCCTCGCGAAAGACGGCACTCCCTTGTTCCTGAGTGGCGGCGGAGTGGTCCTCACCCGCCGAGTCCGGGGCCGCTTCATGGACCGGCGGCCGAATTGGCCGACACGCCCGCGCGTGTTGTATGTGTGGTCGTCCGCAGGAGGATGGGTTCCAAAGGACGAGCATCGCGAGGCACTGCTCGCGGCACTCGCGCCCTGGCTTCCGCCGTCCGGTCAGGAAACGGTGTTCCTCGAGATCGGGAACGCCAGACTGAGAGATCTCGTGGTTACGGTAGAGGAAGCCGCCGAAGACGGCAAGGGGTTCTCGCACGTGCATCTGCTGGCACACGGCCATCCTGTGCACGACGAGAACGATGATCGTTTCGGCATTGCGTTCAATCACAGGATCGAGGGAATGGACGTCGTGACGCCGGAGCAGCTCTCCGAAGCGCTCACTGGGGCCCGATCCACCGCGGTCGTCGTGACGCTGGCTGCCTGCGACGCGGCCAACCAGACTGACACCATTACGCCTGAGAAAAGTGTGGCCCACGAGCTCCACGTCTCCGGTCTTCCGGTGGTTGTGGCATCGCAGCTTCCGTTGACTATACCTGGCTCGAACATCCTCGTTCGCCGCTTCTACCAGGACCTGCTCGAGGGACTCGACGTGCGTACCGCCCTGCATCGCGCTCGGCTAGAGCTCTATGAGAAACGCGAAGAGGCCGGGCACGACTGGGTGAGCCTCGTCGGCTACGTCGAACTCCGAGAGGGATACGCGGACTTTCTGGAGGATATCCGTCTCAATTCCCAGCTCGCTTCGCTCGAGAACCTCAGGGACCGGGCGGAGGTGGCGGTCAGGGAAGGCAGCGACACGGCCGAACTGATGAAAATCCGCACCGCGCTGAAGGAACGAATTGGCGGTCTCAAGAACCTGCTCTCGGAGACCCGGGACGGGGCCGCGCTGGATGAGAACCGCGGACTGCTCGGCAGCGCCGAGAAACGCCTGGCGGAACTCTGCTTCCACCACTTCAAGGATGCGTCCAGCCAACGCGAGTCGCAGGAGGCTCTGTCGCGGGCGCGCGATTGGTACCGTTCCGCCTTTGAGGCGAACCCGTCGCACCACTGGAGCGGGGTCCAATACCTGGCGATCGATGCAGCATTGACCGGAGAGATGAACACCGAGCACTGGAAGACGGCCTATCGGGCGGCGGAGGTCGATCGCCGGCGACCGAACGAGTTTTGGGCTCAGGGCTCCCTCGCCGAGCTCGCGCTCCTCGACCGAATTCTCGGTGAAGGGACGGACCTCTTGGCGGAGGAGTACCTGGTCGAGATGAAGAAACGGGTCGCGGTCTTGAAGGAGTCTCCCTCTCATGACCCCTTCGGCTCGACAGTGCTGCAGCTGCGGCGCTATGTGAACTGGTGGCGCCAGGATCTCGGATTCTTCCCGGGGGCACCGGATCTCGCCAGTGAAGCCAGGCGTCTCGCTGAGATCATGACTGATTGCACTCGGAGTAAGTTGGCGAGATGAGAAAATGACTGTGCCTGGCAAATTGATTCGCAAGCTGCTGCACTTGTCATGAACTTTCGTCCCGCTGTAGGGGAGATTCGAATCTCCAATTATTGCAGCGACCAATTGGTGGTCGGCGCTCTTGAAAACGGGTTCAGTAAGGATCTTGTGAGTAATCTTGATGAGTATATTCGCGTGTCCGGTGATGCTGATAACGACAGTTATAAAACGAACGGTTATAAACAGGCGGTGAAAGCGGAATATGCGATATTTTCAATATCGGCGATCTCACTAATGGTCGCTCTCGCATGCATATACCTGCAATGAGACATAGTCGGACATCGATGTGGCAACCAGCACAGGCGTTAGAAGATGAATCATGTTTATAGATATAACGAGGAAACCGGTTTTGATTCGCCGGAGAACTGTCGAATCATCGAAGTGTTCAATATTGATGCTGACAATGATTGTTCGATTGTGCATGCCATCGTGAAACCCGGAGAAGGAGCAATGTTGCACTATCTGAAGGATACATCTGAGAGATATGTGATATTGAAGGGAAGAGGCGAGGTGGAGATAGGTGATGACAAGCCTGTCGAGCTGCAAAGATATGATGTGGCGTTGATACCAGCCAATACCCCGCAGCGAATAACAAACACAGGCAAAGATGACCTCGTGTCCCTCCGTGTATGAACACCAGGATTTTCTCCGGATTGTTAAGGGCAGGTTGAGAATGGGTGATGGGCGCGGACCGGAACAACCTGGCAGAGAAAGCGATTCCATGACTACTGGCGCGCACTGAGTCAGTCGACCAAAACAGGCCGACCTTGAATTTCGCCAGAGCTCAGAAAGCTTATTGGGCGAATGTGGGAAGCCAGCCCGAGGTGGGCGCGCCGAAGATTGTCGCTGAGCTCGCGATGCCTGGAATCGACGTTGCCAGGTCAACGGTAGAAAAGTATAAGCCCAAGCGGACCGGGCCCCCATCACCTGCGTGGAGAACATTCCTGGATCAGCGCGTTCGAGATCTCGTATCGATCGTCTTTTTCATCGTCCCGACGGCTACGTTTCGGGTGTTGTTCGTCTTCATCGTGCTGGTCCACGACCGGCGGAGAATTGTTTACTTCAACGTGACCGAACATCCAACGGCGCAATGGACGGCGCAACAGATTGTCGAAGCGTTTCCGTTTGATACTGCTCCAGGTTATCTGATTCGAGACGGCGACGGGATATACGGCGACTGCGTTACGCGGAGGATTGAAAGCCAGGGAATCGACGAGGTCATCACGGCAGCTGCGTAGCCATGGCAAATCGCCTATGTGGAACGAATGATCGGGACGCTAAGCCGAAAACTTTTCGATCATGTCATCGTGTTCAACAAGCGGCATCTCGGTTGTAATACGTATAAATACGTATTAGATGTGCCAGTGTTCAAGTGTGATTACAGGCTGGCTAAGAGAGGTGGTCACCGGCGGTAGGACAGGAGTGAGGAAGGTTTAAGTGTCTTCTGTGAAGATAATCGGAATTGAGACGGGAGCAGAAGAAGAGTAAGTGCAGGAATCATTCAGCGAGATTCAAGGCGAAGTTGGCTCGACGTTACAATTTCGCTTGAAATCTGCGGGAACAATGCTACGGTATCCAGACTAGGTTCGCGCGAGTTGACGCATGACGCTCAGACAAGGAGGATGCGTTCATGATTGCGGATGCAGTCGAGTTCATTCGCAGGGAGGTGAGGGACCACTTGGCCGTCGCTGACGACGAGGTCATCGCCAACTCGGCTCGCAAACTGGTCGAAGAGGCCAATCCCCCGGGGGCCTACATCTCTCTGGTGAATGTAGAAGAGGAGACGGCGCTCAGGAACACGCCGCACGTGGAGCGCCGCCAGGGCCACACAGAATATGTCGAGCCGCCGGTCTACCTGAATCTGTACCTGCTCTTCGCCTTTGAATTCCTCACCTACGCCTCCAGCCTCGTCCACCTTTCCAAGACTGTCGAACTGTTCCAGAACAATCGCTGGTTCAGCGCCACCACCCAGGCCGGTCCCGGCGCCAATGCCTTCCCCGCCACGCTCGAAAAACTGGTTATCGAGATGGTCAACATGAACTTCGAGGAGCTCAATCATCTCTGGGGTGTGCTGGGCGGCGCCTACTTCCCGTCGGTCGTCTATAAGGTGCGCCTGGTGAAGGTCCAGTTCGATACCGCCACGGCGGCGCCGGAAGTCACCACCATTGAACTCGATACGGTAATCACATGAGCATCATCGCCTTCCGTCTCCTGGTCACCGTCGCAGAGCACGGAAGCAGCAAGGTCATCCGTGCACTCGGTTTCGAACCCACGGCAGAGACCGCCCGCCGCCTCGCCGACTACCGTCTTGTCTACCGACCATGGTGCAATGGTTACCGGCTCTGTGCCCAGTTCAATCCCGAGGCCGGCGGCGCGCACCTGGCACCGAACACGGTGCGCAAACCATACGTGTTTGGCATCCGGCTCACCGAGTCCGACTTTTTTGCCCGCTATAACCCCAACCTGGACACGGCTGCCGGGCCCAACCTCTATCTGTCCAACCTCAAGGCCGACGGTACGGCACGCCCATCCGGGCAGCTGAGTCTGGGGGCAACGGTGGAGAATGCGGACGCGGCGCGTATCGTGGCGCGACGCCTGAATGCCCGGGTCGACATGACGAAGACCCCGAACCCTGCCAGCCTCAAACTGGCCAAATGTTCCGATCCCGCCCTCGGCGCCGAGTCCGCGGGCGGGCGCAACTATTCCGCTGCGTTCCGACGAAGAATCTGACCGCCGTTGCTGGCGGTTCGCGACGTTTGACCTCAACCACATGTAATGATGACACCAGAACAAGGATAGACACCATGCCCAGCTACAGTGCTCCCGGCGTGTATATTGAGGAGATCCCGGTCTTCCCGCCTTCCATCGCTCCGGTGGCCACCGCAGTGCCGGTGTTCGTCGGTTACACCGAAAAGGCCACCGGCAAGCAGGGGGAGGACCTGACCAAGCAGGCCGTCCGCATTACCTCGCTGATCGAATACGTGGCCCTCTACGGCAAGGCGCCGCTGCAGGACCTGTTGGTCAATGTGGACAAGCGTGTCACCTCCGGCGGCAGCCTGCTCGGGGTGCAACTGAGCTGGGACAGCAAGCCTTCCGTTCCCGCCCAGTTCATGCACTATTCCATGCAGCTCTATTTCGCCAACGGTGGCGGTCCTTGCTACGTCTATTCGGTGGGCGGCCACGCCGCCGCGGCCAAGAAGGATTTCACCGACGCGATCACGGCCCTGGAGGCCGTGGACGAGCCGACGCTGCTGGTGTTCCCCGATGCCGTGAAACTGAACGACGCGGACTACGGCAGCGTGGTCGACGCGGCGCTGAGCAGCTGCAATAAAACCCAGGACCGATTCACCATTGCCGACGTGCGCAATGCCATCGGCGGCGGCACCGACGACAACGCCAAGATCACCACGAATTTCCGCGCCAAAGTCACGAAGAATGCCGTGGAGTTCGTCAAATACGGGGCGGCCTACTTCCCCTACCTGTCCACCAATGTGCCGTTCCGTACCTCCGACGCCAATGTCACTCTCAAGACCTTCAATACCGTCACCGTGAAGGACGATGGTACGGAAACTTTGGCGCCGGTGGCGGGCGCGGCCGGCAAGAAGCTCAATGATGCCGGCCTGGACATCAAGAACACGGAGACCGCGGTGTACTCGGCAATCCAGAGCTTCATCGGCGAGGCCTATGTCACAGTCCCGCCCTCCGGCGCCATGGCCGGGGTCTACGCCCGCGTGGACCGTAGCCGTGGCGTGTGGAAGGCGCCGGCCAATGTGGGCTTGAGCCTGGTAGTGGGACCGGCGGTCAAGGTGACCAATGATCTGCAGGACAGCCTCAACATCGATGCCGGCACAGGCAAGTCGGTGAACGCGATCCGGGCCTTCTTCGGCAAGGGCACCATGGTGTGGGGCGCACGCACCCTGGCCGGCAACGATAACGAGTGGCGGTACATCAGCGTGCGCCGCTTCGCGAACTTCGTCGAAGAGTCAGTCAGGAAAGCAATCGGAGACTTCGTGTTCGAGCCCAACGATGCCAATACCTGGGTCAAGGTCCGCACCATGGTGGAGAACTTCCTCATCAACCAGTGGCGCGATGGGGCGCTCATGGGCGCCAAGCCGGAGCAGGCTTTCCGGGTTGTGGTCGGGCTGGGCCAGACCATGAGCGCCCAGGACATCCTCGACGGTTACATGATCGTCGAGGTGCATCTCGCCATCGTCCGGCCCGCCGAGTTCATCGTGCTGCGCTTCATGCAGAAGATGTCCGAAGCCTGAGCCGGCATGAGCCCCCGATCCAGCTACCAGGAGTGACGACATGAGTAACTATCCGCTTCCGAAATTTCATTTTCAGGTCGAATGGGGTGGCGCGCGTATCGGCTTCACCGAGGTCTCAGGTCTCGACGTGGAGACGGAGGTGATCGAGTACCGCGACGGCGCCCTGCCCGAGTATTCGAAGATGAAGATCCCGGGCATGCAAAAGTATCCCAACATCACCCTGAAGCGCGGCGTATTCAAATCCGACAACGACTACTTTGTCTGGTGGAATAGCGTATCGCTCAACACCATAGAGCGCCGTGACGTGACGGTGAGCCTGCTTAACGAGGCGCATGAGCCGGTGATGGTATGGAAGGTCAAGAACGCCTGGCCTACCAAGATCACTGCCACCGACCTCAAGGCCGACGGCAACGAGGTGGCCATCGAGTCCATTGAGCTGGCGCACGACGGCTTGTCCATCCAGAACGAGTGACCATGAGCGAATATTACGTCCCGCCGGTCGGCTTCCACTTCAGTGCGGAGTTCGATGTGCCGGGTGCGTCCCAGCGCGACGTGCGCTTCCGGGACGTATCGGGCCTCACCATGGAACTGGAAGAGCAGACCTACAACGAAGGCGGCGAGAATCGCTTCTCGCACAAGCTGCCGGTCCGCGGCCGCTACCCCGATCTCGTGCTCAAGCGCGGGCTCCTGGTGGACTCGGGCCTGCGCAGCTGGGTGTTGGACGCGGTGCGGAACCTGGTGATTCTGCCGGTCACGGTCTGGGTCACGCTGCTCGACGAGATGCACATGCCGCTCCAGACCTATACCGTGGTCGGTGCCTGGCCCAAGAAATGGGTGGTCTCGGATTTCAGTGCCGAGACTTCCGAGATCGTCATCGAGACCTTGGAACTGGCGTACCAGTATTTCCGCGTCGACTGAGCGAGAAAACTCCATGCCTGTCTTCATCAATGAAGTGGTGTTCCGGGGTGACGTGCAGCGGACGCGCGAGACGGGTGGCGGGGCGGACGCTGCGGCGGGTGCCAGCCCAGTTGAGCGCGAAGCCCTGATTGCGGAGGTGACCCGGGCGGTGATCGATTACCTGGAGCGCGAACTCGACCGGGTGGGGGAACGTTGAGTTGTGGATGGCGCGCTGCTCAAGCTGACCATCATTCCCTTCGAGGACTCCGAAGGCGCCATGGGGCCGCCGGCGGGGCCGCCCTTCGTCGTGCAGTTCAATCCGGAGACCTACACCGATACCACCGAATTCAAGTACGGCCCGGATCAACCGCCCCAGGGTGCCGACGGCGCCGAGGCCAAATTCGAGTCGGTGAATCCGAAGAAGTACAGCTTCGAACTAATGCTGGACGGCACCGGCGTGTCGCCGGCACCGCCGCCGGCTGGGGGGCTCGACGCGGTCGCCCCATCCACGGGCCTTTCGGTTGTCGCCCAGCTGGAGCTGTTCAAGGCCACCGTCGGTTTTAGCGGCAATGTGCATCGGCCCCGTTTCCTGATGCTGGTCTGGGGCCGGCTGGTGGCCACCACCGTACTGGAAAGCTATTCGGTGGCCTACAAGTTGTTCTCCCCGGCAGGCCTGCCGCTGCGGGCGACGCTCTCGGTCACCTTCCGCGAGCATATCCCGAAAGGCTTCGGCGAACTGCTGAAGAACCTCGCCTCGCCCGACATCGACCACGTCCATCAGGTGCGGGAAGGCGAACTTCTATCCACCATTGTCAACGGCGTCTACAAGGACCCTGCCTACTACATGGCGGTAGCCAGTGTAAATCGTCTCGACACCGTGCGCGCACTCCGGACCGGCAGCACGCTGGACCTGCCGCGGCTGAAGTGAGGTGAGCATGAGTATTCCCGGCCTCGGCAACGCCCGTCCCACGCATCTGACCACCTTCACCGTCAAGGCCGGCGGCGACGCGTTGGGTGCCGAGTACGGCATCGTATCGCTGGAGATCCGACGTGAGGTCAACCGGGTGCCGAAGGCGACGATGGTGTTACTCGACGGCGACGCGGCCGCGCAGAACTTCGCCATTTCCGAACAGGAGAGTCTGATCCCCGGGGTAGAAGTCGAGATTCTGGGAGGCTATGAATCCGAGAAAAATACCCTTTTCAAGGGGGTGATTACACGCCACCGAATCGAGGTCGGGGCGCGCGGTGGTTCGCGTCTCATCGTGGAGATGCGCGACCCGGTGTTCCGCATGACGCTGGGGCGCCGCTCGCGCAATTTCACAGACGTCACGGATGCCGATGTGATGGAGCAGGTTATCGGCCTGCACAAGGGCCTCACCGTCGAGGTCAGCCCGACGGATCTGGTACACCCACAGATCGTCCAGCACCAGGTCAGCGACTGGGACTTCGTCATCATGCGGGCGGAGATGGCGGGGCTGGCCGTCACTTGCATCGACGGCATGGTGAAGATCGTCGTGCCCACTGTGGACGGGGCGGCGGCGAGTTCGGCGGTGTTCGGGCGCGGCCTGTTTTCGGCAGAGCTGGAACTGGATGCCGAAACCCAGCTCACCGCCGTCGAGACCGGCGCCTGGGATGCGGCCAACCAGGAATTGATCACCGCCGAGGCCGACGACGCTGCCACCCCCGGCCCGGGCGACATCTCCGGTGCGCAACTGGCGCAGGCGGGCGGCG
>Ga0210064_1000795_pt1 | contig 14556 bp, 13 predicted proteins | sample Muzzi_CordC_D2_FD_185531 | JGI IMG/M metagenome (GOLD analysis project Ga0210064, IMG submission 185531) | Wetland microbial communities from San Francisco Bay, California, USA, that impact long-term carbon sequestration - Muzzi_CordC_D2 (SPAdes) | ecosystem: Environmental > Aquatic > Marine >...
TCGTCGTGTGTTCCGGCAATTTGTTGGTGACCAGGATGCGCACCCGGTCCCCCTCAACCGCTTCGATGGTGGGACCGGGGGTCTGACCATTGTAGCCCCAGCACTTGACCGTCATACCGGGTGCAAACTCCCGCTCTACCGGCTCGGCGATCAAATGGAATTCTTTGACGCCGTTTTTCATTTTAAATGGCAAAGTGCTGCCGTTGGGCGTCACGACATGTGTATCGGAATTATTTCTTGAATTAGATATATGATGCGAAACTGCCGAATGACTCGATTGTGCCTGTGCCTTTTTTAACCAGGCGGCACTGCCGGTCAACGCAGTTAATGCGGAAACGATCATCTGACGTCGGGTAAGCATTTTGCCTCTCCTTAATTTTTATCCTGCTTAGCCAGGATTTTATCTTTCTAATTGCTATCGGATAAATACTCACTAAAATGGTCGGGGGAATTGTCCATTGATTTATTTGACTTCTCAGGAGAATGCTCGTCTTAATCCATGGGACTGAGGGGCGGCAGGCGTCCGCCGACTGCGCGCTGAATCTGCGCCCGGGTAATCCAGTAGTCGCGCACCGTCTCAATATATTTCTGATAGTTGTCAAATTCATTTTGCCTGGCAATCAACAGATCAAACACACCGGTGAGCATATAATTGTATTCCTGCAATGTTAAATGAACGATGCGCTCCTGCAGAGGGATCAAGACTTTTTTGTAATGCTCGACTAAATGGCGCTGCATTGACAGCCGGCTGCGCAACGAACGCACCTCGGATCGAATATTTACCGCTTGAGCAGCCAGGCGTTTCTGGCCCTGGCGCAGGCGGGCCTCCAGCCTTGCGATGTCGGCCTGGCGCTGATTGAAAATGGGCATTTCCAATGTCAGCGACGGTCCCGTCACCCATTGACCGTCCGTGTCGCGCTCGGTGCTCACTCCCACCTCAGCTTTCGCGAGCCAGCGCCAATCCAGTGTGATTCCCAGGGCCTGTGCCAACACTTCTACCTCCTGGCGTGCGGAAGCAAGGTCCAGGCGATTATTAATTGCCAGAGACTCCAGATGTTCCAAGGCCATTTCTTGGATCGGTACATCCGGCAGTTGATGGGCTAATTTCAACTCCGTCTGAGCACCCCATAATCCCATCAAACGGATCAATTGCTCGCGGGATTCAACGGCCTGTGTTGCGCTTTGCGCATAATCGATTCTGGCCTGTTCGTAATACCCCTGTTCGGCGGCCAGGCGCAGATCGCTGATATTGCCTGCCATGTGCATACGGCGGGCCATTTCAAAGGAAGCCTCGGCGGATTCAGCAATGTGCTGTCGCATTTGTTTGATTTGTAATGTGCCGATGGTCCGGTAATATGTTGCTCTTACATCAACGGCCAGTTTGAGAACCTCATCGGCCACCCGCAGCTTTACTTCTTCAAACTGTATGGCTGCAAGCTTCTTGCGTGCCGGCAGCATCAAGATGTTGAGAAAATTTTGGCTGACTTCGAATTCAAGGTTGGTCAGGCTCGGTGAACTATCCGGAAACCGCGCCTGTCCAAAAAGAACCGGATTTTCCAGCAGGCCGGCTTCGACGACGTCGGCCTGGGTGATACCAAGATCCTCATAGGTTGCCTGAAGATGCTGGTTGTTCAGCAGGGCAACCTGAACTGCCGCATCGGCGCTTACTTCGTTTGTTAGCAAGTCGTCGATTGCCCGGGCCACCTGCTCATCGGCCGTTGAACCCTGGTTCCAATGCAGGCGGTAATTGACTCTTTGGTGGATTAATTCTTGTACATCACCAAAACCGGCTTCTTTGGGGACCTGGGCACATCCAGTGATCACCACTATAAGGAGGGCCAGGATGTCTGTTGAAATTGCAATAAAGCGGGTCATTAATTGTGCTCCTTATGCGGATGGCTGGATTTTTCTGTTTCAGCCCCAGATGAGGAATTTTCCGGTTTCATATGGCCGTTGTCAGGCATTGATTTCATTTCATGCGCAGGGCTGTCCTCGTGCCCTTTGGGGGACATGGACGGGGTGTCGCCGGGTTCCATTTCATTTATGGGCTCGGCGTCTTTGAACGGATTCGGTGCTGCCGTGTAGGCCGCCTCTGCTGCTTCAGGATTTGCCGGGTGGTTCGCGGGCAAATCCGTCTGAACCGGATCACTGGCACATCCCCAGAAGGAAAATAGGAGCACCAAAATACCCATGTATCTCGATTTGTTTGAGAGTTTAGGTGTCATAATGAACATCCTTATATTTATGGTGACAGCCGTTTATATCACCGAATTTATACCTCATGCAACCTCCGCAAGAGATTTCATCTAAGAGTTATCACAGCCTGCGTAGTTTTTACGCGGCCATCTGTTGCTTTCCCAACCGGGTGCGAAAAAAGTTTCCACATACCAGGACCCAACTACTAAAACCGGGCTTTTAAGAGGCTGTATTATAAGACCAGCAAAATGAGTGCCATGGCCTGCGGAAAAAACAGAGCCGAGTGGTGAAATACTATTAACAGCAGACCCATGCATTTTTCCAAAAAAGCGGCTGCAGAAATCCGACCGTTTGGTATCCCATATTCAAAGGCGGAACAAGGAAAGATCTTTAGAACTAATGGGACTCGGATATTTTGGAGGTACTTGGTACAGCTCTTGCAATTTTGTAGCTGAAGGAGAGGAGAACCCTTTGGAAGTCAACCTTGGAAGGGCGTGTGCGATGTCAAGCACTCAATTCAATAGTCGATCGCACCCGCCGGTTTGACCGGCCGACTTACTTTTGAAAAAAAGGAAAAAACAATGGACAAAATAAACCTGAAAAAGGCTTTCGGTCTCGAGGCAATTGATTATGCTGTTCCGGCCCACGCCAACACGTTCTGGTATTCGCTTGGTGGAATAACGCTGATCTGTTTCGTGATATCATTTGTGACCGGAGCGATCCTGACTCAGTTTTACAATCCTACGCCCGTCGTAGCGCATGCCAGCGTTAATTACATAGCCGGTACGCCCTGGCTTCGGCTGATTCGAGCTTTGCATCATTGGAGCGCCAACCTGGGATTTATTTTGTTAATCGGTCACATGCTGCGGGTAATGTTTACGGGCGCCTTTCGGCCGCCGCGGACAATTTCCTATCTGGTGGGTCTTCTTCTGCTGTTCGTGGCCTTCCAGCTTTTCTTTACCGGTACGGTGCTTAAGTGGGATCAGGAGGGGTATGAAGCCATGGCGCATTTCATGGCGGTCAACAAACTGCTCGGGCCTCTCGGCGCAATTTTCCAGGATGATTTCACATTGTCCACATCGATGTTAGCCCGCATCTATGCTTTACACATCGGTATATTTCCGGCTCTGCTGCTGGTTCTGGTCGCTGTTCACCTGATTTATATCAAACTTTTTGGCATCGCCCCGAAACCATACCAGGACCAGGACGCTTATCAGAAAAGTCTGGCAAAAGGTGCTAATTTCACACAACACCTGAAATGGCTTTTGCTCTTCGGCTTAATTTTGCTTGTCATTCTAGTTATATTGGCTTATCTTTTCCCACCGGACTTATTGGAGAAGCCAAAACCCGGAATTGAAATCACCAAGCCGCCCTGGGTTTTTTGGATTTTCTACCCGATTGAATCTGCCATCGGAATACCCGGCATTTTATTGGGTACTGTAATATTATCCATCGGGCTTATACTAGTACCGATTCTTGGGCTGATGATTCATGAGGAAAAAATACTTTTTCGAACGGTTAGAACTGTTGTCGTCGTCGGGCTGATCACATGGTTTGTCCTTCTGATTATCACTTATTTTTCACCGGTCATGCAACATCTCTAACCCGAATTTGAAGTAATGCCAGGCGCAACCGGAATTTATCCAATTTTCTCACTCCAGGGTTGATACTAATTGGTTGGGCCTTATCTTGTGATACGGTCACCTACGGGTCACGGGGGCGGACCGAGCAGTACGAGGACATCTGTCGACTAACCGCTGGAGGCGGCGGGAAACGCGCCAACACTCTCGAACATGTTATGGGAAGAATAGTCATGCAACGCAAATTCACGGTCTTTCTTGTATCGATATTTATAGTGGTCGGCTTGGTACCCGGAGCGTCTGCCGGCACCTTTGACCATTCAAATTTTGACCAGGTTCTCAAGGCGTACGTTGATGACAAAGGACTGATTGATTATAACGGTATTGCCGAAGCACCTCGTTTTCATGAATATATGCAATCTCTGAAAACGGCAAAGGTGGAGAAATTATCCAAAGACGGCCAGTTAGCCTTCTGGATCAATGCTTACAACGCGGTGACGATTGATAAGGTTATCAAGTGGAGGCCGAAAAAAAGCGTTCGGGAGACATTTATTCCGGGGGTGTGGACTTCCACAGATTTTTATACTACCCGGGAGCATACCGTGGCAGGCAATCGGATGAGCCCGGATGACATTGAGCATGAAATTCTGCGCAAGCGGTTCAATGACCCCAGAATCCATTTTGCTATCGTTTGTGCCTCATCGGGATGCCCACCGCAGCCAAGGTTCGCGTATACCGCAGAGAATGTCCAATCAATGCTGGATCATGAGACTCGAAAATACTTACAGTCTGAACGCGGCACACGGATCGATAAAGCAGCAAATACGCTTTACCTGTCCAAAATATTTGACTGGTTTGCCGATGATTTTATCAAACATTCGGGTTCTGTTACGGAATTCATAAAGCCTTACGTTAACTCGGAAGTACTTTCGCTTCTCGAACAAAACCCTAAGTTCTCCTATCTTGACTATAGTTGGGCGCTGAATGCAAAGGCGCCACTGAAATCGTGAAGCTTGGAATCCTGCATTCCAGAGCAGTTGACCGGATGTGAAGCCATCCCAGGTGGAACTGCTGCAATATACATCGTACCCCCTTTAAAAAATTTCCCCCAATGTACCGAATTGCGGCTTCTACGATCATGATTTAAGTACAGCACCAATTTTTAAACTTACAATTTTACGCAAAACAGGCCGCCGACCGCCGGTCAATTAGTTGGGGTTGGGTATTCGCATAAAGAAAGCCAAAACAATTGATAAAGAGAAATTCAAGAAAGCGACAGGCTTATCGGCCCTGTACTACAAAGTTCCGCAACACGCCAATACGGTCAAATATGCACTGGGCGGGGTTACCCTTTTCTGTTTCCTGGTGACCATGGGAAGTGGTATCCTTATGAGTCAGTTCTATAGCCCTTCTCCAACGACCGCATATGCCAGTGTCAATTACATCAACAGTCCAACCGGCATCCGCCTGATACGGGGTGTGCATCACTGGAGCGCCAACCTGGTTTTTGTCATTTCCAATAATAGGCATTATCTTGCGGGATGAAGGAAAGCTGTTCAAAACCGTCTATGTTCTGGTTGCAATGGGTTTGATCTTTTGGGTTACGATGATGAGTTACACCTATTTTGCACCAGCCATGTCACATTTTTAGTTCAGAGAAAGGAGAATACCATCATGAAAAATATGCATAATTACCGCCGAATCCTTCTAATAGTAGTTGCACTGGCGATAACGTTCACATGGAATTCTGCGGGATGGAGCCATGGCGATGAGACGAGTATCATTCCCGAGTCGCTAAGTGTCAAAGCCGGAGGCAAGCTGAAGGTAGAGGTCAAAGGCCTCGTGGATACCAAAGCCGCCAAATTTTCCTTAACAGGAATGTCAGGAAAATATAATTTGGGTCAGTTTCCCATCGCCAGTGACGACTTCAGCCAGGTACTTGAGATACCCTCCGATTTGCCCCCCGGCAGCTATCGTCTAACGGTTGAAGGCGGAGGAAATAGCGCCAAGGTTGTCATCACCATTAACTGAGGTTGTGCGGGCCTGCTCATCTTTAAAAACATTGATAAACTTTTTTAAAAAGATTTACCCAGGACGATTGGATGCAGAATACCTGAAACTGCTTTCTGCATCATTCCCTGCGCCGCCCTCTTTTTTATCACCGGGTCTTTGTTCCGGCAGGATTTATCTTTGGCCACAGTCTCCGCCTCAGGGATATCGTGCGTATCGCAAATCGTTCGGAGCAGGATAACAAGAAAAATGTTATCAATTTAGAATATTTTTATTGACAACGTACAAAGTTTGTTGTACCAAACATTTTCAATTTTTGGTATATTCAGATAAATACATCCAGAGAGGCGATTAAGGTTATGCGGGTTAACATGCGGAAAATGAGTGATAATCAGATCGGGACGATTGCGGCGGTCAAGGTGGCCGGTGACCTGGGCCGGCGCTTGCGGGATATGGGGTTGGTTCCGGGAACGGAAATCAAAATCCAGGGCCGGGCCCCGCTTTACGATCCGGTGGCTTTGAGGATTCGGGGAGCTACCCTGACGTTGAGAAATAATGAAGCTGACTTTATTGAAGTGGAGGTTAATGATTAATGCAAGCGACGGTTGCCCTGGCCGGTAATCCGAATTCCGGCAAAACCACCCTTTTTAATGAATTGACCGGTGCCCGGCAGCATGTCGGCAACTATCCGGGAGTCACGGTCGAGAAAAAAGAGGGCCTTTATACCAGCCATGATTTTCAACTGCACATTGTCGATCTTCCGGGAACCTACTCGCTCACGGCATATTCCCTGGAAGAAGTGGTGGCCAGAGATTTTTTAGTCAACCAGAAACCGGAAGTCGTCATCAACATTGTGGATGCCTCCAATCTGGAGCGCAACCTGTATCTGGCCGTTCAGTTTCTGGAGATGGGCATTCCGGTGTGTATTGCCCTGAATATGATGGACGTGGCCAAAAAACGCGGAATTGAAATCAATGCCCGAAAGCTCTCCGCGCTGTTAGGGGTGCCGGTAGTCCCCACCATCGCCCGCACCGGCCAGGGGAAAAAGGAACTGATGGACAGCGCCGCCCGGATCGTGCAGGAAAATACCGAGTTTTTTCCGCTCAAAATATCCTATGGTGACGATGTCGATAGCGCAATGATCGGGATGGAAAAGGAGATTGAAGCCAACAACTTTTTAATCGATACCTATCCGGTGCGCTGGATTGCCTTAAAATACATGGAAAACGATGAACAGATTCTGGAAAAGGGACGGAAAGCGAATCCGGAGCTGGCCGCCAGGCTGCAGGAAACGGTAAAGAAAGTGTCCCATCATCTGCTGGATACCCTGGACACCTATCCCGAGGCCATGATCGCCGATCAGCGCTACGGGTACATCAAGTCGATCCTGAAGCAGGGCGTCATCTACCAGAAGTACGATCCAAACCGGCTTTACAGCTCGGATCGAATCGACAAGGTTCTGACCAACCGTTTTCTCGGCCCCCTCATCATGCTGGCGATCCTTGCCGGGCTGTATCAGGTGGTTTTCACCTACAGCGAGATACCGGTGGGATGGCTGGAGACCATCTTTGGCTGGATCGGGGCCGGGGTGTCCGCCGTATTGCCGGACGGTCTGCTGAAGTCTTTGATTGTCTCCGGTATTATTGACGGCGTGGGCGGGGTCTTAGGGTTTGTGCCGCTGATAATGTTCATGTTTTTCGGGATTGCAATCCTGGAGGACTCCGGTTACCTGGCCCGGGTGGCGTTTATGCTGGACAGGATCTTTCGAATTTTTGGTCTGCACGGCAGCTCCGTGATGGCCTTTATCGTGTCCGGCGGTATTGCGGGCGGATGTGCCGTACCCGGTGTGATGGCCACCCGCACGCTGAAATCTCCCCGTGAGCGCCTGGCAACCCTGCTGACCGTACCCTTTATGAATTGCGGCGCCAAACTGCCGATCTTTGCGCTGTTGATCGCCGCTTTTTTCGCCAAGCATGAGGCTTTGATCATGTTTATGATTACGCTGGGCGCCTGGGCCGGAGCGCTGCTGGTTGCCAAGCTGCTGCGGGTTACGGTGATCCAGGGCGCCGCCACCCCATTTGTGATGGAACTGCCGCCCTATCGGATGCCGACCTTTAAAGGACTGGCCATTCATACCTGGGAACGGACCTGGCAGTACGTCAAAAAAGCCGGGACGATCATACTGGGATTTTCGGTGATTCTATGGGCTATGATGAGTTTTCCAGCCCTGCCGGATTCTAAAGTGCAGGAGTTTGAGAACCAGCGTCAATCCCTGTTGAATTCAGCACCCGCAGCGATCGCCGCTGAGCTGGCAGGCGCCCCGAAAGGTGCCGACCTTTCCCGGGAAGCATTATCGTTAAAAGCAAAATTAAAAGCCATTAACCACCGGGAAGCCGAAACCGTGCTAAGATACTCTGTCGCCGGGCGGATCGGAACCGCGCTGGAGTCGGTATCCCGCTGGGCCGGATTCGACTGGCGCACCAACATTGCCCTGGTCGGCGGATTTGCGGCCAAAGAGGTGGTGGTTTCGACCCTGGGCACGGCCTATTCCCTGGGGGAAGTCGATCCCGAGGAAAGCGGGGCCCTGTCCGAAGCGCTGGCCAGAGATCCCGGCTGGTCGCCCCTGGCGGCATTGGGACTAATCGTTTTTACGATGTTTTACTCCCCCTGTTTTGTCGCGGTGGTTTGTATCTCGCGCGAGTCCGGCTCCTGGAAATGGGGAGCTTTTGCGATGGCCTTTAACACGCTGCTGGCGTTTGGTCTGGCGGTTTTAATTTATCAGGTTGGTTCGGCTCTGGGCATAGGGGTTTAGCGGGTTGATTGAGTTGGATCGGTCTACGAATAAGAGTACCAAGGATGGTGAAGTAGAAATGGAAACTTTTATTGTTATAATTATTGTCGGTCTTGCGGCCGGGTTGCTCGGGCGCCATTATTATAAAAAGTATAAAAAAGGCAATCAGGGCAGTTGCGGGTGTTCCTCCTGTCCGGCCGATGCGGCCTGTTGTGAACTTCCCGGGAAAAGGGCGGAACAATTAACCGATATCCGCAAATCTATGGAAACTTGACCATATCAGTTGAGAAAATGAGCTAAAATTTAAAATGAACTAAAATGCGCTAATCCCGCTGACAGCGGGAGTGTCAATTTTCTAAAAAAAGGCAGAGCGTAGCGTCTCCTTAATTCTTGTCCGCCTCCGGAGGATTAGTCATTCTTATCCGCCATTTCTTAGGCGGATTAGGCAATTTAGTTCATTCTTGTCCGCCAGTTTTTAGGTGGGTTAGTCATTCGTTTATTACACTATATCAGACTGTTATGATACGGGGCTGAAGTAAAAATTTATATGACAAGCAGAGGTAACTAATGGCAAACCGGGAAGCACTCAGCTCGAACATGGAAGATTATCTGGAGGCAATTTTTCACATTTCCGCTGAAAAGCAGGCTGCCAGAGCCAAAGATATCGCCGAACGACTGCAGGTGAACAAATCTTCGGTGACCGGCGCGTTGCGGTCACTTTCGGAAAAAGGGTATGTGAACTACGCGCCGTACGACATAATTACCCTGACCCCCGAGGGGCAGGTGCTGGCAAAAGATGTTGTGCGGCGGCACGAAACCCTCAAGGAGTTCTTCGTCAAAATCCTGCTGCTGGATGAGGAAGTGGCCGAGGAAGCCTCCTGCAAAATTGAGCATGCCATCTCTGAAAGGATTCTGGACCGGATAATCAATTTTGTCGAGTTTATGGAAATTTGCCCGCGGGGCGGCCGGGAGTGGCTGAAAGGGTTTCGCAGCCATTGTGAAAATGGCGATACCACAGTCAAATGCACCAACTATATTTCGACCTGCCTGGCGGATCTGAAAAAAAGAGAACAAAACATGCACAACGGGTCTCAGGCGGCCGTGCCTTTAAACGAGTTGGACCCGGGACAAAGGGGAAAGATCATTAAAATAACGGCCCGCAGCGCGATTAATAAACAATTAACCGATATGGGGGTGTCGTCGGGAAATATTATAGAAGTCGAGTCGCTGGAGCCTTACGATAATAAGGTTGATATCAAAGTGCGGGGTCATCATCTGTCGCTTACCAGAGAAGACGCCCGGAAGATATCGGTTGAACTGCATTTGTAACCCGAATCGAGCGATAACGATCGATTCGGGTGTGTGTTGGATGTTGTAAGTTGTATGTTGTAAATTGTAAGTTGTATGTTGTGTGTGGTTTGTTGTTGTGAAAAGGCAAATATCAGAGTTTAATCTAAGATTGAAATGTTGGTCCTTGGGGCCAGGTCAGCCTCGCCAACGGTGGGATTACCATAGATCAAATTTGCTCATGGGTTTTCCGCCGGAGGCGGATCAGGTATTCTGTCGGTGGCAAATCAGTAAATGCCGAACCCTGGCACCTGAAACCTGAACACTGCATGTCCTTTCACAACAAACAACAAACAACAAACAACTTGCCACATTGGTTGAGCGTTTTTCACTCAAACAATGTCTTGCCCGAACATTTCCGGAAAGATTACACCTTCTGCTACCCGCGTGACCGCTCCGGTCATTGACACCGCAAAATTTTCTGCAATTTTTATCTCAATTTCGCCACCCGGCATATGGACCGTTATTTGACTGTCGCACAGTCCCAGGCGGTGCGCGACGGCAGCGGCCGCACTGCTGCTGCTGCCGGAGGCCAGGGTGTAGCCGGCGCCCCGTTCCCAGATCTCGATTTGAATGTTGGAGCGGTCTACAATTTTCATAAATTGCACATTTGTGCGATTGGGGAAGCGCGGCTCATTTTCGATCAGGGGACCCATCTCCTTTGCTTCAGCAGCCGATATCTCCGAACTTAAGATGACACAGTGCGGATTGCCGATGGTGGCGGCACAAAATTCGATCGTCCGGCCGTTTACTTCCATTTTTTCATTGATCACTTGGCGCGCAGGACCCTTAACCGGGATGATCCGGCTGTCAAAGCTGACCCGGCCCATGTCGACTGATATTAACTTCCCATCTTCATAAACCCGGGCATAAACCAGGCCGCCGGCAGTATGAATCGCGACGCGATCATTGCCGATCAATCCTTTGTCCCACAGATAGCGCGTGAAAATACGCAATCCGTTGCCGCTTTTTTCCGCCTGACTGCCGTCCGGGTTAAATATTTTTAAGGCGAATTCGTTTTGCGCATCCTTAATCGGCCCCAGAAGGATACCGTCGGAACCGACGCCGAAGTTGCGATGACAGATCAACCGGACGGACTCCTCTGTCAATGATTTACCGACTTCGGCAGGATTCATTACAATGTAGTCATTGCCAAGTGCGTGGTATTTATAAAAAGGAATAGGGGAGGACATAGAAAAAAATGCCTAACCCGCCTACTGACCGGCGGACAAGATTGCCTAAAATTCGAAAATGCCTAAAATTGTGGTGTCGCTGCGCTCCATCTTTTTAACTTTTAATCATAAAGACTTCTAAAAAGCTTACTATTCATATAGACAAACGAAACGAAGCCACGGGCGTTTGTTATATAAATTGATAGCATACCTTAATTTTAGTCATTTTAGTCATTTTAGTCATTTTACAACTTTAGTCATTCTATGAGATTTGACCATATGTATAGCCTAAAAGAAGTCAAATAAAACTTTAATAGCCGCGCTTGCTTGCATCCCGCTCTGCGGGGCTCGCTTCGCTCGTTCGACTGACGCAGACAATATCCGGCCGACGTGGCCGGATATTATTCCCGTTGCCCTTCGGGCAAATCTAAAACCATTCGTTTTATTTCAGCTTTATTCCTTTTAAATTATCAATCGCGAAGCGATGCTAACTTTAGTCCGGCCAGGTCGGCCGGGCTAAATGTCTGCGACTGTCTGCGACTGTCTGCGGCTAATTAATAAAAGATTTTATCGCAAATCACGGCGTGCCACTGTATTTTACTCCAACTTTTTTGGAGATGATCCAACTTTATAATCTATACAATTGATTCAGGGAGAATCAGTTTTCGGAATGTTCGCGATGATCTCTTTTAGTTTTGCGGAAAGATTCGACGGGATCGGTTGTTCTTTGACATTCTTGCACAGAGCGACGGTTCTTTTGAGGGTTTCGAGACAGGAGAAACAGGCCACACAGTCTTCAGCGTGTTTTTGAATTTCGGCACATGTTGCATGATCCAGTTCGCCATCGATATATTCCGAGAGCTTCTCAAACATCTCAAGGCAATGTTTATGGTCATGGTCATCACTGCTCATTTTCAAAATATCCTTTCAGTTTGTCTCTTAAAAAAAGCCGGGCCCGGTGGAGTCTGACCTTAACGTTAGCCGGGGACAGATTAAGAATCTGGGCGGTCTCCGCCGTGCTGAATTCTTCGATATCCCTTAAAACAATCACCATGCGATATTTTTTAGGGATGGTTAAAATTGCCCGGTTGATAGCGCCGGCCAACTCGGCATTCAGCAGCTTATCCAGGGGCATCAAGGCCCATTCCGGAACCTGTTCCGGTGTCTCGGTATCATCGTTGGGTCGAAACTCGTCTAAAGACAGTTCCTTCTCCGGGGCGAATTTTGATTTTCGCCTTTTTTTAATGCAAGTACTCGCGGCGACTTTGTAAAGCCAGTTTTTAAATTTAGTTTCGTATCGAAAATCTTTTAAATATCTGAAGACATTTAAAAAAGTATCCTGGACCATATCCTCGGCATCACGATGGTCCCGACACATACGCAAACTAAAATTATAAAGTTTCTGCTCATACCTTTCGACAAGGTCGTGAAACCGTTCATCCTGGCCGGAGTTGATGCTCTGGATCAGGTCAAAATCTTCATCTTTGACTATTTTGTTCTGTTTCTGATTCTTCGGTGAGGTCATTTTTGCTTGTCACCTGACAAGCATCCTGCAGTCAGGTGGAAATTCCGATCTTCGGCAAAATATATCTCTGGAGCAATACCCAGACGCCTACGATTGCCAATACAATGAGGATATCTTTCAATGGTTTTCTCCTTTATCTTTCATACGTGTTTATCGAACGGTTGTCCACTGTTTTTTAAAGATCAGACAGTACAAACTGACAAACAAAAACGCCATCACCAGCCCAAGATGACAGAGATCCAGAAAAATAATAAAATCAGCCGCTAAATTTGATCCGGCCAGATTCCTGACCACCAGGAAAAGACCGCTGGCCAGCATGCCGGCTATCAGGGCGGCGCGCACATAGCCGGTTGCGGTCATTTTTCTGGATTTGCGTTTTAACGCCAGGTAGTCAACGATCATATAGGCTGCGAAGGCCAGAAACAGGATGGCGGCCAGATAGTGGATGTAGTGGGTTGTGAAAAATTCCGCCAGCCAGCCCAGTCCGGGGATGTCGGCGATATAATAGCGCTTGAATATCGGCATCTGGCCAAACCCGGTCAGGGTCAGGAAAAAAGTTGCTGTCAGGTAAAACCAGCGGGACGGCAGGCTGATCGCACGAATGTTGCTTTGACGGTAACTCATCGGAAATTCTCCATTATTGACTGTTTTTCGTTGATTTATAATATTTCCCCACAGCGGCGGCGAGGCCGGCAATAGGGGCAACAAACATGGCCGCCGCCAGGTTGTTGGCCTGGCCCATGGTATCTTTAACCGGCTTCAGGTGCGGTTTGCCCTTGCCTTTTTCGATGGCCTTGTTGAGTTCTTCGAACGGAACCGGGGAGACATAGATGGTATTGGTGCCGCCGTTTTCTTTCTCCCCGTAGATATAGCCGTTGGTTGCTTTGGCCAGGGCATGGGCTTTTTTTAGAATTTCTTCCCGCGGGCCGATGGTTTGAACACCTTCCGGACAGGCTTCAATGCAGGCCGGCAGCTCGCCTTCGGCGACCCGCTGGTAGCAGCGGTCGCATTTGTACATGACCCCGTTGCCGGCCATGGAAGGCATAATGTCCAGATACAGTCCCGTGCCGGTTTGCCGCTGGGGGATGTTCCACGGGCAGACCTTTTTGCATTTGGATCCCCCCAGGCAAATATCCGAATCGATCCGGGAGATGCCGTTTTCCAACTGCCGGGCCGCTCCCCAGGGGCAAAGCTTAACACAGGGCGGATTGACGCAGTGCATGCAGCGCCGGGGGATGGTCAGTTCGTTTTCTTCCCCGTTGATCTCAACTTCGGCGTGTTGAATATACAGCCAATTGTAAGGCGTCAGGCGGTCATTGACATCCTGTTTATCGGACCAGTCTTCCACCGGTACCCGGTTGGGATACATTTTCGGAAATGGTTTTTGGGGATCGGGATACTTGTCGGCGTTTGCTTCGGAGCAGGCCTCCAGGCAGGCTTCACAGCCGACACATTTGCTGATATCCAGCAAGGTTGCCAGATGTTGGGTTTCATCAGGTTTGGCGACAGCCGCCGAACCCGGAATGCCGGAGGCCGCCACACCGGCCGCGGCCGCCAGGCCTCCTTTTAAAAATGATCGTCTGGAAATCTGTTGTCCCATTAAGCCTCCCGATCCGGACGAGCCGGAATTGAAAATTGAAGATTGTAAATTGAATATTTATGGATGTCGCGCTCTAATCGCAGGCGCCGCTTGTCGCTCCGTCTTTGTTGCAAATACCTGCGCCGAAGGCGAAAATTAAGTCTTCAATATCAAATATTTCTATACAGCCGTTAAATTTCGCCTTTAGAGAGCCGGGGAGGATTGAATAGTTACAAAAAAGGGGGAATTAATATTCATCCCATTCCGGATATTGATCCGGCGGTTCGTCTATCTAAAATTGATTCGTTCCATATTTCTGCTCCTTTCTCTTGCCGGCTCCCAGATAAATTCCCCGG
>Ga0210064_1000796_pt1:0-10000 | contig 14548 bp, 6 predicted proteins | sample Muzzi_CordC_D2_FD_185531 | JGI IMG/M metagenome (GOLD analysis project Ga0210064, IMG submission 185531) | Wetland microbial communities from San Francisco Bay, California, USA, that impact long-term carbon sequestration - Muzzi_CordC_D2 (SPAdes) | ecosystem: Environmental > Aquatic >...
GCAGCTGGAAATACGTCGTGTCGATGCGCGACGAGTAGGAGCCGAATGCGACGCTGCCTCCCAGGATGAATACTCGCGCAGGATCGGCCGCCGAGCTGACGTAGTGCTGGAATCCATCCTCATCGACGTCGAGCAAGGCGTCCAGCTGGACGCGGGGCTCGTGCCAGCCGATTCCCGCGGCTTCGACTTTGGGTTTCAGCCGCGTGCCCCACAAGCCGGTACGCGGACCCGCCTCCGGGATCGGCAGGCCCCGCTCCGTATAGGCGGATTCCCACGCGTCGCGGTTGATCCTCTGACCGCGTTGCCGGGCGCGATCGTCACTGTTCAGGTAGAAATAGGCTCCCACGAGCAGCAGGACGCACAGCACCGATGGGATCGCGGCGAAGACGACGTAGCGGCGGCGAGAAAGTTCAGACACATCAGCTCCACGATTCGCCGCAAGGCCTCCGGCCGCGATGGCTCGACGCGGATGATACCGCTGCGTAGAATCGGCCGCACGGCGACCAGGTTCGTGAAGATCGCCCGACACGGAAGAGAGCAGCTGGTGACGATTCCGAAATCTGCGTTTCGCTCGATGCTCGTCGCATTCGGATGCCTGACGCTTTCCGGCTGCAGCGCCCCGCCCGACAGAGCGGTCGACGACCATCCCAACATCGTGCTGCTGATCGGCGACGACCAAGGCTATTCGGACTTCGGCTTCATGGGATCCGAATGGGTGAAGACGCCGAATCTGGATCGACTGGCGGAACAGGGAGTCGTCTTCGAGCTGGCACATACCACGTCCAACCATTGTCGGCCTTCGCTCCACACGCTTCTCACCGGGCTGCTCCCGTTCCAATGGCGCCACCACTTGAATCAGCTGAAGCAATCGGACGACGGGTTCGACGAAGACACCGCGGTGGAACGCATTCGGACACTTCCCAGACTCCTGGCCGAGCGGGGCTATACGAGCTTCCAGGCGGGAAAATACTGGGAGGGGGATCATCGCACCGGCGGTTTCAGCGACGGCATGACCAAGGCCTTCGATCCCGAGAGGCCCCAAGGCGGCGAAGGAATCAAGCTCGGCCGAGAGACCATGGCGCCCGTCTACCGCTTCATCGACGAGAATGCGAACCGACCCTTCTTCCTGTGGTTCGCGCCGCTGTTGCCGCACTTGCCGTTCGATGCACCCGGGAAATACCGGAACCTCTACGACGGCCTGGGTCTTTCCGATTCCGCGCGCGCCTACTTCGCGAACTGCAGCTGGTTCGACGACGTCGTCGGACAGCTGATGCAATTCCTCACGGAGCGGGATCTGATCCGGAATACCGTCGTGATCTACGTTTCGGACAACGGCTGGGAGCAGGGACCCTTCGCCGAGCGGACCGGCCCACTGGAGGCCTTGATGGGCGGAGCCAAGGGCAAGCTCTCGCTCCACGACCGTGCCTTCAGGACCCCGATCCTCTTCAGCTGGCCCGGTGGCATCGAACCGCGCAGGATCTCCGAGCAGCTCGTTTCGACGGCGGATCTGGTACCCACGATCCTCGATTACGCCGGCGCGCCGATTCCCGCGCACCTCGCCGGAACGAGCCTTCGTCCCATCATCGAGGGAAAGGCGGTTCCGGAACGCGCATTCGTGATCGGAAGCGTCGACGCTCTCCGGCGTGTCAAGCCGATGCATCTGAGCTCGTTCGACGAATTCCGGACCCGACGAGAAGAAATGCGCCCGGCCGCGCGCGCCTTCCATCTTCGAAGCCGCGACTGGCATTACCTGTGGTACGAGAGTGACGAGCGCGAGGAGCTCTTCGACCTGGCCCGGGATCCCGACGAAGAGTTCGATGTCTCGGCCGATCACCCGGATCGTGTGGCACGCTTTCGGGCCGAGATCGAGAGCTGGAAGCGGACGGTGATCCGGCCCGATTCGGAAGAAGCGTGGTGAAATTGCTCGCCCTCTCGCTCTCGAGCGCTCTGCTCGTCCTGCTGGTCTTCGAAGCCGGACTTCGAATCGCGAGCGACGAGCCGCGGAAGTCGCGCCCGCTGGTGCTCGAAATGCCGAGGATGACCGATCCCGACCCCGAGCTGGGCTGGGTCAGTCGCCCGGGGAGCTATCGCTATCGCCACTCGGATCGCACGATCCAGATCACGATCCGACCCGACGGATCCAGGGGAGCGACCGGTGGAGGCGAATCGGCGCGGGAGATCTGGTTCTTCGGTTGCTCCTACACCCAAGGCTGGGGACTGACCGACGGCGAAGAGTTCGCGGCGATCGTCGCGCGAAGAGCGCCCGGATGGACCGTTCGGAACTTCGGAGTAGCGGGCTACTCGACGCTCCAGGCGCAGTTGCTGTACGAGCGGCTCGTCGAAGAGCTACCGACGAAACCGCAACTCGTGGTCTACGGCTACGCGGGTTTCCATGAGTACAGGAACACCGCCGCACCCAACTGGCTGTTCAGCCTCACGCGCATCGCAGGCGAGAACGAGTGGATCGAGCTCCCTTATGCACGCTGGGATGCCGCGACGGGCCTTCGGACCTTTCCGCCAAAGCGCTGGAAGGCATGGCCTCTCAGCGAATACAGTGCGCTTCTGCAACTCGTGAGTTACCGCGTAGCCGTTCTCGCTGACGCGGCTTCACCCGACGAACAGCGACAGGTCACATTGGCCCTGCTCGATCGCTGGCAGCGGCGCGTCGATCAGGAGGGCGGCCGGTTCTTGACGATGTTGCTCGCGGCGCGACCCAAGATCGCGAACAGCCTGCCGGCCGCGCTCGAAGCTCGGAGCGTGCCGTATCTCGGCTGTCTGAACTCCGATTTCCCCAGTCCCGAGACCCGTTTGTCCGATGGGCATCCCAACGAGATCGTGCACGCGAGTTGGGCCGATTGCTTCAGCGACTGGCTCGAAGCCCGCTAGCTAGTCACCGTCGCCCGTCGCGTCCTCGCGAGCTCCGAGAGTCGCCAGCGGCTCCGTATCCAGCAGGTGATCGGCCACTATCTCCGCGACACGTCGCGCGCCCAATTCCGTGAAGTGTGCGTCGTCGGTGAAGAAGGTCGCATCGCGCGCGAGCTCGGCCTGCAGATCGATGCACTCGACTCCCCGCTCGCGGCAGACGCGAAGCAGCGTCCGGTTGTAACGGTCCATCGCCTCCGCGAGCGCCTCCACGCTGTAGTAGGTCGCGCCGGCTTCACTTCGGCTCAGCCCCGGGCCGCCGCCCCACAGAAGATCGCGCTCGGCGGGAGACAGGTCCTCTCGCCAGAGGCTCGGCTGGGTGAGGAAGATCACGCGGACTTCCTCGGCTTCGGCCCGATCGACGATCGCGTTCAGGTTGCGGGCGTAGTCGCCGAGCGCCGCGGTGAGATCCGGCAGCTCTCGCCGGAACGCGGCGGCCTGCTTTCGAAAGTCGCGCAGCAACTTCACGATCGATCCCCGTTCGTCCTGCTCGGGCGCCCCGCTCACCTCGACTTGCGGCTTCAGATGGATCGTCCACCAGCGACCGACGGCCGTGCGGAGATACCAGGGGGAGGCCTCATCCCAGCCCGGGAAGATGCTGAAGGCCAGCTTCGACACCGCAGTCGGGCTCGGCCGCGGTGGCACCTCGACCGCTTCGCCGACTTCGACTCCGAGGCTCCGCGCGAGATAGGGCGCCATGTCGTTGATGCCGACCAGCAGCATGACGGCGTCGATTTCCGGGTATTGTGCAAGCAGCTTCTCCACCTGCACCACATGGTGCAACGTCTTGTGGCCAGGTCTCCCGACGTTGCCCACCCAGGTCGTTTCCGGGCCGAGGCGATCGTTCAGACGTTGTTGCAGCACGTGCGTCCAGGTCTCCGAATCGTCGAGGTAGCTGCAGATCGTGGTGCTGCCCCCGACGGCCAGGATGCGATAGCGCTGCCTCGGTGAGAACGGTCCACCCCGAACGCCGAAGGAGTTGATCGTGAGCCGGGACGGCCCGCTGATTCCGTGCAGGATCGACTCGTCCGGATGAAGGACCCTGCGGAGATTCGGAGGCCACACGTAGTAGGCGTCCACCAGGCGGAAGCGCAGAACGGCCTCGGTGATGCCCACACACACCACCAGGCTGACCAGGAGGAGGGCTGCGGCCTGGAGTCGCGACTTCATCGTCGATCCCGGCACTCTAGACATCCGCCCAGCATCGCGTCGTTGCGACCCGCTCCAACATGCCACCCTCGAACTTCCGGAAACCGCCAGCATACCATCGGCGCTGCGTCACTCCGTTTCGGGGGAGAGACGGCAGGGACACCCGGCGCCCTCTAGCCTAATCTGTCACGCGATGGAGAGCGCTGCTATCTCGGGATCCGCGATGTCGAAGCACCTCCGTCGAGTGGGCGTTCTCGCCGCCATTGCACTGATGGTCAGCGCCTGCAGCGAGGCGCCCTACCCGGTTCGAAACGTCATCTTGATCTCGATCGACACGCTCCGTGCCGACCACCTGGGCAGTCACGGTCACGACCGCCCCACGTCGCCGAACCTCGACGCCTTCGCCGCTGCTGGAATCGTATTCGAAGACGCCAGCGCCACTTCGCCCTGGACCCTCCCCTCCCATGCATCACTCCTCACCGGTCGCTACCCGACGGGACACGGCGTCTGGACCGAAGACCACCGACTCGGTGACGACGTACCGGTGCTCGCGGCCGTGATGTCGGAGTCGGGTTTCGACACCGCCGCGATCGTGAACACACTGTTTCTCGGCCCTCGCTTCGGAATCGCGCGGGGGTTCGCTCATTTCGACGTCATCGAGTCCGACCAGTCGCGACAGGGAGCCGCGAAGCGGATCACCGACAGGGCCATCGAGCGACTCGACGGCCGACGAGACGAGCGCAACTTCCTCTTCGTCCACTACTACGACGTCCACAGCGACTACCTGTCGCTTCCGCGCTACGAACAGCTGTTTGCTCCGGAGCCGGGCCGATTCACCGGCCGCACCATCCAGCTCCTGCTCGCCATCCGAGGCGACGTGCCGATCGGCGCGGCCGATGCCGACCGACTCGCTCGGCTCTACGACGGCGGCATCCGCCAACTCGACGACGAGCTCGGTCGCTTCTTCGGATGGTTGCGCGAGCACGCGTGGCTCGAAGACACGCTCGTGATCGTGACTTCCGATCACGGCGAAGAGTTCCTCGAGCACGGGGGTCTGTTGCACGGCAGTACCCACTACCAGGAAGTGCTCCACATCCCGCTCATGTTCGGCGGTGCGGGAATTCCGGCCGGTAGACGGATCCGCACACCCGTGTCGCTGGTCGACGTCGCACCGACGATCCTGTCCATTCTCGGGATTCCAGCGCCGCCCGGAATCGACGGAGCCGACCTGCGCCCACTCTGGAGCGAGCCACGTGAGCTCGCCGCCGAGCGTCTGCTCTTCGCCGAGGCGGGTTCCCGCGAATTGCGCTCGGTACGCTCCGGCCGGATCAAGCTCATCACCGACATGCCCGCCGGGCGTTCCGAGCTGTACGATCTGGCGATCGACCCGGCGGAGACGCGAAATCTGGCTGCGGAACGACCGGAGCTGGTCGATGCCCTGGCAGCCGAAATTTCGGACCTCGCTGCATCCGCACGAGAGCCACAGCTCGCACCCGAGCTCGACGACGACGAGAAGGAGCGGCTCAAGGCCCTCGGATACCTGAGATGGCAGGAATCGAGAAGATGACCCGGAAGACGAAACGGCGACGATGATGCGAGCCACTTCGGATGGTATTCGGCCGCCGGTGTCGCCCGGCGTCCTCGTGCTCGTCACGGGCCTCTTCTTCCTGTCCGGCTCCGCGGGCCTCGTCTACCAGATCTTGTGGATGCGGCAGCTGGGCCTCTTCTTCGGAAGCGACATGTACGGCGTTTCGATCATCCTGAGCACCTTCATGGGCGGTCTCGCACTCGGGAGCCTGCTCGGCGGTCGGCTGGCCGAGAAGACGAACCGGCCGCTGCTGTGGTACGGCGTCGCCGAGCTCGGGATCGGCCTGTTCGCGCTGCCCTTTTCCGCGATCCTCGCGGGCTTCGACCCACTGCTTCAGGCCGCCTACCCGCAGGGCCCCGCTGGAGCGACGGCCGCCTATCAGGCCACGCGCGTCCTGTTTGCGAGTGGAACGCTCCTCGTACCCACGACGCTGATGGGGATGACGCTGCCGTTGATCATGAAACACTTCGTCCGCAACCGGAGTGTCCTGGGCGGCATGGCGGCCTATTTCTACGCCGTCAACACCTTCGGAGCGCTCGTCGGGACGCTGGCCGCGGGATTCGCGCTGCTTCCCTACCTCGGAATGACGCGTTCCACGTGGTGCGCCGCGACGATCAATCTCCTGATCGGCGCCGTCTCGGCGAGTCTCGGTTCGCGCGCCGCTCTCCCGGCCGACGACCCGCAGCACCGCGCGCGAGTCGACCTCGACCCGCTGCCCGACATGGAAATCCACGCACGGCAACGGATCGCCGGAATCGTCCTGATCGCGTTCGGCGTCTCGGGCTTCTGCTCGTTCGCCCTCGAGGTCGTCTGGACCCGGATCCTGCTGATCAGCTTCAGCGCCACCGTCTACTCGTTCGCATCCACGCTGACGTGTTTCCTGTTCGGAATCTTCCTCGGCAGTCGCTTGATCGCCCGCAGCGTCGACGAGCACGAGAACCCCATCCGCCTCTTCGCCGTTCTCGAACTTGCGATCGGCGTCAGTGTCGGGGCGCTGTGTCTGCTGATCTACGCCGTGCCGGGCATCTTCGGGCGCCTGCTCATTGGAGTCGCCGCGCTGCTGGACCGCGGCGAGCAGACGCTCGTAGTGTCGACTCTCGTGGCGTCTTTCCTGCTGCTCGTGATCCCCGCCACCCTGCTGGGCGCCACCTTCCCCGTGGCGCTTCGCCTGTACACGACGAACATCGCCCACGTGGGGAGCCGCACCGGCAGACTCTATGCGGCGAATACCGTCGGGGCGATCTTCGGCTCGCTGGCCGCCGGGTTGATCCTGCTGCCGTGGCTGGGGGCGACGGCGAGCCTCGCGACCATCGCAACACTCTTCTTCGGCGTCGGCGCCGTACTGGCGTCGCTGCGCGTCGGGACCGGGGAGCCCGCGCTCACGCGACGACACGTCGCGCTGGTCGGAGTCGCGACGCTGCTGCCGGTGATGATCTCCCTGGCCCTCCCCTACCGCGTGACGCTGAACTTCAACCAGCAGAACCTCGAGGGTTCGGAGCTCGTGTACCACGCCGAGGGCGTCCAGAACACCATCGACGTGATGCGATCACCGTCGGGTACGACGGCCCTCGTGATCGGAGGAAATGTCGAAGCCGACGACAGCTATCGGCAGAGGCGCCATTTCGTGCTCAAAGGGCATCTTCCGCTGTTGTTCCTGGAGGAACCGAAGTCGGTACTCGTCGTCGGACTGGGAATGGGCATCACGCTCCAGGCGACCGCACGGCACCCGGGCCTCGATCGAATCGACGTGGTCGAGCTGTCCCCCGAGATCTTGGAAGCCCAGAGCGAGCTGGCGGAGACGAACGGCCACGTCGTCGACAATCCCCTCGTCCGGGTGCGAATCGACGACGGGCGGCTCTTCATGAAATTGAGCTCGGAGCGCTACGACATGATCACAGCGGATCCGATCCATCCCAAGATCTCGCGCGTGGGCTACCTCTACACTGCGGAGTACTACCGCTCGATTCGCGATCGCCTCGCCCCGGGCGGTGTCGTCTGCCAGTGGATGCCGACCTACCAGATCTCGCCACTGCGCTTTCGTTCCGCGGTGAAGACCTTCGTCGAAATCTTTCCCGAAGCCACCCTGTGGTATGTCGAAAGTCACGCGCTTCTGGTGGCAAAAACGGATTCATCCTCGATCGATTTCCAGCTGCTGGAGCGAAAATTTCGCGACGCCTCGATTCGCGAAGATCTGGCCTCGATCGGCATCGACTCTCCGGTCGAGCTCTTGAGTCACCTGCTGATGGGCCCCCAGGAGCTTCGAGCGTACCTTCGCGACACGCCGGAAGTTCCCATCAACACCGACGACCATCCCTACCTGGAGTACTTCGTGCCGCGAGATCTCTTCGCCACGACCCCGGACAACGCCCGCGAGTTCGCGAAACATCTCTCGGACCCGGCTCAGCTGGTTCGGAACCTGCCCCCCGATGCAGCGATCCGGCTGCGAGAGCTCGGCCGCGAGCGGAGCGAGCGACTCCTCACGCACTGAAGCCGGACTCAGCGTTTCGCGGAGATGCGTGAGTGGATCGACACGCTCGCCGAGACGAGCGCGTACGCGACCAGGCCCAGCATCAGCGCACGGCTGAACCCCATGAACAGCGCAATGATCCGGGCGCCGAAGATGCCGAGCACGGAGAAGCAACCGTTGGTCGCCCACGCCCACGGCACCAGGTCCCCGCTCTCCTTCGCGATCAATCGGATGCCGATCGGAAACAACATGCCCATCGTGAACGCGAGTGGAAAGATCGCCGCAACGGAGATCGCGATGCGCGCCGGCAGCGGTGCGGCGATCGTCCCGCTGAACAGCGGGCCCGAACAGAAGATGAAGGCGACGCCGATGGCGATCAGCGAGGCGACGACGAGGTGAAGCGTGCGCTCGAGATGCTCCGTCCGGAAACGGCCCGTGAATCCACTGCCGAGCCCGCTCGACAGCAGGAACGCGCAAAGGCCGACGCTGAGGCCGTAGATCGGCTTCCCGAGATAGGAATGAAGCTTCAACAAGGCGGCGATCTCCACTGCCATGTAGGCGAACCCGATGCACGCGAAATACGCCAGCAGACTTCCGCTCGACCGCAACGATCGGGAGCCGCCGCTCCGACGGGCGGCGACCAGCAACGGAATCAATGAAAGCGCGACCGCGAGACTTCCGATGCTGACCGCCAGCGAGATCAGCGGATTGCCAGAGATCAACGCGCCGAGATGACCGTTCGCGATCGCCCGGCCGAGACGCCCGGCGTCGAGAGCGTATTGGAATGGGCGGTCGTCGGTAGCCGGCCAGATACTCATCGGCAGCGACGCGGCGAGGGACGAGAGGTCCTCGGTCTCGACGATCTCGCGATAGAGGTCGACCTCGGTCTCAGCATCGGGCGCACCGCTCGAACCGGCCGCACCGCCGTCGGGCGAAGGCGGATGGAGGATCGTGAATTCGAGCGCGCGGCAGCGCTCGAAGAATCGGGCCCGCTCGGCTTCGGTGAACGGCTCCAGACTGGCAATGATGTGCACGAGGTCGTAGCGGGGATCGACACGGCCGGGCAACGCGGCGATCAGCACGTGGTCGGCGAATTCGCGGCCCGGGTGGGCTTCCTCGAACGCGAGTCGGAGCCCGGTCAACGTCCGCAACGATGGAATGTACGGTTGGACGGGAGGTCCATCCGCCGACACGAGCTTCGCGACCAGATCGGAGCGCGTCGAATACATGCCGTACGCAAAGACGCCGTTCGTTCGCAGGTGCCCCAGATAGGTCCGGAGCGCCTCGATGGTGAACAGGTCGTCCACTCGAACGAGGTCCATCTTTTCGAGATTCATTCCGCCGACGATGCTGAATTCGATCAGATCGAACGTCTCGCTCGACCGCTCCGTAAAGGTCCGGCCCTCGTCGGCGACGGCCTCCACGCGCGGGTCGGCGTAGAGGTGTCCACTGAACTCGAGGAGTTCTCCCTTCATCAGATCCTCGACGACGACGTCGCTGACGTCGACTGCGACGACGTGCCGGGCTCCGTGCTGCAACGCCGCCAGCACTTCGCGGCCACCGCCGGCGCCGATGTTCAACACGTCGTCGAAGCGACGTCCGATCAGATGGTGCAGCGAACTCAGGTCCGCATCGATCCAATGCGCCAGCGCCGACGGATCGTCGCCCGGCGCCGTCACGTAGGTGCTGAAGCGAGCGTTGTAATTGACGAGACGAAATTCCGGAATCGGCCCCGTGTAGACGTCGCTGAGTCCCCAGCCGTCGAAAGCCTCCCACTGCTGCGGAATCCGCTCGTTCCGGATGATCGTCCACGCGTCGAGCGCCCATCGCTCGTAGTCGATGTCCGCGCTTTCGATCGCGAAGCTTCGGTAGCG
>Ga0210064_1000797_pt1 | contig 14538 bp, 9 predicted proteins | sample Muzzi_CordC_D2_FD_185531 | JGI IMG/M metagenome (GOLD analysis project Ga0210064, IMG submission 185531) | Wetland microbial communities from San Francisco Bay, California, USA, that impact long-term carbon sequestration - Muzzi_CordC_D2 (SPAdes) | ecosystem: Environmental > Aquatic > Marine >...
CCCGCTCACAACCGTGTCAAAGCCCTTAACCTGCTAAATAAGTTGAATAATTTTCTTGCAGCCATAAAAGTTCACTGGCTGCTGCGTATCTGCTTTGTTAGTATGTGCGCGCAATGACACAGGGTCCCGGTAGCTCAGATGGATAGAGCGAGCGCCTCCTAAGCGCTAGGTCGGAGGTTCGAATCCTCTCCGGGACGCCATTCAATGCACCTTTCGCCTGACCTCGATAATATTCGGTAATTGACCCATTCTGCTGAGTATGCGACTCAATTGCCCGATATCGGTAACCTCGACATGAAGTTCCATGCAGGCAATCATATCCTTCTTGTCTGTATTGGTGTTTACCCCAAGGACATTGATCCTGTCATTAGCCAACAAAGCCGACACGTCGCGTAACAGCCCGGGACGATCGTAAGCCTGGAGCTGTATGTCTACCGGGAATACCCGGTCCGGCAACGCACCCCATTCAACATCAATCAGGCGATCGCGATCTCCATCCTTGAGCCGTAAAACATTGACACAATCACGACGGTGTATGGTCACCCCCCGCCCACGGGTAATATAGCCAACAATGGCGTCGTTGGGCACCGGCCGGCAACAGCGTGCTGCATTAGTCAGCAGATTTCCAACCCCAAGAATTCTAAAATCATTGGGGTCGTGCCTGGACACCGCACGCCGGTTACGCGAGGGCAGTGAAGGCGGCTGGCCATCTTCCGTGCCAGTCAGACTCAATAACACATTGACAACCTGGCCAGTCTGCAGGTCACCCCCACCCAGTGCCGCCATCATGCTATCGACATCGTTAAAGCTGAGCTTTTCGGCAACCTCCTCGAGTTGACGACCCGACACGCCGAGGCGATGCAGTTCACGCTCCAGAGACGCGCGCCCTGCAGTCACATTAATCTCGCGATCCTGTTGCCTGAACCAGTGACGAACCTTGGCACGTGCACGTGACGTCTTCAGGTAACCCAGGTGGGGGTTGATCCAGTCCCTGCTCGGCGCAGCCTGCTTCGCGGTCAGCACTTCGACCTGCTGGCCGCTTGAGAGCTCATATGATAAGGGAACAATACGGCCATTGACCTTTATACCGCGACAACGATGACCTACATCAGTATGTATGTGATAGGCAAAGTCCAGGGCGGTGGCACCGGCAGGCATATCGATAACCCTGCCCTGCGGCGTTAGTACGTAGACGCGTTCTTCAACCGATTCGGACCTGAAGCGGTCGACGAATTCATCGGCTGACGGCTCTTCCTCTTTCCATTCCAGCAACTGGCGTAACCAGGCGACTTTCTTTTCAAAACCTTCGTCGTAATGTACACCTTCCTTATAGCGCCAGTGCGCCGCGATGCCGAGTTCGGCGTGCTCGTGCATGTCGTGGGTACGAATCTGCACTTCAACGGCTCGCCCCTCAGGCCCGATCACCGCCGTATGCAGGGAACGATAGTTATTGGCTTTTGGATTGGCTATGTAGTCGTCAAACTCATGCGGCACGTGGTGCCACAGGCCGTGCACAATCCCCAGTACCGTATAGCAATCAGCGGTGGAATTGACCAGTACCCTGACTGCCTGCACATCAAATATCTGATGGAAATCAATATTCTTACGCCGCATCTTGCGCCAGATACTGTAGATGTGCTTCGGCCGGCCTGCGATCTCCGCCTGGACACCGACACCGCCAAACTCCCTGTACAAACTTTCCTTTACCAGCTCGATGTGCCGCTCACGATCGATACGGCGGCCGTCGAGCAAAGAGGCAATGCGGTGGTAGGCCGCGGCATCGAGATAGCGCAATGCGAGGTCTTCCAGTTCCCACTTGACCTGCCAGATACCGAGGCGGTTTGCCAGTGGCGCGTAGATGTCGAGGGTCTCACGTGCGATACGACGCTGGCGTTGTTCGCTCAGGTAACGCAGGGTACGCATGTTGTGCAGGCGGTCAGCAAGTTTGATTAACACCACGCGCACATCCTTGGCCATTGCCAACAGTAACTTGCGTACGCTTTCCACATGGTTCATGTGTGCCGCGCTGCCAGTCGCCGCCGCACCGCGCAATTCATCGATATACCCCATCTTGGTCACACCATCGACCAGGCTGGTAAGCTCGGCACCAAACTCCTGTTCGAGCATGTCGAGGGACACTTCGGTATCTTCGACCACATCGTGGAGGATGGCAGCGGCAACGGCTTTGTGGTCGAGATTCAGGTGATGGACGATTTCGGCAACCGCCAGGCAGTGCATCAGATAGGGTTCGCCGGAGGCACGCGTCTGCGCCTGGTGGGCCAATCGTGCCCGGTCCAGTGCATCACGGATAACCTTCAGCTCGGCATCACTGCGTCCGTCGGCAACAGCGGCCAGCCAGGCATCCAGGTCCAGCGGCTGCCCGTGAACGGGTGTCTTGGTTTCTGCGCGTGCTACCATGATGAATAGTGTAGCCGCTCAGCGATAAAGGGACCATCGCGGAATGGCATCGAGGCCACCGACACCCTCGAGACTGATTTAAAGATCTGTTCTAGAACGGATTTCTCCCCACCAAGGACACGAGTTAACATGTTGCGCCTTTGTGAACTGCGTGCCTATTGTGGTGAGGCTGTGAGAAATGCGCGCTAGACCAGCGCCTGGATCGTTGCCGGAAACTGCTCCGCGGCTTCCTCAAATGCAAAGAACAGCTCTTCTTCCTGCAGGCCGATCACTTCCAGCAATGCTTCCGGGATCTGGATTTCCGCTCTGGGCGATCCCATGAAGTTACCCTGTTCTGACTCGTTCACCAGGTAGTTGGCGAGATAAAGAATATGTGCCTCCATACGCGCCTTCTCGGCCCTTTCCGGCTGATGGTGCCAGGTCACGGCCTCAATCAGTTCTTCCGGCAGTTGCCACTGCTCCATCAGATACCCGGCGATAGTGGCATGGCTTAACCTGAAGTGATCCAGTTCTGCCTGATAAAGCACCTCCTCGTCGCCTTCGGCCACAAGCAGGATATCGCGCATGGCATCAGGACGCTGGTGATACAGGACAAGACTACCGACATCGTGCATCAGACCTGACACAAACAGGCGTTCCGGGTGCAATACATTGGCTCGGATTGCCAGCGCCCGCGCCAACAGCCCGGTGTACACGCTGTGCCGCCAGAATGTATCCATTCGCACCAGCTCGTTGGGAATACCGGTAAAGGTCTTGACAGCCGAAACCGACAGCACCAGCTGATACAGTTCCGTTGTTCCTATCACCGCCACCGCCCGACTGATTGTGTCGATCTTGCGACTGAAGTTATAGAAGGAGCTGTTTGCGAGGCGCAGCAAACGGACAGTCAGGTTGGGATCCACGCCCACAACAGCCGCGATGTCTTTTACACCGGTTGTCGGTGCATGGATCAACTCGAACAGGCGCAGGCAAATACCGGGCGGTGATACGAGGCCTTCGACATCGTCCAGCAGGGCGACGACAGAGTCCTGCCTGGGTTCAATGGACAAAAGTTTCTGGTGACTGATCATAAACGCTTTTTCCGGTTCCGTTGTGTCATTTATCGACACCGGCAAATGAAACTGGAGGCACAGTTCAGGTATTTACCGATGATCCTGTCACAGTTACCAAAGTCCGGCTGTGGTATTTCTATACGTGGACGTTAACCGGAATAACCAATTTTCACCCTGGGGCACAATCATGTCAGATCCCACAAAAAGAAATGTAGTCAACCTGGAAGAATTCGGACAGATGCGGCGAGGTCTGGGAAGCGGAGCCGGCACCCAGGCGTTACGCGGAATACGTGAACTGGCTACCGCCACACTCACCCGGGACCTTACGCGGATGATGGAAAAGGTCGACGACGCCCTGTTTGCACGCGCTGAAAAAGCCGAAAACAACATGTCCCAGACCCAGTACTTCGACGCCATGCGCGAACTGCGCATCATTCGCAAAGACATCGAAGCCGATTTTCTCGCCCGTTTTCGTGACCAGTTCAACCAGGGCGTGCCCAGGGCCAGTCAGTTCGGCACCAGCTTCAGCCTGAACTGGGAGGACGATGATGAGTCCGGCCTGGGACTGGTCGACAAGAACGATATGGAAGAAGACCTGGCAATTAGCAACATGGTCAACAAAATCCGCGGCAACTGCAAACAGTCTCTGTATTCACTGGATAAACGCATTGGCTTTTTAATCAATGACCCGGACCTGGAGCGCTGGATCAACCCGCTCGGTCCGGAAGCCATCTGCGATGCCTTCCATGAAGCAGCCAGACAGATCGAAACGGGTCTTGAAATCCGTCTGGTGATTTTCAAGCTGTTTGACCAACATGTAATCAGTAACATTGGAGAGCTGTACAAGGAGGTCAATCAGTATCTGGCCAGGACAGGTGTACTGCCGGAGATCAAGACCACACTGCGCAAAAGCAGCAGCCCGATCAACGCCCCACAGACAGCACCCGCCCCCTTGTCAAACCAGCCCGTTAACGGCACAGCCGCTATGGAAAACACAGTGTCCGGCCAGCCTGCCGGGACAGGTCCGGCGGGTTTCAGTGTACACAGCGGCGGCTACACTGCTTCCGGCCAATCCCCGATTCACGCCCTGACTTTCCTGCAACAAGGTGAACTTCCAGCGGATGGCCAAACTGCGCACAGCGATGAATTGGCCGTCGATCCCGCTGACCTGGCATCCGGCCAGACCAATATACTGCACGGCATTAAAAACTCCTCGATTATCCAGGATCTCGGCAAGACCGGCGATATGACCATAAACATTGTCGCCATGTTGTTTGACTACATCCTGGACGATAAAAACATTCCCGATAGTATGCGAGCCCTGATCGGCCGCCTGCAAATCCCTGTACTCAAGATCGCGTTGCTGGACCGCGAATTTTTCTCCAGGAAATCCCACCCTGCAAGACAGTTACTCAACCGTCTGGCGGCGACCGCAGTGGGCTGGAATGAACAGCAGGGCGATAAAGACCCACTTTACCTGAAAGTGCAAGCCGTCGTTCAAACCATTGTCGACGAATTTGACGACGACACCAGCCTGTTTGAAACCCTTTTGAACGACCTGGAAACCTTTCTGGGCAAGGAAGAAGAACAGGCTGTAGTACGTGCTGAACGTTCTGCGAAAGTCCTGGAGGGGCAGGAACGCCTGGAGGTCGCAAAATCCACCACCCTGGAAACGATCCAGCCTCGCGTCAACGATCGGCATAACCTCGATTTCATTCGCGAATTCATTAACACCCACTGGAAAAACATGCTGTTTGTCACCTGTGCGCGACAAGGCAAGGATAGTGACGCCTGGAAACAGGCAGTCACCACCATGGACAAGCTGATCTGGAGTGTCAAACCGAAGTGCACGCGCGAAGAGCGACAACAACTGGTCGCCATGCAGCCCAAATTGTTGAAAAGTCTTCGTGAAGGCATGCTGCGGCTTTCCATACCGTCCGCTGAACGTGATGATTTCATTGCCAAACTGGTACATGCACACGGACGTACTGCAGTAAACCGTGACGATGCTGGAGAGGCCGCGCATACACAACAGGACGCCGCAACTACCATGGGTGAAGCTGTCAGTCAGGGCGTTGAAAACCTGAAAGTCACGGCTGAACCGGGGGTACGGAAAATAGCGGAGCAGGCCAACACACGACCTGAGACCGAAATAAACGATGTGCACACAGGAAAAGTCCGTCAACTGGCAACCGGTGACTGGATGGAATTCCTGGATAGCGACGGCAAAGCCAAACGGGCCAAGCTGAGCTGGGTCAGCCCGATCACCAACACCTATCTGTTTACAGACCGGCAGGGCCTGAAAGCCGGCAACTTCAGTCTGGACGAGCTTGCCCAATTGCTGCGTTGTGCACGTGCGAGCATTCTCAATGCCGCACCATTGATGGACCGTGCCGTCAACACCGTGCTCGAAGAGTATCAGAAGCACTGATCCGGCCGAACTGCCTGTCTACGTCCCACTGGACAAGCTTGGCAAGTGAAACTGGAGGTGGCGGCCGGGTATTTTTGCTGATCCTGTCACACTCACAAAATCCCGGCTGTGCTATTTCTATCACCAGACGCTAACTGTATTAACAGATCCACCTGTTGGGAACACTCATGTCAGATACCGCAAAGCAAAACGTCGTCAACCTGGAAGATTATGCTCAGACAACGAGAGGGATGGGAAGTAGCGCCTGTGCCCAGGTGTTAGGAGCAGTACGCAAACTGGTTGAAAATAATCTCGCCCGGAACTTCTCGAATATGATGGGTAAAATCGACGATGCCCTGTTTGGACGCGCTGAAATGGCCGAAAGCAACCCGCTTCAGGCCCAATACCATCACGCCATGCAGACACTCCGCGATATCCGCAAGGATGTCGAAGAGGATTTCATCAACCACTTCAAGAACCGGTTCGACCAGGGCATCCCCAGACAAACGCAATTCGGTGACAGTTTCATACTGGAGTGTGACAGTGCCGCTTCTGTTGGTGTTCCGCTGGATAAGAGCAGCAGTGAGGAAACCCGGGCGATTGCCAACATGATTTTCAAGGCCCGTGAAGACTGTGCGCAACTACTGCCCGCGCTGGACAGGCGCATCGGCTTTCTGTTGCACGATCCGGACCTGGAACAATGGCAGAATCCGCTTAACCCGGAAGCAATATGCGCTGCTTTTCAGGAAGCCGCCAGGGTCATCGAAACCGGCCTCGAAATCCGTCTTCTGATTTTCAAGCTGTTCGATCAATACGTTATCAGCAACATGGATGAGCTGTACAAGGAACTGAATCAACACCTGGTGAAAATGGGTGTCATGCCGGACATCAATATCATGCTAAACAACAACGTCGGCCCCGCTGACAGCCCGCAGACACCGATCGCCCGGCGGATGGACCGGACCGGCACCGGTGACGACAGCGCGGTAGCCATGCTATCGCCACCCGCCGACCAACAGGCCGGCGCTGACCGGCAAGCTTCCGTCCAGTCGGGTGACATGGCCATCGATATCGTCGCCATGTTATTTGACCATATCCTGGACAACAGGAACATTCCGGCTCCCATGCGCGCCTTGCTGGGTCGCCTGCAGATCCCGCTTGTCAAAGTTGCCATGCTGGAACGCGAATTCTTTTCCAGAAAATCCCACCCCGCACGCCAGCTACTCAACGCCCTGGTCGCTACCGCCATGGGCTGGGACGCACAGCAGGGTCATGAGGATCCGTCTTATCGCAAGGTCGAGGCTATCGTTCAAACCATTGGCAATGAGTTCGAAACCGACACCAGCCTGTTTAAAACACTGCTGGATGACCTGGAAGCCTTCCACGACGCGGAACAACAGCTGGCCGGGATTCGGGCCGGGCATTCGGTCAAGGTCATGCAGGGGCAGGAACGTGTGGACGCTGCCAAATCCGTCACCATGCAAGAAATCGAACCACGCATCAGCGATCAGAAGAATCTCGATTTTGTGAGTGAATTTATTACTACACACTGGAAAAACCTGCTGTTTATCACCTGTGCGCGCCAGGGCAAGGACAGCGACACCTGGAAACAGGTGGTGAGCACCATGGACGACCTGATCTGGAGCGTGAAACCCAAAAATACCGACCAGGAACGACAGCGACTGCTCGCCATGCAGCCGAAGCTGTTAAACGATCTTCGCGAAGGTATGGAGCGGCTTTCCGTGCCATCGACGGAACGTGATGCTTTCATTGCCAGACTGGTGGATGCACACGGGCGTACATCGGCAGACAACGAAAACGCTGAGCAGGCCGAGAAAACCCGGACACGTACTGCCGCCCGCAACAACGAGGCTGCCGGAATCACACCAGCGATACGCAGGGCACGCTGGAGACCGCAAATGCCAGGCAGGGAAAAACGCCATCGCGGTGAACTAAACGACCTGTATACCACCAGGGTCCGTCAGCTCGGCAAAGGTGCCCGGGTGGAGTTCCTGGCCAGTAACGGAAAAGCCACAGCCGCCAAGCTGAGCTGGATCAGCCCGATAAACAACACCTATCTGTTTACTGACCGGCAGGGCCTTAAAGTCGGTAGTTATACCCTCGAAGAGCTTGCCAAGCTGATGCGTTGTGGCCGAGCACACATCATCAACTAATGGTCATGATTTTGACGCGCATAGTGGGCCTGCGCAACGAAAAATCAGGGGCATTTGGGCCGCTCTCCCGCCAGCGCAGTAGCTTGTCCCTAAGGCCGACGTGCTCTCTAGGACGCGAGTTTTACGTACAGTGACAAGGCGCCGATCAACAGCGGTTGATGAATCAGGTAAATCACCAGGCTGTGCCTGCCGGCCAGCGCCAGCCAGCGTATGGGGGAGGCATCTTTTATGCCCTGCAGATGCGTTTGTGACCATTGCAGGATAAAGGGTCCTGCGAAAAGTCCCAGCAATACCACGCCAATCCACGGCAACAGGGGAACATAATCTTCTGTCGGTGGCTTGTGTGTCATTAAACCGATCCAGCGCCGTCCCGGTGTATCAAACCAGGCCGACTGGTAGTGCGACGCAAACAGGATGAAGCCGACACCCGCAATCAGATTCAACCACCCTGCACGTACAAACAGCAAGCCCAGCAGGCTGGCGACGGCAATAAAATGCAGCACGCCGAAAAAGACCAGGCGCTCGCCAAACATCCACCAGGTGGCAAGACTCACCAATGCGGCGCTTGCGACGAGTAAAATCAGGCGGCGCAAATAACGCCTGACGTTAAGCCGTGGCTGGCTGGACAGCACCAGGCTGACACCGACCAGGCCGAGAAACAGGCTGAGAATCAAGGTGCGGAAGTTGAGCCAGAATCGGTCCTGGTGGAAATCAAACGGCGCCAGCCCAAAATAGCTCAGATCGAAACAGAAGTGATAGATCACCATCAGTACGATGGCAAATCCACGCATTGAATCGACAAGAACGAGCCGGCTGCCTGGCGCCTGCGAAAGCATGATCAGGGCCTGACACTGTTCAGGCCGACAAAACTGCCATTGTTATTCTCCGCCAGCTTGCGCATCAGTGCGGCGAAACGCACGGTATTAATCGGAATCCCTCCCTGGGAAAAAATCACCGGAAAACCGATGGCGTGGATACGGACCCGCCGTTTGCCGGACTTGTCACTGCGGTTCAGCTTGTCCACCGTGTCGATCACAGCCTGTATCGAGCCACGCGCGAAATCATCACCAAATACGTAAAGGCTGATACGCTTGTCACTGGCATAGAAACGACGGATCGCCGCCTCTATCCCTTCCACCGGACTGGAATTCGAAAACGGTGTCCAGCCGGCAAGCCGTTTGACAATGGCCTTGCGCCGCGCCGGCGTATCCTTGATCCAGCGCCCCCGGTACTGGGAGAACATGTAGTCCCCCATATCGTTCATCACCTGTATGCCCTTGACCTGCGGGTAAATCTCCAATACTTCGGTCACCTTCCTGAGTACCAGTGGCCAGGCATTCTGGTTCATGGAACCGGAAGTGTCGATAATGAATATAATGTACTCGCTATCCACGGGTATACCGCCAATACTGGCATCGCTACGCCGGTAACCGGAACCCAGCAATCGCCGCATCTCGTCAGACAGGCTCTGTTTGGCAGTGGCCAGGCGACTCTCGATAATACTCTGGGCATCGTATTCGTTTTTAGTGGTGCTGTACCGGCCGCGCAGCGATGACATATCGCCTTCGAGTCGCGCAAGCTTTTGCCGGCTTGCCGAAAGCTGCTCCTGCTTGTCGGTCAGTTCGCGGTTGAGCACTGTGGTTTCGCCACGGATTTCATGCAGTTCCTTTTCCAGGCGGTGAACCAGGCCGGTTAGATCGACCGCCAGCTTTTCGATAACGTACGGTTCGGATACCTTGACAATGACCAGCAACAGGATAATGGCGCCGAAACCGCAGGACACCACATCCAGAAAAGACAGATTGAAGATATCGATACTGCGGCGTCTGCGGCTCATGGCCAGTCTCTCGCCGGCGTCAGAAAGGATCCCCGCGTATCGATAGCCAACCGCCAGTATGCTGCCGCAGCCCAGGCGTCACCCTCCATTGGCATGAGAATCGTATTGACCGGAATGCCTTTGGGCAGGCTGCGGGATGCCTTTTCCAGGTGGGCCAGGCGCTCATCGGGTGAAACTGTTGTGCCTTTGGGTTTATTAGCACCCTGGGTGGGCAGGCCGTCGGTGATGAGCAGGATATTATCCGGTCTGGGTGAGAGTTCCTTAGCCACTGCAAACGCATGATAGAGACTGGTACCACCCGCGGGGATCATCTTGTGCAGTGCATTGACGGCGCCCTCCACATCCTCGCTGCTGGCGGCAGTCAGCCATTTTCCGTCACTGCCGGACAACGCAGCCTGCGCACGCGTATTGAAGGCATACAGCTGGAAACGGGCATCGGCGGGAAGATTGCCGACCAGCCAGTCCAGTGTGGCCAGTGTGCGCTTCCACTTGGGCGCACTACGCTTGTGTGATACAGCCATATTTCGCCGGCGGATCACGTTGATAATGGTTTCGTCCAGCATGCTGGCCGAATTGTCGACCAGGATCAGAATCCGTTTGCCGCCGACTTTCAAGCCGGTGAGGTACTGGCGGTCACCTTCACCGATGACACGGCGAACCTTGTCGCCTTCATCCCGCTCGTCAGTTGCCACCGCACCCAGGCGTTTTTTCTCCTGGTCGAGGTTCTTCAGATCGGCAGAGAGCCGGTTGACGTGTTGCCGGTTCGCCAGTGTCTGCTTCTCCATCCGGGCGATCTCGATTTCCAGTTCGTGGATATTCTCTGTCAGCCGCGCGGCCGCCCCCTCTGTGATCACCAGTTCCTTGTCATTCGCCTGCAGACTGTTACGCGCCGTGACCCTTTTTTCGTCACCCAGCAGAACCTTCTGCTCCAGACGAACCACCTCGGAACGCAGATCCGAAAAGGTCTCGGTGCGCGCCCTGACGGTGTCGTGGTTGAGAATAAGCACCAGCAGCACCACGGCCCCGAAGCCGCAGAACATGATATCGAGGAAGGACAGTGAAAATGCTGAGACCGGACGACGTTTCATGTCGATGTTCTACAGATCAGGTCTTCATCCGTCGCACCATCCAGCGGTCGACATAGCGCTCACTGTCGAGCACCAGACGCTCCTGCATAAGCTGCAGCTGATGGACGAAGAACATCAACACAATACTGATAACCAGGGCGATAAAAGTGGAGTTGAAGGCCACACCCAGGTTGGCTGTCACGCCGGTGATATCGCCTTCAACAGCTCGATGCGCCTGCCCCAGCGCATTACCGATACCGCGTACCGTGCCAATAAAACCAACCGAGGGTATCGCCCAGGCAATATAGCGAATGATGGATAACTCGGATTCCAGTCTTTCGCCTTCGGAGTTGCAGATATCACGCGCTGCCGTTGAGACATCCTGTACATTGCGTGTTGCACCAAAGCGCTCGATAGAAGTCAACAGGGCACGCGGTAGCAGGGACTCCCTTTCAGCCTCGGGCAAGGACTGCAGCCGTCCCGCCAGCTCACGGGTATCCTCCGGGCCGATAGGCAGGTTCTCGGGCAGCTTCAAGAGATCGAGTTCCAGCAATTTCTGCTGGCGATAGACGGCACGCCCCTTGTAGACAAGGATGGAGAGCGCCCACAACATCAGTACGAAACAGCTTTCCTGTTCGTAATCCTTGATCACGACAAAAAATGAACGTTGCTGCACATAGTCGGGACCAGCCTGCATATTGGCTGCTTCCTGACGCATAAAGGCGTCGGCCTGCGGCCGGATGAGCGTGACGTACAGGGTGTGCACGACAATGAACGCAATCAGCAGGGAAAAGACCTGGTAGACGAACTCGGCGGGAAAGGCTTTTTTCATGGTATCGGTACCTTAACTGAGTGACCAACATCTTTACACATGAGTCAAATTTAAATCATATCTCTCGCCAAGCCGCAAAGCTCGCCAGGAAAAAACTTCTCGTCTTTGCGTCTTGGCGAGAGATTAAACGGATCTTCACGTCTCGTCAGCCTGAGACTCGATATCGCTAGATATCAACCGGGAACGACACCGCGCTGTCGGCCTCTATTTTTTCAGTGGGCGTAAAGGTGGCGGCCGGTGCCGGTGACTTTTCGCGGGCGCGTTCGCCGCTATCTGATTCAATGTCCGGCGCGGCTTCACCGCCGGCCTTTTCCTGCTCCGGCGGGGAAAGCGCGTAAGCCCCGGCGGCCGCAACCAGGATGGCGGGAAACAGTAACTGGCGTCGCATGGATTGTTCTCCTTTATCGACTATTCAGCATAACGTGCAATACGGAAACCGAGATCGTTACGTGGCTCGCGACTGTAATCCCGATAGCTCAGCCGCAACTCGGTGATGCTACCGCGGCGCCAGCTGGAATCACGCACCACGTGGTGCTCCCCGGAAGCGGGTCCGGTGGGATTTTTGACCAGCCGCTCAGCCTCTCCGGGGTATACGGCGTAAAAATCATGGATCCATTCTGCCACGTTGCCGCCCAGATCGTGGAATCCGGCCGGGCTGGCCGCAAAGCTGCCCACCGGCGCAGTGCCACGGTAGCCGTCGTCATAAACGGGAACCACGTCTGCCAAGGTATCACTGATTCGTGTATCGGCGAAATTACCCACCACTGTCGTGGGCGGGTAGCTACCCGACCAGGGATAACGTTCCACTGATTGGCGGCCCAACACCCTGGCGACATAAACCCACTCGGCTTCGCTGGGTAAGCGATAGCCCGTGTTTGCTGGCACCAACGCGACCATATGCCCGTCCTTTTCCTGGTAAGCTACGGGTAGCCCATCCTTCTGGCTGAGCCAGTTGCAGTAACGTGCCGCATCATCCCAGCTCACCTTCACAACAGGCTGGTCAGCGCCATCAAGTTCGGCGCCCTCTGCGGCACCTGAACTGTGGGAGGCGCGAAACAGGCGGAACTGGCCGTTGCTCACTTCTGTTTCACTCAGATAGAACGGGCGTGTCAGCTGAACCAGGCGGCGACTCTCGTTGGCCCGGCGTCCGGCCTCGCGGCGTGAGGCCCCCATACGAAAGGCAGCAGTCGGCCGCACCAGCCGCATCACCTGACCGGCGGCGGTTGTCAGTGTGTCCGGCATCGCATCTGCCTTTGCCCGTGCGACCGTCTTGAGGTTCACGTCCAGATTCTGGCTGACACCGGCATGCGGGTTTACCTTGACCCGCTGCGTCACGTACCCCTGTTTGCGGAATTCCAGGGTATGGGGCCGGGTGGTCAGACGCAGGCGCCGGGTGGCCTCACCGGCCGGCGTGCCGTCCACTATCAGACTGGCGTCGGCTGGTTGTGCGCTGATAAACAGCGTCGCGTATTGGGGCGTCAGGGCAACGCTCAGTTCCCGCGACTCGTCAGGCATCAACTTCACGCCTTGTGCCTTTGTTCTGTAGCCTGGCTTACTCAGTTGCACATCATGTTCCTGCACAGAGGAGAGTGTGAGAGTCATCGGTGTGGTTCCGTGGAAGTCCCCGTCCACACTGATACTGGCCCCGGGGGGAACGCTTTGTAAGACAAGCTGACCATCTGCCGGCAGCAGCCGGACATCTTCCAGCAGCAGCACCGATCCCGCTGTTATCTGCTGCTGCAAGGTCACAGGCTTGTGAGCTTCCATTGACAGGGTAATGGTGTGCGAGCCCTGCAGGATCTGTACATCCAGAGGTGTGCTCCCCACAGGTTCATCATCCACCCTAACCAGAGCGCCTGGCGGCTGGCTGCTGATATGCGCATCGGCCCAGCCTGGCCGCAAGCTCAGTGCCAGATTCTGGGTCTTGCCCAGACCGGCAACATCGAGCCGGATTTCTTCCGGCAAATAACGTTCGGTCTCGATGCGCAGCCGGTGCACGCCGCGATCTATCTCCGCAACACCGCCGACGCTGCCTGCCAGCGGCTCATCATCGACGAATAAACGAAAAGGCACAGCGGGGTCAACCTCGATACCCACGCGCCCCGGCAATTCATCCATCTGAAAACTGAATTCCTGAAACCCGCCCATGGCTACGTCGAGCGGTTTTTGCAGCACCCGATAGCCCTCAAGCGTGGCCTGCAGCCGGTAATGCCCGGGCAGCGCCAGCAGTCGGCCACCCAGGGATACCGGCGGCGGAAAACCATTGATGGAGCGGCTTGCGGGCTCGGGAGTGATATGCACAGCCATGGGGGTCGCGAGCAATACAAAGGCGGCAATCAGAACCAGCACAGTGAACAGCACGGCAAACAAGCGCCTTAGCTTGCGATGTCCGCGCCCTGACGGTGATGCCTCTGCCAGCGCAGGCGTCTCCCCCGCCGTCGGCTCTGACAGTGGAGGTGGATCGTCTGGCGGTACCGGCAGCGGCTGCGCAAAACGTTGCCCCAGGCTGATAAACACCTGGTCGCCCTGGACGCTCCAGTACAGGACAGCCTCCCCCATCTGCACCTGATCACCGGATTTCAACCAGGTCGAGTCCACCACCCGTTGGTGGTTGTGGAACAACGGATATGAAGGATCGGCGGGCTGGATGTAGGCGTGTCCGTCGGCGAGTGCAATATAGGCTATGACACTGTCTTCCGGCACACCCGGCAACAGCACATCGCTGCGCTCAAAACGGCCAACCGCCAG
>Ga0210064_1000798_pt1 | contig 14522 bp, 10 predicted proteins | sample Muzzi_CordC_D2_FD_185531 | JGI IMG/M metagenome (GOLD analysis project Ga0210064, IMG submission 185531) | Wetland microbial communities from San Francisco Bay, California, USA, that impact long-term carbon sequestration - Muzzi_CordC_D2 (SPAdes) | ecosystem: Environmental > Aquatic > Marine >...
GGGATATTCCCGTGATAAAGGCAGAGATCGCAATGCATTGCCACCGCTTTCTGTATCGCATCGGCTGCGGCCTGCTGATGGCTATGGTGGCGTGCGCTGTCCAGGCCGCGGAGGGGCTGACCGTGCTTGCCGGCGCGACCGTGTTCGATGCCTCCGGTGCCGGACCGATTCAGGATGCCGTGGTAGTGATCCGCGGTGACACCATCGTTGACATCGGTCCAGCAGTCCGGATTCCCGTTCCGGCCGGTTCGACGGTGCACAATGTCCACGGCAAGTGGATCATCCCCGGCCTCGTCGATGCCCATGTCCATTTTTTCCAGTCCGGCGGGCTTTATACGCGTCCGGATGTGATCGACCTGAGGCGTACTCGCCCCTATGCGCGCGAAATCGCCGAACTGCGTGACCGGCTCCCGGAAACACTGGCGCGCTATCTCGCCAACGGGGTAACGTCGGTGGTCGATCTGGCCGGACCCGACTGGGTCCTGGATGTGCGCGGGCTGGCCGGCAGTCTGCCGGAGGCGCCACGGCTGGTCATCAGCGGCCCCGGACTGGCCCCGTATCTGCCGCGCGGACTGGATGGCGAGCATGCCCCGGCGGTCGTGGTGCGCACACCGGCCCAGGCGCGGGCGGCGGTGCAGCGACTCGCCGAACGCCGGCCGGACATGATCAAGATCTGGTTCGTACCACGCCCCGCCATGGACCTGGAGCGGGAATTCCGCTGGGTGCGGGCCGCTGCCGATGAGGCGCACGCGCAGGGCCTGCGGGTCGCCGCCCATGCCACGCAGCTGGATATCGCCCGGCGCATGGTGGCTGCCGGCACGGACATCCTGGTCCACAGTGTCGATGACCGGCCGATCGATGACGCGCTGCTTGCACAGCTGCGCGCAAACCAGGTCCTCTATATCCCAACGCTCGGTGTCTCGCAGCGCTATGCGGAAGTCCTCGGCCAGCAGCTCAGGCTGTCGGCATATGAACGCGCGCTGGGGGACCCGTCGGTCATTGCCACACTCGACGACATGGCATGGTTGTTCCCGCGACGCGGAAGGCGGGCAGCAGCACCAAACATCGCCACTGCCAGCGAGAACCTGCTGCGCGTGCATCAGGCCGGTATCACGATCGCCGCCGGCAGCGATGCGGGCAATATCGGGACGTTGCACGGTCCGGCCCTGCACCGTGAGCTCGAGCTCATGGTAGAGGCGGGCCTGGCGCCGGCCGACGTGCTGCTTGCCGCCACGCGTGGTGGCGCGCAGGTGATGGGGCGCCGCAGCGAACTCGGCCGTCTGGCACCCGGCTACCGCGCCGACCTGCTGGTCCTCGAGGCGAGTCCGCTGCTCGACATCCGCAACACCCGGCGCATCGCCCTGGTCATGCAGGGCGGCCGCTTCGTGTACTGTGTGCCTGCACGGCTGTCCACTCCCTGCCCGGACTGACTGGTCACAGGACGGTTGCATGTTCAGTCATACTCGAGCAGGCGAGCTACAAAGCGGAGTCGTTCATCCATACGATTACACTCTTTCCAGGGCATCTGAGGACCTCCCCAAATGCCGGGTTGTGTAACCTGTGTGTCAGGAAACACACACTTGGCTGTTATTTACTATATAAACAACAACTGATTGTGGGGACTTCGCGGGGATTTACTGCATATCTTTCCCGACAGCTCGATTTCGCCTGTAACAAATACAATTGGTTGCGTATCAGTAACAGACTCGAACCGTCATTCACTGGACCAAAAATCCGATGCTCATATTGTGTGAAGAGGCTGAAGACTGACGCTGCAATATTCACACGTTTTCCAACCAGACGCAGCCTCTAACAGAGAACGCCCGCTTGGTCGTTTTACAGAAGGTCGGAATAGACCCGGACAACCGCGAGATGCCCTGAGTGAGCAGGGATTCCACGAAGGGCCGAATCCTGCTTCAGAATATGTACGACATTCTCATAAGTTGTGCTGTAACTCTGTGAACAACTGACGCCAGTTTATCCGAATAAGCTGCGTATGAGCTCGTCAGGCATGTCTGACGGCAGTTCGTAGGTTTTCAGCCAGCGCTTGACGTTACGAACATCATTGAATTGGTTGAGGTCTCTCTGGATTTCAATAATCGAGAATTCCAGTTTCTTTTTATCAGTTCTAAGGGCGGAAACGAGTTTTTTTGGCGTGAGTGGTTCGAATGACTTGAATCCTCCTGCAGCTTTCAGATGCAGCTCGATCTCCTCGATTTCCTGTTTTAGTTCCTGCGACTGGCGCTGCAGTATTTTATTGAAGTATTTGAGGCGGTCTTCGCTGATCGAGTCAATTTCGTCCTGGTTGATTTGTTCCACAGTCAGCTGCAGCTCCAGTAATTGCAGCAAGTCCCTGTTTTTGTAGGCCACGGTGACTTGTTTCATCAAATCGGTTTTGCGCTGGCGCTGCTCGGGATCTTGCTCCCTGTCCGGATGCAGCGCACCAACCAGTTGCCGATAGACCGCCTGAATCGACTGGCTGATTCTGTTCTCCTCTTCTTTTTCGCGCTCCTCTTTAGCCAGTTGGCGGGCTGTTTTCTTGCGCTGGTGGCGCCTCGGTTTAGCCTTGCATTGCTGTTCTTCCAGTATGGTGCCCAGTCTTTCCACCGTGCCATAGGGGTCATCCATGTCGAGCCTGACGTCACCCAGCTCTAGATCAAACTCCGATTCCAACATCGCGCGAAGTACATCCTCGCCCATGGCCTTGTTCAATTCCTGCTGATCATCAAAATCGATGTCGCTGTGGCGGTTCGCGATGATTTTCAGGTCGTCCCGTCCATGAACGTTAATCAGCTCTTCGCAGATATTCAAAATGATATGGCTGACTTTCTCCCGCTGCAGTCGCGTAAAGCAATTGTTGAGGTAGTGGCTGTCGAGCAGTGCAACCATCATTGCCTGGTAACCGGCATAGCTTTCGCGCAGCGGCTCGAAGGTGTTGATGACTTCTTCCCGGTAAAACGGCATGATTTCCTGCCATTCCGCGAGCCGCTTACGTTGGCGGTCGAGCCTGTTTATCAGGGTGTTGAACTTTTTCTGCGCTGGGGTGAGCCTTTCCGCTTGCCCGGTAATGCTGATCCGCAGCGATTGTGAGCCGTTGGTTACCATAGGTACTCTCGAATATCATGGATATGTAAAATCGTGGCTGGCGTACTATTTCACATGTCGCCGTTGTTTGACAACATTGACAATCCAGATCTTCGTTATCAGGAGAACATGACGAATTCCCCCCACACGGGCGGACGATGCTCGGTATGTGCGGTGCCGAATCGCAGCGTGTTCCAGAACCAGCTGGAGTCTGGTTCTCCAGCCAGTTCTCCACCTTGAGTCCGGGTATGCGAGAGAATTCACGGATATTGGCGGTCACCAATGTCAGGTCCACCGCGAGTGCATGCTCTGGCGCATCAGCTGCAGTACACACTGGAGGACTTTGTCGTCGACATCCATGACACGCATCACCCCGTCGCGATGAGTCTCTATTATGAAGATCAGAAACCCGAGTCCAGACGCCGTGCGAAATTCTTCACCGGGGAACGTGCGCTCGAGCTGCTGGGCTATTTCGAACGCGTGCTGCAGCGCAACCCGGCGCGTTGCGGTTACCTGGTCGGGCGGAGTCTGAGCTACGTTGATTTATCGATGTTTCAGATCGTCGACGGGCTACGCTACGCCTTTCCGAAGATGATGGCGCAACTGGAGCGCTAATTCCCGGCCTCGTGGGCCTGCATGACCGGGTAGCGGGACTGCCCAATGTTGCGGCCTATCTCGCCTCTGAACGGCGGCTACCATTCAACGAGTATGGGATCTTCCGGCATTACCCGGAACTGGAAGCGTAGCCCCTGCGCAGGCATATTCGGGACACGCCCGATACACGCGACCCGCGACGCATGATAGGGAAGACTGAATCTCCGGCATCGGACGCCCCGGTCGTTCGCTGGCATTTTGTCCGGGGAGGACGACGCCGGCAATCAAGCGGCGGTCCGAAATTCGCGCACACCGAATTACCTCAGAGAAAGAATCATTATTCAGATTCACTGGACGGGATTCACTCGACCCGTACACCAGGGTCACAGGCTCATTGGCCGGTCGATTTCACGGTTGCACGGGCTTCCGTATCGTTCGGAAGAGCGACATCTTTTTGACTTGGTAGGGTACCTGCGGGCAACACCTTCACGGGAGTCATGGCACCATTCATCAGGTCGCCGTTGGGCTATAGTTAAAGATGATATTGAATTTTTGTCGTCACTAAAGGTCGTTCCGTCATGCATGCCCTGACTGAAAATTCCGTTGTCCCAACGCGCTACTGGCACGTCCTCGAAGACGGGCGGGTGCAGTGCGACGTGTGCCCGCGCGCCTGCAAATTACAGGAAGGAAAACGGGGTTTATGCTTCGTTCGGGCGAATGAGGGCCAGCAGATCGTATTGACCACCTATGGCCGGTCCAGCGGTTTCTGTGTCGACCCGATCGAGAAGAAACCCCTGAACCATTTCCTGCCCGGCACGCCGGTGCTGTCATTCGGGACCGCAGGTTGCAACCTGGCCTGCAAGTTCTGCCAGAACTGGGACATCAGCAAATCGCGCGAGATCGACACCCTGTCGGATCAGGCCTCACCGGAGCGGATCGCGCGCGTGGCGCAGCAGCTGGGCTGCCGCAGTACCGCCTATACCTACAACGATCCTGTGATTTTTATGGAGTATGCCATTGACGTGGCGCAGGCCTGCCATGCGCTGGGCCTCAAGGCGGTGGCGGTGACGGCGGGCTATATCTGCGACGAGCCGCGCATCGAGTTTTACCGTTACATGGATGCCGCCAATGTCGATCTGAAGGCCTTTACCGAGAGATTTTACTGGAAGATCTGCGGCGGTCACCTGCAGCCGGTGCTGGACACCCTGGTCTATTTGAAGCATGAAACCGATTTCTGGTTCGAAATCACCAACCTGCTGATCCCCGGCGAGAATGACTCGGACCGCGAACTGGAGGAAATGACGCAGTGGGTGGTGGAAAAGCTGGGGCCGGATGTACCGCTGCATTTCTCTGCCTTCCACCCCGACTGGAAGATGAGGGACAAACCGCATACGCCGCCGGGAACACTGACCCGGGCGCGCCGGATCGCGATGAACAACGGTGTGCGCTATGCCTATACGGGAAATGTCCACGATGAGACGGGCGGCAGCACGTATTGTCACCAGTGCGGCACCAGGCTGATCGGGCGCGACTGGTATGTGATTACCCACTGGAATCTGACGGACGACGGCCGCTGCCCCGAATGCCATGCCGTCTGCCCCGGGGTTCTCGAATCCGGACACGGCGAGTGGGGGGCTGCGCGCCAGCCGGTCAGGCTGGCGAACCATGCCTGAGCCATCGCACCGGTGTTGTGTGCGCACGCCGGGTGTCCTGAAAACAGGATAATGCATGACACGCGCTCCGGTGCTTCTCATACATTATGGAGGTAAGCAACATGAATATTCGATGCACAATGGATCCCATCAGCTGGCATGATGTGAACAATCTGGATACGGCACCCTGCCTTTATGAAGGAGATGGAGATAACGGTATCGAAATCTTTTTCGAAAACGAGGCCGACCGGGAGATCTACCGGGCACTTGGCCAGGACCACCACATCGTCCTGCAGGGCAACGATTCGGAGGAATACGTCGCGGAAGGCTGACAGTTCCTGTCAGGGATAGCCTGCGGGTCCCGGTTTATTCCCCGGCTTGGAATGGGGGAGGTTGGAGTTTGACCGGCAGATTTTTCCGTATCCCCTCCGCATGTCTGATAGCGTGGTTACGCACGGGAAGCAGCCGGTGCTGCAGCGGTTGTCCCTGGCGGTGTGCCAAGGGACAGTCGACCACACGGCTTCAGTCAGCCAAATAGCCTGTGCAGTTCCCACGGGATTCCCCCGCGACTCGCCATACCTGCGTACAGTGTGACACACCGCTGGCGGATGCCGCCTGTGCCTGCCGTGCATGTGCCGGACTAAACTATAAGTATAAATCCTGTATCCGGGAGACGTGTTCAGGTGCGCGCTCGGGCAGGTCATGGGCCTGTCGGATATCAGGACACTGATGCTGACTGCTGCGAACCCGAGGTGAGGCATGTATGAAGTATTCGGACTGGCACATCCCGCTCACGTCTGGTGAACTGACCCTGCGGCAGGGACTGGAAAGCCTGCGTGCCATCGGTGCACGCCCGCAGGAAATACCGCTAGTCGTTCGCCTGCTGGAAAATCCGGAATACCATCTGCCGGGCGTCACACTGTTTCACGGTGCGGTTGACCTGGACAGGCATGACCGGATTCACATCCTGCTGGGACGCGGACTGCTGGCGGAGGACGAGGCCTTTACCATCGGTTTTACCATGGGCAGCACCAGGCATGTGCAATGTCTCGAGGCATGGCTGTTCGGCGCGCTGGCACGGCATGTGTATCCGGCGCCCTATCAATTCAATGATGCTGCCGTGGGTATCTTCCTGGATGCTGTGCGACTGGGTGGCATCTCCGGCTGCCAGCCGCTGAACCGCGTCGACTACGGCCGTTATCTCGACCTGCCGTTACACGAGATCCGCCGTCAGATAGGACTGGAAGAAGACCTGTTGCGGGCGTATTACCGCATCGAGATGAAACGACACCCGCGCTCCAGCGCAAGCCTGCGTCTGCTGGATCGAGACACGGGGAAGCATCGCCGCGGCGTGGACATTTCGCCGGCTTTCGGGTTACGGCACGGCTCGAGAGAACAGGGTACCTGATTAATGTCCCAGTCGGCTCCCTGTTCGCGCCATTGCTGCCAGTCGAGTTGAACCGGTGTCCGGCCTATCCGGTGACTGTGTACCGGGTGTCATGACATCAACGTGGTTGCAGTGACCCGATGGCTCTGTGCCCTGAACGCGGTCAATGTGTTTGCAGGAGTCACCGGAACTGCCCGCATGGCCGGCCGGGCGTGTACGGATCCCGGGCACATCACCGCCGGAGACGGCTGCACCCGGCGCCGCATGTGTGACTAGTGCAGCCCGGCATCGATGCCTGCGGCAGGCAATACCCGGGAGTCACCGGCGACAGGGCATTGAAAAATTTCAATGACCGTGCCGGACACGGGAAATAGCCTTAGGTTGCCCGCAAGGGCGCAGCTTGTTCCGCCTCCGGCTAACCGGTGTTGCCCGGGCATGGAGATCACGCCGCACCGGTGGAGGCTCTGCTGCACCTGCTCGCAGGCCACAGGCAGAAGTGTCGCAGGTATCGAGCCATGCTGCCGGAATGATGGCATCAGCCTGTAACGGGTCCGTTCAGAGGGAGTTGCATGGCAGCGTATCGATGATGAAGCGAACACAGCGTGTCTGGCCGGGACTGCCTTATCCTCTCGGTGCAACCTGGGATGGTTCAGGGACAAATTTTGCCCTGTTTTCGGCGCATGCAGAGCGGGTTGAACTGTGCCTGTTCAACCAGACAGGAAAGCGCGAACTCGAACGTATCCCGTTACCGGAGTACACCCACGAAATCTGGCACGGGTATTTTCCCGATGTCCGGGCCGGTCAACTCTACGGTTACCGGGTCTACGGGGCCTATCATCCCGAGGCAGGGGACCGCTTCAATCATCACAAGTTGCTGCTTGATCCCTACGCCAAGGCGCTGGTCGGAACCTTCCGCTGGCATGACGCGCTGTTCGGCTATGTCGTGGGACACGAGCGGGAGGACCTGTCGTTCGATACCCGCAACAGTGCCGCGTTTATGCCCAAATGCCAGGTCATCGATCCGGCATTTACCTGGGGGCTTGACCGGCCGCCGGCGCGGCAGTGGCAGGACACGATAATCTACGAGCTGCATGTGCGCGGTTTTACCATGCGCCACCCCGGGGTCGATGAGGTGGCGCGCGGCACTTTCGGGGGGCTGGCTTCATACGAGGTCATCGGCTATCTGAGGGAACTCGGAATCACGGCAGTCGAGCTGCAGCCGGTACATGCCTTTCTGCACGACCGGCATCTGGTCGACAACAAGCTGCGTAACTACTGGGGGTACAACTCCATCGGCTTTTTTGCGCCGCATCCGGAATATCTGGGCAGCAGCGGCATCAGCGAATTCAAGACCTTTGTGCAGTTGCTGCATGAGGCGGGCATCGAGGTGATTCTGGATGTGGTTTACAACCATACTGCCGAGGGGAATCACCTGGGGCCGACGCTCTCGATGCGCGGCATCGACAACCGGTCCTATTACTATCTCACGGAAGGCGACGCGCGCTACTACAACGACTTTACCGGGATCGGCAATACCCTTGATCTGGGGCATCCCGCTGTGCTGCGGCTGGTGACCGATTCACTCCGCTACTGGATCGAGGAGATGCGGGTCGACGGATTTCGCTTCGATCTGGCCGCCACCCTGGCCAGGGTCGACGGCAAATTCGATGAACATGCCAGTTTTCTGGATTCGGTGGCGCAGGATCCCCTGCTGTCCACTGTAAAACTCATCGCCGAACCCTGGGATCCGGGTGATGCCGGATATCAACTGGGTCAGTTTCCGCCAGGCTGGGCGGAATGGAACGACCGTTATCGTGACACCCTGCGCCGCTTCTGGCGGGGTGACGACGGCCAGCTCCCGGAGCTGGCATCGAGACTGGCCGGTTCCAGCGATATCTACGACAAGCGCGGGCGGCGTCCCTGGGCAAGTACCAACTACGTCACCGCCCACGACGGATTCACCCTGCAGGACCTGGTGAGCTACAACGAAAAACACAACGCGGCCAATCTGGAAGACAACCGTGACGGCACGGCGAACAACTACAGCTGGAACTGCGGCACCGAAGGACCCGCGGCTGATGCCGCTGTGCTGTGCCTGCGGGAGCAGCAGAAACGCAATCTGCTGGCATCACTGCTGCTCTCGCAAGGTGTGCCCATGATCCTGGCGGGTGACGAGTTCGGACATACGCAGCAGGGTAACAACAATGTCTACTGTCAGGATAATGAAATCAGCTGGCTGGACTGGGGCAAAAGCGCCACGGCTAGCGGCGATGGCCAGCTGGCCTTCACCCGGATGCTGCTGCGACTGCGGCGTGACCATATCATTTTTCAGCGCCAGCGCTTTTTTCACGGTATGCAGATACCGGGTACCCGCACCAGGGACATCGTCTGGCTTAAACCGGATGGCGATGAGATGCAGGAGGCTGACTGGCGTCAGGAAAAGACAAAATCGCTGGCGCTGCTCATGAGTGGTGAAGCCGGCCAGTACCATCTGTCGGTGCGCGGTGATATGCAGCCCGATGACAGCTTCATGCTGATATTGAATGCATCCGGCGAGTCGGTCGCGTATGTGCTGCCGCAAATCAGGGACACCGGGAAGCGTGCCGTGGTCATTGATACCGCGCTGCAGTCACAGGGTGATATTACTGAACGGCAGGCGAAGAGTCCCTACTTCGTGGCACCGCACTCGATGGTTGTCATCAGCTACCGCCGCAGGACCGATTGACCGCGCCCCCCGGTCCAGGATGCCATTGCCGAGTACCTGCCTCAGGTCGAGCGGGCCGCCGCCATGCCCAGCAGGACCAGGGTCCAGCCACCAAAGACCAGATCGATACCGACAAGCAGGCCAAGCAGCCAGGCAGCCGCCGCAGGCCACTGGGTCATGATGATCGTTGCCAGCAGCAGCGACAGGATGCCGCTGAGCAGCAGCCAGCCCCAGTGGTCGAGTGGCCTCAGCTGGAAGGCAAGCAGGATCCGCAAGATGCCGCCGGCTGTGAAAAATACGGCAATCACCAGGGTCAGGGACAGGATGCCCGTAAGAGGGTAGAGCAGCAGCAGGATACCGACACCCAGTGAAAGCAGTGCGCCCAGCATGACCAGCGTGAATCCTTTCCAGCGGCATGACCGGAACGCATGCACGATCCCGAACACCCCGTTGACCAGAAGGATCCATCCGAGCAGCAACTCTACGGCAAGGGTGGCACTGAACGGAAAGGCGATTGCCGCAATACCCAGCAGAATCATCGCGATGCCCAGGGCAAGGAACCAGCTGCGGTTTTCCCTGACCTCACTGGTAATGACTGATTGTCCATGTTCGATGCCGGTTACAGTGCCTGTCATGATCAGTTCTCCTGTGATTGATTGTGATCAGCCGGAATATCCGTTGACCGGTCCCTGTCGAAGCACTTCGCCTCGCGTGCCTTAAGCTCTGCACGGCGTGCGCCGTGGTGCGCTAGGTGTACCTCCGGTGCACCTGCCTGACCCGGTCAAGGGAACCGACGCATGCGCTGCAGCCTGTATCTTGCGAATATTTTTCTCTATGTGGCGGATTGTCGCCTTGAAAAATCGCAATGACGATGTGCAGGCCTTTCTTCGTACAGGCAGGACGGTACCCGGCGGCTGTTACCGCAGCGGACATGAGACGGACGGTGCCAGAGGCATTGCGGTCGAGCAGTGGCTGGAAACGCGCTATCATCACGCCCCATGATGTTGCATGCAAGGCACTTCAGGGGGGCCATCTGGGCAGTATGCATCCTGCTGTCAGGCTGCGCCGGCCCGGACGCGGATACACCGGTGCTGCGCTGGTATGTCTTCGCTGAACGCTCGGGTGCGTTCGCCGCAGCGGCCTCACGCTGCACCGGGGCCGCGCACGGACGATATCGCATCGAGCTTGCATCACTGCCGGCCGATGCGGACCAGCAGCGCGAGCAGCTCGTGCGCCGGCTCGCCGCCGGGGATGCGGATATCGACATCATCGGCATGGATGTCATCTGGACCGCCGAGTTCGCCGCGGCGGGGTGGGTGCTCCCCTGGCGGGGTGCTGCCGCGGAGCAGGCACGCGCCGGCCGGCTGGCCAGCGCCATTGACAGCGCCACCTATGCGGGTACGCTGTGGGCCGTGCCGTTTACCAGCAACACCCAGCTGCTGTGGTATCGCAGCGATCGCATGCAGAACCCGCCGCAAACCTGGGACGAATTGATCACCCGGGCCGAGCGACTGGGGGAGGTCGGCACCATCCAGGCACAGGGCGAACGTTACGAGGGTCTTACGGTATTCTTTGTCTCGCTACTGGCCTCTGCAGGCGGCAGCGTGCTGGAACCCGACGGGCAGACCGTCGCACTGCAGGAGGAGCCATTGCGGCGGGCGCTCGGGGTGATGCGGCGCCTGGCGAATTCACCGGCGGCCGATCCCGCCCTGTCGGTGGCGCGCGAGGACGAGGCCCGTCTTGCCTTCGAAGCCGGGCAATCCAGTTTCATGGTCAATTACACCTTCGTCTGGCCGAGTGCGCAGGCCAACGCGCCCGAAATCGCCGCTCACATGGGCTGGGCCCGCTGGCCTGCGGTTGTGCAGGGTATGCCAAGCCGGGTCACGCTCGGCGGCATCAACCTCGGTATCGGTGCGTACAGCCGCCACCCCGCGCTTGCCTTTGAGGCAGCCGCCTGCATTGCAGCCGAGCCCAACCAGCGCCTGGCAGCCACCCTTGGCGGGCTGCCGCCCACCATTACGGCGCTCTACGATGACGCCGCTGTCCGCAAAACCTTCCCGTTCGCCGGGGCGTTGCGCGCGACGCTGCGCGATGCCGTGCAGCGGCCGCAGACACCGTTGTATGCCGATGTCTCGCTTGCCATCAGCCACACCCTGCACCCCATGCGCGATATCGACCCGGCCAGGGATGCGGCTCGCCTGCGCGATGCCGTGCAGCGGGCGCTGCGTTCGGAGGGGCTGTTGTGACCGGCAGGGCAGACGCCGAGCAGCGCCTCGCCTGGCTGCTGTGCGCGCCGGCGGTGCTCGCCATGCTGGTGGTGACCGCCTATCCGGTAGGCTATGCGCTGTGGCTGTCGCTGTTCCGTTACGATCTGCGCTTTCCCGGCGAGCGTAGCTTCATCGGTCTTGACAATTACCTGACTGTGCTGGTCGCGCCGGCCTGGTGGCAGGCCCTTGGCAACACGCTGCTGATTACAGTCAGCTCGGTCGCGGTCGAGCTCGTGCTCGGCTTGCTGTTCGCGCTGGTCATGCACCGCGCCCTGCTGGGCCGGCGCGTGATCCGGACCTCGCTACTTGTCCCCTACGGCATCATTACCGTGGTGGCGGCCATGAGCTGGCGCTTCGCCTTTGATCCGACGATCGGCTTCGTGAATGCGCTGTCAGGCCTGCAAGGTGCATGGCTCGCTGAACGCTGGTCGGCATTTCTGGTGATTATCCAGACCGAGATCTGGAAGACGACGCCATTCATGGCGCTGTTGCTACTTGCCGGTCTTACCCAGGTGCCCGGGGACCTGCTGCGTGCGGCGCGGGTGGACGGGGCAAATGCGCTGCAGCGTTTCTTCCGGGTGACGCTGCCACTACTGCGCCCGGTGATCATGGTGGCGCTGTTGTTTCGCACCCTCGATGCCTTTCGCATCTTCGATACCGTATTCGTGCAGACCCGGGGCGCCCAGGGGACCGAGACCGTCTCTATCCTCGGCTACAACACACTCATCACCCGGCTCAACCTGGGGCTAGGCTCGGCGGTCTCGGTGCTGATATTCCTGTGTGTGCTGGCGATCGCCGCGCTCTATATCAGGGGCTTCGGCATCAGCCTGTCCAGCCGGGAGCGAAGCTGATGCCGGGGGGCACGGTCAGCGGGCGGCGCGAGCGTCTGCTATGGGGCATGGGCAGTATACTGGTGGTGCTGTACGCACTGCTCCCGGTGGCATGGATCGTGTCCCTGTCGTTGAAACGCAGCGCGGACCTGGACGACAGGCGTTTTCTGCCGCAGGCCTTCAGCGTGGAGCACTATCAGGCGGTGTTTCAGGATCCCCTGTTCTCCGCCGCCCTGTGGAATTCGGCCGGCATTGCCGGGATCGCGACGCTGGCGGCCGTGCTGCTTGGCATGTTCGCCGCCTATGCCATTGTGCGTCTGGTTTTTCCCGGCCGGCGCCTGATTCTGGCCGCGGCACTGGCCATTGCCATGTTTCCTCCCGTCTCCATCATCGGGCCGTTGTTCAATATGTGGCGCACACTCGGTTTGTATGATACCTGGGCCGGGCTGATCCTTCCCTACATGACCTTCACGCTGCCGCTTGCCATCTGGACGCTCTCGGCCTTCTTCCGCGAGATCCCGTGGGACCTCGACAGGGCGGCGCGCGTCGATGGTGCGACGCCGCTGCAGGCATTCGTGCACGTCATCCTCCCGCTGGTCACCCCGGGCGTGTTCACCGCTGCGATCCTGGTGTTCATGTTCGCCTGGAACGATTTCCTGTTCGTGATATCGCTGACCTCGACCAATGAGGCCCGCACGGTACCGGCGGCAATCGCCTTCTTTACCGGCAGCTCGCAGTTCCAGCTGCCGACGGGCGCGATTGCGGCCGCCTCGGTGGTGGTAACCGTACCGGTGATCCTCGTGGTGCTGTTCTTCCAGCGCCGCATCGTCGCCGGTCTCACGGCGGGGGCCGTCAAGGGATAGCGCCATGGCCGAGATCGAACTGCGCAGCGTGACGCGGCATTTCCCCGGTGTCACTGCCGTGAAGGCCGCGAACTTCACCATCCATGATGGTGAGTTTTTCATTCTGGTCGGCCCCTCGGGGTGTGGCAAGTCCACCTTGCTGAATATGATCGTCGGCCTGGACGATGTGAGCGCGGGCGAGATCCTGGTCGACGGCGAGGTGGTCAACGATCTCGATCCCCGGGAACGCAACATGGCGATGGTATTCCAGAGTTATGCCATCTATCCGCACATGACGGTGCGCGAAAACATGGCATTTCCACTGAAGCTCGCGCGGCTTTCTGCCGGGGAGATCCGGGAGCGCGTCGAGAAGGCTGCCGCGATTCTCGAACTCACGGAGCTGCTCGATCGCAAGCCGCGCGCGCTCTCCGGCGGCCAGCGCCAGCGCGTGGCCATGGGGCGTGCGATCGTGCGGGAACCGAAGGTCTTTCTGCTCGACGAGCCGTTGTCGAACCTGGATGCAAAGCTGCGCGTGCAGATGCGCACCGAGATCGCACGGCTACAGCGCCGCCTCGGTACGACCACGGTTTACGTCACCCATGACCAGACCGAGGCGCTGACGCTGGGAGACAGGATAGCCGTGCTGCGCAAGGGCGAGGTGCTGCAGATCGGCACGCCGCGTGAGCTTTACGAGTGCCCGCAGACCCTGTTCGTGGCCGGCTTTATCGGCTCGCCGGCCATGAACTTCCTGCCGGCCCGGCACAGCGGCGACGGCCTGGAACTGCCGCTCGGGACGCTGCCGCTGGCGCACGCCGGGGATGCGTTCCCCGGGGAGGCGGCTGCACTGGTCGCCGGTTTCCGCCCCGAGCACCTGCAGGTGCTCGCTGCCGATGAGGCGGCCGGGGAGGGACTTGATTTCGAAGTGCGGGCCGAGGTCGTCGAATGGCTCGGCGCCGACCTCTATCTTTACTTCGACGTGTCGCTGGATGGTTTCGCGCAGCTGCCCCTGGCCGAGGAACTGGGGAACGAGACCGCGGACGCTGCCCGCCGTTTGTATGTTGCGCGGGTTGATCCGGCCTGCGGCGTACGGCGGGGTGACACCGTCCGTCTGCGTCTCGATCCCGGGTACCTGCAGCTCTTCGACGCCGGCAGCGGCGCGAAT
>Ga0210064_1000799_pt1 | contig 14515 bp, 16 predicted proteins | sample Muzzi_CordC_D2_FD_185531 | JGI IMG/M metagenome (GOLD analysis project Ga0210064, IMG submission 185531) | Wetland microbial communities from San Francisco Bay, California, USA, that impact long-term carbon sequestration - Muzzi_CordC_D2 (SPAdes) | ecosystem: Environmental > Aquatic > Marine >...
CTACAGTTTCCTGCTCGGCCCGTTGTGCGACATGCTAATGAGCCTGTCGCTGGCATCGCGGGTGCTGGTCAGTATCCTGCTGATCGCACCGCTGGCCTTCTGCATGGGCATGCCGTTTCCCCTCGGGCTGGAGCGTGTCGGCGCCGAAATGCCGGGATTCATCCCCTGGGCGTGGGGCATCAATGGCTGCGCCTCGGTCGTGAGCGCCGTCATGGCGTCCTTGCTTGCGATCCAGTTTGGATTTACGGTTGTCATCATCTCGGCCTTGCTGTTGTACCTGGTGGCGGCATTGACGTTCCCCTGACACCCGCGTCCATGGCCTCCCTTTCGACGGGACAACAGTTGCCCGGCCCTGCAGCGGCAACAACTTCCGACACAGAGGAGATCCGTCATGAGCATACACAACCAGCCTGATGAACCGGAGATCCCGCCGGGAACACCGCCGGAGGAACCACCGGGCGAACTCCCCCCCGGTATACCGCCCGAAGGGCCGCCTGAAACCACGCCCGAACCGCCACCGGAAATACCGCCCGGTCAGCCCGTGGAGGTCCCGCAACAGACCCCATGGGAAACCTGAAGCGGCCCCTCATTACCGGCCGGCATCGGCACAAGCAACACCAGCCGTGATACTGTCAGGGATGGGATCGGTAACTTTATGTATTTACAAGGATTATAGCGGCGCACTTCCGCCCGCCGAAGAATTCCGTATGATGGCCGCCCCAGCAACCGGCGTTATTGCCGGTTTTCCGCTATCGACACCAATCCGGAGCATGGCATGGCCTCAACCCCCGATGAACTGACCGTAACCTACGAAGAGGACGGCATCGAAACCGTCAAGGAACTGGACAAGGAAATTCTCACCAAGGGCGCCTGGTGCACGATCATTTTCCGGTACCAGGACTGGGACCGCGCGAAACAGCAGTATGGTCCGGACAAATACTCGATTCGCCGCTACCAGAAACGGGGAGGCGAGTACCAGCAGAAATCCAAGTTCAATATCTCCAGCAAGGATCAGGCCGAGAAGATCATCGCGGCTCTGGAGAAATGGATCGAGTAATCGTTGCTAGGAACTCCCGCCATCAGCCGCCATGGCGGCATCCAGCGCCGCACGGGACAGGGGCTCGCCCGTGAGGAATCCGGCAAACACGGCCCGCTGGTGAACCGAGCCGGTACCCGATGCGGCATCCAGGCGATCGAAGTGGTAGTCAATGGCTGACTTCAGGGTGGTTCGCAGGCGCCGGCTGATGACCGCCTCACCATGATCCGTAGTGATCGCCGCCTCGATGGCCGAGGCAGCCTCAAGCAGCGTATAACGCGCCACCTGTGCGCAATCCGATCCACCCTCGGGATAGGCGGCATGTGCATACTCGCGGATCGCGCGACACAGCAGGTCCCTGATCGCAACGTCGCAGCGCAATGTCAGAATGCGGGAAGCCATGTCTGCATTCTAGGCGCACACACGGTATTCGGGAATGATGCAGGAACGGTATCGTTTGCGCGGCAGACCAGCCGCTGAACGAGGCTGACGTGAGGGTATGAAATCCTGGGGGGGGTTGGGTCTATTCGTCGGCCAGCACGTCGTAGATCTGAGCTTTCAGGTCTTCCTCTTCGCGCATTTCCTCGAGCCGCCGTCGCGCAAGCGCCCGGCGCAGCGCCTTCAGCGAGGCAATGCCCTTGCGGCGGCCTTTGCCCTTACCGCCCTTGCGTTTACCGAGAACCGAGTCGTGAGTTGCAACACTCATGTTTCACCCCCATGGTGCGGACCGTAGAACAGTCGAATAGCTGCACTATGAATGGCGTATCGGCCACCGTATGATGAGCCTTTAACGGGATTTCCGAACCTTTTCCACGACATGCAGACGGCATGGCACGCGCACCGGTGCGGCCGGAAGCTTCACAGGAAAACACGACCGGCACGATGCACATCACACCGCTTCGCCCCCGCCTGTTCCTGCTGCTGGCGCTGCTCTGCCAGCACGGCCTGCTGCAGGCGGGCGAGTGGTCCGGTTATGCCCAGTCCGAAGTCCGGCTGTTTCCGCACAGTCCCGCAGACCCGACGCAGGCGGGCAGCGGAGTCTCGCTGGCATTCCAGCCCGAGTACTACACCGCCTGGTCCGACGGAAAGCAGAGTCTCACCATCGAGCCCTTCTACCGCTGGGACCAGCACGATGGCAAACGCACGCACGGCGATGTGCGTGAACTGGTCTGGTTGAAGGCCAGCGATACCTGGGAATTGCGCGCCGGGATCAGCAAGGTATTCTGGGGTGTCGCGGAATCACAGCATCTGGTCGACATCATCAACCAGACCGACCTGGTCGAGGATATCGATCAGGAAGACAAACTGGGCCAGCCCATGGTCAACCTCACCCTGGTGCGCGACTGGGGCAACCTTGACCTGTTCGTGCTTCCCTGGTTTCGCGAACGCACATTTCCCGGCAGAAACGGACGCTTGCGCACAATACCGCGCGTCGACACCAGCAATGCGGAATACGAATCCGGAGCCAGGCAGAAGCACGTGGATTACGCCATCCGCTGGTCGGATTACATCGGCGACTGGGATATCGGTGTAGCACAGTTCATCGGTACGGCCCGTGATCCGCGTCTTTTCCCCGGGACCGACGATTCCGGCAAGCCGGTACTGATACCCCGGTATGACCTCATCAAACAGACCAGCCTCGACCTGCAGGCGACCAAGGGTTCCTGGCTGTGGAAGCTGGAGGCGCTGACTCGCAGCGGCCAGGGCGGTCGCTACCAGTCCATGGTCGGCGGTTTCGAGTACACCCGGGTCGGGGTGTTTGATACGGCGGCCGACCTCGGATACATCGCGGAATACCATTACGATACCCGTGACGAAGAGGCGCCGACGCCGTTTGAAGACGACATCATGGTCGGTCTGCGCCTGACGCTGAACGACATCCCCTCGACCGAGGTGCTGGTCGGGGTGATCGCCGACCGCGATGGCAGCGGCGTGACCTGGAATCTCGAAGCCAGCCGCCGGATCGGTGAGAACTGGACCATCGATGCAGAGGCTCGCGCCTTCTCGCATATCTCATCCAGTGACCCGTTGTATTCCTACCGGGATGACGATTACCTGCAAATCGCCCTCGAACGGCATTTCTGAGGACTATAATTGCAGGGAACTCATAATAAGGCCAAGACCCACTCATTATGATGACATCTCTCGTGAAGCGACTTCTCCTCATCACCTGCTGCTGGCTGGCAGGGATGCCGCAAACGCAGGCACTGGCGGGCGTGGTCTACCGCTGGGTAGACCCCAATGGCGTTACCCACTTCAGTGAAACCCCGCCGCCGAACCCTGCCGTCCAGCCCGCCATGATCGAACTCAGCCCCCCGCCACCCCCGCCGGACTATGACGATTACTACTCCGTCGTACGACAGGCGGAACGCATGGAAAGACGCCGCCTGGAGAACGAGAAACTTGAGGCGGAACGCCGGCAGGCCGAGGCGGAGGCAATGCGCGCCAGGATCGAGGCCCAGGCAGCCATGCAAACGCCCGGGACCTATTCGGAACCTGATTTCGGATACCTGCCGGTTTATCCCGGCTACCCGGGCTATGGTCCCGGGCATGGCAACAGACCCTGGCGCCCCGGCGATCGTCCGGACCGGCCCGGGCATTGGCCCGATCAGCCCGGCTACTGGCCGGGACAGCCCGGCCGCCCGCAACCGGGGCACGGCGCCGGACGACCAGGGCGTCGCGTCATCAGCGCCATTCCGGCCAGGCCCTGACATCACACGACGCAGTCCGGTTCTCTACCGGGAGCACGACCCCGCCTCATGCTGATAACGATCGCCACGTTCACCAATCCGCTGGAGGCACATATCGTACGCGGCCGACTGCAGGCGGAAGGCATCGAAACCTGGGTGGCGCATGAACATCACATCTGGGCCAACTGGTTTCTCTCCACGGCACTGGGCGGCGTCAAGCTGCAGGTAAAGCCGGAGGACGTGCAACAGGCAGGGGAAATCCTCCGGCAGGAGCACGCCGGCGCCTATGAAACACTGGTGGAGGAACCCGATAAAGAGAATGCGGAACCACGACCCACCTGCCCCGCGTGTCGTTCCGAAGACATCACCCCCATCAGGCGCAGTGGACGGCTTTCACTGTTCATCGTGTGGCTGTCATCGCTGCCGCTGCCCTACAGCAGCGTCACCATGGCCTGCCGGAGTTGCGGCCACACCTGGGTCAACCGGGAGGAGCAGGCCTACCCGGTGCTGATCCGGTTCTTTATCATTGCGCTCCTCGCCCTGCTGTTTTTCCTGCTCATCAGGGGGATGTATTTCCTTTGCAGGATTAATGAAATCAACCCGCTTTGCAGTTGAACCTTATCGCTACAGGCTCCGAAGCGTTAAGATAGCAGCTGGGCTGCACCCATATAGCGCACCGTCGAATATGAGCCACAAAGACGACACCCTGTTTGATTTTCCCTGCGACTTTCCCATCAAGGCGATGGGACGGGCGAACTGCGGCCTGGACCTCACGGTGGTCGAAATCGTGCGCCGGCATGCACCCGACATCAGCGAGGGCAAGATCCATACGCGCGACAGCGCACAGGGCAACTACACCTCGGTGACCGTCGTGGTACGCGCCACCAGCCGTGCGCAGCTCGATGCGATCTACCAGGACCTGGTCGATTGCACCGACGTTATCATGGCCATCTGAATACCACCCATGTCCGCCCTGCCCGAGCACATCCCCTCGCCGGAACACCCTGCCCTGTCGGCGCGCTGCCGGGGTCTGGCTGACTACACCGCCACCTGGCGGGAAATGCAGGCCTTCACCGACACGCGCACGGCGGAGTCACCGGATGAGCTGTGGCTGCTTCAGCATCCACCGGTCTTTACCCTCGGGCGCAACGGCAAAACGGAGCACCTGCTGCACCACACGGGCGACATCCCCGTGATCCATGTGGACCGTGGCGGACAGGTCACCTACCACGGCCCCGGCCAGCTGGTCGCCTATCCACTGCTCGACCTGCAACGGCGCCGGCTGGGAATCCAGCCGCTGGTGCGCCTTCTCGAACAGTCGGTCATCAACCTGCTGGCGGACTATTCGATCCGCGCCGGACGGCGCGACAAGGCGCCGGGCGTCTACGTGGACGGACGCAAGATCGCGGCACTCGGCCTGCGCGTCCGGCGCGGTTGCTGCTATCACGGTCTCAGCCTCAACGTGGACATGGACCTGTCGCCGTTTTCGATGATCAACCCCTGCGGCTTCGCCGGTCTCGAGGTCACCCGGCTCGCCGACCTGGGCATCGACGTCCCGTTCGATGCCGTAACCGCGCAGTACAGGCTGCACCTCGAACACCTGTTGAACGGACCCGCTCATGAGTGACGACGAAACAAAACAGCGCGGTGCGGCGAAAACCGCGCGCATCCCGATCAAGATAGAAACCACCACGCGGCCGCTGCGCAAGCCGCTGTGGATCCGAGCCCGCTCGCCGGCCAACCCGGCGGTCGGGCGGCTCAAGGACGTATTGCGCGAGAACCGCCTGCACACGGTATGCGAGGAGGCCTCCTGCCCGAACCTCGGCGAATGCTTCGCCGGTGGCACCGCCACCTTCATGATCATGGGTGATATCTGCACACGGCGCTGCCCGTTCTGCGATGTCGCCCATGGACGGCCGCAGCCGCTCGATGCCGACGAGCCGGAAAACCTGGGGCGCACCATCCGCCAGATGGGTCTGCGCTACGTGGTGGTCACCTCGGTCGACCGCGACGACCTGCGTGACGGCGGTGCGGCGCACTTCACCGCCTGCATCGAGGCGATCCGCCGTCACAGCCCGGACATCCGCGTGGAAGTGCTGGTACCCGATTTCCGCAGCCGCATGGACCGCGCGCTGCAGATCCTCAACCAGTCCCCGCCGGATGTCTTCAATCACAATCTGGAAACGGTGCCGCGCCTCTATAAAAAGGTCCGGCCCGGCTCCGATTACGAATGGTCACTGGACCTGCTGCGACGCTTCAAGGCCCTGCATCCTGAGGTGCCCACCAAATCGGGACTCATGCTCGGAGTGGGCGAACGCATCGAGGAAGTCGAGCAGGTAATGCGCGACCTGCGCGCGCACGACTGCGACATGCTCACCCTGGGCCAGTACCTGCAGCCCAGCGTCCACCACCTGGCGGTGGAACGCTACGTGCATCCGGATGAATTCGACCGCCTCGGCGAACTCGGCCATGCGCTGGGTTTCAAACACGTCGCCAGCGGCCCCATGGTGCGTTCGTCCTACCACGCCGACCGGCAGGCGCACGAGGTCGTCAGCTAGGAGCCTGTCGGCATGTTCAGGCAACCACGGTGCATACCCCGCCGCGACGCGGGTCACCGGCGCCCCGCAGGCTCGTACCGTCGCGCAGCACGGTGTGCACGCCGCCGAAAAACAGGTTGAGATCCTCCCAGAGGTGTTGGGAAGGATGGGCGGCAAGCAGTGCGTGCAGGCGCCCGGTATCAAAACCCCCTTCCACGCTGAGATGCTGCGCTTCGAGATGAATACGCGGAGCGGTGACCGCCTCCTCGACATCCATACCGAAGTCGACCAGGTTCGATACCACCTGCAGAATGGCGGAACGGATGCGGTTGGAGCCGCCGGAGCCGAGGGCGATCACCCGGCCGTCGGGAAAATTGAGCAGCGCCGGCGCCATCATGGAGGTCATGCGGGTATCCGTGGGCCAGCGATGGAAACCGTCCGGGTTGAGATCCTGCTCGCCCAGCATATTGTTCAGCATGATGCCAGTGCCAGGCACCAGGCAGCCCGAACCCTCGCCGTTCGAAACGCTGAGCGCCGCGACATTGCCGCGCCCGTCGATGACGCTGATGTGGGTCGTACCCCGCCGGGCAGGCGCCTGCCTGGCGAGCAGCCGGCGGTAGCGGGCGAGGAAGGTCGGGTCCAGCAGTAGCGCATCGTCCGGATGCGCCGTCGACCCCTGTGCGCAGGCAGCCAGCCGCGCCTCCTGTGTCAGCGCCAGCACGCGCGCGAGCCTTTCCAGATGTTCGGGACTGCCGAAGCCTGGCGCACCGAAATCCATACCGTCCAGCAGCTGCAATCCGAAAGCAACGAGCAGGCCGCCCGAGGCAGGCGGCGGATTGGTGAACAGACGCGCCTTGCGGTAATCGAGCGCAAGCGGCCGGCGCGGGATCATCGCGTAACCGGACAGGTCCCCGGCCTCGAGATGGCCGCCGGAGCGCATCTCGCGCACGATCGACGCCGCGATTTCGCCGCGGTAGAAGAGGTCCTCACCCTCGGCGGCAAGGCTCTCCAGGGTATCGGCCAGCGCCGGCTGACACAGCGTCTCGCCTTCGCCCGTCAGGCGCTCCGGATCGTAGCGACTGCCGTAGGTGGCCATGGCGGCGGAGCTCTCGCGATAGATGGCCGCGATGACGCCGAAGATGTACGCCTGCAGGGCATTAACGCGGATGCCCTCGTTCGCGTGACGTACGGCCTGGTGGAGGATATCGCGCATCGGCAGCGTGCCAAGATCGCGGTGCGCCGCAAACAGCCCGCGCACGAGGCCCGGTGTGGCGACCGCGCCCTGTCCGATATGGAACTCCTGCTCTGCCGTGCCGAAATTGGCGATGATGGGCCGGAAATCGAGTTCGGACGCCGCGCGCCGGCGGCGTGGCGTCTGCACGAAGAAGTCGTAGAGGCGCACCGCCTCCCGCAGCGGCTGCGCCAGCAGGAATCCTCCACCGCCGAGGGAGGCAAGCGCAGGCTCCACCACGCAGGCCGTGGCGAGCGCCGCCAGCGCCGCATCGAAGGCATTGCCTCCGGCGCGCAGAATCTCCGCACCGCTCTGCGCCGTCAGCTCATGTCCCGCCGCAATCACCCCGCTCATGGACCGTCGTTCCCCTTACCGTGACCCGGCAGGAATGATACCGGAGTGCGGCGCCCGGCCGCAGCACATCTCACGAACCTGCCGCGCGTACGAATCTCTCCCTGCAATAGTCGCCAACTGCCGTTGATCCCATTCACAACCGCTCGAACAGCAGGTCGGCAGCTTGAGTGATGCCGGATGGAGAAGGCATCACTGTCGGTGACGGTTGAGACCACAGCGTCTCCAGGGCTTCGGCAAAGGCGCCGCATTGGAAACCGGCGGGTGTGATCTCCGCGAAGCGGCCGTGCGTTTGCGCCCAGGCATTGAGGTGCGACGTCTCGGGCCAGTCGTGTCGCGCCAGCGCAAGCAGGGGCACGCCGTTGCATATCGCCTCGGCATAGGTCCCGTAGCCCGGCTTGGTAAGCACGGCGTCACTTGAGCTCAGCAGGTCGATGAACGGCAGCGGCAAGCGGGTGAAATCCACGAAGTCATCGCGATCACCAGCCAGTGCCCGGTCAAACAGCCAGACGACACGATCCATGTGCGGCCAGTCGGCGAGCGGCAACGCACTGTCGATTCCACCCAGCGCCACCAGCACCAGACGGGTGTCTGCGGGACAGTTCAGCCACGCGAGAATTTCCCTGCGGCGAACCTCACCCGTGCGGGCAATCGGACCAATGGCGTGGACATTGTCCAGCTCCGGCATGGGCAGCGAGGGCGCCGGGGTAAGAAAGCTGTCCGCCGCGGCATAGCCGGCGTGCATCTGCGCCCGGATCACGGCGCCGTCAGCCTCGCCATCGCAATAGACAGCATGCATGGCGGCCCAGTTGAGCGAGCATAGCGCCACTGCCGGTATGCCCGCCTGCCGGGCGGCGAGCAGCAACCGGTAGGGAATGTCGGCGAGCAGCAAATCGGGGCTGATCTCCCGCAGCCGCTCGACCTCTCCTCGCACGCCCGCCTCCCAGTCACGGTGAAATTCCCGCCAGGCCCGGCAGGTGGCGGGCACATCCACCCGCCATGCCGAATGCATGCACATCACCGCATCGGTCTCGACCGCAAGGTAGGTGAAGTCACCGGCGAGTCGCGAGGAGAGTACGGCATGCGGCAGGCCGCTCATCACCGTCAGCCGCAGACCGGGTTGCAGTTCCCGCAGGCGGTTGACGACCGGTGCGCACTGCGCCAGGTGGCCATAGCCGTGGCCGGTCACGGCCAGCAGCAGATGAGGCATACCGCTCAACGAGCGGTTTCCGGCAGCAGCCGCTCCATCAGATAACCGAAGCAATCCTGGCGAATGACGTTCTCATCCAGGGTGAACATGGACGGCATGAAGGCGCAGTTGGTCAGCAACGTGTTGCCCTCGATCCGGAAATAACGGTCATATACGTCCTGGCCGTGTTCGTCGCTGACATCGAGCCGCAGCGCCGCACTGTCGCGCACCCTGCCGAGCACTGTGTGCGCGGGCAGTTCGCGGAAATTGAGATGATCGATGCCCTCGACCAGGCCCAGGTCCACATCCTCCGTCCCGAAGCCGAAGCTGACCTGTTCCGGAATCTTCACCGTCGCCACAGTGTGGTACAGATCCACGTCGTGGGAGGGCACCGGATGCGACGGGATCTCGTGCAGGTGCAGGCAGGCATCGAGAAAATCGCGGGCATGCTCCACGCCGTATTCCTGGCCCGGCTTGCCGCACTCGATGGTGAGCGCCGGGCACACCGCGGACATCGCCATGGACTGCACGCCGAGCGGGCGGATGAAATACACCACCGTGCGGCTGAATTGCGCGGCCAGATGCAGGAAGCGGTTATCGATACGATTGATGCAGGCGTAATGCGGGTTGATGCCGGTGTTGTTGTGCACGTCGATGCTGGCGAAGGCGCGGCGTGCACGCAGGGAATCGACCAGCCGCTGCATCATGCGTGCCTCGGGTAGTTCCGGACTCTCGGTGCCCGGCCAGATGCGGTTGTAGTCGGGCTGCCCGTCCAGGCGCCGCCGGCCGGCACGGGCGGCGCTCACGTTGCCGATGAACAGCGACAGCGCGCGGGGCAATTGCTTCGACTCATAGGAACGCAGCAGCGCCTGGACGGCAAGAAAACCGGCATCCTCGTTGCCATGCAGCAACACGCTAAGGAACAGCGGCTCCGGTTGCCGTCCCGGCAGATGGATCAGCGTGGGTCCGCCCAGCAGGTCGTGGAGATGCTCCACGCGCGCTTCGAGCAGACCTTCAGGCAGGGTTTCGATTTCGTTCAGCATAGGAAACGTACAAGCAAGAATGTTGACCATGCCCCCTGCCGGGTAACTCCTGTCGTGACTCGCTGTGAATACGTCCCTGTACGCTCGACGGCCGCGTCCCTGCGGCTGACGGTCACCACAGGAGTTACCCGGCAGGGGATTTCTCGCATATTGAGCAACAATCATTCCTCCGATTTCAAGCCGACTAGCCGGCAAGCACGCTCACGATTTCTCGACATCCCATTCATGCACCGGCCGGCCCTCCTGCTGGCGCCGGGAATAGGCTTCGGTCAGCGCCGCCATGTCCGTGCCATGCCGGGCGACCCAGGCGCGCTGCCAGTCCGTGCCGGTTGCCGACCGGCGCGCACGCGCCTCGATGATGCCGAGGTAGTGTTCGCTGTCCGAGGCGTCGATTTCGAGCGATGCCAGCCCGTTCCGCGCCAGTGGCAGCAGTTCATCCAGCAACAACACGCGCAGCGGACCGCGTTGCTCATCGCACCAGGTCACCGGCGCATTCAAGCCCTGCCGGGCGGCGGCATAGAAGTTGTCACGCGTCTGCGAAAAGCCAATCCGGGTCTCGATCGGGGTGTCGGCGCTCATCAGCGCCTGCATCAGACCGAAGAAGAACGCGGCGTTGGCGATGACATCGGTTATTGTCGGTCCGCCCGGCGCCACACGGTGTTCGATGCGCAGATGTGGAATACCGTCGTAGTCGAAGCCGATCAGGGGGCGGTTCCAGCGCCAGATGGTGCCGTTGTGCAGCCGCAGGTGCGCCATCCGCTCCACACCCTCGTTGAAGCGCATCGGCAACAGCACCGGGTAGTGCTGCTGGTTCTCCAGAAAACATTCATACAGGGAGCTGCGCGCATAGCCCGAGCCGAAGGTCACGCGGCGCAACGGCCCGTGACTCGCGCCCGCGAAGCCGCCAACGGCCACGGACTGCTCGAACAGCGGGATGCGGGTCTCGTCCCACAGGTCATGGCCGAACAGGAAGGGGGAGTTCGCCGACATCGCCACCATGGGCGCCGACAGGACCTGTGCGGCGTTGTAGGCGCGCACCGCGTGACGTTGACGTACTTTCAGATGCAGCTGGAAGGAGGTGGTTGCGGATTCGAGCATGACATCGCCATGCACGGTCTTCAGGCGTTCCCGGCCCTGGATATCCAGTTCCAGCGGCCGCCCTTCCCGCAACCGCAGTACCTGCTCGTTGAGGGCCCGGTAACGCCGCAGATCCGACATATTGGCCTGCGTCAGTTCCTCCTGACGCAGCGTCGGCAGGATACCGATCATCAGCAGCCGCGCATCCAGCTCCGCCGCCACCCGTCGGCATTTCTTCCAGGTCGCACCCAGGCTCGCCTCGAACCGGCTAAGCGCCGAACCCCACAAGTGCTGCGGATAATCGTTCAACTCGACGTTGAAGCGCGCCAGCTCGGGTACCACCATGGGATCGTCGAGTCGTTGCAGAAACGCCGCATTCACCGGCGCCGGGCGGGCATCGGTGTCAATCAGCCAGGCCTCGAGCTCGAACCCTCCCATACGGTCGCGCGGGGAGAACGCCGTCTCACGAAACCAGCTGTCCAGCAGCCCGGTCTCCCGGCGCAGGCAATCGGCATAGTCCGTAAAATCGGCCTTGGTGAAGTGCGTTTGCTCGATTTCCTGTCCCATGACGTTACCCGGCCGGAGTCCGCCCGGAGCGGGGTGCATCACTCTGCACCTCGCCGATCACGTGGTTCACGTCCGCGAGCCGTTCCGGTGTGCCGATGTCGAACCAGGCGCCGGCATAGCGTTCGCCGCTCACCTGCCCCGCCGCCATGGCGCGTCGCAGTAGCGGCGCCAGGGGAAACGGCCCGGGTGGGCTGCCCGTAAACAGGGCGGGACGGTACACGCCAATGCCGCTGAAGGTCAGGCGCGCCGGCCCATCGGCGTATACCCGGCCATTCTCCAGTGCGAAGTCGCCCTGCGGGTGATGCGCCGGATTGTCGACCAGCACCAGATGCGCCAGGCTCTCGGGCTGCTGCGGCAAGGTGGCGAAATCGAAATCGGTCCAGATATCGGCGTTGACCACGACGAACGGCCCCTCGCCGAGCAACGGCAGGGCGTTGAAGATGCCGCCGCCGGTTTCCAGCGCGCCCGGCGGCTCCGCCGAATAGTCGATATGTACACCATAGCCCGAGCCGTCGCCCAGGGTCGCGATGAGCTGTGCGCCAAGGTGGGCATGGTTGACGACCAGTTCGCGGATACCGGCGCGCGCCAGCGCCTCGATGTGATGTTCTATCAGGGTCTGGCCGGCCACCCGCAGCAGCGGCTTGGGGGTGTGATCGGTGAGCGGTCGCATCCGCTCGCCGCGACCGGCGGCAAGTAGCATGGCTTTCATGGCGCCAAGGATAGCATTCCAGTCCTTCTTAGGGCCTGTTAACACTTGTATGATCGCCGCGTTGCCGCCTGCCAGCGCCGACCTACGCCGGCAACCGGGGCATCACTTCTGACTCGATGAATTCCCCCAGACCCGCGATTTCCCCATGGCGTCTGGCAACATCGATCACGTAGCCCAGGGTGCGTGGAATGTCGTTCAGGTAGCCCGGCTTGCCGTCACGGTGATTGAGCCGCGCAAAGATGCCGGCAGCCTTGAGATGACGCTGCACGCCCATGAGATCGAACCAGCGCAGAAACTGCACCGGATCCTCGTGCTCCACACGCAGGATGCCGGACTGCAGCGCCAGCTCCTGGTAGCCGAGCGCCCACGCCTCGACGCGTGCCCGCGGCCAGGCGATGTAGCAGTCGCGCAGCAGTGAGACCAGGTCGTAGGTTACCGGTCCGATCACGGCATCCTGGAAATCGAGGATGCCAGGGTTGTTGCGTCGGGTCGCCATCAGGTTGCGCGAGTGGTAGTCCCGGTGCACGCACACCTGTGGCTGAGTAAGGGCGTTCTCCGCCAGCCGGGCAAACGACTGCTCGAACATGACGGATTGCGGCTCGCTCGGCGCGATGCCGAGATGTGTCTCCACCAGCCAGTCACTAAACAGGGCCATTTCACGCATCAACAGCGCCTGATCATAATCGGGCAGGACACCAGGCGCCGACACACCGGCCTGGATGGCGGCAAGCGCACCGAGGGCGTCGCCATAGAGACGTTCCACCGTCTCGTCGTTGAGGTCATCGAGGTATGACCGGCTGCCCAGGTCGGAGAGCAGCAGAAACCCCAGATCAGGACTCTCATCGAGAATTTCGGGGACATTCACACCGACATCGAGCAGCAGCCGGGCGACCGTGACGAACGGGCGGATGTTTTCCTTCTCCGGTGGGGCATCCATGACAATGTAGCTGGAGCCGTCGTTCGTCACCCGGAAATAGCGACGAAAGCTGGCGTCGGTAGAAGCCGGCTTGAGGTTGTATTCGCTGAAGTCGAGCTCGTCCTCCAGCCAGTGCTTCAACAGCTTGAGTCTTTCAGGCATAAGCCGGTCACGCCCGCGAAGTCGGTGCCCGCAGACGTCTTCTGTAGGTCAAGGCCGTCTGTCCGGGCACGTCCTCACCAGCCGCATAACCAGCGTCACGAGGACGGTCGGATAGCCGGCCGGTTGACGTTCTTCCCGGGCGATACGGGCAACAAAACATTTGATCAGGCAGCCATTCTATGCGACTTTACGTGGCGCCCGCCAGCAGCAAGCCGCGTGGCAACCTGATCAGGGCAGACGACGCAGAACCCATCAACAGGATGTAGTCCGTGAAGCGCTACCGCCCCTTTTTCACTGTTGCGTATCTCCTGCTGCTTTTGGCGCTGGCATCGGCCGCCGGTGCCGCGCAATGGCGTTGCGGCGCCGACGCGGACGGCGTCTGGTCTTGTCACGATGTCGGTGAACAGCCGGATACCACCCACACTGCTCCGGTCACCGCGTCACGGAAGCAGAAACGATCCCCCGCACCGCAAACGGCCCGGCCGCCGGCACCGGAGGATGAGCGCTGGAAGCTTTGCCCACCCGTTCCCGCAGCAATTCCGGCGGCTGCGACCGCCACCGACGATGAATCTCCCGTTAACTTTTATGCCGACACGGCGGAATCGGTCGAACAGCAGGTCTTTACCCTGCGCGGCAACGCTGTGGTTCTCTACGGCGCACAGCGACTCGATGCGGACAGCATCACCTACAACCAGAACGACGACAAGGTCGATGTGCAGGGCAACCTGCACTATTCCCGGCCCGGCCTGCTCGTCAACGGGGATCATGGTCAACTGTTCCCCGATGAAAAACGGGGCACACTGTACGAGGCGGATTACGCACTGCCGGATCGGCACGGCCGCGGCCAGGCGGAGGTTATCCATCTGCTGGACGACCACCATCAGCAACTCGACCAGGCGACCTACACCACATGCCCGCCAGGGAATACGGACTGGCTATTATCGGCCCGGCAGGTGGATCTGGACACGGAGGATGGTCTTGGCGTCGCGCATCATGCCTGGATGGAC
>Ga0210064_1000800_pt1 | contig 14495 bp, 10 predicted proteins | sample Muzzi_CordC_D2_FD_185531 | JGI IMG/M metagenome (GOLD analysis project Ga0210064, IMG submission 185531) | Wetland microbial communities from San Francisco Bay, California, USA, that impact long-term carbon sequestration - Muzzi_CordC_D2 (SPAdes) | ecosystem: Environmental > Aquatic > Marine >...
GGGCGCGCGCTTCACGTCGGTGCCGGGCGCCAGCGACGTGTTTCGAGGCGGCATAATTTCCTACGCAAGCGACGTCAAATTTTCGCTTCTGGGTGTACCCGAGGGACCCGTGGTGTCGGCGGACGCAGCGGCAGCGATGGCCGAAGGCGCGCGCCGGCTGCTGGCCGCGGACGTGGCCCTGGCTACCACCGGCGTAGCTGGGCCCGCGGAACAGGAAGGCCAGCCGGTCGGCACGGTATTTCTCGGCCTCGCCATGGAGGGTGCGAGTGAAGTGCAACAGGTGCAACTGCCGGGTGACCGCCAGCGTATCCGTCAATACGCCGTTATCAGCGCGGTGAATTTGCTGCGAAAGCGTTTGATGGCGAGGTAATCCATCGTGAACAGCGGGGTAGGTTGGGCTGAGCGCAGCGAAGCCCAACATTGCTGGTATGTTGGGCTTCGCTGCGCTCAGCCCAACCTACAAGAAGCAATGAACAGTCGTCAGAACGGTGCGCTCTTCGGCGTGCGCGGGAATGGGATCAAATCGCGCACGTTGCCCATTCCAGTGATGTAGTAGAGCAGCCGCTCGAAGCCCAGCCCGAATCCGGCGTGCGGCACGGTGCCGTAGCGGCGCAGGTCCCGGTACCACCACAGTTGCTCGCTCAATCCCATCTTTTTCAACTGCAGGTCCAGGACGTCGAGGCGTTCCTCGCGCTGGCTGCCGCCAACGATCTCACCAGCGCCAGGAACAAGAACGTCCATGGCGGCAACGGTCTTGCCGTCGTCGTTCCTGCGCATGTAGAAGGCCTTGATTTCCTGCGGGTAATTCATCACCACGACGGGCCGGCCCACGTGTTCCTCGGCGAGATAGCGTTCGTGCTCGGATTGCAGGTCCAACCCCCACTCGACGGGAAATTCGAAAGCTTTGTTGGTCGACTTGAGAACATCGATGGCCTCGCTGTAGTCCATGCGCGCAAATTCCGATTGGACCAGGGCTTCGAGGCGCGATATGGCGGTCTTGTCGATGCGCTCGGCGAAAAACGCCATATCGTCGGCGCGTTCTTCCAGAACATACTTGATGATGCTCTTCAACATGGACTCCGCCAAATCGGCATTGTCATTCAGGTCGGCGAAAGCGATCTCGGGCTCGATCATCCAGAATTCGGCGAGGTGGCGGCTGGTGTTCGAGTTCTCGGCTCTGAACGTCGGACCGAAGGTATACACTTTGGAGAGCGCGAGACAGTAGCACTCCACATTAAGCTGTCCGGATACGGTCAAATACGCTTCCTTACCGAAGAAATCCGCGGAAAAGTCCGGCTTGTTCTGCTCATCCCTGGGTATATTGGCAAAATCCAGCGTGCTGACCCGGAACAGCTCGCCGGCGCCCTCGCAGTCGCTGGCGGTAATGATGGGCGTGTGGATCCATGCGAATCCGTTCTCATCCATATATCGATGTATGGCCTGAGCAAGACTGTGGCGCAACCGCGCAATCGCCCCGATGGTATTGGTACGCGGGCGTAAATGCGCCACTTCACGCAGATGCTCGAAGGTGTGGCGTTTTGCGGAAACCGGATAAGTATCCGGGTCATCGACCCAGCCAAGAACTTTGATGCTGCTCGCCTGCACCTCGACGCTCTGGCCGCGCCCCTTGGACTCCACGAGCTCTCCGCTGGCGATGATGGCGCAACCGGTAGTCAGGTGTAGAATTTCATCCTCGTAGCCGGGCATGGACTTGTCGGCGACCACCTGGATGGGGTCGAAGCAGGAGCCGTCATGGAGGTTGATGAACGAGAAGCCCTGCTTGGAATCCCGGCGGGTACGCACCCAACCCTTCAACGTCACCTTGCTGCCTGCGGACACCGTACCGCAGAGCAGATCACGAACACTAAGCTCTGACATAATGCTCATCCACTGGGTCTAATCTCCGGGGCTATCTTACAGGTCCATTTTCCAGGCCCATTTTCCAGGCCTGTTTTTCTCGCCGACTACGGGAAACGTCTGTTGCGACCGCACCGCGTTCATGAATAGAGTTCTGCTTCCGCTCATGACCAGCGTACTGTTCTCGGGCAGCTATATTGCCGGCAAGTATACGACGCTTGATCTGGGTCCGCTAACAACGACGCTGCTGCGCTATCTAATCGCCCTGCTGTTCCTGAGCGTTCTGCTCCTGTATTACAAACGCTCCGCTTTGGTGCTCCGAAGGCGCGACATAGCGCCCGCCGCCGTTTTGGGCTTGTTCGGGATCGTTGGCTACCATTATTTCTTTTTCCTCAGCCTGCACTATACGGAAATCGCGAACACCGCCATCATCAACGCCCTGAGCCCTGTTCTGACCAGCGCTGCGGCCGCCTTTCTCATTGAGGAGCGGCTGAGCCACAGAAATTACATCGGGCTCCTGATCGCCTTTCTCGGCGTGCTGCTTCTGCTCTCCGGGGGTGACATGCAGACAATTTTCGCCATGCGCTTCAACCGCGGTGATTTGCTGATGATTTTGTCGGTAGCCAGTTGGATTGTTTATGCACTCATGATAAGAACTCTTCTGGACAGATACTCGGGCTTCACGTTGACGTTTTATGCCACATTGTCCGGCGTTTTGATTTTATTGCTTATTGCACCGCAAGAAGCCCCGCTTGAGAGTATCCGGGATATATCACGCGCATCGTTGCTTGCGGTTGTCTACATGGGGATTTGCGGCTCGGGCCTCGGATATCTCTTGTATAACTTGAGCATTCGCGAAATCGGACCCACACGTACGTCGAGTTTCGTCTACAGTGTTATCCCGCTGATCGTTGCGGTACTGGCTTTTGTGTTCTTTGACCAAGCGATAACACCAGTCATGATTGCCAGTATGGTTCTTATTCTGATCGGGTTGCGAATGATGTTGGTCGCGAACGGCCGGGCACGGGCGGAGAAAGACCATTAGCGAAGACTGGATCATCCTCGGTGTGGCGGTCGCCGGCTTTTTCTACGTCTCCGGCATCGTGTTGGCAGTGGATGCCGTGATGACGGTGCGCACTTCTCAAGGGTCCATTGCCTGGATCGTGAGCCTGCTAACGGTTCCATACGTGGCGGTGCCTCTTTACTGGATTTTCGGGCGTACCAAGTACTACGGCTATATCGACGCGCGGCGGACCGAGAGCAAGGATATGCAGCCCATTGTCGATCGCGTCGTGCCGGAATTGCCGGAGTTCGTTGTCCATCTCGCAGGTCACACGATGAATTTCCGGGTCATGGAAGAACTGGCTGCCATGCCGTTCACCCGCTACAACGAAACCGATCTGCTCGTGGATGGTGAGCAAACATTTACCGCTATATTTGAAGGCATCGCGTCCGCGCAAGACTACGTTCTGGCGCAATTTTTCATCATCGAGGATGACGAGTTGGGGCGCGAGTTCAAGACGGCGTTAATGAGCAAGGCGAGAGCGGGTGTACGCGTGTACCTGCTGTACGATGAAATTGGTTGTATCAGGCTTCCAGGAAATTACTTGAGAGAGCTGAAGAGTGCAGGTGTCGACGTTAGTGCTTTCAACACCACCAAAGGCTTACGCAATCGCTTTCAGCTAAATTTCCGCAATCACCGCAAAGTCTTGATCGTGGACGGGCGTGCTGCCTACACGGGTGGTTTGAACATAGGCGATGATTACATGGGCCGAAACGCGGAGTTCGGCGCATGGCGTGATACGCACATCTGCGTTCGGGGGCCGGCTGTACAGGCCGTGCAGTTCGCATTTGTCGAAGACTGGTACTGGGCGACCCACCGGGTGCCCGAATTGAACTGGGTGCCTGAACGATCCGATAGCGGTGACAAGAACGTCCTGGTGATCCCGTCGGGGCCGGCGGATGATTTGGAAACCTGCGGGCTGTTTTTTCTACATGCCATCCACTCGGCGAAGCATCGTGTCTGGATTGCATCCCCTTATTTTGTGCCGGATCCGAAAGTGGTTTCGGCACTGCAAATTGCCGCATTACGTGGCGTCGACGTGCGTATATTGTTGCCCGAAAAGGCCGATCACATTCTCGTGTGGCTGTCGTCGTTTTCCTATTTTAATGAGACCGAACCTTATGGCGTCAGGCTTTATCGATATCAGCCTGGTTTTCTGCATGAAAAAGTAATGTTGGTCGACGATGATGTCGCGGCCGTGGGAACGGCGAACCTGGACAATCGTTCCTTCCGCTTGAATTTCGAAATCACCCTTTTGGTCGTGGACCAGACGTTTGGAACGCTAGTGAAGAATATGTTCGAACGCGATTTCGCCAACTCGCGTGTGGTCGGGCAGGGTGAGCTGGACGCGCACTCCATATGGTTTAAGTTCGGCGTCAGGGTTGCGCGCCTGATGGCTCCGATTCAATAAATGATTGGTCTCTATTCAATCCTGACTCTGAGTGGCGGGGGCAACGGGCGTGGCATTGGCGTTTATGGCTCGTTGCTGCTGCAATCTTTTTCGTTCGGCCACGCGATCTTGCATGTCTTTCTCGAAAGTGAGCTTTTTTGCCTGGCATCCAGCCGAGGTGCAACTATCGGTGTAGTGTTTCGCCCGGCTGCAAAAACTCGTCTGACAGTCCGAGTCGATTTGTTTTACAAGCTGGCAAAGATTGCTGTTACAGCCCTGCCAACCGGTGTTGGCCAGTTCCTTGCGCTTGATGACCGCCAGATCGCCGGAGTTCGTGCCTGGCCTCGGCTGGGTCACACTCCCGCCCTGCAGCTTGGTTGTGTCCGCGTTCACCCGTGGAGGCTGCCGGGTTGAAAAATGCGTGACGCCGTTGTCGTCCACCCACGTGTACATCTTTGCCGCTTCTGCGATCCCAGCCATCATCGTCGTGGCTAACAGTACTGCGATCAATCGGTGCATTGTTTAATCCTGAACCCGCGCGCTCGGATCACGCGCCCTGCTGTGTATTGCTCCCAGTATAGGATCGGTCCAGCGCGCTGTCTGATGTCGACCAACAGGATCGGGAAATTGCCGGGAAATTGCCGGGAAATTGCCAAAAATTGGGATTACAGTTCGTATTATTTAGCTGACTTACTCTTTTAGAGGAGATGCCTCATGTCTGAATGGACCGTCTATTTGTCCGGGGAAGTCCACACTGACTGGCGCGCGCGTATCGAAACGGCGGCGCGGCGGCTGGATCTACCGGTCAGCTTTTCCAGCCCGGTAACCGACCATAGCGCGAGCGATGATTGCGGGGTCGCGATTCTCGGCGATGAGTCTTCGCCGTTCTGGAAGGACCACAAGGGAGCTAAGGTGAACGCAATTCGCACGCGGTCGCTTATCGACCGGGCCGATGTCGTGGTGGTGCGCTTCGGGGACAAGTACCGGCAGTGGAACGCGGCCTTTGATGCTGGTTACGCAGCCGCCAGAGCGAAGCCGGTGATCACCCTGCACGATCCCGCGCTTACCCATGCGCTCAAGGAAGTGGATGCAGCGGCGATGGCGGTGGCCGAGACACCAGAGCAGGTTGCGCAGTTACTGGCCTACGTGACCCGGGGTGAGCTGGAGTTGTCCGCGGCCGGAGCTTGAAGCTTGCTGCCCGCCCGGCGTCGGGAAGAAAAGCATTGTCGCGTCGGGCACGGTCCGGATCCGCGCGGCTGCGTGACCCAGTGGTCACTATGGCCGCCGGGGGCGCTTTCAGAGCTTCGGCAAGGGGGTCGGCGAAGCCCTCGGGACAGCTCACTAAGTCCTTGATCGGGAGAAGATTTCATGCCTGGGGCGCGGTGCGCCGCGGCTGCGTGCCGATAACTGCGAACGAGGACACATTGCCAAGCTAAATTCCGTAGCAGAATTGGACGCTACAACATTACAAGCCATAAACAGTGTAAGACCTATTCGTTTACTTCTTCGGGGTAACCTAGATGTCCACGACCAAGGACCGACGTCAGCATACTCGCCAGGCACGCGACGAAAGAGTCGTCGTCCAGATTGTCTCGTCTACCCACGACACCTTGCCGCCGGGCACCGTAGTGCGTTGTTCCACCAAGGACATATCCGCTCAGGGACTCAGGATTCAGCTGGACCAGAAGGTGCCTGAGGGCTTTAAAGTGGAGCTGTGGGTGGAAGTATCCAATCACCCCACCAAATTCTTTCTTTCCGGAGAGGTCAAATGGTGTCAGGTGCTCGATGAAGCAAAGCGCTATCTGGTCGGCGTCGAGCTCAATGAAGGCGAAACCGAGGACTTCAAGCTGTGGCAGCAAGTACTCGAAGAGGCCAACTCGGCCGCCCTGGACAGGGTGCGCGAGGCCTGAAGACCACTCGCCGAACGGTCCCGTCCCGCTGCGCCGGCCGCCACGCCCGGCCAGAATCATCATTGAACCCCACTACTGCACCGGCGGTCTATTTGCTATTGCCGTACAATAATCCGCGTCCCCGGCGCCCATGCCGGGAGCCTGTGTGGTAGTGGTATGCACGATCGATTAACACGCGCGCTCGCGAAGATTGCGCCTTTCTCGGGACTCGACGCAGGCTCGCTCGAGGCAGTGGCCGGCGCTTGCCGATTCGAGCGCTACGACGCCAGGCGTCAGATCATCGCCTATCAGGACGAATCCGCGGACGTTTTTTTCGTCGTCTCCGGCGTTGTTCGTGTGGTCATCCATTCTGTGACGGGTAAAGAGATCTCGTACCGGGACCTGGAAGGCGGCGAAATGTTCGGCGAGCTGGCCGCCATCGACGGCGGGGAGCGCTCGGCGAGCGTGGTCGCTGTAACCGATACGCTGCTGATCTCGATGCCGGAATCGGCCTTTCGAGAGGCGATCAGAAGTCATCCCTCGGTGGCGGATGCGGTATTGCAACGCCTGGCGAGGCTGGTGCGTTTGTATTCCCAACGGCTCTATGAGATGCGCACCCTGGACGTTCAAAGCCGCATCCGGGCCGAACTGGTGCGGCTTGCCGAGGACGCTGTCGCCGCGGACAATACCGCCGTCATCTCGCCGTTGCCCACCAGCGCAGACCTCGCCGCCCGGGTGAATACACGCCGCGAAGCGGTTTCCCGGGAACTCGCCAGCCTCACCCGGCGCGGTCTCATCGAGCGCCACCAGAAGTCTCTGACGATTCGTGATTTTGCCGGTCTCAATGAATTGGTGGAGTCCGTGCTGGGTGAGTAATGCGACTCGGCAATGGCCCGCCCCCATGGGGCCCGGCATGGTGCCGATAGCACCATCGTCGTGATCGTTGCTGCATGTCATTTAGAACTTTAAATATTTCATGTTTCCCCTTGTAATCTTTTGTCTAATCCGTAGTCTTGGGGTTGCAGAAAATAATAAGGGGGGGCTCGTGTGGGTCGCCTGAAACCCCAGGTGCTCGAGACGCACACGTGACGCCAACAGACACGTCGCAGCCGGATCACTTCCACCGAGTGGTGGACTGCCAATGGGCGTGCCCGGCCCATACGGACGTGCCAGAATACATCCGGCTCATCGCGCAAGGCCGCTTCACCGATGCCTATCTCCTCAATCGCGAATCGAACGTGTTCCCGGGGATTCTCGGCCGCGTGTGCGATCGTCCGTGCGAGCCCGCTTGCCGCCGTGGACGAGTGGACGCAAAGCCCGTCGCTATATGCCGTCTGAAGCGGGTCGCCGCCGATCACCGCGATGACATCAAGACCAGGCTGCCAAAAATTCCGAGCAAAAAGAACGGCAAGCGTATTGCGCTCATCGGTGCCGGCTGCGCCTCGCTGACGGTAGCCAATGATCTGATGCCCCTCGGCTACGAGTGCGTCATCTACGAGTCCCAGAGCCAGACCGGCGGGCTCATGCGCATGAATATTCCATCCTTTCGCTTACCGGGCCGGGTCATCGACGGCGAGATCGATACGATCGTCGATTTTGGCGTGGATTTGCGCTTGAATACCCCGGTCGAGAGCCTCGATGCGCTGCTTGGAGAGGGCTACGACGCCGTCTTCGTTGGCACCGGTGCCCCTACGGGCAAAAATCTCGAGCTGCCCGGCCGTTACGAGACGGAGAATATCCACATCGGGATTACCTGGCTCACATCCGTGGCCTTCGGGCACGTGCATAGTATCGGCGAGCGGGTCCTGATCATCGGTGGTGGAAATACCGCCATGGATTGCTGCCGGACTTCGCTGCGGCTCGGGGGCAAGAACGTCAAGGTGGTGGCGCGTAAGCCTCGGCACCTGCTCAAGGCATCGGATTGGGAACTCGAGGACGCTGAAGAGGAGCATATCGATCTGCTGCTCAACCACTCGCCCGAAGCATTCATCATGGAGAACGGCAAGCTCGTGGGCATGAAATTCGCCCGCGTGGAGTGGAACGAAGACGCCAATGGACGCCTCACGGCGACCACCGTGGAAGAGGTCGTGTTCCCCTGCGATGATGTGATTCTCGCCGTTGGTCAGGAGAACGCCTTCCCATTTATCGAGCGTGATATCGGGATAGAGTTCGACGAGTGGAATATGCCCCTGGTCGACAAGACGACTTTTCAATCCACCCGAGACAACGTCTTCTTCGGCGGAGATGCGGCCTTCGGTCCAAAAAATATCATCTGGGCCGTGGAACATGGCCATCAGGCGGCGATATCGATCCACAAGCACTGCCAGGGACAATCGGTGAGCGACCGTCTTGCCCCCAGCATGAGCTTGAGCAGCCGCAAGATGGGCATTCATGAGTGGAGCTATAGCAATGACTACAGCCCGCTTGCGCGACTGTCGGTGCCGAGGGTCGATCTCGAGAAGCGATTCAAGGAGCTTCAGATCGAGGTGGAATTGGGATTCACGGCCGAGCAAACGCAACAAGAGGTGGAGCGTTGCCTCAACTGCGATGTGCAAACCGTATTTACCGATGCGCTGTGCATCGAGTGTGACGCGTGTATCGATGTTTGCCCCGTTGATTGCTTGACCATTACGCACAATGGCGAGGAAGAGGAGCTGCGCAAACGGCTAAAGGTTGCGACACTGAATGTGGATCAGCCGCTGTACGTGTCCGGGCCGCTGAAGCAGACCGGCCGGATCATGGTAAAGGATGAAAATGTTTGCGTGCATTGTGGGCTGTGCGCCGAGCGCTGCCCGACTGCTGCCTGGGATATGCAGAAGTCCACGCTTTGCGTGCCCTATGCCAGCGACGAAGCCGCCGGAAGCGAATCATGGAAGCCTTACAAAAAGGCGGGTTGAACGATCTGGTCATCAAGCTCGCCACCGTCAACGGGACGGGCTCGGCGAGCGCAAACAGTTTATTGATGCGGGCAATCTTCCGCATGGGCATCCCGGTCATGGGAAGGAATTACTTCCCATCCAATATTCAGGGTCTACCGACCTGGTTCGAAATTCGGGTTAATCACCAGGGACATCTTGCGCGCTCGGGCAGGGTCGATCTCATGGTGGCAATGAATGCAGAAACCTACCGGCAGGACCTCGCCGAGCTGAGCCCGGGCGGAACGCTGTTGTATGATTCCACTTGGCCGCGCGGCACCTCTTTGGTGCGCGACGATGTCGAGATTCTCGGGGTGCCACTCGCGCAGATGTGTAACGACGCCTTCACTGGCGTACGCCCGCGCATTCTGATGAAGAATATCGCGTATGTGGGCGTGCTCGCGGCGTTGCTCGATATCGACATGAGTGTATTGAGGAGCTTGCTGGAAGAAACCTTTTCCAACAAGCCCAAGCTCGTCGATGGCAATCTTCAGGCCATTGACCTCGGGTTTCAGTACGCGGCGGAGCACTTTGCGTGTCCGTTGAATATCCGTCTCGAGAAGCTCGATAAGAACGATCAACACATTCTGATCGACGGCAACACCGCCGCGGCCTTGGGGTGTGTTTATGCAGGCGCGTCATTCGCGGCCTGGTATCCGATTACACCGTCGACATCACTAATGGATGGATTTCGAGGATTTTGCGAGTACTTCCGCAAGGAGCCCGATTCGGGTAAGAACCGCTTCTGCATTCTTCAGGCCGAAGATGAGCTGGGCGCGATTGGCATGACCATTGGTGCAGGTTGGAGCGGCGCCCGCGCCTTCACTGCGACCAGCGGACCCGGTATATCACTGATGAGTGAGTTCCTGGGCTTCGCCTACTTCGCCGAAGTGCCCCTGGTGCTTTTCGATGTGCAACGGGCAGGGCCCTCCACGGGCATGCCAACGCGCACCCAACAGTCTGACTTACTTTCCTGCGCCTTCGCGTCTCACGGTGACACGCGTCACGTATTGTTGTTTCCATCGGACCCCGCCGAGTGCTTCAGCCTGGCCGTCAAGGCCTTCGACCTCGCCGAGCGGCTGCAAACACCGGTGATCGTGATGAGTGATCTCGAGATTGGCATGAACGATTGGATGTGCCCGAAACTCGAATGGGAGGACAGTTACAGGCCCGATCGCGGCAAGGTGTTCGATGCCGAGGCCCTGGAACAAACGCCTGAGTTTCTTCGCTACCATGACCCGGATGGGGATGGGATTTGTTATCGCACCTACCCGGGCGTCCATCCCAATGGCGCGTATTTCACTCGGGGTTCCGGGCACAACGAAGCGGCACGCTACACGGAAAGATCCGACGATTATCAACAGTGTATGGACCGGCTGACGCGCAAGTTCCAAACCGCGGCAACCCTGGTGCCGGAGCCCGTTTTGATCGGCACCGGTCAGGCAACCACCTGGGGCGTGATTTCTATCGGTAGCTGTGATGGTGCGGTTCGGGAAGCTGTCGAGTTGTTGAGTGACAAGGGTTTGTATGTCGATTACCTGAGGATCCGCGCATTCCCGTTTGGGGAACGGGTACAGGCCTTTCTCGACGATCATGAGCACATATTCGTCGTCGAGCAAAACCGAGATGCGCAGCTGAAATCGCTGTTGAGTCTGGAAATGAATGTTGTGAAGGACGATCTCGTGTCGATTCTTCACTATGATGGCACGCCGTTGGATTGCCCGACGGTCTACACGGCCATCTACGATCAAGTCAAAAAGAGTGCGGCGGCATGACCTTCATAGCTAAACCCAAGATCAACTATGCAGGCCAGGTTAAGAACAAGCTCGGCCTCACAGTGCACGACTACGAGGGCACGATTTCGACACTTTGCGCGGGGTGTGGGCACGACTCCATCAGTGCCGCGCTGATTCAGGCAATCTTCGAGCTCGAAATTCCGCCCCATAAAATCTCCAAGTTCTCGGGGATTGGGTGTTCATCGAAGACGCCGGCGTATTTTCTCAGCGCAGCGCATGGAATCAACACCGTGCATGGCCGTATGCCGGCAGTGGCCACCGGATCGAACGCTGTCAGCAAGAGCCTCTATTGTATCGGTGTTTCAGGCGACGGCGATTCGCTTTCCATTGGTCTCGGCCAGTTCGCGCATGCTTTGAGACGCAACTTGAACATGCTTTACATTATCGAAAACAACGGTGTTTACGGCCTCACCAAGGGTCAGTTCTCGGCCTCGGCCGATATTGGCAGCAAAGCCAAAAAGGGCGAAACGAACGAGCAACAGCCCATCGACCCCGTGAAAACGGCGCTGGGACTGGGTGGTACCTTTATCGCGCGTAGCTTTTCGGGGGACAAAGAGCAACTTGTGCCACTGATCAAAGCTGGTTTGAATCACGATGGATTTGCGATGCTCGACGTATTATCGCCGTGTGTCACATTCAACGATCACGAAGATTCCACCAAGAGCTACGCTCACACCAGGCAAAACTTTCACCGGGCTATCCGCATGGATTTCATCCCGCCGGCGGCGCCGATCAGCACTGACTATGGGGAAGGGAAGACCAGGACGGTGGAGCTGCACGACGGCAGCCATGTCTTGTTGCGTAAGGCCGATCAAGATTATGACCCCACGGATCGCTCGGGTGCATTTACCTACGTAACAGAGCACCAGAAGCGTGGAGAAGTGGTAACGGGATTGCTCTACATCAACGCCGAGCGTCGGGACATGCATGGGATTGCAGGTACCATTGACGAAGATCTGATTAACTTATCCTTCGAGGACTTGTGCCCTGGAGCGGATGCTCTGGCGGAGCTGCAAAACCGCTTTCGGTAGCGCAAAGGCTACCGTTTTGGCAGCAGGGTCGGTTCTCCCAGTTCATAGCCTTGCGCGTAGTCAACGCCGATTTCGCACAGGGCCGCCAGAATTTCGCTGCTCTCCACGAATTCGGCGATGGTGTGCTTGCCCATCACGTGCCCAATCTCGTTGATGGATCGCACGAGTTCCCGATCGATGGGATCTTCGATGATGTCTTTGACGAATACTCCGTCGATCTTCAAAAAGTCCACGGGCAAACTCTTCAGATATGCAAAGGACGACAAGCCACTCCCGAAATCGTCAAGCGCGAAGCGGCAACCGATTCGCCGCAACACCTCGATAAAGCGCATGGCACCGGACAGATTGGCGATGGCAGCGGTCTCGGTGATCTCGAAACAGATCTTTGAAGGCGGCAATCCTGTCGTCGCCAATTCCGTGGTTACAAAAATCAGGAAGTCTTCGTCCGCAAGCGAAACACCCGACAGATTGATGGAACAGAGAAACAGCTTCTCGAGATGGTTCTGATCCCGGGTGAGCATTCGAAACGCTTCCCGTACAACCCATCTGTCCAGCTTTACCGACAGATTGTACCGCTCTGCCGCCGGCAGAAACGCATCGGGCAGCACGATGTTGCCGTCTTCATCGCGCATTCGCACCAGCAGTTCATAGTGGCAGTCGTTTCCTGAAGAGGTGGACAGGGGGACAATGGGTTGGCGCGCGAGTTCGAATCGATTCTCCTCCAAAGCGGTCTGAATCCGGGTTACCCAGCGCATCTCCCCATGCCTGCGCGCCAGTTCCACGTCGCCTTCGCGGTATATATGAATGCGGTTCCGGCCGCGATCCTTCGCCGCGTAACAGGCGGCATCTGCCGCGCTCAGAATGCTCGACACCGTCTGACCGAGTCCTTGAATGGGCACAACACCAATGCTTACACCGATACTGAATACCTGTTTTCCCCAGACGAAACGAAAATCTTCAATCGTGCGTCGCAACGCATTGGCGACCCGCTCGGCTACGTGCATGGAGCAGTTTTCGAGTAATACACCGAACTCGTCACCCCCCAGGCGTGCGAGCGTGTCCTGACTCCGCACTTGTTGAGCCAGCACACGTCCGAGCCGGCGCAGGAGTTCGTCTCCGGCAACATGTCCGCAGGTGTCATTGATAATTTTGAATTGGTCGAGGTCCAGATAGCACACTGCATGCTCGCTGCGGCCGCTTTCCGTGGATTTTGACGCGCGTTCGAGGCGATTCTCGAACTCGCGCCGATTCACGAGTCCCGTCAATGCGTCGTGAGAGGCCTGGAACCTCAGTTGCTGCGAAAGCGCACGTGCCTCGGTAATGTCTTCCACTGCTGCGAAAACCCGTCCCCAGTCGTCCTTGTGCGCTTCGGGTAGTTCCATGGTCGTACGAATATGGAAACGCACGCCATCGAGCCGGACGTCTTCACTTTCGGTGGTAATGCGCCTTTGGCCGGTCGTCAAATGCTGCAATTCTTCCAGTAATGTCATCCACGGAGACTGTTCGAGTCGCCGGTGGTGCTCATCAATGAGTTGCTCTTTATCATTGGCGTGGTAGATCTTCAGCGTTGCTTCGTTGACGTTGAGGATTTTTATGCCGGCGCCCGCGCGTTTTAGTAGCTCTGGGTTGTCTCTGAACGCGCTGCCCAGGTCCGTCACACCATTGTCGCGCAGTTCATCGACGACTTTCTTGACATCCGACCAATCCTCTTCCCACAAGGAAATGGGGGCCGCTTCGAACAGGCTGCGATAACGCTGCTCGCTTTGCTCGAGCGCTTCTTCCGCCTGCCGGCGTTCCGTCACGTCGATACGAATACCGACCAGCTGGCCATTTTCAGTCTGCTGATCGCGTGTCTCTATCCAGCGTCCATTGGCGCCCGCTTCGACCATCGAAATCCCATTTTTCCAGGCGGTGACGCGCTCCCTCACGAATTGCTCGCGCGCATCCCGATCGGGATACAACCCCGTTCGCTCCACGCAGGTGGCCACGAGCTCATCGAGTGGCATCCCGGCGTCCAGCAGATCGATAATGTGAGGGTACATTTCGCGGTAGCGCTGGTTGTAAAGAAGCGGTCGGTCATCGCTATCGAGCAAAACGAATCCATCGTTCATGCTCTCGATGGCGTTGGTAAGCATCGCCATGGTTTCCTGGGCTTTGGATTCGCTTTGACGAAGCGCCTGTTCCGCGTCCTTTCGACGGCTGATGTCCAGGGATACCGTAACAATTCCAATAACGCGTCCAGGCCGGTCCCTAAGCGGCACCTTGGTCGTGAGCAGGGTTCGGGAAACATCGTGAACGTCGCGGAACTCTTCCTCGAAGAACGGCAACGGTGTGCCGGATTCGACAATTTTCCGGTCCAAGTTCTCCGTGTAAGAGCCGTGCTTGGTGCCAAGCAAGTCCGTGGCCGTTTTCCCGACCGCAGCTTCGCAATCAACACCGTACAATTCCGCCTGAAAGGCATTCATGATGATGTAGCGGAAATCCGTGCTTTTGACATTAACCATTGCCGGCACCGCATCGATGACGGCTTGCAAGGTCTCGCGGCTTTCGCTGA